>WNEY01003185.1_pt1 | contig 12248 bp, 11 predicted proteins | sample 5400531 | NCBI WGS metagenome assembly WNEY01 (sample SAMN13153338, study PRJNA577476) | soil metagenome | isolation source: 200 cm saprolite under Douglas fir tree site 1 | place: USA:California | collected 2015-04-18
TGGTCCGCTCAGTTATGGGGCCCGTTGCCGGTCCCCCCGCAAGCGCGGATTGCGGGGACGACAGCGAGAGAATTTCGGCTCACTGGACGACGATCTCCTTGAACAGCACCGCGTTGACGCGGCTCGGCGAGATCGCGGCATTGACCCGGCGCGTGAGCTCCTCCTTGAGCCGGTAGAGCCCGGCCGAGCCGTCGAGATCGGTGGGCCGCAGCTCACGCAGATAGGTTTGGAACGCGTCCATCACGCGCGGCATCGCGCCCTGCACCTGCGCCGTGAGCGCGGCATCGGGAAGCTCGAGCACGACCTTGACCTTGAGATATTGGGTGCGCTCGGTGCCTGAGAGATTCACCAGCACCTCGGGCACGTCCAGGAAGGTCGGGGCCTTGATCGGCGCGGCCACGGCTTGCGTTTGGTGGCCGCCGCCGAAGATGAAGTAGGCGCCGGCACCGCCGCCGGCGATGACTGCCAACGTGCCGACCGCGATGACGATCAGCTTGATCGGCAGCTTGCGTTTGCTCGGCGAGGCGCCCTCGTCGGCGTCCTCGTCCATTCGCGCTTTGGCACCGGCCTCCCCGAGGTCGGTCTGCTTCGCCTTCGATGCCATGGAATTGTCCCCTCGAGCCGCAGCGCCCGGAACACGCGGCAACGCAACCGGACCGGCGCCGCGAGCGCCCCCGCGCCCTTCGCAGGTAACGTTATGATCCGAATGGTTAATGGATCATTGCGAGCGGAAGGGAGGGCGGAAAATTTTGCCGGGTGGTTGGTTTGCGCGGCATGAATTTGCCGGCCGGGGCCCGTCGTGCATTTCGACTAAGCGTCTGTCACGCCGGAATTTTCGCTGTTGGCACGGGCTCTGCAAGAAGGTCGGCGAGCCACCGATTGGGAGAGCAGTGGCCGAACGACGAAGGGCTAAGGCCTGGGAGGGCTCGCGTCCAGCGTCGCCAAGGGGAGCAAAGACCGATGGCGAACGCCCTGCTGATCGGACTGTCGCGACAGATCGCGCTCCAGCGCGAGCTCGAAGTCGTCGCAAACAACATCGCCAATCTCAACACCACCGGCTACAAGGCCGACGGCGCGGTGTTCGAGGAATTCCTGATGCCGGGCGCGCAGCACGGCGACTTCCAGGGCGACGATCGCCGTTTGAGCTACGTGCAGGACCGCGCCACCTGGCACGATTTCAAGACCGGTGCGATCCAGCGCACCGGCAATCCGCTCGACGTCGCCATCGACGGCGATGCTTTCCTGGTCGTGCAGACACCGCGCGGCGAGCGCTATACCCGCAACGGCGCGCTCCAGATCAACGCCACCGGCCAGCTTGTCACCGGCGAAGGCCACGAAGTGCTCAGCGAAGGCGGCCCGATCCAGTTTCAGAATACCGACCGCGACATTTCCATCAGCGAAGACGGCAGGATCACGGTGCGCGAGGGCGCCAACACGGCCGACTCCGCGCGCGGCAAGCTGCGGCTGGTGCGCTTCGAGCGCGTGACGCAATTGAAGAAGGACGGATCGAGCCTTTTTGCAGCGCCTGACGGCGTCGTGCCGCAGACGCCACAGGCGCCACAGAGGGTTCGCGTGCTCCAGGGCGCGCTTGAGCAATCGAACGTGCGCGGCGTCATCGAGATGGCGCGCATGATCGAAGTGACGCGCACCTACACCCAGATCGCCGGCATCCTCCAGCAGCATCACGATCAGCGCCGCAGCGCGATCGAGAAGCTGGCCGAGGTACCCGCCTAGACGACGACAGAAGCAGGAGAAATTCCATGCGAGCGCTCCATACCGCGGCGACCGGCATGATGGCCCAGGAGCTCAACGTCCAGGTCATCTCCAACAACATCGCCAACATGCGCACCAGCGGCTACAAGCGCCAGCGCGCCGAGTTCCAGGACCTGCTGTACGAGCACGTCAGCCGCGTCGGGACGCAGACCTCGGCGCAGGGCAACATCCTGCCGGTCGGCATCGAGCTCGGCGGCGGCGTCAAGACCGTCGGCACGCCGCGGGTGATGACGCAGGGCACGCTTCTCCCCACCGGCAACACGCTCGACGTCGCCATCCGCGGCGAGGGCCTGTTCAAGATCGCGATGCCGGACGGCACCTTCACCTATAGCCGCGACGGCTCGTTCCAGATGGACGCGCAAGGCCGCATCGTGACGCCGCAAGGCAACGTGCTGCAGCCCGGCATCACCGTCCCGCAGAACTCCACCTCGATCACGATCAATGCCCAGGGCCAGGTTTCGGCGATCGTTCCGGGCTCGACAACGCCCACGGTGCTCGGGCAGATCACGCTCACTCGCTTCGTCAACAAGGCCGGGCTGCAGGCGGTCGGCGACAACCTGTTCATCGAGACGCCGGCCTCCGGCACGCCGCAGGACACCCCGCCCGGCTCCGACGGCATCGGCGACTTGCAGCAGGGCAACCTCGAGCAGGCCAATGTCGAGGCGGTCACCGAGATTTCCGACCTGATCTCGGCGCAGCGCGCCTACGAGATGAATTCCAAGGTCATCAGCGCGGCCGACCAGATGCTGCAGTCGACCGCCAACCTGATGCGCTGAGGAGCATCGGCCATGATCCGCATCGCAGCCTTCGCCGCCGCCGTCGCGCTCGCGACACCCGCCGCCGCCCAGATGAATATCTTCTCGCCCTCCCCGCTCGCGGCGGAGGATTGGGTGGGGGTTGCGCCCGCGCCGGTAGCGGCAAAGTCGTTTGCGCTCGCGCACGAGGCCGCGACGCCCGCCGCCCCGCAAACCGCCGCCCCGCAGACCGCGGCATCCGAGCGCAAAGGCTCGCGCCTGTTGCCGCTCGCCGCGCCGGCGGAGACGGAGAAGGCGCCCGCCGGTCCCACGCTCAAGCGCGAGGCCATCGTCACGGGCGAAATCGTTCGCATCGGCGACCTCATTGAGAACGCCGGCGCGGTCGCCGAGGTGGCGATCTTCCGCGCGCCCGATCTCGGCCAGACCGGCAGCGTGCCGGCGCGCCGGGTCGCCGAGGCGGTGCGGCCGCACCAGATCGTCGGGCTCGACACCCGCGGCATCGACGAAGTCCTGGTGACGCGCGCGAGCCGCGCCATCAGCGTGAAGGAGATCGAGGCGCGTCTCATCCGCGCGCTGGCCGCCCAATATGGGCTCGCCGACACGACCGATCTGGCGATTGCGTTCGAGCACGAGGTGCGCACGCTCTACGTCGAGCCGAGCGCCCATGCCGAGCTGGCGCCCTCGCGGCTGAGCTACGACCCGCGCTCGCGCCGGTTCGACGCGATGATCGAGCTCACCGGCGCGGCGGCGCGGCGGGCGCCGATCCGCCTCATGGGCGTGCTCACCGAGACCTTCGAGGCCGCCGTGCCGCTGCGCACCCTCGCGCAGGGCGAAATCGTCAAGGCATCCGATCTCACGCTGGCGCGCCGGCCGAAGAGCGAGTTCGTGGCGGCGGCCGTGACCACGGTGGAGCAGGCCGCCGGCCTCATCGCCAAGCGTGCGCTGGCGCCGGGCAAGCCGATCCGCCAGGCCGATTTGATGAAGCCCGAATTGGTCGCGCGCAACGAGACGGTGACGATCGTATTCGAGGTGCCCGGCATCATGCTGACCACCCGCGGCAAGGCGCTGGAAGCGGGCGCGCAGGGCGACCTCGTCAACGTGCTCAACGTGCAATCGAAGCGCACCGTGCAGGCGACCGTGACCGGCCCCGGCCGCGTCACCGTCGTCGCCATGACCCCGCGCATCGTGGCCACCGCCGATCCCTCCAATCCGCAACGCAAGCGTGCCGAGTGAGCGTCATGAAGGTGAAGCAAGTGTCGGAGCAGTCGTTGTTGATATGTGAGCCCCTCCGCGAGCTCGGTGACCTCCCTCTCCCCGTTCTTCAAACCGAACTCGGGTTTACCCGAGTTCGGTCACTGTTGGGTGGCCGAAGTCGGATATATCCGACTTCGGCTGAGAGGGTCGGGGTGAGGGGCCCCTTCCAAGAGCGCAGCTCGCGGCAAGCCCCGCTCACCCGGCCGCCTTCGCTTCGCTACGCTCCGCTAGTCGGCCGACCTCTCCCCGCAAGCGGGGAGAGGTGGAGCTCGCGGCTCGCACGTCATTCTAAAATCACGACCAGAGTCCTCGGCCTGGTCGCCATCGCCCCTGCGCTCCCCGGCTGCGCCGCGCTCGAACGGCTGCGCTTCATCGGCGACGCCCCTCCGCTGACCGCCATCAACAATCCGACCGCGCAGCCCGGCTACAAGCCGGTGCAGATGCCGATGCCGGCACCGCAGCCCGCCGTGTATCAGCCCAATTCGCTCTGGCGCACCGGCTCGCGCGCCTTCTTCAAGGATCAGCGCGCCAACCAGATCGGCGACATCCTCACCGTCAAGGTGAAAATCACCGACAAGGCCTCGCTCGAGAACGAGACCGCGCGCAGCCGCAAGGCCGCCGAGGATTCCGGCATCGCGAATTTCTTCGGCAAGCCCAAGGTGCCGATCATGAACACGCCGGTGCCGACGCGCATCTTCACCGCCGACTCCACCGGCTCGACCGAAGGCAAGGGCTCGGTCGACCGCAAGGAGGAGCTCTCCACCAACGTCGCCGGCGTGGTCACGCAGGTGCTTCCCAACGGCAACCTGGTGATCGAAGGCAAGCAGGAGGTGCGGGTCAATTTCGAAATCCGCGAATTGATCGTCGCCGGCATCGTGCGCCCGGAGGACATCGAGAGCGACAACACCATCGATTCGAGCAAGATCGCGGAGGCGCGCATCGCCTATGGCGGCCGCGGCCAGCTCATGGACGTGCAGCAGCCGCGCTACGGCCAGCAGGTGCTCGACGTGCTGCTCCCCTTCTGACCAGGGGACAGGAGGCAGGAATCAGGAGTCAGGACGTGTGCCGACTCCTGACGCCTGAGTCCCGACGCCTGATCCCCGAGCTCCCCGTCGCTCCGCGCGCGCGAGCGGAACGACGACACCAGCGGCCTCCGGAAGCTCCCCTCCGGAGGCCGCGATGTTTTCGGGACGCGTCCGCTCGCGGGTATCGCCTAACGAGCAAACGCGCAATGGCGTTCGGCAGACCCTGGCGCTCGCAGATTTGTGCTTGTCGAGGGCAAAAAGCCGACGCGTCAGCTCCTGCCTGCGCCACAAGACTTCCTGGTAGGAACGCCGCGGATCCGATTACGCGCAACTATTTCAGCCAAAGGGTCAGCGGAACCGCTCGTCGGTCTGGGCAGTTCATCGCCCCAGTATAGGAATCCGATAATCGTCCGCTATATCTACATTCGATGCCATCAACCAATAATGTCGCCCTCATTCGGAACGATGACTCCGATATCTGCAAACGGATTTCACCTGTCTTTTCTTCCGGGCCATCTTGTGTGCAAACACCGACGTGTCGCATCGTCAATGGCCCGGAGAATTCCTTCGTTCGATACGAGACCTTTCCCGTAACGCTGGCGGTCAGCTCCCACTCACCGAGGTAACCGGCATGTCCGATGACCTGCAGCGACTGGGCCTGCGCCGGCGTCGCAAGAGCACTCAGCACGATCAGAAGTAAGAGTGCTCTCACGACGTTCCCCCGTGCCTATGCGCGCCGAAATCTCATGGCTTTTTCGCCAAAAACACGCGCGCGTCGTCAACCTCGGTCCGGGCCTTGTCGGCACCACCGGCGATCGCGACGACCTTTCCGTAATATTCCCGAGCCTTGGCTGAATCGCCGGACTTTTCGGCGGCCCTTGCCGCGCCCACATAGGCGCCCAGCCGATTGGGCTCCTTCTTCAGCGTCGCTTCGAAAGCAGCGAGGGCTTCCTTGGCCATTCCGCTCTCAAGCAGCATGACGCCATAGAGTTCGCGCGCGGGCTTGGGCACGCCCGGCGTCACGGGATGCTTCTCGGTCTTGTCCTCGGCATCGGCAGCCGCACTCATGGCTTTCAGCGCGTCGTCGTGCTTGCCTTCAGCGTAGAGGATCCACGCGGTTGCAATCTGCCACTGAATATCGACCTGCTCGGACCAATAGGCGTCCTTGGCTTGGCGCAGCTTCTCTCGCAACTCGGCGAGCTTGGCGATGTCCGCCTTGGCGGCTGCCGGATCGCCCGAGCGGGCGGCTCCCAGCGCGCGCACAAAATGCGTGATCGCCTGCACGTGAGCCAGCGGGCTGGGACGGACCTGAAGCTCCGCCGCGGCCTTCCAGTCGCCGCGTTCCACCGCGTAGCGCGCCGGCGAAGCGGCTAGCGCATACGGCCCCGGGATGAAAGTCTCGGTGAAGCCGATGACCATATTCATCTCGTCGATGACGGCGCTGGCTTTCTTGTCCTGCCCGAGCTGCAGATAGGCATAGACCAGGTAGTCCATGGCGTGCAGCTGATCATGGCCTTCCTTGTCCGCCCCCGCTATACGCGCCGATTCGACATTGGAGGCAATCGACTCCTTCCAATAGCCGACGCGCGTGAAGATGTGTGACGGCATGTGCTGAGCATGCGCCGCCGCGGGGGCGATCTTCGAATAGCGCCTGGCAGCATCAAGTCCTTTCTCAGCGATGGCCGGAGCGTCGTAGAGATGGATCAGGTAGTGCGCCACGCCCGGATGCCGTGGCTGGCGCTTCGCAATCTGCTCCAGGATGGCCGCGCCTTTGAGCTGGTTGGCGTACGTCTTGTCGGCCGGCGAAGCCGAGGTGTTGAGGGCGAGCGCATAATAGATCTGCGCTTCGTCATCGTTCGGATAGCGCTGTGCCAATTGTTCCATGGCCTTGGCGTAAGCTTGCATGCGCGTGCGGTGATCGACCTTGTCGTAGTCGGCGTACATGGCGCCAAGCGCATCGAGGTAGTCGCGCTCGCGCTGGGTCTTGGCGCCGATGCTCTTTCCTTTCGCCAGCACGGCGGCGCCCTCGGCGAGATTCTTCGCAGGCGTCGGGACGTGGGGATTCCACAGCAGGCTTAGCGCAATGCCCCAATAGGCGATGCCGCACGCGGGATCGGCCTTTAATACATCCTCGAATGCCTTTTGCGAGGAGCGGTACCAGAACGAGTGCTGATACAGCATCCCACGGTCGAAAAGCTTCTGCGCTTCCGGTTTACACGATGTCTCGAAATGTACCTCGCCGAGCTTTTTGTCGTCGGCTTGTCCGAAGGCCGGCCGGGCAAGCGAAACGCCGGTCAGTACCATAGCAGCGATGGCGAATGACGTTTTGGTCATGATCCAGCTCCGCATCAAATTCGACCGCGCGCAGCGGAGTCTGTGCCGATCACTTGAGGCCGGCTATGCATTTTCCGCATCGGTATTCAAAAGTCGCCGAGAATGGACTATGGTGTGAGGTGGCTCAGACCCTCCTTTGCTGAGGTATGTCGGCGATGTCGACGCCTGACCCAATCTCTAGGACGCATCGTGACCCGATGGAGGTTCTAGATTCGTCGGCGTTGCCAGCGGACTTGGTACGTGCTCTTGACTGGCTCCGCGGTCACCTGTCCGAGCCCATCCAACTCGAACTGCTTGCTCAGATCGGTGGCGTCCGTCCGCGGACGCTTGAGGCGCACTTCAAGATGTTTCTGGGCACGACGCCGCTCGGCTGGGTGCGCCGGATGCGGCTCGCGCGTGCTCGTCAAGAACTGCTCCACGCCGATCCGCAGGCCACCGTCACGGACATCGCGCTGGCCAGTGGCTTCAGCCAGTTGGGTCGGTTCGCAGTTCAGTATCGGAAGACTTTTGGAGAGCTTCCGTCGACGACCATCCAGCGGATGAGAAGCCCGTCGACGAACGGCGCCGACCCGATCATCGATGACGCGCTCCGGCTGACATGGCGTGCCCTGCCATTTGCCTTCGCCGTCGCACCGAAGCAATGTAACGCGGCTCTCGAAGAGCTTGGTCGCGCCCAAGAGTTGGCTCCCACCTTCGGATTGCCGAAGGGGATTGCCGCCTGGTGTTGGGGGCAGCGTGCGGCCCACCGTTTCAGCTCGACTCCCGATGTAGATCGAGAGCGGGCCTGTCGGCTAGCCGAGGAGGCTTATGGACTCTCCCCTCACGATGCCTTGACGCTGACGCTGAGCAGCGGTGCTCTCGTGCTGGCGCATCGCCTCGAAGAAGCCGATCGGCTGCTCGAACGTGCGTTGGCGCTTGATCCGTGGTTGGCGTATGCATGGGTTCGTCGCGGGTGGATGTCGGCCTACTTTGGCGATAGCGAGAGTGCGATCCGTGAACTGAGAACCGCGCTTCATCTAATGCCGTTCGAACCGCTGCGGCACATCAGTTTCATCGGAATGGGTTGTGCCTACTTTGCCGCCGAGCGGTACGATCGGGCGGCTCTGTGGGTTCAGAGCGGTGTGGAGGCTTGTCCGGGATCCTTTTGGGCGGAAAGAATTGCGATAGCCGCAGCCGCTCTGATGGGCGCGCGAGGAGAAGCCCGCCGGATGGGCCGCCAGCTGATGCGGAAGGACCCCGATCTGACAATCTCGGAGGCTAGACAGGCCTGGCCCTTTACTCCAGCGTTCATGTCCCGCCTCGGCGATGGCCTTGAGATCGCCGGGTTGCCGCGAGGATGAATCGGTGCGGCCGGCTTATTTCCGTTTTTGACCCAAGCCGGAGACGAACGCCTATATCCGAACTACACTCACTACGCGGTAAAAAGATCGCGGCCGCGCACGAACGCGATACCCGTCTCGGTAGCGCGACGGACTTTCTTCCACGCCCGTGCCGGGACAACCGCTATATTGTAACGATCAGCGAATGTCGGTTTCGGTCGTTGCAAGCCGGCGCATGACGCGCTGATAGGGAGGGTGAAGATGCGTCGCTGGTTTCTCGCGATGGCGCTGCTGCTGGCCGGTGTCGCAAGCCTCGGCACCCAGGTTCGGGCGCAGGCGCAAGCGTGGCCGTCGAAGGCGATCCGTGTGATCGTGCCGCTCACCCCGGGCAGCGCCACCGATGTGATGGCGCGCCTGGTGATGGAGCAGGTCTCGGCGCAACTCGGGCAACCGATCATCGTGGAGAACCGCCCCGGTGCCGGCAACACCATCGGCATGGGCGCGGTCGCGAAAGCCGACCCCGACGGCTACACCATCCTGGCCAATTCCTCGACCCATACGGTGACGCCGGCGACGCGCTCGAACCTCGGCTTCGACATGGCCGACCTCGCGCCCATCATCCCGCTCGGCAACATGCCGGTGGTCATGTGCTTCAACCCGTCGAAGGGCTACAAGAAGCTCAGCGACTTCGTGGCGGTCGCCAAGGCCAAGCCCGGCTCGGTCAACTACGCGTCGGCGGGCGCCGGCAACTCGTCGCATCTCAACGGCGAGCGCTTCCGGCTGGCGGCCGGCTTCGAAGCGGTCCACCTGCCGTTCAAGGGCGCGCCGGAGGCGTTGACCGAAGTCATCGCCGGGCGCGCGGATTTCTACTTCTCGCCGCTGGTCAACGCGCTGCCTATGCTGAAGGACGGCCTGGTGCAGGGGCTGGCGGTGAGCGGCTCCGCGCGCGCCTCGGCGTTGCCGGACGTGCCAACCACGGTGGAAGCGGGCTATCCGAACTCGGAGTACAATTTCTGGGCCGGCATATTCGCGCCGGCGAAGACGCCCGCCGACATCCGCACCAAGCTCTATGCGGAAATCGCGAAAGCGCTGCAGGTTCCGACGGTCCGCGACCGGCTCAAGACGCTCGGCGCCGACCCGATGCCGCTCAGCTCGGCGCAATACGAGGACCTGGTGCGCAAGGAGATCGCGACCAACACTCAGCTGGTGAAGGCGGCCGGCATCAAGGTGAATTGAGGCGGAGCGCCAAATGCGTACATGATCAGCTCGATGAGCATCATTGACCGAGCATCATTGACTCGAGCATCATTGACTCCTGGGCTCTCGGAAGGTCGCGAGGACCGCTGGATTGACCAGCGGCAGGTCGAGCACTGCCCGCGCCGCTTCACGCGCCTCGTCCGCGCTTTGCGCGATCTGCTTCAGGTAGGGCCAGATCGCGCGGCCGAGCGCGGTGAGCGCGACCTGCGGCTTGCGCCGAAACAGCGCTCCGCCGAAGTGACGCTCGAGCGCGTTGATGGCATTGGTCAGCGACGGCTGAGAAATGCCGCAGTGCTTGGCCGCGCGCGTGAAGTTCAGCTCCCGGGAGAGCGCCAGGAAGTAGCGGATTTGATGCATTTCCATAAGTCACCGTGACGTGCGTGCCGCCGACGCTCAGCCGCAAGGTTGGGCACCCGCGGATGGCGCCGAGCGCTCCGTGGTCCGGAGAATGCCAGTGTGGGTCGGGCTGCCCGGTGAGGCGGTTCACACACGGAAGAATTTCGGCAGATTAAATAACGGTCACAATTCGAAAGGCAGATCGGATTCCACTTCGGCCAGGCACCGCATATGCGCCACGACCCCGAGCACCCATCGTCACATGAAGGCAGCAACGTGCTTGCTCCGCCCGCACGACGACGAAACCGGGCCTCCTCAACCACGCATTGCAGTATCAGCGCGGGACGCGTCGGCCGTTCTTGTTCGGTGCAACAGCGGCGGCCAACGCGGCGGCGGCGTTTTGGACTATACTGCTTGCCGATAGAGCACGCCTTCGAATCAAGCGCCGCTGGGTTCAGCGTCTTCGAGTGCGCGGCGTTGCGGGCGATGCGCGATCGACGGCGGAGGGGATCACATGTCTGCTCCAATTGACCTGCGGCGGGCGACGGATGCTCCCGCCAGGCGCTCGCTCCTCAGCAACCATCCGCTGTTTCGCGAGCTGCCGGCGCCGGTGATCGAGCGTCTCGCCTCCTACATGAAGCGACGCAGTGTTGCGCGCGGCGCAACCATCTTCGCGAAGGGCGATCCCGGCACCGGACTCATGGGCGTGCTCGCCGGCAGCGTCAAGATCAGCGTGGCGTCGGCGAATGGCCGCGACGTCGTGCTCAACATCATCCACCAGGGTGAAATCTTCGGCGAGATCGCCCTGCTCGACGGCCGTCCGCGCACGGCCGACGCCGCCGCGATGTCCGATTGCGAGCTCATCGTGATCGAGCGGCGGGACTTCGTGCCGTTTCTTCGCAGCCAGCCCGACGTCGCGCTCAAATTCCTCGAGATTCTGTGCGCGCGGCTGCGCTGGACCAGCCAGCAGGTGCAGGACCTGACATTCCTGAATTTACCCACCCGGCTCGCCAAGGCGCTGCTGCGGCTGACCGCGGACGTCGAGGCGTCGGGAGCAAAAGGCAAAGTCACGATCACACAACGCGAGATCAGCCAGATCATCAGCCGGTCGCGGGAGAGCACCAACAAGCAGCTGCGGGCATGGGCGAAACACGGCTGGATCAGGCTCGAGCGCGGCGGCGTCACGGTGTTGCGCTCGGACAAGCTGCTCGAGGTCGCAAGTGAAGACTCCGAATTCGACCCATCGTGAGCCGGGTGCGGGCGCGCCCTGCCGGGCAACGCATCCGCGCCACCGGACTCACGAAGCCATTCCGACCATCCCTTCGGCTGCCAGCAGCTCCAATAGTCTTCTGCGGGCGTAGAACGTCCGGGTCTTCACGGTATTGAGGGGAATGCCGACGATCTCCGCGACCTCGTTGATCGACTTCTCGTGGTAATAGACGAGATCGATCATCTCCCGGTGCTCCGGCGAAAGCTGCGTGAGGCATCGGCGCAGGACGTTGCTGCGGTCCTTGGCCTGCAATTCGAGCTCCGGATCATTCGCCGGATCCTCGATCGCAGCCGCCGCGGCGTCGTCGAGGACCTCGGCACGCCGGCCCCGCAGCGCGGTGAACGCCTTGTTGCGGGCGATGGCCAGCAGCCAGGTCGAGACGGTGGAGTGCGCCTTGAAGCAGTGCGCCTGGCGCCACACGTTCAGGAACACCTCGCTGGTCAAGTCCTCGGCGACCGCCGCATTGCCGACGATGCGCAAGGCGAAGCGATAGACCCGCACATGATGGCGCGCGAACAGGACCTGCATCGCAAGGCTGTTGCCGGCGGCCACCCGTTGAATCAGCGTTTCGTCGGATACCCCTGATGTTGCAGGCGAATTCGGAAAGTTCGAGACATTGGAGCTGGTATGAGTGAAGCCCGTTTTCTGCATTGATACCTCCCCTGTTCAGGCACCAATGTCATTAGGCCGGCTGCCGCTCAGGCTTTGTTAACCACTTCACAAAGGCGCAAAGATTGTGAGGCCTTCGCCCGGCCCGGCCGCCAAGATCCATGCCGGCCGGCAGCCAACCTCGCCCGCCGCGGGGCGAACCCCGCGCACGAGCGCCGGGGGGGAGGCCGCCGAAACGCCAGCCATTCCCTCGCGATCGACTGAGCCAGGCGCCCGCAAGCTCGGCTAGAATCCTTCTAGTGCTCCGATTCCGAAG
>WNEY01006301.1_pt1 | contig 12248 bp, 11 predicted proteins | sample 5400531 | NCBI WGS metagenome assembly WNEY01 (sample SAMN13153338, study PRJNA577476) | soil metagenome | isolation source: 200 cm saprolite under Douglas fir tree site 1 | place: USA:California | collected 2015-04-18
TTCTCCCGCGTGGCGGAACGATCCTCGGCACCACGAACCGCGGCAATCCTTTCCGTTACTGCACTGTCGAGAACGGCAAGGAAGTTGTGCGCGATATCTCCGACCAGGTCATTGCCAACGCGCGCAAGCTGGGGATCGATGCCGTAATCACAATCGGCGGCGATGGCTCGCAAAAAATCGCGCTCGAACTCTTTCATCGAGGGATGAAGCTGGTCGGCGTGCCGAAAACTATCGACAACGATCTCTCAGCTACCGAGGTGACGTTCGGATTTGACACGGCGCTGGCCACCGCGACCGATGCCGTCGACAAAATCCATACCACGGCAGAGTCGCACCACCGCATCATGGTGGTCGAGGTCATGGGCCGTGACGCCGGCTGGATTGCGCTCGAAGCTGGCATCGCCGGGGGCGCGCACGTTATCCTCATTCCCGAAATTCCTTTCACCGTCGAAAAGATCTGCAAATTTGTGGTTCAGCGCGAAAGTTATGGGAAGCGCTTTACGATTGTGGTTGTAGCAGAAGGCATCAAATTGCCGCCGGAGCTCAGCGAAAATCGCCGCGCCGGGGCGGTTGGAAACCTGATCGGGAATGCTATCGCCACTCTGGCCAACAAAGAAGTGCGGGTCAGCGTGCTGGGACACATCCAGCGCGGGGGCTCACCCACGCCGTTCGACCGCATTCTGGGAACGCGCTTCGGTGTGGCTGCGGTTGATCTGATTGCGCATGGAAGTTTCGGGAAAATGGTTTGCTTGCGCAGTGGGCGTATTGAAGCGGTTGACATCGCTGATGCCATTGGGCGCCTAAAAATTGTTGATCCACATGGGCAGTTCGTGGAAACCGCGCGCTCAATTGGGATTTGCTTCGGGGATTAGGCGTTTCCTGCGGTCGAGAAGCTGCACGATGCGTTCCGGAGAAAATTTTTAACCGCAAAGGACGCAGAGCAGTCGCTAAGCGCGCAAAGAAAAACGAGGCATTTGTCTCTAGCATTCTCTGCGATCCTTCGCGAACTTTGCGGTTGAGTCCTCTTGGGCTGGTTCAAGGCGAAAGCAACGGCTGCTATATTGTGCTCGTGGACTCCCGTAGTAAGCTCTTTCTGCTGCTCCTGGCGGCATCGCTTCTTTCCGCCTGCAATCGCGGGGGTAGCCGGGCCCAGGAGATTGCCTACGTTTCCGCGCCGCAAGCGTTTCTACGCGATCAAGTCGCAACTGTCTACAGCAAGACCGGCATTGTCAAAAACGGAGATGCTGTGCGAATCCTCGGGCGCGAGCGCCGCTTCGCGCGCGTGCGTACCTCTGATGGCACAGAAGGATGGATCGAGCAGCGTTTCCTGATCAGCAAACAAACCTATGAACAGTTCCAAAAGCTGGCAAGGGATGAGCAGAACGATCCTGTGCAGGCGACAGGAATGACGCGCAATGCTACAAATATTCACCTCGAGCCAAATCGAGACTCCGAACATCTTTACCTGCTCGATCAAGGCGCTAAGATTTCCATTTTTAAGCGCGCCACCAGCGAAAAGGTTTTGCCCGGCACCGCCAAGCCGGTCATCGCAGAAGCACAAAAGCCCGCGAAGCCGCCAGGTCCGGCGATGGAAGATTGGTGGCTCATGCGTGATGCTCAAGGACACGTCGGCTGGGTTCTGGCGCGCATGGTGGATGTGGATGTCCCGCTCGAAATCGCACAATATGCGGAGGGGCAACGCACGATCGCTTCTTTCGTTCTCAACGAAGTGGCCGATGGAGACAAAAGGGTGCCGCAGTATCTCGCTTTGCTTAGCGAGAACAAAGACGGCATGCCTTTCGACTACAATGCCATCCGGGTCTTCACCTGGAACGTGCGGCGCCACCGCTATGAGACTGCTTACCGGGAACGAAATCTGAACGGCGTATTGCCAGTGATGGTATCCAAAGAGAACTTCGACAAAGAAGGCGAGCTGCCGGTTTTCGTGCTCCGCGTAAAAGACGAGGACGGAAACGTACGTGAGCGAAAATACAAACTGGCAACTCCGATCGTGAAGAGGGTTCTTGCGCCTGGCGAGCAACCTCCAGCAACACGCAAGAGGACGCGCCGCCGTTGAAGCTTTGAGCGAAGGCGTCGCCACGAATCGTCAGCAATAAAACTTGTCTACTGGCGTTACGGTCAGTGCAGGGCGATTTGTGGGAGGGTACGCATTCATGCGTGCCGTTACACTGAGGATTCGATTCCGCGCCGATCGGGCGCAAACCGGCTAAAGGCGTGGACATTGCCGCCGCCGAACTGGCTGTTTAAGAATAAAAGTCCGCAATCGCTTCCACGACCCACCTTTGTTCGCTCTCGGTCAGCTCCGGAAACATTGGCAACGCGAGCACTTCCCTGGAGGCCCGCTCGGCTTCGGGCAAGTCCCCCTCGCCGTATCCGAGAAAAGCAAAGCAGGGTTGCAGATGCAGCGGAATCGGATAATAAATTCCGGTCGCGATGCTCCGTTGCACAAGAAAAGCCCGCAGTTCGTCCCGGCGCTGAGCACGTATCACATACTGATGGAAGACATGGTGCGCGTGCTCTGACGTTTGCGGCAGTGTTACAGAAGAGCGACCGTCCACATTAGTTGGCGCGCGACTCAGTCCCGCCTCGGCAAATAGACGCTCATAGGTCGCAGCGCGCTCACGCCTCTGCTCGTTCCACGTATCGATATATTTCAACTTCACGCGCAGCACCGCCGCCTGGATCGCATCCATGCGGCAGTTCCAGCCGACTTCTTCATGCAGATAGCGCCGGGAGCTGCCGTGGTTGCGCAAATGGCGCATCTGTTCTGCGTGCGCTGCATCAACCGTAGTGGCCAGACCAGCATCGCCAAAGGCGCTTAGATTTTTTGTGGGATAAAAGCTGAATGCAGCGGCGATGCCGAGCGATCCTGCCTGACGCCCGCGCCACTTCGCCCCAATCGCCTGCGCCGCATCTTCGATGATCATTAAGTCGAACTCTTCCGCGAGGTGTTGCAGTGCGTCCATATCCGCGCATTGTCCATAAAGATGGACCGGCAGCAGCGCGCGAATTTTGTGCGATCCGCCGGATCGCAATCTGGCCGCAACTTTTTCCGGATCAAGGTTAAACGTGCGTGGATCGATATCCACCAGCACCGGACGCGCCCTGGCCGAAGCAAAAAAGCTAAATGCTGTAGTGATGACGCCGTCGCCGGGCTGAACTCCCGCCGCGACCAGCGTCAGCCAAAGCGCGTCCGTGCCGGAAGCGCAGCCCACCGCCGAAGGTACGCCGATGAATGTAGCGATTTCGCGCTCGAATTCCTCGACTTCAGCTCCGAGGATGAACTGCTGTGACGAACACACACGCTCGATTGCAGCCAGGACTTCCTCGCGAATTGTGCGGTATTGCCGCTGAAGATCCAGTAACGGAACTGCGGTTGATTGCTTGGAGCGTCCGGCTTCTGGTTTGGCGGAGCGAGTCACCAGGGAAAAATTCTAGCATTCAGATACGAAACTTCCGGATTTAGGTACGGCCTGCGGTGCGTAAGGCGAATGGGTGACGATCGGTGCCCGGGATTAAATCCGCGGCAGCGGAGGTACGGGCTGACCATCTTCCAGCGCCTCTTGCCATAGAGCTAATGACTCCATTAACGGCTTCAGATCGATTTCCCCGAACTCATCCGGATAGCCCGAAAGATTGCGTCGCGCCCGCGCCAGCAAAGATCGCGTCCCGACCCGGTTTTCTTTTGAGTAATGATGTAACGCGACTGCAACCTGAATCAGCCCCTGTAGGAATCTTTTCTCCGCAGCGGGCGCCGCACGCCAGACGTCTTCCAGCACTTCGTGTGCCTCGAAGAAACTTCCGCTGTTGAACAGATGTATGCCTTCCTGGTAGCGCTTTGTATCCACAGCCCATTGTTTCACAGTCCTACCTCGTAGCTCTTTGATCTACGGGATTTCATAGGGAAACATTGATACAGCTATGCTTTTTCAGGTTCTTTCCAGAAAACAGAGCTCAACAACAACGGTGGCTTGACCTTCGCCGGTAATCTGACAACGGGCGGCATTACTCGGCGTCGTCTGCCATTCGGTTTGAAACTCTCTTTTGGCGGAAGGAATCGACTCTTAAGGGCCCGTCGCGAGGCCGACGTTCTTTGTGTGGAAGCACGTGTCCGCGCACCGGGATTCTGGTTCGGGAAGCGCTTCAACTCCCCAATATCGTGTAGTGTGAACTGGCGGCCATAAAGAACAGCATTGGCACGGAGAGAAAGAAATTCGTCCGCGAGGCCAGAAATGCCTGTCGCGCCAGCACGGCTGCGTTTGCCGGCGGCGAGCCGGCTAGGGTTCCTTGAATAATCCTCTTGTTGTTCCGCCAGATGATCCCCCAGACGTTCATAAGCATGATGATTCCAAATCCTCCGCCGATTCCGATGGAGAGGACATGATTGTCGTCCTGTCCCACTGGGGTGAATTTCACGAACAGCCAGGCGGCCAAGACCACCACCACAGTTGTGACCAGTCCAACCACATAACCCGGTGGGGTTTTCAAAACCACAAAATAGAGAATTCCCCAGGACACAATCCAGATCAGAAGAAACAGCAAGACTGTGCTCCCCGGGCTTACTCCCATGCGCGCGGCATCTGCGGCAACATAAATTTGCGCCCAATACCAGAAGCCGACAAACACAGTCAGCAGGGCGCTCCAGCGGAACCATTGCAGCGTAGGCAGCGTCATGTACTGGAAGACTTTTGGCTTCATACCCGCGTCCACCTGCTTCATGAAGGGGACGTTGACCAAGTTAAAAAAGTACAGCAATCCGATCCAGGTGATGCCTGCTAGGAAGTGAACCCAACGCAAAAGAAGCGCGAAAGCTTCTGTCCACGTGTGCGTCGGCATGACTAACAACCCTGCGAAAGCTGTCAGATGATGCATTGCGATTCCTCCTCAACAACGGACGGCGAAGTTTGAGGCCCACACGCGCCGGAAAGATACGCGCACAGAAGGAAAGCCGCCTTAAGGAGGAACAACACGCGAGGAACTGCAACTGCTTTTTCGCGCCTCTTTCTTAAGGCGGAGAATATTTGCACTTTGGCCGCTGTTCTGTCAACCGGACAAAATCGAGTCTTCCTTGAAAAAGTGGGCGCTTAGGCCGTATTGTACGAACGTATTGTACGAAGACAGCCGCTGCACTGCGCGAGATGAGGAGTCGGAGGGGGCGCTCGCGGAGCGCGAGGCTAGTTGAGCTCCACGCGGTCTGTAAGCCGCAAGTGGGCAAATTGCACATGAGAGCTAAGGAGATCGGCTATGGAAAATAAGCCGGCGCAAAATATTCAAGATTCCTTCCTCAATACGGCTCGCAAGGAGCGGACCAGCATCACTATTTATCTGCTCAGCGGCGTGAAGCTGACGGGCCGCATTCGCTCTTTCGACAAATATTCGGTCGTGCTCGAGACCAACAACCAAGAGCAGTTGATCTTCAAGCACGCCATCTCCACGGTGGCCATGGGCAGGACGTCGCATGGCCATAGTGAAAGGCCGACCGCAATCACGGCTCCGGCAACAGCAACCGCAAAGAGCACGGAACCGATGCCTGAGTCGGACGTTTCCGGCACCGGGACCGAAGGTTAGGAAAGGATCAGGGCCGGGAACTTCGCTTGAGCAGTTCGCAATCCAGAATCTCCCGCAACAGACACCGGTCAAACCGCGACCGAGCGCCTAATAGCGTCCCCAAGGAGCGCGCCTTTCTTGTCGGGCTAGAGTATCGCTCGCGCGCGGGATCCAAGGGAGTGAAAAGCTCGCTCACCGCTGCCGCTCAGGCTGCTCGCGACACCACCGCGCTGGCGCTCTCGAAAACACCCAGGATTCCGGAGTTCAGTGCACAGGAATCTCTGGATGAGTTGCGCGCTCTGGCTGCAAGCGCGGGAGCTGAAATCGTGGGAGAGTTTCTTCAGCGTCGCGATCGTCCCGATCCCGCCACCTTAATCGGGCGCGGAAAGCTTGAAGAGATTGCCGGGGCTGCGGCCTCCGTCTCGGCAGATCTCCTGCTGTTTGACCACGATCTCACAGCCTCGCAGCAGCGCAATATTGAGAAGGTTGTGAACACCCGCGTTATCGACCGGACTCAGCTTATCCTTGACATTTTCGCCAGGCATGCCCGAACCCGAGAAGGCCAGTTGCAGGTGGAACTAGCGCAATTGGAATATCTGCTGCCGCGTCTTGGAGGCCGCGGAGTGGAAATGTCTCAGCTCGGGGGCGGAATTGGCACCCGCGGTCCTGGTGAGACTCAGCTTGAGACGGACCGCCGGAAAATTTACCGCCGCATCCGGCATGTTAAAGAACAGATTGAGAATGTGCGGCGGATTCGCGCTCAGCAGCGCCAAAGACGCGAATCAGTGCCGATTGCCACGATTGCGCTGGTGGGGTATACGAATGCGGGGAAATCCACTTTGTTCAATGCTCTGACCAACGCCGCGGTGCTCGAGTCACCGAAAATGTTTGCCACTTTGGATCCAACGATTCGGGCCGTGAACTTGCCTTCAAAACGTCAGGCCCTGCTGTCCGACACTGTGGGTTTTATTCGGAACCTCCCGCACACTCTAGTCTCAGCCTTTCGCGCCACGCTGGAGGAAGTGCAGCGTGCAACGCTGATTCTGCACATTTCCGATGCCAGCAGTCCGCTTTCCGCCGAGCAGGATGCCCAAGTAGAACGCGTTCTGAAGGAATTGGATGCAGGCAGCAAACCGCGCCTACACATCATGAACAAGATTGATCTGCTGCCTCCGAAGCAGCGGGACTCGTTGCGGGATGACGCGAGCGCAGTTCATGTTTCGGCCGCCAAGGGAATCGGTTTGAGCACATTGCTGGAAAGGATTGACGCGATGTTAGCCGAAGATCCGGTTGGCCGTGTGCGACTACGTGTCCCACAGAAAGAAGGGAAGATGCTGGCGCTGCTCGAATCGCGGGCACGGATCTATTCGCGTCAATATCGAGACGGTCTGGTTGAGATGGAGGCTGAAGCGCCGGAGTCCATCGTGCGGAGGCTGAGGGAATGGGTGGTTAAATGAGCCTCCCTGGGTGACTTGTGCCCAAGGACACACGACAAATCAAATGAGAAGATCTTTAGCTATGAGGCACGCGTGTGCGGGAAGTAATTGACACTGTGGCGACGCGGACATAATCTCTGCCAATAATGAACCGCTGATTCAGTAAGGCTGCCTTATTGTGCAGCAAGGGCAACAAACCACGAGAAAGCCGGCTTTGAATGAAACAATTTCTACTGCTCGTCGCCGTGATTGCTGTGGTCTTTGGAGCACTGTTAGTCAGCCTTTGGGTGCTCGACCTAATCAAAATGGCGGAACTCCAGAACGACTTGCGTAAAATATTCGGCGTTTTGGGCGTGGCCGCCGTCGCCGGGGTCTTGATCTTGTCCCTGGTCAAGATTGCACAGAAGGGATAGCTCGGCCGCCTTCCAGAGCTTGGCCAATCCAAATGGACCGGCAACCAAGAAGCGCTGACTTTTCTTGGCTATCGACCCATTCCATCCTTAAATTGCATCGTGTCGGCTTGACACGCAGGCCCGGCGACCATATGGTCTCGTCCCGATGCCAAACCGGCGAAGGCGACAGATGACCAAGAAGAAGACCGCTGCAGTCCGCATATTGATGAGCTGCATCCTGCTGGCGCAAGTCACGGATCTAAGAGCACGAAGCTTCGACGCGCGATCAGGCGTGACGAAGTGGCCGACCCATGGCTGGGCGAAGGGTAAGCCCTCCAGCGTAGGGCTCGACGAAAAGATTCTCGCGGAGTTGGACGGTGATCTGGCGAGTGGCAAATACTCTCTGGTGGACAGCTTTGCCGTGTTCCGCTGCGGGACGTCCGTCTACGAGCGCGCTTACCCCCACGATTACGGACAGATCTACGAGAAAGAGGCGAAGACGCGCGGGCCGCTGAACGCGCATCTCACAGGTCCGTACAACTATTTCGATCCGGCGTGGCACCCCTACTATCACGGAACCGACCTGCATAGCATGCAGTCGGTAAGCAAGACGGTCACGTCGGTTATTCTCGGGATCGCCATCACGCGCGGTGATTTCAAGGCAGGCCTGGATACGCCTCTGCTCAAGTACTTCGACGTGGCGACGGTGAAGAATGTGGATGACCGAAAGCGGCGCATCACCCTGCAGCACGTTTTGACGATGACCACGGGGCTCGACTGGAACGAAGAAGTTGCGTACGACGATCCCAAGAATGATTCGAGCCTGATGGAGGCGACCGACGATTGGGTGCAGTACGTGATCGACCGGCCGATGGCCCAGGAGCCCGGAAAGGTTTTCAACTACAGCAGCGGCGTGTCGGAATTGCTGGCTTACATTTTCCAGAAGGAGACGGGGCAGGACGTTGAGAAGTACGGCGAGAAATATCTGTTCACTCCCCTGGGCATGGAGCATTACTGGAAGCGGACGCCGATGGGAGTGGTTGATACCGAGGGGGGACTCTTCCTGCGCACCACGGACCTTGCGAAGATTGGATACTTCTATCTGCACGATGGCATGTGGGACGGGGAGCAGATTGTGTCGAAGGACTGGGTGAAGCAGTCGCTAACTCCGTTTATTGATGCTGAGGAAGGTTTCAAGTATGGATTCAAATGGTGGCTGTTTCCACGTGCGGAGGGGCAGCGGTATGTGTGGATGGCCAGGGGCTTCGGCGGGCAACGCCTGATGGTGTTTCCGGAGGAGGATCTGATCGCTGCGTTCACGGGATGGGACATCCTCAAGGATCCCGCGGGAGACGGCGAGTTGATCAACCGGATTCTGCGGGCGGTACACTCGCAAACCTGCAACTCCACTCACTAGAGAAGCGAGGGTGGGGCCCGTATCGCAGGGGGAACGTCGGTTTTCACCCCTGGCTGACTCACCGAGGAAACCCCAAAAGTTAAAATGGGCCGGCAACCAAGAAGCGGTGACTTTCCTTGGCTATCGGCCCATTCGATCCTGAATTGGATCGGAGGTGATACTTCCATGCTAGACCCCTCTGCGCAGATGTCAAGCATTCTTTCCTTTATTTTTTGAAGGGCTCGCGGAGGGATTTCGGAAGCGGAAATCGCACCTGCTCGCGTTGACAGTAGTTCTTTTGAAATGTTAGCGTTAACAGTTTAAAAGCCCTCTTACGCTCGAGTACCTTATCAGCACACAATGGACGAGATACTGGCACAACTAGGCGGATTACTGCTTGGCTCCGTACCGACCATCATCTTCCTGGTCCTGCTTTATGCGATCTATACAGGCCTTATGCACAGGCCGCTGGTAAGGGTCCTGGCGGAGCGCCACGCCAAAACGGAGGGTGCCGTGGAAAAAGCGCGCGCTGATATTGCCGCGGCGGAGGCAAGAACCGCGGAATACGAACAGCGCCTCCGGGAAGCGCGCGCGGCGGTATTCAAAAGGCTGGAGATGCACCGTCAGCAAGCTATGCAAGCACGTTCGGCCGCCGTGGCCCAAGCGCGTGCGCGAGCCCAGGCGCGAATTCAAGAAGCCAAGGCCGCGATCCAGAAGGACAAGCAATCAGCGCAAGCTAGCTTAGAGGCGGAGAGCGTGCGCCTAGCGGCAGTGATCATTCGTACAGTCTTGCTCTCGGCAGCGCAAGTGCCGGCGGTGGGTCGATGAGAGCACGGTCACATCTTTTACTCCTCATTTCGGTGTTGTTTTTGCTGATTACTGTTACTGCACAACAGCGCGCAAACGCGTCGACCGCGAAATTTACCGCTGAAGAAGCTGCTCAGTCATCCACGAATTCTGAGCTGGCCAAGCAATCCAGGAAAGCGGCTGGCGAGGATGATCAGGAGCAATTTAAACATTCAGGCTCGGTGCAATTCGTGTCGAGAATTACCGGCCTCAGCCTTGAGCATGCGTATTGGCTGAGCGTGCTGCTGAATTTTGCGATCGTCGCCGGCGTGATCGTGTGGGTATCAAAGAAGAATCTGCCTGCGTTGTTTCGCGATCGAACAGCTTCGATTCAGAAGGCAATGCAGGAGGCGCGGAAGGCAAGCGAGGATGCTAACCGCCGGCTCTCCGAAATTGAGGCGCGGCTTTCCCGGCTGGATGTGGAAATCGGACAGATGGCGGCCGCGGCAGAAAAGGAAGCGGCGGCAGAGGAAGAGCGGATCAAGGCTGCGGCAGAGGAAGACGCTCGCAAGATCGTGGAATCGGCGGACCAAGAGATCGCGGCTGCAGCCCGAGCCGCGCGTCGCGAGCTGACCGCGTACGCTGCGGACTTGGCAGTGTCGCTTGCGGCCAAGCAAATTAAGGTGGACACAACGACTGACCAGATGCTGGTGCGCAATTTTGCCGATGAGCTTTCGGCAACCTCGAATGGATCTGGTCCGAAATCCAACGACGGTGGGCGATAGCGCATGGCATCTGTAACCAGCACCTACGCCCGTGCCTTCGCGGACGTGGTTTTTGATCAGCAGATTAATGCTGGGATGGCGCTGATTGAAGTGCAAGCGATTGCGCAGCTTGTGGCGGCAAGCAAACCCCTGCGCGAAGTCTGGGAAGCGCCGTCAATTCCGGCGGAGCAAAAGCGAAACTTGCTGGACGCTATTGTTGCGCGCGAGAGAGTTTCTCGGCCAGTGCGGAACTTTATCGCCGTGGTGATTGATCACCGCCGCATCAAATTTCTGCAATCGATCGTCCAGCAGCTTGAACGGGAATTGAATCAGCGAATGGGCTTCACCGAAGCACAAATTACCAGCGCGCGAGAGCTGAGTGAACCGGAGCGGCGGGCCCTCGAAACGCAAGTCGAGAAACTGACCAGCAAGAAGGTCCGGGCCCGCTATGCCCAGGATCGGTCGATCCTCGGCGGCGCCGTGGTGAGAGTTGGCAGCACGATTTATGACGGCTCGGTGCGCGGGCGGTTGGAGAGAATCAGGCAGGCTATTAGCTCCTAGCTCTGTGCTCCTAGCTTTTAGCCCTTAGCTTCTGGCTGTTGCTCCTGGCGTTTAGCTTCTTGGAGGCAGCAGCGCCGCATAGCCGCAAAGCGGCGTAAGAATGCAGCCCAGGGCGTAAGCCCTGGGGTCAGACGTGAGAAACACGCTAGCCCCGGAGGGGCGAAAGAAGCAGCTGCGAATACGGAGGTCGTGCGTCTTTCAGCGCCTTGCGTGCTAGGGCGGAAACTCGGAATCTTAGTCGTCAGAATCTTTAACCGCAAAGCTCGCGAAGAGGGCGCAAAGGACGCAAAGAGAGCTAACAGCTAGAAGCTGAACTTATGCAAATCAGAGCAGACGAGATCACACAGTTAATCCGGCAGCAGATCGAGAACTACGAATCCAAAATCGCTGTCGATGAGGTCGGTACGGTCATCACGCTCGGCGACGGCATCGCCCGCGTGCATGGCCTGGACAAAGTCATGGCCGGCGAGTTGCTTTCGTTCCCGCATGACCTTGCCGGGATCGCCATGAACCTGGAAGAAGACCAAGTTGGTGTGGTGCTGCTGGGTGAGTATACCGAGATCAAAGAGGGCGACGAGGTGAAGCGCACTGGCCGCATCATGAGCGTGCCCGTGGGCGACGCGCTGGTTGGGCGCGTCGTGAATTCGCTCGGGCAGGCAATCGACGATAAAGGCCCAATTTCAACCAAAGAATTCATTACCCTGGAACGTCGGGCGCCGGGCGTTATTGACCGGCAACCAGTCCGCGAGCCGATGGCAACCGGGCTGAAGGCCATCGACAGCATGATTCCCATCGGCCGCGGCCAGCGCGAGCTGATCATCGGCGATCGCCAAACCGGAAAAACCGCAATTGCACTCGACACCATCGTCAACAACAAGGGCAATGATCTCATTTGTATTTATTGCGCTATTGGCCAGAAGCGTTCGTCGATTGCGCAGGTGGTGAAGATTTTGAGCGACTTCGGCGCGATGGATTACACCATCGTAGTTGCGGCATCTGCCTCTGAGCCCGCGCCTATGCAGTACATCGCGCCCTATGCTGCATGCGCCATGGGCGAGTATTTTCGCGACTCGAAGCGTCATGCGCTTTGCATTTACGACGATCTTTCCAAACATGCCGCTTCGTACCGCGAAATATCGCTGCTATTGCGGCGTCCACCGGGGCGCGAAGCTTATCCCGGAGACGTTTTCTATCTTCACTCGCGCTTGCTGGAGCGCGCCGCAAAGTTAAGCGACAAGAAGGGCGGCGGATCGCTTACTGCGCTGCCGGTGATCGAGACGCAGGCTGGCGATGTCTCGGCTTACATTCCGACGAACGTGATTTCTATCACCGATGGCCAAATTTT
>WNEY01003186.1_pt1 | contig 12246 bp, 9 predicted proteins | sample 5400531 | NCBI WGS metagenome assembly WNEY01 (sample SAMN13153338, study PRJNA577476) | soil metagenome | isolation source: 200 cm saprolite under Douglas fir tree site 1 | place: USA:California | collected 2015-04-18
GGGAGATCTTCCTGTCCCTCTCCAGCGCGAGGGCGAGCGCGAATCCGTCCGAGGCCAGCTTCTCCAGCGCACCCAGCGCGGGATCGGCTTGCCGCGCATGCGGATGCGGATCGAGCGACGAGCGTCGCAGGAGCAGGCTCGCCTGCGCGTAACGATCCTCCTCGGTCGCGTAAGGCGAGCGGACCAGCACTTCGCGGATGGCTTCGGCGCGCGCCGCGTCCGCCTTGGCGGCCGCTTCGCGCAGCACTTTCGCCCACCCCTGCGGATCCGCGTGCCGCACCGGATCGAGCTGGCGCCGCGCGACGGCGAGCGACTTGCGCAGCATCGCCGCGCCGGCCTTGCGGAGCTGCGCCAACTCCTTGGCGGAGAGCTGGAAGCGCTCCAGCGCCTCGGCGAGCGCGTGCGCGCCTGCCTCCTCCCGGGCGTCCGCGAGCGCGGCGACGAGCAGGGGACCTGTCCCGGGCAGCGCGGCGAGCGCCTTGACCGCGGCGTCGGCGCGGGCGCGGTCGCTGCCGCGCGCGATCTGCGCCAGCTCCTTCGACGCGGCCGAGGCGCCGAGGATGCCGACGGCCCAGAGGGCGAGCTCCGCGTCTTTCGCATGCGCGAGCCGGGCCAGCTCCTTCGCCAGCACATCCCCGGCGCGGACCACGGTGAGCGTATCGCGCGCAGCGCGGGCGACCAGCGCGTCGGGATCTTCGAGCAGACCGATCAGCGCGCGCAGAACCTTCGGCGCGGGCTTCTCGCCGAGAGCGAAACGGAGCGCCATGATGGCTTCGACGCGCATCGGCGCGCTCACCTTCTTCGCCAGGAAGGACTGCAGCGTCGTCGCGGTCTCGGGCAGCTCGAGATAGCCGAGAATCTTGATCGCGCCTCGCAGCGCCGGCTCGTCGCCTCCAATGCTCCGCTGCTGCGCAGCTCCGCCCGTCGGCCAGCGGAGCTGGCCTCCTCCAGCCTTGCGCAGGAACGACAGCAGCTTCGCCGCCATCGCCTTGCGCTCGGCCGGTGGGGCCCCGCGCGCGCTCTGCCGCACCGAGAGAGCAACCTTGCTCACCGCCTCCCAGGGCTGCCCGCGCAATCCGTCGAGCACCATCGCGAACGATCCATGCACCGCAGGCAAAAGCTCGGAGAGCGCGGCGCGCACCTCGGGCGCCGCCTTGGACGCCCTCTCGCGCAACGCCGGCAGCGCCTCCTCGCCCAGCGCCGCGATGGCCTCCGAGGCGCTCTTGCGCAGCTCCTTCCGCTCCAGCGCATCGAGCAGCGCCGGCAACCCGCCGCGCGCGTGCAGCTTGCCCAGCGCCTCGATGGCCGGCTCGGCGATGGCCGCGAGCGGATCGCGAGCCATCCTCGACAGGCCGGAGATGGCGGCAGGCGAGCGCCCGCCCAGTTCCCCCAGCACCACCGCCGCGGCGATGCGCTTGCGGGGTGACTCGTCGTCGAGCAGCGCGAGAATGCGCGCAAACATCTCCATAGGGCGGACATTGTACGTTGCCCCCGCCCCGGGGGTTAGAATGCTGCGCGATGCGCCTTTTGCAGCACCGCATCGCCGGCCCCGAGCCGTGCCCGTACCTGCCGGGCCTTGCCTCGACTACCGAGACGCTCCTCATGACCGGCGTGAGCCCAGGGGAGCTGGAGCGTCTGCTCGAGCGGGGCTGGCGCCGCTTCGGCCCGGTCTACTTCCGCCCGGTGTGCGGCGCGTGCGCCCAGTGCATCTCGGTGCGCGTGCCGGTAGAGGCGTTCACGCCTTCGCAAAATCTCAAGAGAGTGTCGCGCCGCGCGGCGGGCCTGCGCGTGGAGGTGAGCGCGCCGGTGGTGGACGAGGCGCGCCTTCTGCTCTACCGCCGCTGGCACGCCTCGCGCGAGGAAGAGCGCGGCTGGAAGCCCGATCGCATCGGCGCCGAGTCGTACGCAATGCAGTTCTGCTTTCCCCATCCGGCCGCGCGCGAGTTCAGCTACTGGGACCGCGACGAGCTGGTGGGAGTGGGCATCGCCGACGAGACGCCGCAGTCGCTCTCCGCGGTCTACTGCTATCACGACCCTTCGCGCAGCCGGCTCTCCCTCGGGACGTACAACGTGCTGAAGGGCATCGAGTACGCGCGGCGCAACCGGCTGCGCTACGTCTATCTCGGCTATCGGGTCGAGGGTTGCATCTCCCTGCAATACAAGGGCCGCTTCCAGCCACAGGAAAGCTTGCGCGGGCGCGTCAGCGAAGGAGAAGAGCCGCGCTGGGAGCGCGCATGAAGATGCGCCAGCAGGCGGTGGAGGTCGCGCCGCGCGGGCGCGGCCTGCACGACGTCACCGCAGAGGTGCGGCGCGCGGTCGCCTCGTCCGGCGTGCAGACGGGGATGTGCAACATCTTTCTCCGCCACACCAGCGCCTCGCTGCTCATCCAGGAGAACGCCGATGGCGCGGTGCTCCGCGATCTGCAGCGCTTCTTCGACCGCCTCGCTCCGGAGAGCGCCGACTACGAGCACGACGCCGAGGGCCCGGACGACATGCCTTCCCATCTGCGCGCGGCGATGACCCGCACGGCGGAGACGGTGCCGATCAGCGGCGGCGAGCTGGCGCTCGGAACCTGGCAGGCGATCTACCTCTGGGAACACCGCCGCGCACCGCACCAGCGCGTGCTCGTCGTCACGGTCTGGGGCGAGTGAGGATTTTCGTGCATCGCGGCCGGGGGGGCATCTATGCTTTGGGGGCCATGAAGCTGAACCGCCGGATGGAGCGAGACCTCGCCGACCTGCGCAGCAGGCAGGTGGAGGCTGACTCCATCCTCCCGGGGCTGTGGCCCAAGGTGCAGATCGTCGCGGCGGGCGGCTGTTTCCTGCTCGACGGGTTCGCGCGCAAGCCGCACCTCAGCCCGGCGGATTTTCCCGACCAGACCGGCCTCGAGTGCAGCGCCAACAAGCTGCGCATGGAGGCGATGCTCGAGCCGCGGCTGGTGGATTCGTGCCCGCTGCTCCTGCTCACCGCGGGGCTGTTCACGGCCCGCGCGGTCTCGCGCGAGCTGGCGCGCTATCCGGAGCGGTTCAACATCATCCTTTCCTACGACGGCGAGAGCTGCGCGGTGCGCTTCCACAAGATCCGCGCCGGCCAGCGCTGGCTGGCGGAGGATCTCGACGGCTACGTCGACGAGAGCGTGCTGGTCGTCGAAGCGGGCGCCCAGGCAACCTGGCCGGCCCTGCTGGCCGGTTAGCGCAGCGCCTTCAGCTCGACGTCGACCACCTGCGTCTGCGCAGCGCCGATCTGCCGCACTTCCGCCGCATACCCCGGCTTGGAAAGAGTCACCGTGACCTCCGCCCCGCGCCGCACGCGAAAGACGATCGGCGTCAACCCGCTCGCCGACTTTCCGCTCCACGCCACCGTCGCGCTCGCCCCGAGAGGATCGCTGACCACGAACAGTTTCGCCGCCGGCGGCGGTTTCGGGTTCGCCGACTCCGCCCGGGCGGCCGAAGCGGCCGCCTCCGCCATTTCGGCCCGCGCCCGCATTGCGGCCGCGTGCTGCGAGGTCGCGTGCGCAGCATCGGCGGCGGTCATCGGACCCGGCGGCTGCTCAACCGGAACGGCGGGTTTCTTCGGCGGGAGCGGCGGCTTGCGGGCGATTTTTCGCTCCGCTGGTTTCACCTCGCGCGGCGGCTCGGGAGCCTTCACCTGCGCGGGCGGCGACGGCGTGACCGCGGCGGGCCGGGGCGGCGTGACCGCTGCAGGCGGCGCCGGCTTCTTCTCGGCGGGCGGCGGAGCTTTCGCAGCCGGCCATGCGATCCACACCACGAGCGCGATCGCTCCCAGCACTCCGGTCAGCGTGCGCACCCGGCGCGAGGGAGCCAGCGCCCAGTCGCCGAATCGCTCCATCCGCGCCTGCACCGGCGCGCGATCCCCCGACCATGTCGACGTCAGCGGCAACGCCGGCGGCGTGGGCTCGGGCGCGGGCAGAGGAGCCGCAGGATCCGGATCCGCCGCGGCGGGCAACTCCATGCTCAACCCCAGCTCGCGCATGCAGGAGGCGATCGCGTCGTGCAGCTCCCTCATGCTCTGCCAGCGATCCTCTTTCTTCTTCTCCAGCGCCTTGAGAATCACCGCCTCCCAGCCCGCCGGAATGGAAGGCTCGAGCTCCCGCGGCGGCCGCGGCTTCTGCTGCAGATGCGCCACCATGGTCTCCGCCGCGCTCGGTCCGGAGAACGGCACTCTGCCCGTTGCGAGCTGGTACATGAGAACGCCCAGCGAATAGATGTCGCTGCGCCGGCCCACTTCCGCTGTCCGCCCCGAGGCCTGCTCCGGCGACATGTACTCCGGCGTCCCCAGCAGGGCGCCGGTCTCGGTGAGCCCGGCGCTGCTCTGCGGATCGACCAGCTTGGCGATGCCGAAATCGACCAGCTTGACGAAGTTCCCCTTTCCCATCTGCGAGATGAGGAAGACGTTGTCGGGCTTGAGATCGCGGTGCACGATGTTGCGCTCGTGCGCCGCCTGCAGCGCGCGGCAGCACTGGAGCAGGATGGGGCCGGCGACCTCGAGCGGCGCCGCGCCCTTGAGGGCGGAGAGCGGCCGGCCGCGCAGATACTCCATCACGAAGTAATGGCGGCCGCCGGGAGTGACGCTGAAGTCCAGCGTCTTGACGATGTTCTCGTGCCCGATGAGGTTGACCGCGCGCGCTTCGTTGAAGAAGCGCTCGACGTGGTTGCGGTCGCCGGAGAAGCGCGGGTGGAGGAACTTCACCGCCACCTGCGAGCCGATGCCCGGATGCTTGGCCAGGTAGACGGCGCCCATCCCGCCCTTTCCCAGCAGGCGGGCGATCCGGTACGAGCCCACGGTCGTGCCGATGAGCTCGTCCCACGGCCCGTCGCGGTGCTCGTCGTCCAGCGTGAGGGTCCCGGCCACGGGGCAAGTGTACCCGGTCCGCGCCGGCCTTTCCCTTTCCTTTCCCCTTCCCGTTCCCTCAAGCGCTCTTCGCGGCGGCGCGTCCCTCGCCGAAATACTCCGCGATCTTCGCGTCCGCCTCGTCACCAAAGAGAATCCGGCACGCCTCGCGCAGACCTGCGGCCCGGCGGATTTCCTCACGCCGCACCACCAGGGAAATCTTCGATCTGCGCCGCAGGAAGTCGTCGAGCTTGACGATCATCTCGCGCCGCGCCGCCTCGTCCAGCTCGCAGCGGATGTACTCGCTGGTCTCGATGATCACGTCCGCCATGCGCGGGTCGCGCCGGATGGCCTCGAGCAGGCCCAGCGCCACCGCGCCGTAGCGCCGCCACAGGCGCGTGGAGAGCTTCTCCGACGACTGCGGCGAGGTCATCTCGTCCAGCCCCATCAGCCGCGCCTGGTGGAAATATTCCTCGCGCGACTCGGCCGGCTCGCCGTACCAGAGGCGATCGGCGAACGGCAGCGTGACGCCCAGCCGCCGCACCTCCGCGCAGATCTCCTCGCCCACGTTGAGGCAGTCGGTGAGCTTTCCGCCGAAGATGGTGACGTGGGCGAGCGCGGCGTCGGTCTCCACCTCGTGCTTGCGCGAGAGCTGCATCCAGTCGCGCGAGCCCGCGCTGCCGTCTTCAACGGCCAGCGGGCGCACGCCGCAGCGCTCGGCGATGATGTCCGCCTCGCCCAGCGGCCGCGGCAGCCGCAGCCGCTTGTTGATGTTGTCGAGCACGAAGCGCCGGTCCTCGGGCGTGACCTCCACCTCGGGCTGCTCGACGCGGGTGTCGGTGGTGCCGATGCAGGTCTTGAGGCCCATGGGGATGACGAAGAAGAGCCTGCCGTCGTCGGCGAAGAAGGTGAGCACGCGGCGGTGGGGAGTGAGGCGATCGACGAGGATGTGGATGCCCTTGGAGAAGACGTGCCGGTGCCGCGTGCGCACGCCGCTGATGGAGTTTTGGCGATCGGCGAAGGGGCCGCAGGCGTTGATCACCACCCGGGAGCGGATGGCGAGCTCGGCGCCCGAGATGACGTCGCGCGCGCGCGTGGTCCACACTCCGCCGGCGCGCGAGGCGCCGAGCGACTCGACGTAGTTGGCGGTGCTGCAGCCGCGATCGAGAGCGGAGCGGATGAATCCCCAGACGAAGCGCGCGTCGTTGTCGTGCAGATACGCGTCGGAGTATTCGAAGCCGCCGTCGAGGCCCTCGCAATTGATGATCGGCTCCTCGCGCTCGATGTCCTCGAGCGAGAGCAACCGCGGCCCGCGGGTGAAGAAGCTGCCGATCATCCAGTAGAGCCACGCGCCCAGCCAGAGCTTCCAGCGGCCGTGGCGGAACCCGCGCGCGTGCGCGGTGTAGAAGCGCATTTCCTGCACCGTCGAGGGATAAGCGCGGATCAGCTTGTTGCGCGCGCGGCAGAGCTTGCGCACCAGGCCGAGCTCGTACGACTCGAGATACTTGATGCCTCCCCAGGCGAGATTCGAAGAAGCCTGGCTGGTGACAGAGGCGTAGTCGCCGCGATCGATCAGCGCCACTTTCGCGCCCCGCGCCGAGAGCGCCGCCGCCGCGACCGCACCGTTGATGCCGCCGCCCAGGACCAGCACCTCGAACTCGCCCCGCGCGAGCCTTTCGATGTTGGTCTGGCGCAGGGTGGGCGGCCGCTCGTTCACGGATGAAAGATACACCCGGGCGCGACCTCTGCCCGGCCGGCGTGGAACAGAGGAGCGCGATCGGGGCAGAATGCCCGCATGTCCGATGCAAAAGAGGCGCGCGGCGTGGTCGCCGGCAGGGAGATGCGATGAGCGCCCCGACCGCGTTCCGGCGGTGAAACGACTGGCGGAGATCCTCGTCAAGCGCAACCGCATCGCCGACGCCGCGCAGCTCGTGGCCGACGCGCTCCGCGACAACGACGCGGGCCGGACCGACATCGAGCTGCACGAGCTGCTCGCAGCACTCTTCGACCAGTCCGGGCAGTCCGGCCATGCCGAGCGGCTGCGCCTGAGGGCGCAGCGGCTGCGAAGCCGCGCGGGGATCCCGCCCGCTGAAGTGCCGGCGCCCGCCGCCGTTGCTCCCGAGCAGGACGGGTATCGCTTCCTCAAGCAGATCCCCATCTTCGGCCGGCTCACGCTCGGCGACATGCGCGATCTCCATCGTCTGACCACCGAGGCGACCTGGCCGCCGGGCGCGAACATCCTCGAGGTGGGAGTCGATCCGCCGGGGCTGATCGTCATCGTCGAAGGAGACGCGGAGGTCTACGCGCTCTCCGGCGAGGGAGCGCGTCACCTGAACAGCCTGGGCCCGGGAGCGCACGTCGGCGAGATCTCGCTGGTCTCGAACGCGCTCACTAGGGGCTGGCCCCGAGCGCGTGTGCGCGCTCAGCTGACGCCCTTGAGCCGCTTCATCAGCTCCTCGTCGCTGATGAAGCCGAGGTCGATCATCACCTTGCAGAGCGCGCGCAGGCCGCGGCGGTCCGCTTCGGCGACCTGCTCCAGCCGCTCGATCCGGGCCAGGAGCGCGGCGACTTGCGGATTGGCGAGCGACCGCTCCAGCTGCTCCACGCGGGCGCGCAGGTCGCCCGCATCATCGGCCTCCGGTTCGATCTCCGGCGGCACCTCCTCCCCGTAATAGCCGCGTTTGATGGCCCGCTCGATCGAAGCCGCCGTCGCCACGGCGGTCTCGATGTGAAAGCCGGACTCGTGGGCCAGGGAGGCGAGCAGCTCGGTGTTGCCCGGGCTGGCGGTGGCGACCCGGACCATCTTGTTGGCGAGATTTCCGCCCACCGGAACCACGCCGAACTTCTCGCAGAGGTGCGCGGGGAAGGCGCGCAGCAGCTCGGGCGGAATGGTCTCCTTGTCGGGCTTGACCGCGGGAATGCCGAGCTGGTGCGATTGCGCGCGCACCAGCAGCTCCTCGGTGATGTATCCGAGATCGAGCAGCACGCGCCCGAGCTCGCCGCCGAGCCTCGCCTGCTCTTCGCGCGCGCGGCTGAGCTGGTCCTCGTCGATGGCGCGGTGACGGAGGAGCAGCTCCTCGAGCGTCATCCGCGGGCTTGCCATCGGCGCCTCCCGTCACCCATGGTGGTACGCCGGGGCGGGGCGCGCGTCCACTTCCGCCGCGCCGCATGCGATGTTGGGCCGATGCTGCAGCCCCCCATCAAGCCGATGCTGGCAAAGCTGGCCACCGCGCTGCCCGAAGGGGAGGGCTGGCTCTACGAGCCGAAATGGGACGGCTTTCGCGCGCTCGTCTTCCGCGACGGGGACGAGATTTATCTGCAGTCCCGCGAGAGCAAGCCGCTCAATCGCTACTTTCCCGAGCTGATCGAACCTCTGCGCGCGCAGGCGCCCCGGCGCTGCGTGCTCGACGGCGAGATCGTCATCGCCGGCGAGCGCGGGCTCGATTTCGACGCGCTGCTCCTGCGCATCCATCCCGCCGCGTCGCGCATCAAGCTGCTCGCGGAGCAGACCCCCGCCTCCTTCGTGGCGTTCGATCTGATCTTCGAGGAGAGCGACGATCTCCGCCCCGCGCCGCAGGAGGAGCGCCGGCGGCGGCTGGAGCGCGCGCTGGTCGAGGCGCGGCCGCCCATCTACCTGACGCCGGCGACGCGCGACCGGGCGTTGGCGCAGGACTGGTTCGCGCGCTTCGAAGGGGCAGGCTTCGACGGCGTGGTGGCGAAGCGGCTCGACCAGCCCTACCAGCCCGACAAGCGCGCCATGGTCAAGGTCAAGCACGCGCGCACCGCGGATTGCGTCGTGGCCGGCTTCCGCTGGCACAAGAACGGGCCGGGAACGATGGTGGGATCCCTGCTCCTCGGCCTTTACGACGATGCGGGCAAGCTCCATCACACCGGCGTGACCGCCGCTTTCACCGCGGCGCAGCGGCGCGAGCTGGTGGGCGAGCTCGAGCCCTCGCGCGCGGGCGCCGCGGAAAACCATCCCTGGCGCGAGTGGGCCGACTGGGCGGGCGACCAGCGCATGCCGGGCGCATCGTCGCGCTGGAACCGCGGCAAGGACCTCAGCTGGGAGCCCCTGCGCATCGAGCGCGTTTGCGAAGTTGCCTACGATCATCTGCAGGGCGATCGCTTCCGCCACGCCACCACGTTCCAGCGCTGGCGCCCCGACAAGACTCCGTCGGAATGCCGTTACGATCAGCTCGAAGAAACTCCGCCCGCCGAGCTGCGGCAGATCTTTGCCCGGCCTTAGCCCTTGCGCTTCTTCTTTTTCGCCGGGAGCGATCGCGCGTACTCGAGCGCACGGTGCATCCAGCTCTTCACTGCATCCTCGTCCTCGAGCATCTCGGCCGGCAGCACCACGTACTCCTTCATCGGCCGCCCCTCCATGGGCGCGAACGGCTTTCCGCCGGGCACCGACGCGCCCACCCCCAGCCGCACGAAGAGCCCGTCCGCGAACAACCCGGTGAAGAGCTGGCCGTTCTCGAACGCGCACGGATAGCCGAACATCTGCCGCGGCGTCCCGCCCACCTCGGGCTGCAGAGCCTTGAAGAGCTGCACCAGCCAGGCCGGAGATTTGGAGAATTTCATGGACGCATTATCTTGGCCTCGTGCCGGCGCGCAAAGAGCTGCTGCAGATCGAAGGCCGCGGGGTGGCCATCTCCAACCCGGAGAAGATCTTCTTTCCCCAGCGCGGGTACACGAAGCTCGATCTGGTGCGCTACTACCTGGCGGTCGCGGAGGGCGCGCTGCGCGGCGCCGGCGGCCGGCCCATGGCGCTGAAGCGGTTTCCCAACGGCGCGGAGCAGGAGTTCTTTTTCCAGAAACGCGCGCCGCCCGGACCGGCGTGGATCGAGACCGTGGAGCTGAAGTTCCCTTCCGGCCGCACCGCGCAGGAGGTGGTGGTGCGCGATGCGGCGCAGCTGGCGTGGGTGATCAACCTCGGGTGCATCGATCTCAACCCCCACCCCGTGCGCGCTTCCGATCTCGATCATCCCGACGAGCTGCGCGTCGATCTCGATCCCGGGCCGGGGGTCCCGTTCCCGGATGTACGAGAGGTGGCTCTGCTCGCGCGAGAGGTGTTGCGCGAGAACGGGCTCGTCGGCTGGCCAAAAACGTCGGGCTCGCGGGGGATGCACATCAACGTGCGGATCGAGCAGCGCTGGACCTTCCAGGAAGTTCGCGCGGCGGCGCTGGCCCTCGCGCGGGAGGTAGAGCGCCGCGCGCCGGCCATCGCCACCAGCAAGTGGTGGAAGGAAGAGCGCCACGGCGTCTTCATCGACTACAACCAGAACGCCAAGGACCGGACGGTCGCGTCGGCGTACTCGGTGCGGCCCACGCCCGATGCGCGGGTCTCGACGCCGCTGAGCTGGGACGAAGTGCCCGGCGTCGATCCGGCGGCTTTCACGCTGGCCACCGTGCCGGAGCGTTTCAGCCGCATCGCCGATCCGCACGCGGAGATCGATACCACCAAGGGTTCGCTGGAACGTCTCCTCGAGTTGTCCGCGCGGCAGAAGGCGGAGGGGCAACAGGACGCGCCGTGGCCTCCGAATTACGCGAAGCAGGAGGACGAGCCGCCGCGGGTGGCTCCGTCGCGACGGCGCAAGGAGAAGTAAACGCCAGTCACTTCGCCGTCCGCCGCCTGCGGGCGGGCCTCGCTTCCGGCGGCGCGAGCGCATCGAGATCATCCACCACCTGGATCCCGTCCATCTTCAGCTTCCCGCGCTCCAGCTGCTTCTTCAGCTCCGGCTCCGGCCCGAGCAGGAGCCGCTTCTCCCCCAGCTCCACCAGGTGCAGCGCCGGCCTCTGCCCGGTTGCGACGAGGAGCTGCCCGTCCGGGCTGAAGGCCAGAGCGCGCGCCTCGGGCGTCCGCTCCATCTGCGCAACCTGGCGCCCCGTCGCCACGTCCCAGAAGCGGATGGTCCCATCGACGCTCGCTGACGCCAGCGTCTCCCCATCAGGCGCGAAGGCGATCGACAACACCCGCCCGCCGTGCCCGGTCCAGACGCTGCGCGGCTTGGCCGAGCCGACCCGCCAGGTCCGGATCGCCTGATCTCTGCCCGCCGAGGCGAGGATCGAGGCGTGGGGCGAGAACGCCACCGAGAGAATGGCCTCCGGCGATCCCTCCAGCCTCTGCGACACGTGCCCCGTCTTCAGATCCCAGATGCGGACCATCTTGTCCTCGCCGCCCGCGGCGAGGAGCGTGTTGTCGGGCGAGAAGGCGACCGCCAGCACCGGCCCCATCCCCGTGGCGCTGAGCACCCGCCGCGGCTGCCCGCCGGGCGCGGACCACAGGCGCACCGTGCCGTCGCTGCTCCCCGTGGCGACGATGGCGCCGTCGGGCGCGAAGGCCACGCAGTTGACCAGGTCCGCGTGCCCTTCGAGCGCCACGCGGTCGCCGTTGGTCAGCTCGAAGAGGAACCCGCTCTCCTCGTGCCCTGCGACGGCGAGCATCTTGCCGTCGCGTGAGAACGCCAGGGACGACACCGGCGGCTTGAGCAGATCCATGCCGCCGGCGACGTGCGCGCCGGAGAGATCCCAGAGCGAGATGTGCCCGCCGGCGTCTCCCACCGCGACGCGCTGGCCGGCGGGCGAAAAGGCGATGGCCGTGCCGCCGGGGAAATCCGCCGCGCCCTGGAGGCGCGCCTCGCGCGCTCCCGGCGAGACATGCCAGAGGCGCAGGCGCCCGTCGCGGTTGGCGGACACCAGCGACGTGCCGTCGGCGGAGATGGCGATGGAGTTGACCGAATCGTCGCCCTCGAGCCGCGCTACCAGGGCGCGTGTGCCGGGATCGACCAGCAGCACCGACGCGTCCTGTCCCAGCGCGGCGATGGCGCCTTTCGCGGGCGCGGCGAGCGTGAGAATGGCGCCGTGCGAGGTGTTGATGCGGGAAAGCTGTTGCCCCTCGAGCGAGAAAAAGCGCACCGTGCCGTCGTTGCTGGCGGAGATCACCGCCCCGTGGCCCGCGAAAGCGATTCGGTTCGCCGGCTGGTGTCCCTCGCCGCGGATGAGGCGCATCTCCGGCCGCGAGCGCGCGCCCGAGGCCAGCTTTGCCCACGCGCGCAGCGTTCCGTCCTCGCCGCTGGAGACGAGCTGCGCTCCGTCCGCGGAAAAGCCGACCGAGGAAACGGGCCCGTCGTGCCCTTCGAGGCGCGAGCCCGGCGACCAGCCGTCCACCGACCAGAGGCCGATGTAACCTTCCCCGGTGGCGGTCGCGAGCAGCGTCCCGTCGGCGGAGAAGGCCACGTCGCGGACGTGAGCGTCTGTTTCCAGCCTCGCCAGCCGATCGCCGCTGCCCGCGTTCCAGGCCACAAGCTGCCGATCCTCTCCGGCGGAGATCAATGTCTGCCCGTCGGGCGAGAAGACGAGCGAGGTGAGCTTGCCGTCGTGCCCTTCGAGCGA
>WNEY01003187.1_pt1 | contig 12246 bp, 8 predicted proteins | sample 5400531 | NCBI WGS metagenome assembly WNEY01 (sample SAMN13153338, study PRJNA577476) | soil metagenome | isolation source: 200 cm saprolite under Douglas fir tree site 1 | place: USA:California | collected 2015-04-18
TGAGGCGCCGGCGGCGGACGGACCGCACCCGGTGCCGGCGCCCGTGATCCGCCGGGACTGGGTGGGACTGCCGCCCATCCAGCGGTTCGTCGGCGCGCACCCGCTCACGGCGCCCAGCGATGAGTTCAGCAATGACCTGGCGACCCATCAGGATCCATCGGTCAGTACTGACACGATGGGTCATCAGGTCAGCGCCGAAGCACCACCGGGTCTGGTCTTGGCCCTTGCGCGGCCGACGACCCGCAGCGACGGCCCGGCGATGATTTCGCGCCCACGCGTGCAGCGCAGCGTGGCCGGCGCGGTGGCGGAGTCGGGGGAGTGGGATGGGGATGAGGCCGCGCTCGAGACGCGGCCCACCCCTCTTCCCATGAGCGCGCACCCGGTTGCCGCTCGCGAGCTTCCCGTGGTCGCGCCAGAGCCGCCGATGCAACGCCTCACCAGCCTGCCGCCGGACGCTGAACCGACCCCGGTTCCCCCGGTGGCGCAGCGGTCGAGGGCCGCACCGACGCCCCTGACCATATCGACTCCGGCCGACCAGCCGTCCGAAACGCCGCCGGCACCCGTGCAACGGCTGACACTCGGCCAGTCGCGCCGAATGGGCCTCGGAGCCCCGATCAGGCAAGTGCCGGACCACACTCTGCAGCGCGCGGCGAGCGATGCGATGCCGCTGGCCCCAAGCCCCCTCCCTACCCTCCCCGGGAGGGGGAGGGAACCGACGGACGCCTCCACAGGCACGCGGGAACCCATGGACGTCTCCGTGGGCGAGCATGTGCCGATGGACGTGCCTCGAGTTGGGACGGTGCCAATGGACCTGCCTCTGGGCGGCAACCTGCCGATGGACCTCCCCCTGGGCGGGAACGTGCCGATGGACCTCCCTCTGGGCGGGAAGGTGCCGATAGACCTCTCATCCAGCGTGAAGGAGACGATGACTTCAACGCTCGGCGTGCCGCTGGCACGCTCGCTTGATGCGAGCAATGACACCCGATCGGACTTGCCGCTGGCCGTCCGGCCGGCGGCAGCACCACCCGCAGCCGGCGACCGACAGCTGAGTGCACCGGAACCGTCGGTCCAGCTAAGCGCGATCTCTTCAGCAGAAGCTGCAAGCGATTCGTCGACGGCGGAGCCGTCAGCCGTCCAGCGCGTTGCTGATAGCGGCTGGCCGACGACATCGCCGACCGAAAGCCCGCAGACTCTCGGCCCTGCGAACGCGCTGACGTCACCCTCGCCCCGCGTCTCGACCTCGAGGCTACCGCTCGGTACCGAATCACCGGCTCGCGCCTCCACGTTCTCCCCGCTATCTGCGCCAGAGATGGCGCCGATGGCGCCGCTCGTCGGCGCGCGGCCGCTGCGTCCACCCGCCACCCTTCAACGATCCGCGTCCACAGATGCCCCCACCATCACGATCCCCCAGATTGAGACGGACGATACCCCCCACCACGACTTTCCGCCGCAAGCGGGGAGGGAGCTTCCTTTGATGAGGGCGATGGACGATACCCCCCACCCCGACCCTCCCCCACAAGGGGGGAGGGAGCTGCTTTTGATGAGGGCGAGGGACGATACCCGACACCCCGACCCGCCCCAACAAGACGGGAAGGAGCTTCCTTTCACGCGGGGTAGGGAGGAACGCCCCCTATTGCTGGCGCCGACACGTGGTATCGCGGTCCAGAGGGCGTCGCATCCGGTCGACGACACCGAGACCGGGACGGCTGAAGCCGGTGACGAGGCGTTTGGGCCAATGGTGCAGGGTGCCTGGTACGAGCCTCGCGTCGGCGTCAGCAGGGTGAGCGCCGGAGCGGCCACCTTGGATAGCAGCACGTCCGTCGCGGCGCCCGCGGGGGCGCCTCAGGCGTCTGAGACGGAGATGGATGAACTCGCGAGGAAGCTCTACGACCGGATCCGCACCCGGTTGAAGACAGAACTGCTGGTCGATCGGGAGCGCGCCGGCTTCCTGACCGACCTGCGCTGAGGAGGAAACGATGCCTGAGGGTCCCCACGCTCAAAGCCTGCGCTTCCGGGTCAAGATCGATGGTCACGGCGATCTTGGGAACTGGTCAAAGTGCGACGGCCTTTCCGTTGAGTACGACGTCTTCGAGTACAAGGAGGGCGGCGAGAACGCCTTTGTTCATCGGATTCCGGGGCGGGCCAAGTACCAGAACGTCAAGCTCACCCGACCCATCAACCACGACTCCAAGAAGGTCGCCAACTGGATCGCGAAGATCAAGATCGAGGTCAAACGGCAGACCGCGGAAATCTCCGCGCTTGACTCGGAGGGCAACCCGATCGCGACCTGGAACCTCGAAGGCGTCTTCCCGGTGAAATGGACGGGACCGTCACTTGACGTTGGGGCCAACCAGGTCGCGACGGAGACACTCGAACTGTCCCATAACGGATTCCTTGCCTAAGAGGAAATAGAAAAAAAGATGTCGAAGATGGTACGCGCGAAGTTGCAAGCGGCTGACGGGGCGGGAAGCCTGGAGTTCACGTTCAACCCGAGTGAGTACTCGGTCTCAAAAAGTGCCAAGTGGCAGACCCCGCCAAGAAACATGAAGGAAAAGGCGGGGGCAAAACCCGAGTACCTCGGCAGCGAACCGCAGACCATTAGCATGCAGATCTTCTTCGACGATTGGGAGAGTGCGATCGGTGGTGTGACCAAGCAGGTCGACCAGCTCTTCGCCTGGTGCGCGCCGAGCAGGATGTCGGTGAGCAGCAAGAAACACCAGCCCTCGACGCTCCGCTTCTTCTGGGGTAGCAACAGCCAGCTGGCCGACAGAAAGTTCTATCTCGAGAAGGTCAACGTCAAGTACACCATGTTCGGTCGGACCGGAAACCCGCTTCGGGCCACCGCCGACATCAGCTTGAAAGAGATCTCCGACCCTGACGGCCCCCAGAACCCCACCTCAGGCTCGATCCACGCCCGGAGAACCCATCTCATCTCGGACGGCGACACGTTGCAGTCGATTGCAAACGAGGAGTACGGCAACCCGAACTTCTGGCGAGGCGTGGCGATCTTCAATGAGATCGATGACCCACTTCGGCTGACACCGGGAAACCGCATCCTCCTCCCGAGCGCCGACGAGGCGGCGGAGATCAGCAGAGGAAATTAGGATGACCCAGCCCTATCATCTGTGGCCCGACGTCGAGATCGACGGATCCGCGCTCGCCGGTCCGACGGAGTCGCTGCTCGAGCAGGTCGTGGTGGATCATCACCAGCACCTGCCCGACATGTTCGCCATCAGCTTCCACGACCCGGCTCGCGACGTCATCGGTCAGCTCCATGTCACCATCGGATCGACCGTCACCATCAAGATGACGCCGCCCGGCGGCAGCCCCAAGACCCTGATCAAGGGCGAGGTCACCGGCTTCGAAGCGGAGTACGACGCCACCCGGCTGCGCACCATCTTGCGGGGCTACGACCTCTCACACCGGCTGCACCGCGGGCGCGAAACGCACACCTATAAGAACATGACCGATTCCGACATCGCCCGCCAGGTTGCCCAGCGTGCCGGCCTGCAGGTCGGCCAGATCGATTCCACGAGCGTCACCTTCGATCACGTTTCTCAGGCCAATCAATCCGACTGGGACTTCCTCAAGGCGCGCGCGCGGGAAATCGGCTACGAGATGGGCATGGAAGATGGCCGATTCTATTTCCGCAAGCCGGTGCAAGCCTCGGGCGCCCCCCAAAAGGGCGACTACCAGAGCCACACCGATTCCCTGCAGCTTGTCTTCGGCGACGACCTGCTCGAATTCCGGCCGCGCGTGACGTCGGCGGAGCAGGTGAGCACCATCAAAGTTCGTGGATGGGATCCGGTTCAGAAGCAAGCCGTCATCGGATCGGCTCCCGCCGGCACGGTCGCCGCCGGGATCAAGCACGACCCCAAGACGCTGGCGAACGCGTTCGGCGGACAGACCTTCACAGCCGTGAACCGCCCCTTGCCGCAACAGCCGATGGTCGACGGCGCCGCGTCGTCGATCGCCGAGATCATCTCAGGGGCCTTTGCCGAGGCCGACGGGGTGGCGATGGGAAACCCGAACCTCAAAGCGGGCAGCACCGTCAGCGTGGGAGTCGTGGGCGACCATTTCGAGGGGCAATACACGCTCAGCGGAGCCCGTCACGTGTTTGGCGAAAACGGCTACCGAACCCACTTCGTGGTCAGCGGCCGGCAGGACCGCTCGCTGCTCGGCCTGGCGTCGCTCGGCGCATCGAACGGGCATGCCTCGGCCGGCGGCCAGCCGATCAACGGCGTCGTGATGGCGATCGTCACCGACAATAATGATCCGAACAACACGGCGCGAGTGAAACTGAAATTTCCCTGGCTGGATGACAGCTATGAGTCCGACTGGGCTCGGCTGGCTCAGCTCGGCGCCGGGCCTAACAGCGGTGCGCTGTGGATTCCCGAGGTCAATGACGAAGTCCTCGTCGCCTTCGAGCACGGCGACATTCGCCGCCCGTACGTGGTTGGCAACCTCTACAACGGCGTGGACAAGCCCAACGAGGGCAGCGGGTTGTTCGACAACGGCAAGGTCAAGCGGCGTGGCTTCATCTCGCGCAAGGGGCACAAATTCATCTTCTTCGACGACGCGAGCAAGGCCGGGATGGCCTTCATCAGCAGCGATGGCAAGCTGAAGATCTCGCTCAACGAGACCAACTCCGAGATCCATATCTCGTCACAGGGAAAGGTTCACGTCGAGAGCCAGCAAGATATGACCCTCGAGTCCAAGGCGAATCTCAACCTGAAGGCACAGCAAGGGATCAAGCTCGAGGCCGGGAACTCCCTCGATCTGAAGGGGACGGCCGGGGCCACTCTCGATGGCGGACCGCAGCTCGAGGTCAAGGCGAGCGGACAGCTCAAGGTCACCGGCGCGATGGTTGACGTCAACAATGGCGCCCTGCAGGTGATGTAATGCCCGGACCAGCCGTCAACATGGGCGGGACGGTCACCTGCATGCATGGTGGCCAGGCGCAGTGCACCACCGTTAATCCGCGCGTGATGCTCTCCAACCAGCCGGTCGTGACCATCCCCGCGTCGTACGTGGTTGCCGGCTGCGCCTTCCCGCCGCCCCCGGCTGCGAACGGGCCGTGTGTCACCGGCATCATCCCGTCCGGCAGCACCAAGGTCATGGTCGGCGGAATGCCGATTCTCCTGGCCCTGCCGCCGGTGGCCGGCACCTGCGTGCCAACCGGCATGCCGATGATGATCGCGTCGGCCGGCCAGATGAAGGTGATCGCGCAATGAGCGAAGAATTCATCGGCTCCGGCTGGGCGTTTCCCCTCCGTACCGACCCGACGGGACGGATCGCCCTGGTCTCCCGTGAACAGGAGGTCGAGGAAAGCATCCGGCTGATCCTCGGCACCGCGATCGGCGAGCGGCCGATGCGCCCGGAGTTTGGTTGCGCGATTCATGACTACGTCTTCGACAGCGCCGATACCGAGACCGCCGCCCGAGTGGCCGCGGCCGTGCGTGCCTCACTCCGCCGTTGGGAGCCTCGCATCGAGGTGCGCGATGTCCTGGTCAGCTTCGACACCGAGGACTCGAGCATTCTCTACATCGACATCCGCTACGCGATCGGGGAGACCAACGATCCCCGCAACCTGGTCTTTCCCTTCTACGTGATTCCGCCGGAGACGACGTGACAAACCACAAATCTGCAGGAGGAGGGTAAGCATGGCACTTCCAGTCCCGAACCTCGACGATCGTCGCTTCCAGGACCTGGTCGATGATGCCAAGCGCCTCGTGCAGCAGCGCTGCCCCGAGTGGACCGACCACAACGTGTCGGACCCGGGCGTCACGCTGATCGAGACCTTCGCCTGGATGACCGACCAGGTCCTCTACCGGCTGAATCGTGTTCCCGAGCGGAACTACATCAAATTCCTGGAACTGATCGGGGTCCGCCTGTTTCCGCCGACCGCAGCACGGGCGGCGATCACCTTCTGGCTCGCCGGCCCGCAGCCGGGGACGATTCATATTCGGCCCGGAACCCAGGTCGCCACCCTGCGCACCGAGACCGACGAGGCGATCGTCTTCACCACCATCGGCGACCTGCCGATCGTCCCCTCCTCGCTCGCCCGGCTTGCCTCCTCGCTCGGCGGCGAAAAAGAGGTCAGCGACCACACGGAGGCGCTAGAGGCAAAGACATCGTTTTTCTGCTTCGACAAGGTGCCGAAGCCGGATGACGTGCTCCTGGTCGGGCTGTCGGAGGCCATCCCCTCCTGCGCCGTCACACTGCGCTTCAACTGCGACATCGAGGGCGTGGGTGTCGATCCCGAGAACCCGCCGCTGGTCTGGGAAGCCTGGGATGGCTACGCCTGGTCGGCGTGCGACGTCGACCGAGACGGCACCGGCGGCCTCAACCGGGACGGCGACGTCGTGCTGCATGTCCCGAAGAGCCACACCGTCTCCGTCATCCAGCAGCAGCGCGCGGGGTGGTTGCGGGCGCGCGTGCTCAAGCCAGAACCTGATCAACCGACCTACAGCGCGTCGCCGATCATCAAGGGTCTCACGGCTTTCACCATCGGCGGAACGGCCGAGGCGGTGAACGCCGAACTGGTGGAGAATGAGCTTCTGGGGGCGTCGGAAGGCGTCGCCGGGCAGCGGTTCTCGCTCAAGCACCGCCCGGTGGTCCCCGGCGGTGCCGCGAACATCCTCGAGGTGAGCGGTATCGACGGGTGGCAGGAATGGAAGCAGGCCCAGCATTTCGTCGACAGCACCGCAGAGGATCGCCATTTCGTGCTGGACGCCGTCAGCGGTGAGGTCCAGCTGGGGCCCGGCGTCCGCGAGCCGGACGGCGCGTTCCGGAACTATGGCGCCGTGCCGCCCAAGGGGTCACGGCTCCGGCTTCGCTCCTACCTCATCGGGGGAGGCCGGAAAGGCAACGTCGCGCGCAACACCATTACCGTGCTCAAGTCCTCGATCCCGTACGTCTCCAAGGTGCAGAATCGCCGGGCGGCCGAAGGTGGGGTCGACGGCGAAGACATCGAGAGTGCCAAGGTGCGCGGCCCGATTGTGCTGCGGACGCGCGATCGAGCCGTCACGATGGAGGACTACGAACACCTCGCGCGCGAGGCGGCACCCGAAGTGGCGCGCGTCCGTTGTGTCACCGCGGGCGACGGCGCGGATGCCGGAGGCGTTCGCATCCTGGTGGTGCCGGCGGCGGGCGGCAACGACGGCCGCCTCCGCTTCGAGCAGCTCGTGCCCGCCCAAGAGACGCTGCAGCGCATCGCCCGCCGCCTGGACGAATCGCGCGTGATCGGCACGCGGGTGCTCGTGGAGCCGCCGGTCTACCGCGGCGTGACGGTCGTCGCCAAGCTGCGACCGCGGCCGAGCGCGAACCCGTCCCGGTTGCAGGCGGATGCGCTCGAGGCGCTGTTTCAGTACTTCCATCCGATCAGCGGCGGTCCGGACCGCAACGGCTGGCCCTTCGGCCGGCCGGTCCACGTCGGCGAGGTCTATTCCGTGCTCCAGAGCCTGCGTGGGACGGAGCTGGTGGAGGACGCCCGGCTGTTCGGTGCTGACCCGGTGACGGGCCAGCGGGGCCAGGCGGTCCAGCGGCTCGTCATCGAGCCCCATGCCCTCGTCTATTCCTACGAGCACCAGGTGCTGGTGGAAGGCGCATGATCGCCGCCGCCCCGACGCTCAACCATGGGCGCGGCCTGGTGCGGACGCTGATCAGCCCGCACCCGTTGGGCGAGGCGCTGCCGGCTCTCTTCCAGGAAGACGGCTTCACCCAGCGATTTATGTCCGCTTTCGATACCGCGCTGGCCCCGGTCTTTGCCACGCTGGACAACCTGCCCGCCTACCTCGATCCCTGGCTGACGCCGCCGGACTTCCTGGAATGGCTGGGGTCCTGGTTCGGGCTCGTCCTCGACGATGCCTGGTCGGTCGAGCGCCGGCGCGCCGTGCTGGCCAACGCCTTCGAGTTCTATCGCATGCGGGGCACGGTCAAGGGGTTGAAGGCGCAGGTCGAGACCCTCACGGGGGGCATAGCGGAAATCATCGATACCGGCGGGGTCACGACGTCGACGACGACTGGAGCGGCGCTTCCCGGGTCGCCGAACTTTGCCCTCATGGTTCGGGTCGCCGTCGACGATCCGTCCACCATCAATGCGACCAGGCTCGACGCGCTGGTCGCCGCCGCCAAGCCGGCGCCCGTGACGCACAAAGTGCAGGTTGTCAAACGATCGAAAGTACCGGAGACTGTGGAGGTGACAAGCGGGTGATCGTCTGCAAGCAGTGCGGGCACCACAACGAGGACAGCGACACGTTCTGCGGGTCGTGCGGGAAGTTCCTGGAATGGACCGGGGAACGCGTCGTCGTCGTCCAGCCGGAGCCCGAACCGGTTGCCCCCGAGCCGGAGCCTGAGCCGGCCCGTGTCGGCCTGATCGACCGGGTCAAGCACGCGGTCGGGCTGGAGGAGGCGACACCGCAGCCAGCAGCGCCCGCCAACGCGGCAGCTTCAGCTCCTGTACCAGCCGAACCTACCCCGCGGGTCGTATGGTCGGTCCCGGTTAATTCCGCCGCGCGGGCCGTGCAGCCTGCGTCGCCCCCGGCACCGGTTGCCGCGCCGGCCGCCCCCGCGCCGGCGCCCGTCCTTGCGGGCGTCGCGGCCCCTGCCGCGCCCGCAGCTGCCGCTGCCCCACCCGCCGTATCGGTCGTCCAGGCCGACGAGCCGGTCTCGCGACGGCCGACGTCCGTCGCGCCGGCGGTGAGCCGGCCGCGACCAGCGCCGCGCACGATGGAAGCGCCGACGCGCCGGCACCCCGGCGACCTCATCTGCGGCCAGTGCGGCGAGGGCAACGACCCGAGCCGCCATTTCTGCCGGCGCTGCGGCACCTCGCTGGACGAGGCGATCGCGGTCCGCTTGCCCTGGTACCGCCGCTTCTTCAACCGGCTCTTCGGCGTCCGGACCCGCGAAGCCGGCTGGCGGCCCCATCGGGTTGGCCCGCCCAACGTGATGGGCGGGGTGTGGCGGATTGTCCGCCTCGCGCTCGGCGCCCTCATCATCGTCGGGCTGCTCGCGTTTCTCCTGGTGCCCTCATTCCACAACGGCGTCGTCAATCGGGTGACCAGCGCGGTCACGACGGTCCGCAAGGCGATCTTTCCGCACTACGACGCCGTCTACGCGACCGGTGCCTCTGCCAGCACGTCGATCGCGGGGCATCTACCGAACCTGGCGATCGACAAGTTCACCAACACCTACTGGGCGGCGCAGGCCAGCGACCACGGGCCCTACCTGAAGCTGAGCTTTCACGATCCGGTTGATCTGGCGCAGATCGGTTTTGACTCGGGCGCCGCGGGTACCACACCGGTCGATGATTTCCTCGCCCAGCCACGCCCACACCTCGTCCACCTGGTGTTCTCCAATGGCACCACCGCTGACCTGACGCTGAAGGACGAGGATCCCAAGGTCGCGAAGAACGCGCAGTTCTATCCGATCGACGCCAAGCAGGTGAGCTTCGTGGAGATCCACATCATGTCGGTCTACGCGCCCGCCGGTGCGTCACCGTCGGCGGTCGCGATCGCCGAAGTGGAATTTCGGATTAGAGATTAGGCGCGGGAGCTCGCGGTAAGGCCCAGCTCCTCGAGGACACGCGCGTAGTCGCGGCGCGCGCGGCTGGCCGCGCCGGGGTCGCCGGCCTGTTCCCGCGCCTGGATCAGGAGCTTCCAGAGCGGGTCATGGAGCCGATCGACCCACAGCCCGGTCGCGCAGGCGTTAGCAGCCGCGGCGGGATCGCCCTGCTTGAGCAGTAGCTCGGCGAGGCCTTGCGCCGCCTCGAGCGCGCCGGCGCGAAACCGCTCTCGTGGTTCGATCGCCCATTCGGCCGGACCGTCCTCGGGCAGGAGCTCGCCCGCATAGAGCTCGAGCGCTTGGTGATAGTTGGCAACGACCGCGTCGACACCGCCGCGCAGTCGCGCCACCCGCGCCGCGGCGAGCGCCTTCGAAAACTGCACCAGGTCCACCTCGGCATCGGCCTGGATCGCCAGCCGGTACGCATCACCCTCCCGGAGCAGGAAGGAGGAGCCGCCGCGACCGACGCCCGGTTCGAGCCACGACCGAAGGGAGGAGACGGCGACATGAAGGTTGCGCGCTCCGGTTTCGGCGTCGGCGTCCGGCCAGAACGCCATTTGCAAGACCTCGCGGTGCACAGGATTGCCGGCATGGACCGCCAGCAGCCGGAGCACGGCACGCACGCGCGGCTTGATCGTGGTCAGGTCGACCGGGCGTCCCTTGATGGCGATGCTGAAGCCGCCAAAGCAACGAATGCTGAGCGAGGGCACTGAGCGGCCCACACCGATGGGGATCACGTTCTCAGGCGTGGGTGTGGGGGCGGCCAGCGGTGCCAGGCAGCATTCCTCCTGCACGGAGACCGCCAGGCTGTGATATTCGGCCGCGCGCTCCGGCTCGATTTCGGCGAGCGCGAGATAGGGGAAGTAGCGGGCGCCGGGCGTGCCGCTATAGCGAGCGAGATTCTCCGCCTGCAGGGCCGCGTCACGCGCCTCGGGGGCGCCGGTCCGGGCGAGGCCCAACGAGAGCAGCGCTCGCGACCAGGCCTCCGGGACGCCGGCGCCTAACTGGTGGAACGTGTCGGTGGCGTGCTCCAGCGGCGGTACGGCGTTGTCGCCAGCATAAATCGCGGACCATCCGATCATCAGGCCGACCAGGGCGCTCCCCCACCGATCGCCGTCGCGATCGCAGGCGGCGCGCAGGCCTTCGGCTTCCCGCGCGCTACCGGGCCGCTGGGTCAGCACCAGCGCGGCCCGCGCGAGCCGCGCCACCCATCCCAACCCGAGCGTCTCGGCACGTTCGGCGGCTTCCTCGACGTCGAATACGCCCTGTAAATCGCCACTGAGCAGCGCGGCGACGCCGGCCCACAGGCGAGCCGCGGTGGCCAGTGCCGCCGTGGCGTCACGGCTGTCGGCCGCCGCATTCAGATGGCGACGCGCCTGGTCCATCTGTCCGGCCAACAGGCAGACCACCCCGACGGTCAACTTGCCGGTCGCCTCCGGAAGCTGGCCGGCGAGTTGTTTGGCGGCGAGCGGGTCATGGGCCACGGCCTTGCGCATCAGACCGGCCCAGTCATTGCCGGGCATCGGTGCCGGCTCCAGCCAGCCGGCCAGCGCCTTTCGTTCCGACGCACAGATGAGCCCGGCCTCGCTCGATCCGAAGACCCGCTCGGCTCGGTGGTAGGCATCGATCGCCTCCCGCCAGCGGCCTTCGGCACGGTGGCGCCGCGCGCTGCCGAGCATCAGCCACGGATCCTGACGAAGAAGCGCGGGCGGCAGGGCATCGATCCAGGTATCGGGTCCTTCGAGCAACTCACCGCCCTGGTGATGGAGCATCCGGTCCACCGCCTCCCAGTCTTCGCCGCGCGAATACGCCTGCACCGCGTCGGGGAAGGCGCCGCTTGCCTCGAGCAGCCTCGCGGCCCGCCGATAGGCAGCCCGCGCCTGGACCTCACCGAGCTCTTCCACGAGCACCTGTTCCAGGTGCGAGCGCAGCACTTCGTGATAGCGGTAGCCGCCACGATCGTCGGTGGCGGTGGTGAAGATCTGCCGGCGCTCCAGCTCCTCGAGCACCTGCTGGCTTGCGGTGCGGTCGAGGAAGGCATCGCAGATCGGCCCGGTGAGCCGCGTCAACACGCACGTCCGGACCAGGAACCAGCGCAGCTCGGCCGGCAGCTGGTCGAGAACGTTGCGCGTCAGATACTCGCGCGTCAGCCGCGAGCGGCTGCCCAGGGCGGTGAGAATGCGGCGCCGTTCCTGCGGCGACTTTCCGCGGGTCGCGAGGTGGAACAGCTGCAGGCCGGCCGCCCATCCCTCGGTGCGGCGGGCGAGCTCCGCGAGCTCTTCCGGCGGCAACGGCGCGCGATAGAAATCGCGGAAGAGACGCTCGACTTCCCAGGAGCGAAAGCGCAGGTCCTCGCTGCCGATTTCGAGCAGCAATCCCGAGACGCGCAGCCGCGAGAGGTTGAAACCGGGTAGCGCGCGCGACCCGATCAGGAAGGTGATGCTGGGCGGGGCATAGTCGATGAGCCGTTCGAGGGTGCGCTCGGCCGGGCTGTCCTCGAGGGTGTGCAGGTCATCGATGATCAGCACGGCGCGCCGTCCCGACCAGGACTCGAGCGCGCGGGCCGCCGTCTCGACGGAGTCCCAGCCCTCGGGGATGGGACCAAGGGCAGAGGCGAAGGCAGACTGCAGATGGCTCAGAAGGGTGGTCGTCTTCGCGTCCCAGCTCTCGGCGCGATACCAG
>WNEY01003190.1_pt1 | contig 12242 bp, 6 predicted proteins | sample 5400531 | NCBI WGS metagenome assembly WNEY01 (sample SAMN13153338, study PRJNA577476) | soil metagenome | isolation source: 200 cm saprolite under Douglas fir tree site 1 | place: USA:California | collected 2015-04-18
ACTGCGGGACTCATCGAGCGCTTCTACACGGAGCTCGTCGCGGGACGGCCGGAGGGCGAAGCGTTGGCCATCGCGCAGCGGCTCAGCCTGCGCAATTCTGCGACCGCCGATCCGTTCTATTGGGCGGGGTTCACGCTCAATGGGGGTCGCTAACATGCGAGGTCGTAGGCGCTGGGCGGTCGTCACCGTTGCGATGGTCCTCCTGCTCAGCTGGTTCGGCGGCTGCACCAACCCCGAGGGGGTCCACTCGATCCCTGCGGTCGTCAAGATCTCTCCGGATACGCTTACGATCCTAACAGGTCAGACTTCACAGCTCACCGCCACGGCGTGGGACGCTAACGGAAAGGAACTGCGGGTCGGGGCCGTCACGTGGAGCAGCAAGACCCCGGCGGTGGCCACGGTTTCGTCCGCTGGGCTGGTGACCGGACTCGTCCTGGGCCGGGACGCGATCACCGCGATCGTGAACGGCATAAGCGGAACGGCATTGGTAACGGTTTTGACGCCGACTCTGGCGAAGGTGACGGTGTCGCCGGATTCGACCGGCATACCGTCGAATGGGACGTTGCAGCTGAGCGCGACGCTCGACGATGGGAACGGCCACACGTTGATTGACGGACCGGTCACGTGGGTCACGCGCGACCCGTCGGTCGCCACTGTTTCGAGGGCCGGGCTGGTGACGGCAGTCGATTCCGGGCGCGACACGATCACGGCCTTCAGCGGCGCCACGACTGGCGTGGCGATTCTCGATGTCCGAGGCCCCGAGCAACCAGGTTCGAATGGGATACTGGTGTCGGATCTCGCGCCGAAACCGACGCCGGAGGCTGCCCTCGGGTCACTCCCTCCCCGGGCGCCCGGTGTGGCGCAATCGAGCAGCGCGGCGGAGGACAGCGTGACATACGTGGCCATTCCCCCAGGCACGGTGCCCGACGGCCTCACGGCCAAAGCGTTCAATCCCGCCACCGGGTCTCTCGTCACCGCCGCTATGAACGCGGGCGGGCTGGATCCCGTACCTGTGGGCGCCAAGGCTGGGGACACGGTGACGGTCTCGACGACTACGTCTGGTGGAGTCACGAGGACGATCAGGGTTCCTGTGTCCAGCGCCACGGCACCGATCGTCATCCGTGGCCAGCCACCCAAGAAGCGGACGGATGTGCCTCTGAACAGTGTGATGGCCTTCGTGTTCAGCGAGCCCGTGGACCCGCACACGATTTCCACACAAACGGTCCAGCTGGTCAAGGCCGGTCAGCTCGTGCCGGGGCAGCCGGTGGTGCAGCAAGGCGGCTTGCGCGTCGACTTCATTCCGGACGCGCCGCTCGATCCCCAGTCGACTTACACGCTGCTTGTCACGACGGCCGTTAAAAGTCTCAAGGGCCGGCCTTTGGGGAAGGCTGAGGTGTCCACGTTCTCGACAGGGACCTTCATCGGTGGATTGAGCTTTGTCTTCGTTACGCCGAGCTCCGCAGCGATCGTGATTGGAGGAGCGATTCAACTCACCGCCACGCCTGCCGACACATTCGGCGACCCAGTCCGCGTGGGCCCGGTCAGCTGGACCACCGACAACGCGAACGTGGCTGTCGTGTCCCCGTCGGGGTTGGTGACTGCCGTCGGTCAGGGCCAGACCACCATCCGAGCCACGGTGAACGGTGTCTCGGGGCAATCGATCATCCAGGTGGTTCCGCCGACGAGTCTGATCCTTGACGGCGTGTGGGACTGGACCGAGCGGATCGTCGCCACCTCCGTGACCTGCAACGACACTGGGTCCTACGCGTTCACTCAGGTTGGCGTGAACTTCACGGGCCAGTCCCAGCAAGTTGGCAGCTGCGCCACTCCCGGCGACAATGTTCGGACCGATCCTGTCACTACCGGACTCATCTCGGGGAACGACATCAGCTTCGGGGTAGGCTCGGGAGGAAACACATGCAGCTACACCGGACATGCGACCGGAACCCCTGCCTCGAGCGTGAGCGGCACCGTCTCCTGCAGCGACGGCTCGACGGGGACTTGGAGCGCGGTTCGGAAGGAACCCGTCGCCTCGGTGTCCGTGACCCCCGCGACGCTCGCCTTGTTCCCCGGCAACAGGTCGCGGTTGACCGCAGCCCTGCTCGATGGCCGAGGGCGTCGGCTGTTCTTCCGTTCAGTGGCCTGGGCGAGTGACCGCCCGCTCGTGGCGAGCGTCGACGGGACCGGGTTCGTCACGGCCAATGACAGCGGTTCAGCGACCATTACGGCGGACGCCGCAGGAACCGTCGGGACGAGCAGCCTGCGGGTCAACCCGCACGTGGCCTCGGTGACGGTGAGGCCGGTCGTCGACTCCATCGCCCCCGGGGCGACTGCACAGTTCACGGCGGTGGCGAAGGACGCGGCAGGCAATCCGATCTCCGGTGTGCCGATGTCCTGGTCGAGCTCGAACGCCACGGTGGCCACCGTTTCCGGAACCGGCCTTGCGACTGGGCTCGCGGCTGGGACGACCCTGGTCGGTGCCTCGGTGGACAACGCTGGCGCCGCGGCGACGCTCACGGTGACGGGTAATCCCGTCGACATCGGCGGCCAGTGGCGATTCGCCGAGACGTGGTACGGGGGCAACTACGACGAATATGCCTACCACCTCTGCGACGACACGGGATCGGTCACGCTCACCCAGATCGGGTTTACGTTCACAGGGACCGAGCAGCGGGCAGGCACCTGCCCCGACGAGTCGCCTTTTCCAGTGCGCGGAGGTCTGGTGAACGGTCGCCTGGCAGACTTTGTCATGGGTTGCGGTTACTCCGTCGTAATCCAGGGCAGCCTGGCGGACCGGATGATGATGCTAGGGAACGCCAGCGGATGTCCCGATAGCAACACCTTTGTCACGTCTTTCCAGGCCGTACGCGTGGGAGCGACTGCCTCGATCACTCTGCAACCGGGGGAAGCATCGCTCGTGCCAGGTGATTCAGTTTCACTCAGGGCGGTCCTCCGCGATGCGGTGGGAGACACTCTGACGCTCTTCCCGATCACTTGGTCGAGCGATAATCCGGCCGTCGCCAGGGTCTCGCCGTCCGGTGTCGTGACAGGCGTCGGTCCCGGGACTGCGACGATCTCGGCCGGCGCCGACGGCCGCATCGGAACGGCGACGATCAGCGTTATCACTGTGAGCTTTTCTTCCGTAAGCGCCGGCTACGGGCGGACGTGCGGCGTCACGCTTGGTGGCGCCCCATTCTGCTGGGGCAACGGGGCTTCATTCCCGCGCACCGTGTCTGTCTCGACTCTAGGTGGGCTGACATTCGCCTCCGCGAGCATCGGGTGGACGCATGCATGCTTGCTGAGCACTCAAGCGGCCGCATACTGCTGGGGCGCAAATGAATATGGTGAAGTGGGCAACGCTGCTTATCCGTCGTATGCGAGCCCGGTCGCTGTCACCGGTGGACTGTCGTTCGCACAGATCAGCGCGGGCCCCGAGTACACGTGTGGAGCGACCACAGGTGGTGTGGCCTATTGCTGGGGACGGAACTACCTCGGCGAGCTTGGAATTGGCGCGGCCACCGGACCCGAATCGTGCGCCGGCATCATGCCTTGCAGTACGTCGCCTATCCCCGCCACCAACCTTCCCGCGATCACGTCCGTCAGCGCCGCGGGGGATCACACCTGCGCCCTCGCTTCCAGCGGGCAGGCCTATTGCTGGGGGCGCAACGACTCGGGGGAGCTGGGAATCGGCACTACTACCGGACCCGAGTTGTGCCTCGGCTACCTCAGCTGCAGCACGGCGCCGGCTGCCGTTGCGGGAGGACATGCGTTCATTGCCCTGAGTGCTGGGGGGTCCTTTACCTGCGGCCTGATCGAGAACGGTGCCATGTACTGCTGGGGATTCAACGTCGTCGGACAACTCGGCTCTGGGACGACGACGGGGCCCGAGGCGTGCGGCGCCGGGAACGATCTGCCGTGCAGCACGAGGCCCGTTGCGGTTGTCGGGGGGCTTGCATTCGCTTCGTTCAGTGTTGGCGTCAACCACGCATGTGGCCTGACGGCGACCGGCGCCGCCTACTGCTGGGGATTGAATGATGCGGGTCAGCTCGGCATTGGATATGCGGGCGGGCCGGAATCGTGTTTCAGCAATTTTGCCTGCAGCACTCGGCCTCTCGGCGTGGTTGGTGGGCTCACATTCAGCTCGATCACCGCCGGCGCGGACTACACGTGCGGGATCACGACTAGTCGCGAAACGTACTGCTGGGGCTACAACACCTCCGGCCAGGTGGGTGACGGCACGACCACCAATCGCAGCATCCCGGTGAAGGTCGCCGGCCAACCGTAGCGCACCCGTCGTTCGTGAGTGGCCTCGCGCGGCTTTGACCCGCGCGGGGCCGCATTCGTTTGCGAACCGGTAAGAGCCACTCGCCTCCACCGCGCAAATCGTTCCGCCCCCTCCGTTTCATCTCACGTCGGCAGTTGGCCGAGCGCCAACACGGAGGCGAGAACATGGCGGCTGCACATGGCTATCACATCCATCGAATCAAGGTCGTCGCACTTCTGTTGCTGTCGACGCTGGCGGCCGCGTGCAGCGACCCCCTGGTAGTGCGGTTCGGTGAGGTGCGACTCACGGTCGTCACCGCTGGCGCGGACCTGGATCCCGACGGCTACACAGTCGTTCTCGATGGCGGTGCGGGAATGGCCGTTGCGGTGAACGACAGCCGCACGATTGCCGGCCTGTCTGCCGGACGCCACAGCGCGCTGCTGAGCGGTCTCGCTCCGAATTGCACCGTCGGCGGAGCGAATCCGCGGGACATCGAGGTCGGGACACAGGAGACTACGCAGGTGAGTTTCGCTGTGAACTGTGCCACGATCGTCCGGGTGGACATCGCCGGGATCTGGGACTGGACGGAGCAGTACGTCAACCCAGTGTGCCACGACACCGGGACCTACGTGTTCACCCAGACCGGTGCGGCGTTCGCCGGCCGCTCCGACCAGGTGGGTATCTGCGAGACACCCGACGGGACGCGGGACAACACGACGTCCAGTGACCGCGTCAGCGCCGGCCAAGTCGCGGGGAGCACGATCACCTTCCAAGTTGGGAACGGCCCGTTCTGCTTCTACACGGCGACGATCACGGGAGAGCCGCCCGATCATCTGAGCGGCACGACGACCTGCGGAGCCTCGACAGGCACCTGGGAAGCCGTGCGCGGCCAGCCCGTCGCTACCGTCACCGTCACGCCGCTCCTGGACACTCTGCTGGAAGGTGCCACGGTGCAGCTCGCGGTCCAGCTGCGCGACGCGGCGGGGCACCACGTGTTCCGGACGGTTGCGTGGTCTACCGACAAACCGGCGGTGGCCGTCGTCTCCGACTCGGGGAAAGTCACGACGGCGTCGGCCGGAACGGTGACGATCACAGCGACCGCGGCGGGCGCGAGCGGAGCAGCGCAAGTCATCGTGCAGCGGGCTGGTGTCGCGCGCGTCACCGCCGCCACCACCGGGGTCGATGTCGATCTCGATGGCTATCGCGCTTACGTGGATGGCAGCTGGGATGGGTCACAGCCGGTCGGGATCAACGGGACGGTAAAGCTCGCCAGAATCGCGCCGGGGCTTCATACCATCGTGCTTGGCCAAGTGGCCAGCAACTGTACAGTGGGCGGGCCGAACCCTGTAACGATCAACATCGCCGGCGGCGACACGATCGCAGTGGCATTCGAAGTCGCGTGTGTCCGGACCCAGCGCATCGCCTTTGCCTCGGCGTACTACGCCAGCATCTTCGCGATGAGCGCCAACGGTGCGGACGCCGCGCGGCTGATCTCCAGTACGACATACGCGGTGTACGGTCACCCGGCGTGGTCGCCCGACGGAACGAAGATCGCGTTCCACAGCGACCGCGATGGGAACTACGAGATCTACGTTATGAGTTTCGACGGCTCAGGCGTCACGCGGCTGACCAGCAACGCGGCGTTCGATGGGGAGCCGGCGTGGTCACCGGACGGGGCCAGGATCGCGTTCGCGAGCAGCCGCGATGGCCGGACTGAGATCTACGTCATGAACCCCGACGGCTCCGGCGTCACCCGCTTGAGCAGTGAACAAGCGGACGAACGGTCGCCTGCGTGGTCCCCCGACGGCACGCGGATCGCGTTCATGAGCGCCCGCGACGGCCACGATGAGGTCTACGTGATGAACGCCGACGGCTCCGGCGTTACTCGGCTGACCAACGACCCAGGAGGGAACTCCGAGCCTTCGTGGTCGCCCGACGGTACTCGGATCGCGTTCCGGAGCAGTCGCGACGGCAATTCCCAGATCTACGTCATGAACGCCGACGGGTCGGGTGTGACGCGGCTGACCAACAACGTCGACAACGACGTGCAGCCGGCGTGGTCCCCGGACGGCTCGAGAATCGCCTTTACCAAGATCGTGCAGCTATGTGACGACGTCGACGGCTGCTGGAACACCACCAGCATTTACGTCATCAATGCCGATGGCTCCGGCTTGACGCAACTCAACGGCACGAATACGGGGCTGGACAGTGACCCCGCCTGGAGGCCGTAAGCCCTTGTTCTCTGGAGGTGGACCATGAACAGCTCAAGACTTCGGACTGCAGTCCTCGCTCTGGGCGCGCTGGCGCTCGGCTGCGACCCCGCCGACCACCCTGCTGTTGGTCCGGCCGGCCAGACGTTGATGGCGGACGCGGAAGCGCGCGACGCCCCTACCTGGTCCGCATGGTCCGCGCCAGTGAACCTGGGCCCTGTCGTCAACTCGCCGTACAATGACAACAGTCCGGCGATCTCCAAGGACGGCCTCAGCCTGTACATCAGCTCCTCACTTCTCCCGTCACCTCCCGGCGCCCGCCCGGGAGGTCTGGGCGGGCCCGACATCTGGGTCTCACAGCGGGCGAGCGTCAACGCCCCCTGGGGCGAGCCGGTCGACCTCGGGCCGAACATCAACTCAGCCGGGAACGACGGCGTCCCCAGCCTCTCTACCGACGGTCACCGAATGTATTTCCACAGCACGGGCCGAGGCGGCTGCGGCGCCGCCGACATGTTCGTCTCCCGGCGCCACGACAAGCGGGACGACTTCGGCTGGGAGCCCCCCGAGAATCTCGGGTGCGTCGTGAACTCGCCATTCGCCGACAACGGCCCGACCATCTTCGAGGACGACGCCACGGGCATCACGACGCTGTACTTCAACAGTCCGCGACCCGGCGGGCGCGCTGTAGACATCTACGCGAGCACGCTCCAGGCGGACGGCACGTTCGGCCCAGGCGTCAACGTGTCGGAGCTCAACAGCCCGTTCAACGACGATCGCATTGCCATCAGGCGAGACGGGCTGGAGATCTTCGTCTCCACCAATCGCCCCGGCGGCGTCGGCGGTCAGGACATCTGGGTAGCGACGCGTGCCACCACGCTCGATCCGTGGTCGCCGCCGGTCCCACTCGGCCCGGTCGTCAACAGCCCCTACGACGACGGTAGTCCGGCGCTCTCATTCGACGGGACCGAGCTCTACCTCTACTCGGAACGGCCGGGGGGCTTCGGAGGGCGCGACCTCTACGTGACGAGGCGGCACCGGATCAACGCTCCCGCGGCGGACGCTTTGGGGAATTCGGTGCCGACGCCGCAGTAGACTAACTGCGGGTTTCGGGTGCCGGGTGTCGGGTGCCGGAGGTTACGACCTGACCCCCGACACCCGGTCTGTCGTTAATTCGCCCGCGGACTCGCGAGCTGCCCGCGAATCTCCCCGCCCGGAAAGTCGCCGGGTCCCGTGTTCACCGGTGCCACCCCGTCGTTCGTGTGCGCGTTCACGTAGGTCAGGCCCGCTCGCATTGCGTCGAGGAGCGGCATGTCCTGACCAACCGCACTTGCCGGGCACACGACGCCCGTCGGCGAGAATGTACCGGACGCGAGCACACCGTCGTGGCGCCCGGCCCCACTCGGTCCCGGCGCTCCACTGGGCCCGATCACCGGATACAGCCACATGCGAATCGGCCCGTTGGCGCCGGGCTGCCCGCAGTGGATGTGCGCCATGATGACGTTGTCGATGTTCGAGGCGATCAGCTGGAACTCGACGGTGCCGCCGTCGGCGCTGACTTGGAAAATCGCTTCCCCCTGCGCCCGCGAGTCGGCTGGCGTCGGGTCGCCCGGGTGCGCGGGGGTGAAGACCTCGTTGGCACCGGCCAGGTGAGTTCGGAGATTCTGCTCGCCCGCCGGTCCGACCGACACAAACAGCGGCGCACGCACCTCGAACGCCGTCGGCAGCGGCCGGTCAGCTACACAGGCCGCGAGCACCGCCAGCGCCGCAACCGATACACCGATTCTTCCAGACATAGCGCCCTCCCGACCATTTGGCGCCGGGTGTCGGGTTTCGGAGGTCGGGTGTCGGGTTTTGACGCGCGACACCCGGCACCCGGCACCCGGCACCCGTCTTACGGGACTCTCAGTTTCACATCAATATCCACCAGAATCGCCGGCGGCGTCTCGAGGAACACGATCCTGTCCGCCGCCGGGTCCCGCCGAATGACCATCTTCATCGGGGGTCCCTTGCCGCGACCGCGTCCGCGGTTGCCGGCCCGGTACCACACCACCTGGTCGTTGCCGACCGTCTCGACGCGGATCACCTCGAAGCCCCGCCTGCCCAACACGTCGCGCGTCACCACCACCGCGCGGTCCCCCGACACCGCGTAACGCTTGGGCCCGTGGCCCTGCGCGGCGAGGGGCGCGGCGAGGACGGCAAGGGCGACCAGGCTGATTGTGACTCTCATGGACACCTCCAGAAGGTGCGAGCCTCTCGTGTGGGGAAGATGATGCTGCGGAGGGCGTCCGGCTAGCGGCCCTGGACCAGGACGAAGCCGCCCCAATAGAAGGGGTGGCTCGTGGCGGGAGCGCTCCGCAACGCGAGCTGAGCATCGCGCAGAGCGGCGTCCGGGGTACTGCCCGCGGCGAGCCTCGTGTAGAAGGTGTCCATCACGTCGGCCGACGCGTCGCCGACCGGCCACTGCGTCGCGACGACGGCCCGGGCGCCACCCGCGAGGAAGGCGCGCGCCAGTCCCATGAGACCCTCGCCCTCGTACAGCCGGCCGCCGACGGTTTCGCACGCCGACAGGACGACGAGGCGTGCCTGCCAGTGCGTCATCGCGATTTCGTTGCCGTGCAGGTAGCCGTCGTTCGCGCCGTCCCGGGCGAGCCGCAGGTGGGAGGCGAGCGGATCGGTGGTATTCACCTCGGCGTGCGTCGCCAGGTGAATGATCGCGTACGGCCCAGCCGCCGCGCGCACGGCAGTCTCAGTGGCGGTGTCCAAGGACAACACGCGGACGCGTGCGGGGGAGAACGCCCCGCGAATCGCCGCGACTTCCCGCGCGCTGCCCGGGGCGTCTCCGGCCACGGCCAGCACGCGGGCGCCCGCGAGCGTTCCACCCCGGTCGGCCGGGGCGGAGAGGAACTGGGCGGCCGGCAGGTAGCTCACCTGGACACGATCGAGGAGATAGGACGCGGCCGCGTAGTCGGGCCGTCCGGCCGGCGCGGGGCGTGTCACCAGCGCCCCGAAGGAGAGCGCGTACAGCGTCCCGTCCGGGATGATGAACCAGCGGTCGCGTCCGTCGAGCGCCGGCTCGAGCGGACGGACGAGCGCGGCGTACAGGGCGTGCGCGAGTTCCAGGTCGTAGGGCGCCCGGGACAGGTCGAGCCGACCGGCGAACGTCGTGACGAGAGGGTGGCGCAACCGTTCGACGAGCCGGCTCGCCGAGTCCCGCGTTACCGGGAGCCGCACGACCGCCGCGCCGCGGTCGGTCAGGACTATCGCCGCGACCAGCGAATCGGTCACGACGTAGTCCACCAGCGCCTCGCGCGGGCCTAGGCGCCGCTGCAGCGCGGCGCGATCGAGCGGCGCAGGGGGGCGGTCGGCATCCGTCGTCGCCAGGGCCAGCGCCGCCGCCTTGCGGCGCTCGGCCCACAGGACGGCGGCGTCCAGAGCGGAGCGGGGCAGATCTGGCGGGCCGAGCAGGACGCGCAGCGCTCCGTCGAAGGGGCGGAGGTGGCGCTCGCGGTAGCCGGCGCGGTCGACGTCGCCGCGGAGGCCGATGGTGATGCGCTCCACCGTGTGCGCGGCGCGACCGTAGGCGGCGAGCGCGGCCTGGGGGCGGCCAGCGGCCGCCAGGGCGTCGCCGAGGGCGAGTTGCGTCGTGAGCACGCCGTCCGCCGTCGGATGCGCCGCGGCGAGGGCAGCCGCCGCATGGAGCGCCCGCAGGCCTCCCTCCCTGTCGCCGAGCGCGAAGAGCGCGCGACCCCGCAGCGTGCCCGCGTGGATGCGCTCGTCGGTCAAGGTCAGTGAGCGCGCCAGACTGTCCGCTGCGGTCGCTTCACGGAGAGTGGCTTGCGGCCTCCCCTCGCGCAGCATGAGATCAGCGAGCTCGAGCCTCGCCAGCGTCGTTGCTTGCACGTGGCCGCCTCGCGTTTGCCGCTCCGCCCACGCCTGTGCGACTCGGACAGCGTCGGCCACTCGACCGCGGCTGGCGAGCAGCTCCGGCAGGAGCGGGATCTCCGTGGCCTGCCATCTCTCCGGAGCGCTGTCGTGCAAGCGGGCCACCGCCTCGGCGCTGTCGGGCTCGTCGAGCTGTTCGTAGACTCGCACCAGACCGGCGAGATCCTGCCCATCAATACTGGGGACGTCGCGCTCGCACGCGCCGGTGCGGTAGTAGGCGAGCGCCCGCTGCAGGTCGCCCGAGCGCTCATAGTACTCACCTGCGAAATAGAAGCCGTTGCATCGTCCCGTCTCGCGGTGTAGCAGATCGATTGCTTGAACCATGCTGTCAAAGTCCACCCGCGCCGCGGCATGCCACCCCGCCTTCCAGCGGATCGTACCCGCGTCGTGGAGGCTCATCCAGTGATCGTCCGACCCCGGTAGCGGGTCGCGCGTCAACCACACGAACTGGTCCACGGCGTGTGCGGCCTCCCGAAACCGACCCGCGCTCTCGTACACGTGCGCCAGGTTGTGCCAAGACTGGTACAGGTAATACGGCTCTTCCGCCTCCGGGCCGAGCGCGATGGCGTGAAGCAGGTCGTGCTCCGCGGCCCGGAGCCGGCCGAGTTTGGCGTTGGCCCGGCCTCGCGTCATGTACGAGATTATCTGGAGGGGCTGTCTGCCGACGCTGTCAGCAATCACCACCGCCCGATCAAGGTCGATGAGAGCGGCGGCTGGCTCGCCCCGCTCGATTTCCACCTTTCCGCGCTCAGTAACGGCCTGCAGCTCCAGCCACCAGACTCTGCGAGCCCGGGCCAGTCGGGCTGGGTCGTCCCGGACTCTCGTGTCGTCCCATAACAACAGGATCCCGACCCCAGGCCGCTCATCGCGAGCGAGCGCTGCCGCGATCGCCTGTGCCTCCCGGCTCCCGACTCCGTCGTAGGAGCGCAGCAAGTTGTACAGATGTGCCTTCGCGAATCCGTTTGGCACCAGTGCGATGGCGCGCCGCAGTACCGCGGCCACCTCACGGGTGCGTCCGGCACGCGCCAGAGCACCGCTGTAGAACTCCCACAGCCGCCAGGATTCCGGGGCGTCGCGAAGCAGTGTGGCGCCGCTGGCAAGAAATTGGGGCTCAAGCTTCACGTTGAACACCCATTGCCCCAGGAACAGGACGCCCAGACTGAACGGGCAACTGTCTCTCCCGGCCTCCAGAAGCGCCCCCTGTCGTCGTCCTCCGCTGACGTCGTCGCGACGCAGACGGGTGACCTGCGTCAGGCAAAGCGTCAACGGTCCGCCGCGCGGGTCAGGCCGCGCCAGGTCCCGGCGCAGCTGCTGCACCAAGCCGCTGGCGCGCATCAACTCGAAGTAGTCGTACTGCGAGGGGAGGTAACTCGGATCGGCGCCACGAGCCGCGCGATCCAGGGCGAGCGCGCCGTCCAGATCCAGTACGGCCTCACGCTCCTGGGCGGCTTCCCACAGGCGCCGCGCGAGCGCGCGGTTGCCGACCGCCGTCGGCACCGCGAGCTGCGCGACGAGGAGCAGCGTCGCGACTAGCGTTGCATCCGGCTCTCTACGCTGTCGGCCAGGGCCCGCGCCCATGCACCGACGGCGTTGGACTGCGGCGTGATGGCGTGCAGTTCCGCGAGGGCGGCGGCCCCGCCGCCTCGGCGGAGCAGCGCCTTCGCCCGATACAAGCGCGCCTCGCCGAGGTAGGGGGTGTCGCCCAGAGCGATGACGCGGCCGAACGTCTCGGCAGCCGCTTCATGGCGGTCTCGCATCAAGAGCGCCGCGCCCAGGAAGAACTCGGCCGGAGCAGAGTCGGCTCCCGCCGCGAGGGCCGTCCGGAG
>WNEY01014299.1_pt1 | contig 12241 bp, 11 predicted proteins | sample 5400531 | NCBI WGS metagenome assembly WNEY01 (sample SAMN13153338, study PRJNA577476) | soil metagenome | isolation source: 200 cm saprolite under Douglas fir tree site 1 | place: USA:California | collected 2015-04-18
GCCCAAAGTGACCTCGTAGAAGAAGCGCAGCCCGTGGACCGTCACGCTCAGCGTACTCCACGCCAGCCCCCGCTCCTTGACCAGAGCGGCCAGGTACGCCTGCACCTCGTCTGCACTAAGTGTGTCGGGGGCGCGGCCGTAGTATTTCGTGAGGCCGACCACGGCCCGGATGTAGGCCTCCTGGGTGAGGGGGGATAGGCCCCGGACCAGCAGGTCCTGCTCCATCTTTGCTCGTAGTGCTCCCATACTGACCTCCTTTCACTGTAGCCGTGGCAGTTGCTCCCCACGGCCTAGGGCAGTGTGAGGTCAGGGTGCCCCATTCCCGGGGCAATGGGCACTATGGAAGTGGTAGGCTCTCTAGGGAATATGGGGGTAAGCAGAGACGCTTCAAGTGTAGCCCCCGCGGAAGCGGTTCAGTTCAACCCCCCTTCTGTCCTATTCGTGTTATTTTCTCGTAAAAACAGGATACTTGGTTTCCATCCCGTACGCTTCCTTCCCACGAGGCTTTGTGCATATAAGCCCCTGAGAAGCCCTTGTCCGCAACAGGCAGTGCATCCTACGCTCCGAAGCCTACAGCAAGGGGGAGTGACGCCCATCACGCGGGTAGCATAGAATACGGATGCAATCGTGTTGAAGGAGAGGTACTTTCAATGGCCAGCCTCAGAACCCTAGAGTTGCTCGAAGACGAACTCAGTGCGGTGGTGCGCGCCGGGGCTTACCACTCCAAGGAAGAGGCGATCAGCCATGCCTTGGAAGTCCTCCTGACGGCCAATCCGCAGCTCCGGCTGCACACCGCCCTCGAGCTGTACCGCCAGCGCAAGGTCACGCTCTCCCGGGCGGCGGAAATTGCGGGCCTGGAGCTGGAGACCTTCAAAGAGCGTCTTGGCGAACAGGCGCTCACGATTCCGGTGGAAGAAGAGGCCGCCGAGGTAGACGCGGGCGTCGCACTGCTGCGCCAGCTGCGCTCAGCTTCATGATCCTGGTGGACACCGACATTTTGTCCGCCCTGGGCAAGATTGACCGCCTGCCCTTGCTGTTTGCGGTGCTGCGGACGACACGGCTGCATATTGCTCCCGCGGTCTTTCACGAGGTCACGCAGAGCCTGACCCTCCGCCGTCCCTATGCCGACGCGGTGCTGGCGTTGGTCACCACAGGGCAGATTGAGGTCCTGGCGCTGACAGACCGAGAGGCAATGGTGCGCGACTCGCTTCCCACGACCCTGGGGACAGGAGAACGCGAGAGTATCGCGATTGCCGAGGGGGGCGGGATACGCAAGACGAGCCGGCTGGTGGGGGTGAGCCGCGGGACGGTGGCCCGCTACGCCGTGTTAGCCGGCCAGCAGGCCCGCAGCGTGCATGACGAGGTGGTGGCGGTTTCCCCCGCAGACGCGCGAGGTGCAGTTCGACGAGAAGTGGGCCTTCGTGGGCAAGAAAGAAAAACCCTGCGACCCTGAAGACCCTGCCGACGCCAAGCGGGGGGATAACTGGGATCACGTGGCCCTGGATCCCGAGCACCGCCTGGTGGTCAGCGTGGTACCGGGCAAGCGGACCGCGGACAACGTGGAGAAGGTAGTGCCAGACTGCAAGACCCGCACCGGCGGCCGCCCAATGAATCTCATCACCAGTGACGAGTACCCGGCCTATAAACCGGCGATCCTCAATGCCTATGGCCAGGTGGTAGTTCCGCCCCGCACGGGCAAACCAGGACGCCCACAGGCCCCGTACAAAGTGGCCCCGCCGGAGCTGCAGTATGCCACCGTGCACAAGACTAGAGAGCAGGGGCGGGTCGTGAAGATGGCCTTCCGCGTGGTCTGCGGCTCTGCGGTGGCAGTGCTGGCTGCCCTGGCACGGTCGCTGGTGAGCACGGCCATCAACACCGCGTTTATTGAACGACACAACGGCACCGACCGCAACCGCAATGCCCGCAAGGGACGGAAGAGCTACGGCTTCTCGAAGAACGGGGACGTCCATGAGGCGCTGACCTACTTCACCCTGTACAGCTATAACTTCTGCTGGCCGGTGCGAACACTCCGAGTGAGAGAGGCTGACGGACACTGGCAGCAGCGCAGCCCTGCCATGGCCGCTGGTTTATCAGACCACATTTGGCCCCTGTCCGAATGGCTGACGTTCCCAGGCGTTCAACGTAAATAGGCCACCAGGCAAAATACGTTGCGCAGTGTATAATACGCGCCTGTTTGCGATGCCCTGCTACACCAAAGAGTTTTTATGTTTTCTGCCCAGTCATTGTTCCCTGAGAGAGGACGTCCTGCTCAGAAAGCTGCATCTGGGTTCGACCCGGACCTCCGCGCTGTGGAGCGGGCCATCCTGCAAGCGGTAGCCTACGCCGACGTCTTCGACTATCCCCTTACCACCGCAGAGGTACACCGCTATTTAGTGGGCGTGTCGGCGCCGCTGGAGACGGTCCGCAGCATCTTACATAATGGGTGGTTAGTGCCCCACTCTCTGGCTTGTTGTGGCGATTATTTCATGCTACCTGGCCGTGAGGAGATCGTCGAAACCCGGCGCAGCCGAGCGACGGCAGCAGCCCACCTCTGGCCGTGCGCCGTGCGCTATGGCCGAGTCATTGAGGCCCTGCCCTTCGTGTACATGGTGGCTGTCACCGGCGCGCTAGCGATGGACAATGTCGAGCCCGACTCCGACATTGATTACCTGATCGTCACCGAACCGGGCCGGCTCTGGCTCTGCCGTGCACTGGTCATCGCCCTGGTGCGACTAGCCGCTCTGCATGGAGATGTCGTCTGTCCGAACTATTTCCTGTCCGATCGGGCTCTGGTCTTGACGGAACGCAATCTGTTCATCGCCCACGAGTTGGCACAGATGGTGCCCATTGCTGGCCTGGCCACTTACTACCGCATGCGCCAGCTCAACACCTGGGTCGACGACTTCCTGCCCAACGCCGAGGGGCTGCCCCGGCCTGTGGCCACCAGCACGTTGCATGGACGCCCGGTCCGCATTCTCGCCGAAACGGCCTTGCGGACACCGATCGGTGGTTGGCTCGAGCGCTGGGAAATGAGCCGTAAGGTGCGCAGGTTCAGTCAACAACGCAATGACCGCGCCGAGGCCACCTTCTGCGCCGACTGGTGCAAAGGCCACTTCGACGGTCATGGACAGCGCATCCTTGCGGCCTTTGCCGACCGGCTGGGCGCGTTCGAAAGGTTGACGCGATGAGTGAGATTCTCTTCGGTCAGTCATTCTACCTTCGCTTTGACCCGAAGTTGTGGGCGGCGATGCAACCTTATCCCCCGCTCGGCACGCTCTATGCGGCGAGCTACTTACGCAGCCGGGGATATGACGTCACCCTCTTCGACGCTATGTTGGCCGAGTCCGAAGGCGAATGGGTAGCGGCGCTGGATCGGCATCAGCCGTGCTACGCCATCATCTACGAGGACAACTTCAACTACCTGAGCAAGATGTGCCTGCTGCGCATGCGCCAGGCCGCCTTCAAAATGATCGAGACGGCGAAGGCACGGGGATGCATGGTTATCCTGTGTGGGGCGGATATGACCGACCATTCGCTCAAGTATTTCGCGCACGGGGCCGACTACGTGTTGCTCGGCGAAGGGGAGGAGACGCTGGGTGAATTGGTGGATCGGCTGGAGGGGCGCAGCGATACGCCGTTGGAGAATATCCTCGGCTTGGCATGGCCCGATGGGAATGGCGGTGAGCACCACAACCCGCGCCGCCCTGATATCCGCCACCTCGACGCGCTGCCGTTCCCGGCGTGGGATTTGGTGGACATCCCGCGCTATCAGCGAATCTGGCGTGAGCGGCACGGTTATTACTCGATGAACTTGGTAACGACGCGCGGCTGCCCCTATCATTGCAATTGGTGCGCCAAGCCGATCTGGGGCCAGCACTACAACTCGCGCTCCCCGGAGAACGTCGTCGCCGAGATGAAGTGGCTGAAAGAGACCTATCGCCCCGACCACATCTGGTTCGCCGACGACATTCTGGGCCTCAAGCCGGGCTGGATCGAGCGTTTTGCCAACTTACTGCATGAGTACGATGCGACCATCCCATTCAAATGTCTGCTGCGCGCCGATCTCGTCAAGCCCCCGGTCGTCACCGCTCTCGCATCGGCGCTGTGCAAAACCGTGTGGATGGGCGCCGAGTCCGGCTCGCAGAAAATTCTCGATGCGATGGACAAAGGCACGACGGTCGCGCAAATCTCCCGCGCGACGCAGTGGCTGAAAGGCGCAGGGATCGAAGTCGGCTTTTTCCTCCAGTTCGGCTATCCTGGTGAGACGTGGGCCGACGTGCAACTGACACTCAAGATGGTGCGTGAGTGTATGCCTGACGATATCGGCATCTCGGTGTCGTACCCACTGCCGGGCACGAAGTTTTACGAGCGAGTGAAGGCACAGCTCGGCGAGAAGACAAACTGGGAGGACAGCGACGACCTCGCGATGCTATACCAGGGACCTTACTCGCAAGAGTTCTATCGCGTGCTGCATCGCCGCGTCCACCGCGAGTTTCGCATGCGGCGGGCGTGGCTGACGCTGAAACAGGGCGTACGGCACCGAGTGCGGTGGCGGGCGAAACACTTGCGGCTGGTTCTATCCATTCCGTACCAGTGGGCTGGGGTGGTGAGAACGGAGGCGAAGTTACGAGAACTAGCCAAGCGTCCTCAAGCCAACTCGTTGCTGAGAGTACAGCCTCTATGATAGCAAGTAACTGTGCGTCCGAAAATCCTCCTCTACAATCCCCGCGCCGTCTTCTACACCATGCCCCTCGGCCTGATCGCCGTCGGTTCGGCGCTCAATCCGGCGAAGTACGAGGTCGTGATTGTCGATGGGCGACTCGAGTTTGATCCAGTGAGCGCCGTAGTGGCGCACCTCGACGGCGCTTTGTGCCTTGGAATGGGCGTGCTGACCGGCGCGCCGATCCGGGATGCGCTGAAGGTCTCGCGCGCGGTGAAAGCGGCCCGCCCCGCCCTGCCCGTCGTGTGGGGCGGTTGGCATCCGTCGCTTTTCCCCGACCAATGCCTGCAAGAACCATCGGTTGATGCCGTCGTCGTCGGCCAGGGCGAAGAGACATTCGCCGAGATCGTCAAACGATTAGAGAGGGGGGAAGGGCTTGAGGGCGTGGCGGGCTGCGCGCATCGTGAAAAGGGGAAGGCCGTCGTCGAATTGCCCCGGCCGTTGCGTAACATTAATGCCTTCCCGCCGCATAATTACGGACTCATCCCTGTCACCACCTTCTTCAGGCTCAAGGGGCGGCGGCAGTTTGACTACATTTCGTCGCAGGGCTGCCGCTTTCGTTGCACCTTCTGCGCCGATCCGTTCGTCTATAAGCGCGGCTGGACGGGATTCGCGCAGGGGCGGGTGGTAAGCGAACTGCAAGACTGGTGGGAGAAATATCATTTCGAGGAAGTCGCGTTCCAGGACGAAACCTTCTTCACCAGCCGGGTGCGCGTGGACGAGATAGCCGAGGCGTTTATCGCCGCGCAGTTGCCGGTCGTATGGACGGCGACGCTGCGCGCGGATCAAGGCCACCGGCTCGACGACGCGGCTTGGGCGAAGGCGAAACGCTCCGGCTTGAAGCGGGTGATGATCGGCATCGAGTCCGGATCGCAGGCCATGCTTGATTGGATGAAGAAGGACATCAAAGTCGAGCACGTTTTCGAGAGCGCGGAGCGGTGCGTCCGGCACGGCATTGGCGCGATTTTCAACCTCATCGGCTTTCCCGGCGAGCCGGACGACTCGGTGCACGAGTCACTCGCAGTGGCGCGCAAGCTGCGCGCCATGAGCCCCGACTTTCAGATCGCCATCTTCTACTATCAGCCATACCCTGGCAACGAGATCGCCGAGCAACTGCTACACGACGGCTACAAATTTCCGCAGACGCTCGAAGCCTGGGCCGACTTCGACTATGTCGGCGGGATGGGTCCTTGGGTGGAGCGAGCGACATTCGCACTTGTCGAACGATTCAAGTTCTACCAAAAGTACGCTTACGGCCCGACTCCCCATTTCACCCGCTGGCCGTTGCGTGCGACCTCGCGCTGGCGCGTGGAGAAGGGATGGTATCACTTCCCCATCGAGAAAGCCCTCGTCGAACGACTGCGCCGGCCGCAACCCCTCTCCTAACTATGGATGTCCTTTTAGCCCACGGCTACTATCTCGACGAAGACCCCCACGAACTCAAAGTAATGAAGCCCTACCCACCGCTGGGCATTCTCTACATTGCGGCCTATCTCAAGTCACGTGGGTTCTCGGTTGGCGTGTTCGATGCGACCTTCCGCCAGCCGAGCGACTTTGCCGCCCTCCTGGCAACTGAACGGCCGACCATTGTTGGACTCTACTGCAACTTGATGACAAAATTTAACGTTCTGGCGATGATCACGGCAGCGAAGCAGGCCGGTGCCTACGTTATACTGGGCGGACCAGAACCACCGTACTACGCCGAAGAATATCTCGTGCGTGGGGCGGACGTGGTAGTCATCGGCGAGGGTGAAAAAGCCTTGGAACAATTGATCAGTGAACTTGCTGTGCATGGGCCGAACGATCTCACCCATGTCCCCGGCATCGTCTTCCGTAACGGCGAAGGAATATGTGTCCGTACGCCGCCGCGGCCAATGATTAAGGATCTCGATACTCTCCCCTTCCCTGATCGAGAGGCGATTGACCTCGATGCATACACCCATGTCTGGCGTGAGCATCACGGACGGGGATCGGTATCGCTGATCTGCGCACGCGGCTGCCCCTACCACTGCGATTGGTGCAGCCATGCGGTGTACGGCGAGACCCACCGCCGCCACTCGCCTACCCGCATGGCCGATGAAGTCCAAATGATCCTCGAACGGTACAAGCCAGATCAACTCTGGTACGCCGATGACGTGTTCACCATTAAACCCTCGTGGTTCTTCGCGTACGCGGCCGAACTCGAACGCCGGGGTCTGTACCTGCCCTTCGAGTGCATCTCGCGCGCCGACCGTTTGAACGAACGCGTGGTCGAAACACTGGCACGAATGGGCTGCTATCGGGTGTGGATCGGGTCAGAATCCGGTAGTCAGCGGATCCTGGACGCGATGCGCCGTGACGTCATGGTCGAAGCTGTGCAAGCCATGACACACTTGTGCCGGCGGCACGGCATCGAAGTGGGCATGTTCATCATGCTCGGCTACGACGGCGAAGAACAATCCGACCTGGCCACGACGGTGGAGCACCTGAAGCGCGCGGACCCCGATGTTTTCCTCACCACTGTCACTTATCCCATTAAAGGCACGGGGTACTACAAAAAGGTTGAAGACAAAATCTTGGCCCGTGCCGATTGGGAGGCGCGCACCGACCGCGATCTCACGGTGGCGGGTCGTCACTCCCGCCGCTACTACGAGTCCGCGATCCGCTGGATGGTCGGCGAAGTGATGCTCCACAAGCAGTGGACGAACGGCCGCACGGACGTCATGCAACTGCTCAAAGCGGCGGCGAATGTCGTACGCGGCAGGGTCGGCATGGCGCTGACACGAGGAGAAGTCGAGACGTGAGCTCTTTCCAGGACTTAGTACGAGCAATGCACCACTGGCCGCTCCTCGATCTCGGGCTATGGGGGCTCGTGCTGTTCCTCGCCTTTCGTTTCGCGCACTTGAACGTAGAAGCGGCCACACGCCCCGCTCGCAGCTTTGTCAGCTGTTACACGGCCGCCCGACTCGTGCACAATGGGGTCGCGGTCAGTCGTTTCTACGACGATGGTTGGTTCGGCGACCAAGTCCAAACAGATACACCAGGAATTCGTGATGTCTACTATCCCAACCCGCCGACGACAGCCGTACTGCTACTCCCCCTGGCCAGCCTCGATCACCGCAGCGTACAGCTGATCTGGACATTTTTCAATCTCGTTTGCCTCATCGGTGCCGGAGCTTTGCTGTTGCGGCAGACAGGCATCCAAGGAGTGTGGTTGCCGGGCTGCATCGCCTTCGCTCTATCGTACCAGCCACTTTCTGCTAACCTCAGTCAGGGTCGAGTCTACGTGTTCCTTTTTGGACTTCTGGTGGCGGCTTTCTACGCCTATCGGCATCAGCGTCCAGTGATGTTAGGGGCAGCGTTGGGGCTGATGCTGAGCCTCAAACTCGCCGGAGTCTTGTTGTGGCTGCTCTTGCTCGTCCAACGCCGCTGGCGAGCCTTCGGGTGGAGCGTAGGGTTCGCGCTGGTGTTTAGTCTCGGTGCGCTGCCGTGGGTGGGCCTAGAGGCTTGGCAAACGTACTTGCCTCGGTTGCCCGCCTCGAGCGCTGACCCTGGATTAACCGTTACTGCATACCAGACCCAGTTTGGCTTCTTTCGACACTTGTTCACCTTTGATCCGTCCTGGAATCCGGCACCCTTGCTGCCATGGCCCGGACTCGGAATCTGGTCGCCCTGGCTCGGTTTTGCGGTGGTGTGCGGTGCTAACGCCTACTGGGCCTCTCTGTCAGAGGGAACTGACTTGCCCTTTGCCAGTTTCGTAGCAGCGGGAGTGATCCTCAACCCATGGTCGCTGGATTACCACTACGTGCTGCTCCTTGTTCCTCTGACTGTCCTCACCGCGTGGGTACAGCGACAGACTGTTCTGTGGCCAAGGATCGTCCTCGGGGTTGCCGCGGCGCTCATTGCTGCTGATTTACCCTATCGGTCGCCACGGTTGGCCACGAGTGCTTGGGTCCTGTTGGCTTATCCCAAGCTTTACGGGGCATGGCTGCTGTGGGGACTAGCACTATGGGCCTGTCTCCAGCAGGAGCCCGGCCTGCAGCGGAGTGTCTGGCTGAGATATGCAATGGCAGCAAGAAAACACGTTTGACACAGTGGCGGAAACCTACGACCGCGAATTCACTTATACGGCGCTGGGACGTGAGTTGCGTGCGCAGGTTTGGCAGCGACTCGCTGCGCGGTTTCCCGCAGGCTCGCGGGTGCTGGAATTGAACTGCGGTACGGGTGAGGATGCCGTCTGGCTCGCCTCCCGTGGGGTGGCGGTCGTTGCGACCGACGCGTCGCAAGCGATGCTCGCGATGGCTAAACAGAAGACGGCGGGAGCACCGGTTGAATTGGCGCCGCTCGATCTCGCTCAACCGCAGGCCGACTTTCCTCCCGGCTCATTCGACGGTGCGTTCTCCAACTTCGGCGGCCTGAATTGCGTGGCCGATCTTCGTCCTCTGGCTCGCGCGCTCTCTCTCTGGCTGAAGCCTAGCGCGGCGTTGATCCTGGTCGTAATGGGGCCGCTGTGCTTGTGGGAAATAGTCTGGCACCTGATGCATTTACAGCCGCGTACCGCCTTCCGCCGTTGGGCGCGAGGAGGGACGGAGGCACACATTGGCAAGCGGACGCTGAAGGTCTATTATCCCTGGCCGGGTGAGTTGGCGTGCGTCTTTGCCCCGGAGTTTCAGGTGGTGCAGCTGAGGGGCTTGGGCGTCCTACTGCCGCCGTCGCACTTGGGACACCTCGTTGAGCGCTGGCCGCGGACCTTCGAACGGTTGGCGCGGATCGAGCGGCGGCTGGCGGCGCACTCCCCCGCCACCGTGCTCAACGATCATTATCTGCTCGAGCTGGAGCGGGTCACCGATGACATTCCCGCTTACCAGCCAGCTACTGGGCCTGAAGGATGATCACGCAATCATTGGTCCGCACATGGCAGCCGACCGCCTGGCCAGGCCTGCGGTCCTTCTGGCGGCAGCTGCTCGCCTGGCGCTTCCGCCTCTTCCAGCAGCACCGCTACAAGCGGCTGGTGTTGGAGGAGGTGGCCGGCACACCCATCCTGGTGCTTCCTCAGGTCTTCAACCCCAAGCTCTTCCGCAGCGGCGAGTTCCTGGCGCGCTGCCTCGGCCCGCAAGTCGTCCGGCCCGACGCGACGGTGCTGGACATGGGCACCGGCTCCGGCATCGGCGCGGTCTTCGCGGCGCGCTGGGCGGCCCATGTGGTCGCCGTTGATATCAATCCTGAGGCGGTGCGCTGTGCCCGGATCAACGCGCTGATCAACCATGTTGATGAGCGCGTGGACGTGCGCCATGGTGACCTCTTTGTCCCTGTGCGCGGCGAGCGCTTCGACCTGGTGCTCTTCAACCCGCCCTACTACCTAGGCCAGCCCCACGACGCGCTCGACTGGGCCTGGCGCTCAGATGACGTCCACCAGCGCTTCGCCACCGGCCTGCCCAACGCGCTGGCACCTGGTGGACTGGCGCTCGTCGTGCTCTCTTCGGACGCGGGTGTGGCGAAGTGGGTGGCAACCTTCCAGGCGCATAGCTTAAGCGTACGGGTTTTTCGCCAACGCGACTACATCAATGAAATTGAGACCGTGCTTGAAGTCAGGTGCACCGATGATTCTTCTTTATAACCCACAGAGCAACGCCGGCCGCAAGTGCATCTTGCCTATGTCGCTCCTTGCCCTCGGCGCTCTGCTAGAGGGCCAGCACGACTACCTGATCATGGACGGCAACATCGAGCGCGACCCGCTGGTGCAGCTTGACGAACTGATCCGCGAGAAGGAGGCTCGGCTGCTGGGGATGACCGTAATGCCGGGGCCGCAGCTCAGCCAAGCTGTGCCGCTCTGCCGCGCGTTGAAGGAGCGTCACCCGCATCTCACTATCGTCTGGGGTGGCTACTTCCCGACGCAGCACTATGATGTCTGCCTGCGTGCCGCATATGTGGACTACATCGTTCGGGGGCACGGCGAGGTCGTGTTCAAGGCGCTAGTCGATGCGTTGCAGAGAGGGGAGAATCCCGCAGGACTGCCAGGTCTGGCCTATCGTCACCCGGAGACTGGCGAAATCACTGCTAATACGATGGCGCCGATCCCGCATCCCGACCAGCTCCCGGACTTTCCGTATCACCGCGTGGACACATCGCGCTACGTCCGGCGCACCTTCATGGGAGAGCGGACGTTGCCACATCACTCCAGCTATGGTTGCCCATTTTTCTGCAATTTCTGCGCTGTGGTCAATATGGTCAACGGACGCTGGCTCGACCAGTCGGCAGAGCGTACGGCCAACGTAGTGCGCTCCTTGGTCGAGCAGTGGGGTGTGGACGCCGTCGAGTTCTACGACAACAACTTCTTCGTCCATGAAGCGCGCATTACTGAGTTTGCCGAGCGCATCCACGACTTGGGTATCGGCTGGTGGGGCGAAGCGCGGATTGACACTCTACTCAAATACTCTGACCGCACCTGGCGTCTGATGGCCGAGAGCGGACTGCGGATGGTCTTCCTGGGGGCCGAGTCAGGGTCTGATGAAACGCTCCAACGGATGAACAAGGGTGGAACGGCCTCGACCCAGAAGACCCTAGCGATTGCAGAGAAGACGAAGTACTACGGCATCGTCCCGGAGTTTTCCTTCGTGCTTGGCAACCCGCCAGACCCCGAAGAGGACTCGCGGCAAACCATCGAGTTCATCCGTCAGGTCAAGCGGGTCAACTCACACAGCGAGATCATCATGTACTTATACACGCCTGTGCCCCTGGCGGGAGATTTGTATGATGAGGCCAAAGCCCAAGGCTTCCGCTTCCCCGCGACGCTGGAAGAATGGATCAGCCCAGCCTGGCAGGAGTTCTCACAACGGCGCAGCGCCCATGTGCCCTGGCTGAAAGACCCGCTGCGCCGGCATATGCACGACTTTGAGCGCGTGCTTAACGCCTACTATCCGACGGTCACCGATCCCAAACTGACTCGCCTATGGCGCTGGGTACTCAAGATGGTCAGCGCCTGGCGCTACCACCTGCGCTTCTATGGCTACCCCCTCGAACTGCGGATGCTGCACAAATTCCTGGCCTACCAGCGGCCGGAGACGAGCGGATTCTGACCCAGGACGTCCTTATGTCTTCACTGCTAGAGATTGCAAAACGGCAGTTAACGCTGACCACCCATCGTATCCACACCTTGCCGGTGGTCGTCCTCATGCCGCACAGCCGCTGTGATTGTCGCTGTGTCATGTGCGATATTTGGAAGGCCAACCGCAACAAGCAAGAGATTTCGCAGGACGAACTGGCACGGCACACCGCGACCTTTCGGCAGTTCAGCGTGCGGTGGGTGGTCCTGTCGGGCGGCGAGGCATTAATGCACACAAACCTCTGGGCGCTGTGCGAGTTGTTGAAAACGCTGCCCGTCAAGATCACGCTGCTCTCGACGGGCCTGCTGCTCAAACGCCACGCACCCGACGTGGTCCGCTGGTGTGACGAGGTCATCGTCTCGCTGGACGGCAGCCGTGAGGTGCACAATGCCATTCGCAAGGTCCCCCACGCCTACGACCGGCTGGCGGAAGGTGTAGC
>WNEY01003191.1_pt1 | contig 12240 bp, 13 predicted proteins | sample 5400531 | NCBI WGS metagenome assembly WNEY01 (sample SAMN13153338, study PRJNA577476) | soil metagenome | isolation source: 200 cm saprolite under Douglas fir tree site 1 | place: USA:California | collected 2015-04-18
CATGAGCACGACAAGATAAGCGAAGCGTTTCCATTCGCGGGCGACGACGCGCAGAACCTGTGCTGTATTGGCGGCGCGATGCTGCTTCCAAGCCTCCGATTCCGGCACCTTCGTACGAATATAAAGCGCCAGCAGGGCAGGCAGCGCGCCAATCCAGAACATCGGGCGCCATCCCCAGACCGGCAGTAAAAACCTCGCGGCAACCGCCGCCAGCAAATAGCCGATCGAATAGCCGCTCTGTAAAATCCCGCTGAGGATTCCCCTCCAGCGCACCGGCGCCGCTTCCATCACCAGCGATGCGCCGACGCCCCATTCGCCGCCCATACCAATGCCGAAAAGCGCTCGCAAGATGAGGAAGACCGTATAGTTCGGCGAAAAGCCGCACAAGAGTTCAATGACTGAAAAATAGATCACGTTGGCCATGAGCGGAATGCGGCGGCCGTAGCGGTCCGCAAGGAGGCCGAACAGAAGCGCCCCGATGGGCCGCATCGCGAGCGTCAGGGTTGTGCTAAGAACGATGTCTTTCTTACTGACTCCGAATTGCGCGGCAAGCCTATCGAAAAGGAATACGACGATAAAGAAATCGAAGGCGTCAAGCGTCCAGCCGAGGAATCCTGCGAGGACCGAGTGATGTGTGCCGGAGCGGGTCGGCTGAACGGTTTCAGCCATTTCAGTTGGCTTGCCACTCCGCCGGCTTGGGCATCAGGCGCGAGATGGCCAGCGCACTAGCGATAGCGAGAATGGCAAGGAGCAAGCCCTCTTGAAAGAAGCCGAAGCACAGCTTACCGATGCTGAAGAGGGCGGAATAAATGAGAACGCAGCCAAGGATCCAACTGAGAAGGTTGCGTCCCAGATCGCGGGTGACCGGCACGTTGCCAGCCAGCTTGGCAACCGGCGCCCAGCCAGTGATTTGCGGCCGCACCTTGGTGTAGAACCTGACGAGCGTTTCATTGGGCTCGGCCGCGGTGAAGAGGGTGACGGCGATCCACACCAGCGTGGTGATGCCGGTCGTGCAAAGCGTCGTTTTAGCGAAAATGACCGGATCGGAACCGCTGAATGGCTGAGGCCGGCCAATGAGAGCGGTCCAAAGCGCGCCGAAATGGAGCGCGAGAGTCGTCATCATCGCAGCGAGCATGGCGGAAATCTCGCTCCAGGCGTTCACGCGCCACCAATACCAGCGGAGCAAATAGACGCCGCCAGTGCCGGCGCCAAGTTCGAGAACAATTCTCCAGCCATCGGAAACGGACTTCAGTTCCCAAGCAACCGCGGCCGCGGCAACGACGAGGAAGGCGGTCGCCAATCTCGAAGCATTCACAAAATGCGATTCGCTTCCCTGTTTCTTGAGAAAGCGGCGGTAGAAATCTTCGATCAAATACGAACTGCCCCAGTTGAGCTGCGTGGCGACCGTGGACATGAATGCGGCCATGAATCCAGCGAGGAGGATTCCGAGGAGCGCGTGCGGTGTCTGGTGAATAGCCACTAGCATGAAACCACGTTCGGGCTGCGCCAGATTCGGATATAGAACGACGGAGACAAGAGCCGTGAGAATCCAGGGCCAAGGACGCAAGGCGTAATGCGCCAAGTTGAACCACAGGACGGAGAGCAATCCGTTGCGTTCATCTTTGGCGCTAAAGATGCGCTGCGCAATGTATCCGCCGCCGCCCGGTTCCGCGCCCGGATACCAGAACGCCCACCACTGCACGGCCAGATGCACGACGAAGGTAATCACTGGCAAGGTCCAGAGGGCCTCGCCGGTGAGTCCGCGGGAAAAATCCGGTAGGAGAGCGGTGATGTCGCTGGCGCCAGGCCCAGTCGCGGCGCGGCGTTCCGCAAGCTTCGCCAGAAGCTGAGGCATCCCGCCGACGGCACGCACGCCATACCAGGCCACCGAAATTACGATGGCCATTTTCAAAACGAATTGGAACACATCGGTCCAGAGGACGCCCCACAAACCGCCGAGCGAAACATAAATACCGGTGAAAGGCATCAAAAAGAAAACGCAAATCAGCAAGGCTTTAAAATCGCTGATGCCCATCGAGGTGCTGATGATGTTCACCATGGCCTTCGTTACCCAGCCAAGGATCAGGCAGTTCATCAGCAGGCCGAGATACACGGCGCGGAAACCACGGAGGAAGGCAGCGGGTTTGCCGGAGTAGCGCATCTCCGCAAATTGAACGTCAGTGATAAGCCCGGAACGGCGCCATAGACGCGCGAAAAGAAATACCGTCATCATTCCCGACGGCAGAAAACTCCACCACAGCCAGTTGCCCGCGACCCCGTTTGCGTAGACCAGGCCGGTAACCACGAGAGGCGTGTCTGCCGCAAAGGTGGTAGCAACCATGGAAGTTCCCGCCAGCCACCAGGACACGTTGCGGCCAGAGACGAAATAGTCTTCGGTGCTTTTTCCGGAACGGCTGCGGAAGTACAAGCCAAGAAAGAGAGTAATCAGCAGGTATCCAACAATGGCGGCCCAATCGGCGGCGGCGAGTGTCAAAGGGCGTCCTTTCCCAGCAAGGCCGGTGCGCGCAGTACTATATAGCACTTCGGCGTGCTTGGCATCATGGTCTTTCTGAATTTTGAGGGGCGTCAGTGGGGACACGGCAGGGGTGTGCAGATTACTGCGAAATCGGCGCTCGCGCGGCGCTAAGTCTCTTCGCAAGGACCTTAACTGTCAGAGGTTTTCTAGAACAATTCAACAACGGCGGAACGCTCAGGTGGGATCATCAGCGGAAAGAAAGACCCCGGATCGCTGGGGGGAGCGACCCGGGGCGGGGGTACTGCTGAGGGGGGCCGGAGGAAACTCGTCTTGTCTAATGCACCTGGTGTACGGCCAGCATGCAGATCTGCCGCAGCTCTTCGTAGGTGAAGTACGTCTCTTCTTGTTCGCCTGCGACTTCTCTATGACCGAATCCCGATTCGCTCGAAATGCGGCTCAATTCCATTTCCGAGAGGCCCAGCAGCACGGCCGCGCGGCGTCGCGTCACGTACTTAAGTTCTTGTGTTTTCATATCTGCGCCCTCACGCAGGAAGAAGAACCATGGAATCTTCTTCAACAGCCAGGATCATGGCCTTATAGATGTCCACGTCCCAGCCTTCTCCGATCCGCATGCGCACGGATTCACCGCTATCCTTCAGCAGTTTCCCGCGCAACGGCACCTTGACCTCGCCAAGCGCCACCTGCAGGACCACCGGCTGCCCGATCCATACTTTGAACGCGCTGTCCATTCCTCGCCCTCTCAGTGGTTCAGCCTGACGAAACAGAGAATCGCGTAGCACGTCGCAGGTCGCAATGGTACAGAGAGGTCACCGGACTAGTAAGAAGGTACTGTTGGGAGTCCGAGCGCCCATACACGGGCAGTTTCCATCGGAGTACGGAAGTACTGCCATTTCATGACGCGCGGACCATAGGAAGAGGATGATTTCCCTGCGATCCTGCCGATATGACTAGGCCCGAACATCCTTCGCGCAATGTGCTGAACGAGAGTGCAGCCGCCATGTCCAGCAGGACAGGCGTGGGCCTCGCCCTTGGCGGAGGTTTCGCGCGCGGATTCGCGCATCTCGGCGTTCTGCAAGTCCTCGAGCAGAACCACATACCCATCTCTCACATTGCGGGGACCAGCGTGGGCAGCATCCTCGGAGCAGCCTACGCCAGTGGCGCTCCCCTCACGCGCATCATCGAGACCTGCCGTACGCTGCGCTTCCGGGATATCGCGCGCTGGCGCGTCTCCCGCCTCGGCTTGGCGAGCAATCAGCGTCTTGAGAACTTGATCGGCCGCGTTTTCGAATCACGCCAGTTTGAAGATCTGCGTATACCCCTAGCCGTAGTGGCGACCGACCTGACCTCCGGCGAACCGGTGGTGTTCACGCAAGGCAATCTTGTAGACGCCATCCGGGCTAGCTGCGCATTTCCTGGATTATTCGAACCAGTGGAGATCGGCACGCGCTGTTTAGCGGATGGCGGACTTGTCGCCCCTGTTCCCACGCGGGCCGCTCGCGAACTTGGCGCCGCCGCAGTCATCGGTGTTTCCGTCGGTATACAGGACGGGCACTGCGGCGCTCCCACGAATATCTTTCAGGTCGTCAGCCGGGCCGTGAACGCGGCGCAAAAGCACCAACTGGAAGTCTGGGAGCGCCACGCTGACCTTGTCCTCCGGCCCGACGTGCAATCCCTGGCCTGGGACGACTTCCATCGCGCTGAAGAAGCCATTGAAGCGGGGGCTGCAGCAGCGCGCCGCGCTCTGCCGCGCATTGAAAAATTGTTGGGGCGGAAGGAAGACGCGGCTCAGCATCTCCAGACACGGCTTGATGCGGAAGATAAGAGTTATCTCTGGCTTGCGGAGGCACACCGATGACCCGTATCGGCATCTGGCTCGCAGCTCTTACTATCCCAATACTTCTCTGGCATGAATGTGGAGAGGACGTTGGCGTTTTCTGCTACCGTATAGGTCTGGGCGCTTTCACGAGCATACGTTCACGCGTGCTCGCCCCCGTGCCCGTAAGGAATTCACTTCATTCGTTCGCAGCGAGGAATAACGCCGAGTGCTCGACGCCATCTTTCACTTTCTCCGCTCGCTCTACAGCACGGAAGGGATTCAACAGCTAATCGGTTGGTTCGGTCCCACGCGTGTGTGCACCATTATTTGCACCATTATTTTTGTGGAAACGGGTCTCTTCTTCGGATTCTTTCTGCCTGGCGATTCCCTTCTGGTCACTGCCGGTATCTTCGCCGGCCAGCATATAATCCCTCTTCGCTGGCTTCTTCTACCTGGCATCCTCTGCGCCATTGCTGGGGACCAGTTAGGGTATTGGATTGGACGCTCGGCCGGTCCGGCCTTGTATCGTCGCGAAGACTCGCTGTTCTTCCGCCGGGGCCATCTCCAAAGAGCTCACGAGTTCTATGAAAAATACGGCGGGCGCGCTGTAATTCTGGCGCGCTTCGTTCCCATCGTTCGCACGTTCTGCCCGCCAGTTGCGGGTGCGGCGGCAATGCGCTACCCCACCTATCTCATCTACGACATCTTTGGTGGCTCGCTGTGGATTGGCAGCATGCTCCTTGGGGGTTACGTCGCAGGCTCAAGAATCCCAAACATCGGCAAATACCTTCATTACATAATCGCGGCAATCATCTTGCTTTCTGTCATGCCGCCAATTATCGGTATCTTGCGAGCCCGGCGCCACCCAAGTCAGATAAACCCCACGCCCGGCACTGCGTCACTACACGAGACGGAGATCAAATAATCAGTGTCGTCCAGGTTCCGCGCCATCATCTTCGATATTGGCCGCGTGCTGATCCGTGTGGACATTTCACGTGCCATGGAGGGCCTGGCCTCCGGCCTCTCTTTAACGCCACCGGAAGTGTGGACCGCTATCCAAAAGGATCCCCACTGGCTGGATTGGCAGGAAGGGCGCATCTCCCCTCGCGACTGGCATCTTCACTTGACCAAGCGTCTGGGCATTTCGCTTACTTTCGAACAATTCAGCGAGGTCTGGAACCGCGCCCTCGACCCCATCCCTATCCACACGGAATCGTTCTTGGAGAAGCTTTCCAAGAACTACCGCCTGGCCCTCCTCTCGAATACCGACCCCATCCACATGTCTAATGAGGAGGCCCGTTTCCCCTTCTTTCGTCTCTTTCCCATCCGGATCTACTCTTACCGCGTAGGCGCGAGCAAGCCTGACCCGCTGATCTACCGCGAAGCTCTAAAGGCCTGCAAGGTCCGAGCCGAGAATGCGGTCTATATTGACGATGTACCCGCCTACGCGGAGGCAGCCCAACGCCTCGGGATGACCGGAATCGTCTTTCAATCTTCCGAGCAGCTCCAATCCGATCTCCGAGAGCTTGGCATCGTGTTCGACTGATCTCACGCCAAGCAAAAAATCCGCTATTCGCTGTCTGTTCGCGTAAACTTTGCTAGGACTAGTACCACGAACCTCTTTCCATGAGTCCTACAACCATCCATTTTCTCTATCACTTACCGCAACTCTTGCTTTTCTTTCTTTGGCTTTTCGCATGCATCGCTTTGGTTACAGGCCGATTAACAACGCGGCATTCCCCTAGACGGGATGAGGAGAAATTCACTATGTCGGACGATAGAATTGTGGAATCTCATACAGAATCACCAGCTTGGACTCTGCCAGCGATCATTGTTCTGGGCTTGGTCGCCATCGGTGGTCTTGCTTTTGGCTGGAATGCATCTTCGAAGCTGGACGGCACCCAGCAGGCGGTTGCCGCACAGTTGAAAACGACTCAGGCCTCCGTGCAACAGGATATGTCTTCGATGAAGGATCGCCTGGCGCAGGACGAAAAGTCCAATACCGATCTGCAGGGAGACCTGAAGGTCGTAACGGATAAGCTCAAGATTACCCAAGGGCAACTCAAGAAGGCTCGCGCGGAAACGGTAAAGCTCAATGACGAGACCACCGAGAAGGTGGCCGCGTTGGATACCTCGGTACATTCCGAACTCGCTACCAAGGCCACCAGCGACGACGTAAAGACCGTGGACACCAAGGTAGTCGGCGTCAAGACCGATCTCGATGCCACCCGCGAAGACCTGAAAATGGCTCGCAGCGAGATGGGCACGCTCATCGCACGCAACCATGACGAAATTGACCAGCTCCGCCGCCTCGGCGAACGGGACTATGTTGAATTCACCCTCGCGGGCAGGAACAAGCCGCAAAAGGTAGGCAATGTCACTGTTGAATTGAAGGGTGTCAACGAGAAGCACAACCAGTTCAACGCGGTCGTAACCATTGAAGACAAGCTATTCCAAAAGAAGAACCGTGCCATGAACGAGCCCATCTTCTTCTACCTCTCTGGCACACACATTCCGGAAGAGCTCGTTGTCAACAAGATAGGGAAGGACACCATCAGCGGATACGTCAGCATTCCGAAAGCGAATTCTCAGGTGGCCTCCTCCGGTTCGAAGTCTGGCAACTAAGCATTTGTGGCGAATTGCCGTGGCATAGTTTGTCGGGCGAAGTTTGAGGCGGACAGAGCGTTCTGTCCGCCTCTTTTCTTTTCCGAGACGCACCTTCCTCCAGATTTCCGATAGAATGGGACGTCTCGCCAACCCGGAGCCGTCCTTGCGGCAAACCTCTAGTGTTCTCTACATCGCTGTTGATGGAATGATTCCCCTCCGGGGAAGCGGCCTCCCTGGACTTGATGAGTTTGCCGCGACGCTAGATCACCGCGGCGTTCCCGCCGTGTGGCTAACCAGCCGCTCTCGCCTCCAGTTCGACGATGCCCGCCGTAAGCACGGCCACACGCACCCCTTCATTGCCGAAGACGGATGCGCGATCTACTTGCCCGAAGACTATTTCCACCTGCGTCCAGAGTCTCAAGCTTCACAAACGGGGAAGACAGGGACGCTGCGCCTCGGCCGCTTTACCTGCATTCCTATCGCGGAGAGGCTGCCCGCAGCCGCGGAAGCCCTGGAAACTCTCTCTGAAGATACCGGCGTGCCAGTGGTAACCTTACGTTCGCTCTCGCCCCGCGAACTCATCCAAAACACAGGACTGCCCCAAAGGGAGGCGGAGCTTGCCCGCCAACGCGACTTCGACGACATCTTTTTCTTGGCGGGCGTCTCCGATGAAGCGGTCGTGAAATTTCTGGCGGAGGGACGGAATCGCAGGCTGCAATTTCGCCAGCATGGTGTTCTCTGGTCTGCGGCCATCGGCGCCAGCGTCCAGCGTTGCATCCGGGAACTTGCAAAGCTCTATGATCGGGCGCTCCGCTACCACGCCCACACTATCGCCATCGCCACACCAGATTCCGCCGCCGAATTGTTCCCTTTCTGCGAGCGCTCCATTCTTCTCTCGGACCGCAACCCCTCGCAGACTTCCCACGATCAGCCTGACGTTTCTCACCCCAGACAGCTTCCCCTGCATTCACCTGACGTCTGGGAAAAGCTGCTAGAGTCCCTCGCTATAAAAGCGGTTAGTTGATTTGGAAAATGTCTTGCGCAAATGCACGCCGAATTGCACACCCTCCCGCCAAGCCAGAACGCAAGCTTGCAACCGTCGCTTCTCAAACCATCTGTTTTCCGCAACATAGGAGTCAAGGCATATTCCGCGAACTCATGGCATACCGATTGCCCTGATATTGTCGGGCAGATCGCTCCCCCCGGTGCTGCCGCTTCGGGTTCGTCCGAGCCACTGCTGGCCCATGGACCCAGGTACTAGGAGACTCCTTACTATGGCTTGGCTTCGGCGCGTTTTCCGCCTTCCTGCTCACGAGTCCAACATCGGCCTCGTTCTCATCTTTTGTGTTATTTCCATGAGCTTCATGTCCATCGCCTTAGTCTGGCAGGCCCAGATCATTGCCAATCAGCGCGAAGCCATCCAGTGGCTTGAGAGCCTCAAGTTTGGCGGTTAACCACCTGTTACTTACTCGACGCCCTCCGTGTGCCAGGAGCTCGGCGGCAACAGCTAGATGTTCCGGCGAAGACCGCGGACTAGCCTCGACTTTGAATCCTTGGTCACGCACGAAAGCAATTCGCAGGACTTTCTTTTCAACTTGTGATTTAATATCTCTACAGGGGATTTCCTCTAGGAGAATTAAGGTGAAACGTATCGCTCGATTCCTCTTGCTGGCTTCCATGCCGGCGTTTCTTGGATATGTGTCGCAAGCCTCCGCCATGCAATCAGCTGAACCCACGAGCGCTACTTCCGCTCAACCGCGAACCGGCAATCAGGCCTCCTCGCATGATCGCCATCATCGAAGGCATACCAACAGCAAACGTCACCATCGTCGCCACTCGTCTTCGACTCAGCAGTAGATCCCGATCTGCAATTCCGAAAACAAAAGGGGGAGCCTGGCGGCTCCCCCTTTTTGCTAATTTGTTGTGTCGCTTTGGAAGCGCGCTAACAGCACGTATGTTTCCGAGCGACGCGCACCGCAAAAGCGGTGTGATCAGCTATGGTGCAGCTCTAAGCCCGGTGGAGTCATGTTCCCTCCGGAGCTCCTTGAGCTCACGCCTTGCTTGTACTCCTCTGTTTGGTGGAATGCAAGCGAACATAGGGTGAACGCCCGATTCCCACACGCCTCGGGCGCGTTGCAGGCTCTGCAGATTACTTGATGAAGAGAGTTTCGCGCAGTTGGTCGCGCCCGACGAAGGATTTCATTGTTCGGTAGCGGGCAAACAGATCCTGGATCTCGCGGTTCTGATAGACCTTTTGCGCCGGGCAGATGACCGCGGTCGAGATAACCTGGAGGGTATTCGAATCGGCAACACGATAGCGCTGAAAACTTTCCGGCTTCTTGCTGTGAAACATCGCCAGAATCACTCCGCCGGGCCGCAGCAGTTCCGTCAAGTTCGCCACCATCTGCTTCACAAGCATGGGTTCCAGATAGTCCAGCAAATCCCACAAAAGCACGGCATCGAAGGATGCGCGGGGGTATTGTAGGTTATCCGCCAGGAAACGCTTCGCGCGCCCACTCGGCGTCATGTCCACCGTTTCGTACGCCGTTGCGTCCTTCCGCAGCCGGGTCTCTTCTTCGGTCAGAAATGCCTTCCACCCCCGAAGAATATCTTCCGAGGAGACACGGAAACCTCGCTCGATGAAGAAACTCAACGTGGTCTGCCACGCGGGGCCAAGATCGAGCAGCGCGCCGCGCCCGAGGCCGTCAAGGTTCCACAAGAATTCCTTTAGCCCATTCGAAACGCGCGTGGATTCGCCCATTTCCGGCGGGCGCGTTGCGCCCACTGCCGAAATAGGAGCACCAGGCGTGCGCGAGCGCGCATTCGAATTCGAATGAACTGGCAACGAACCACCGCGGCTTGTCCCACTTGTCACTGCGATGCCAAGTTTATGCAGGAAACTCATTCTCAATCCGCCGCCGTTCCCGAGCTCAAAGACGCCGACTCCGAAGACTTGCCCGTCGCCGCGGCCGCCGAAGCCTTGATTTCCGGAACCTTATTCAACGGTTTTCCCGCTTCCACTCTTCCGCGCAGCAGCGCGCCGTCCTCAATGGCCAAGCGATCCGTCTGCACTTCTCCCATGACTTGGCCGGTGCTCCACAGCTGAACCTTGTCGCGGCCCGTGACCTTGCCCTCGATTTTTCCTCTCACAATAACTTCGCGCGCGTTCACATCCGCTTTCACGTGTCCGTTCGGCCCGATGGTTAGGCTTCCATTCGTCAAATTGAGTTTCCCATCAACTATCCCATCAACAAAAAGATCTTCGCTGCCAGTCACTTCACCCTTAATTCTGATTCCCTGGCTGATGCACGCGGCAGCGCGCGGCGAAGTCCCTGGCGCAGCCGAAAGCGGTGGCATACTAACAGGCGCAGTGCTGGAGGTAAATGCAGGAGTTGAAGGAGCCGCGCTGTTCCCGGGAACTCCTTCGGGCTTCGAATCTTCTTTTTTCCACATCACACACCTCGACATCGAAAACTGGATTTTCGAAGCCGCCGATCGCAGGCTGGTTTGGGACTGCGACTAGGAAGAGCGAACATAGTACAGCACTTAGTAGCTGTAAACAAGTATGAGTGGTAGCAACTGTGGGGTGTTTCCTGAGCGGCTACACTACTAATTGTGGAGTTGGTTCTCCCAATGCCACTACGGATTGCGTTGTCTCGTGTGTCCTACCTCTCCCCGACAGCTCCCAGATCGCCACAACCATTCCCGCAAACTCATTCGTTAACTCTTTGGTAGATTTACGCTTTTCCCACCACCGCTCGGGATCAAAGTTTCCGTCGCGCGCGCTCGCAATACGCACTTTCACGCCCTGGGGAAAAACTCGCTGGAAAATGTACCGCGCGCGTCGCGTGTGATAATTCGACGTCACCACAATCGCGCTGTGCCATTTTCTTTCTTTGGATAGTCGCGCGAGCGCCTCCGCTTCCTCTAGCGTGCTCTCCCCGTCGTGAGGGAACCGAACGATTTTATCTTTCGGGACACCGCGCTCAACTAAATCATGTTCCATCAGCTCCGCAATTCCCGCGCTGGGCCGGAGGCGTCTTCCGCTGGCGACAATGACCGGCGCCTTCCCTTCCCTGAACAATACCGCCGCTCGGGTCGCGCAGTCCGCATAAAAATTGTCGTCGCTCAAGACTATCAGCACATCTGCTTTGTCGAGTTGATCCTCGATGATCCACGATTCGGCCATGAAGCGCAGAATAGGATGCCGCGCCAGGTATAACACGGCGCAAAAAATCACGAAAGACACCAAGACGATCAGAGTAACCAGGATTCCGCCGCTCTCGTGCGAATTCGCGCGGCCCAGTCTCATGAATTGGGGTCCAGCGCACGCAAGCTTGCCGCCGCTTGCTCCGGCATTTCTCCATTGAAATACACTTCTTTGATGCTGTACGACTTGCTGCGTTTCTCCACGATCGGCAGGATCTCGATGTGCCAGTGGTAATCGTCGGCGAGTGTTTTCCAATAGCCCGCCAACTCACCCTTCTTGTTCTTGGTGTTGGGTGAAGTGTGCACCACCAGATGAAACGCCGGCGCCACCTTCTCCAACCGCCGCAATACGCGTCCCAGCAACGCCGCCAACTGCCTGCGGTTCGACCCCGGCCTCGGCTGCTCGAACAAATGATTGTGCCGCCGGTGCAGCAGCCACAGTTCATACGGCACCCTCGAGGCGTACGGGCACAGCGCATAGTAATCGCCCTGCACGTCCACGATGCGCTTTCCCTGCTTCTCTTCCTGACGCACCGTGTCGCAAAAAATGCAGCGCTCCTTATCCTTGAACCATTCGTGCGCGGAGCTGAGTTCGTATTTGATTCGCCGCGGCACAAAAATCGTCGCCGTCACCTGCGAATGCGCATGCGGCCATTCTTCCCCTGCAAGCCCGCCTTGGTTCTTAAACACGCTGATGTACTTGAACCGGGCGTCCTTCTTCAAATCGGCGATGCGCGAAGCCCACACCCACAGCACGCGTTCGATCTCTTCGTCGCTGAATTGCGACATTCGCTTGTCGTGCAGCGGCGTCTCTACCACGACCTCATGCGCGCCGAGGGCCACCATCTTGTCGTACATCCCTTCGGCCAAGCGGCCGGGATCACCTTCAATGTGGTAGAGCGGCTGCGGATGCGGCAGCACCCGCACCTGCCACGCTCCTTCGGCTGGCCACGTCAGGATGGAGCGCTGCTTTTCGATCTTGGCTGGCTCCAGCGGACACTCTTCGGGAGCATCGCCAAGCGGCTCTCTCTGTCCCAGGATGACCCAGCTTTGTGTGATGGGATCTTTACGAAGTTCCATTCGGTATCTTCAGCGGGTGTATCGCGCGGGC
>WNEY01003192.1_pt1 | contig 12240 bp, 14 predicted proteins | sample 5400531 | NCBI WGS metagenome assembly WNEY01 (sample SAMN13153338, study PRJNA577476) | soil metagenome | isolation source: 200 cm saprolite under Douglas fir tree site 1 | place: USA:California | collected 2015-04-18
TTACTCCCATATACCAAGGGGGTGCGGAAAGACGGCTGGAGGCAGACTGGCGCGCTGGGGGAGCGGACGCACCCCAACCATCGCCCTCGGCCAGGGCCGCTCGTGCACCGTATGCCGGGCTGGGGACACCGGCGTGGCTGGCTGCTTGGAGCGACGCGCGAGACGGCGACCGGGCGGGTGGGCGTGCACCGGCTGCGAGCCTGGCGCTGTGGGCAGTCCGGCCACCCGGGCGGCTGGTGCGCGGGCCTGTTGCGTGGTCACGACCCTCAACACCAGCCGAGAACCGGTGCAGACCCTCGCACGACGTCGACGGCCCCCGAGACGCCGCGCCCTCCACGTCGGCAAGGTAGCGCGCCGGCCTGGCACACGACGCCAGCGCAGTGCGTGGAGATACGCCCCAGGGAGGTCGAGATGTGATCTCCCCAGTTCTGAGCGGTTCTCGACGCTGCGTCTCCTTCGCACCCGTTGTGTATGAAAACCTTGGGGGTTCTGCAGAGTTTTTCAGGAAACATTTAAGAATGATGAGTCACACAACGAGAATGACTTTTCGATGCCGTCTAATGCTGTGGATGAATAGACATTCCAATAAAAAGAGAAGTTAACATGGTGAAAATGTAAGCCTGAAGAAAAGCAACAAAAAGCTCAAGCAGACTAATAAAAAGCGCGAAAAATACTGAAATAAGAGGGATGAAAAGACTTTTAAGTATGAAAATCATACTTAAAAAGGAAAGAATGACTATATGTCCAGCAGTCATATTTGCAAATAGTCGAATACACAATGCAAAGGGTTTGGTGAATTGTCCCATGATCTCAACAGGAATCATAATAGGCAAAAGCCAAATAGGAATTCCATGAGGAATAAGATTTTGTAGATGATGTTTAAGCCCATGCTCTCTAATACCACCTACCTGAATCATGACTAAGGATATAATAGCGAGAGCTGCAGTCACACTGACATTGCCAGTAGCAGTAGCCGCAAAAGGAATGAGACCTAATAGATTACAGAAAAGTATAAAGAAAAACACAGTAAGTAAATACGGTAAATAATGCTTGCCTTCTTCACCCATGTTACGCAGAATTACTTCATCTCGCAAAAAAACCACAATTGCTTCAAGCAAATTTGCCACACCACTAGCTATAATACGCTGCTCACGAAAAGCATAACGAAAAACCAAAACCAACAATGCTGCAGCAATCCACATCATTAAAACGTGTTTGGTTATAGAGAGATCAATTCCTAAAATTTTTATGCTAAGAATCTTTGCATCTAAAACATGATGTAATATAACGTCACCAATATTTGTTTCTGTACCATGCTCACTACCTTGAGACACAGCATAAGCCAGAGCCATTCTTATACTTCCTCTCTACGCTGTATCTTAGTGTTAATAAAATAGAGTTCGATAACCAAACAAAGCGTATAGAAACCAAATAATGAAAACAGAAGACTAGATATGTGAAGCTGTGTAAGCTTCGCTATGAGTATAAAGGCCGTACCAATAAAAAGCAAACGTGCTAGCATACCACCGAAAACTGCAATAATAAAAGGACGAAACGAACGATTGAAAGCCCAGGAAACCGCATAAAAACCAGGTATGAAACAGGCCACGGGTAAAAGGCAACCTATCAAAATCTCTTTAAAAAGCATAAACTTAGCAAGAAAGTACAGGGATGATATAAGTAAAATCCATACAATGCTTAGGATAATACCTAACATCCTGAGAAAATCAAGGAACATGCTTTACTTCCGGAGAACAATTAAGAAACAATGATAGAAGCCTGCGGTCATACCGACCGACGCTCCTGATATTTGCCGCTACTCTCTGGGAGAGCTCGGAGACTAACAGTTGGCTTCCCTTCGAGAGACAATTCTACAGTTTTTGTCATGCGATGACTTTAAGCTGTGTCGGTTGTGATGATTTTGGCTCATGAGTATGCAGCACACCCTATTTCCAATGACTTGCGTCTACTGAGTGAAACGTCATTGCTTGTGCCACATCTCCCTAGGATAACACGTATGTGCGGTGAGATGGACAGCGTAAGAATATGTGAAGAGTAGCATAAAACGGGTTCCATGACAAGAATACTGGCTGAGCGACGGCCGTTTTGTAATAGGCGCGCGGCAAACATGGAACGGGAAAGGGATTATAGGGAGCCAAGCCATGGGACAGCCGGTGCCCACGCCTACTATACGCACCGCCTGCTTGCGCTCCCGCCTGTCCGGGAGCGTAAAGACTCACCATCGTACAATATCTTACAGAAAGCAGGCGAGGGAAGCGAGAAAGTAGGTTGTGCTTGCATCCCTTCGCAGATTATACTCACTCACAAAGCTCATGAATTTGACCACATGGTGAAAGAGACAAACATCATGGGGCTTGACGCACTGCGAGACCGGTTGGACATCATTGACGAGCGGATACTGTCTTTACTGTCAGAGCGAGCCAAGGTCATCATGCAAGTGGCCGATTTTAAGCGGCACCATAACATCCCGATCTATGTTCCTGAACGTGAGGTGTCCATCATCGAGCGTTTGCGCACGGCCAATCCTGGGCCTCTTCCTGGTGATACGATTGAGCGTATCTACCGTAACATCTTGGAGGAGATGCGAAAATTTGAAAGTGAACATTCCCCTCACTAGAAGAAGAAAGACTGTTTTGAATGTGCTGTTGAATGTTGCGGAACAGTTTGCTACAGGGTGGATATGATACTAAATGTGAGGGGAATGAATGTCTGAATAACTATTGCCTTCAGAAGAAACCTCGAACAGGCTTCTAGGGAGAATAGACGTTGTGTCAAAGCAGCATGTAAAACTATCTATCGGTGTAATAGTTATTGTAATATCTACTGCCTATCTCATATTTTCTGGAGCCACAGGGAATACTATGTATTTTCTGACAGTTCCAGAAGTACAACAGAAGTTGACCACCTTAAAAGGTGAACCTATACGAGTTGCTGGTAAGGTAACTGAAGATCCTATTAATTGGGACGTACGCAATCTGTCACTAGCTTTTGTCATGGGTGATGGACAGGCTCGCATCCCCGTGCGTTATAAAGGCGTAAAGCCCGATATGTTTCAGACGGGCGTCGACGTCATCGTTGAAGGGCGTATTGGGCACGATGGTGTGTTAGCTGCCTCTGTTCTAATGACGAGTTGCCCGTCAAAATATCAAGAAGAAAAAACCCCCACATTGTAAAAGTTGGACCTCTTATACATGAGCAGTAAGGAAGAGCTATGAACGACATTGGCGGTGCCGCTTTAAAATTCGCTTTTGTGACAGCGCTCTATGCTGTAGGCATCGCGCTGCTAGGAGTCTGGCGTAGGCGGCCAGAGATGGTTCGGAGTGCAGAACGAGCCACGTATGGGGTTTTTGGATTGGTGACTATCGTGATGGTAGCCATGCTGTATGCTCTGTTAGCGCACGATTTTCGCCTGCAGTATGTTGCGAGTGTCTCCAGTCGCGCCATGCCAACATTTTATGTGATTGCGGCATTGTGGGGCGGGCAAGAGGGGTCTATGCTGCTCTGGCTTTGGCTCCTGGCGATGTATAGTGCTCTTGTCGTAGGGCAGAATCGTTATCGCAATCGGGAGCTTATGCCGTATGTCATCGCGACCCTGATGACGACAGCCCTCCTGTTTCTCGCCATGCTCGTGATCGTTGAAGATCCCTTTCGACAGCTTCCTCATGAGCCACGTGATGGGCAAGGCCTCAATCCGCTCTTGCAAAACCCGCTGATGGTGATCCATCCGCCGAATCTGTACCTGGGATTTGTAGGTTTCGCCGTGCCTTTTGCATTTGCGATTGGTGCTTTAGCGAGTGGGCGTCTCGACACCCAATGGATACGGAGTATACGTCGTTGGACTCTCGTTGCCTGGCTCTTTCTCGGTGTCGGTATCCTCCTGGGAGGACAATGGGCCTATGTCGAGCTCGGATGGGGAGGATATTGGGCTTGGGATCCGGTGGAAAATGCGTCATTCATGCCATGGCTTACGGGCACGGCTTTTCTCCATTCGGTGATGATTCAGGAAAAAAAAGGCATGCTCAAAGTCTGGAATATGGCTTTGATCATTTTGACCTACGCCCTTTCCATCTTTGGTACATTTCTCACTCGGAGTGGAGTGATTGCTTCTGTGCATGCTTTCGCGCAATCTTCGCTTGGTCCTTATTTTTTGCTATATCTTGCCGGCATATTAGCTGTTGCTGTTACTTTGTTGGTGAAGCGTTTACCACAGCTACGCAGTGATCATCGTTTGGAATCGGTTATTTCCCGTGAAAGTAGCTTTTTGTTTAATAATCTGTTTCTTGTCGGCATTATGTTTGCAGTGTTATGGGGCACGATGTTTCCAATTATTTCGGAAGCTGTGCGAGGAGTAAAAATCAGTGTGGCAGCTCCTTTTTTTAATCAGGTTAATATTCCCTTAGGATTGGGCTTGCTCTTTTTATCTGGTATATGTCCTCTCATTGCTTGGCGGAAGGCGAGTGCACGGAATCTCCGTCGCAACTTTCTTTACCCTCTAAGTCTCTCCTTTGTAATCACAGCTACGCTTTACACCCTTGGTATTCGGCATGTTGTCGCGCTCATCTCTTTTGCCATATGCTTGTTTGTTTTTGGGACTATTATCCTGGAATTCTATCGTGGTACACGTGCACGTAGGGCCGGGAGTGGGGGAACGGTTTGGCAGGCGTTTGTCTCGGTTATACGTAGGAATCGGCGTCGTTACGGGGGGTATATTGTCCATTTTGGGATTGTGCTTATCTTTGTAGGGATTACTGGTTCCTCTGCATACCAGATAGAAAAGAATGTGAGTCTCCATCCGGGGGAAAGCGCTCTTGTTGGAGCATTTACCTTACAGTACGATGATCTCACACGTGTGATAGAGCCGACTCACGAGGCGTTTATTGCGAAACTTGCGGTATCGCGTCACGGGAAATATCTCACTACGCTCCATCCTGAAAAGCGCCTATACTTTGCTCAGAGTCAGCCTACCACAGAAGTTGCTCTGCGCACGAGCCCCTTTGAAGACCTTTATGTCATTATGGCAGGTTTTGAACCATCCAAGGCAGCAACGTTCAAAGTATTTGTCAATCCTTTGGTTTTCTGGATGTGGATGGGTGGTCTTGTGTTGGTCTTGGGAACGATCATCGCCATTTGGCCTGAGCGCCGTCCGTATGGAGCAGTACGGCAGCATACCGCAGGACAGGTAGCGATAACTGCTGTGCAGGGGACAAACTCATGACAGTCATTGACATTGCTGTTATTTGTTTGATGGCCATTTGCGTTGTCATAGGAGTGGGAGAACCTCTCGCACGGCGATGGTCGTATCAAGTACATGGCCATGAGAATGGCGATGACACGGAGCGGTTATTGCTCCAGAAAGAGATGTTATATGGTGCTATTCGTGATTTAGATTTTGATTTTCAGACTGGCAAGGTGGACCAGAAAGACTACGCCGAACTCCGTCAACAACTCGAAAGAGAAGCCGTACAAATCCTACGTCAACTCGATGCTGCTGATCCTCTCGTGGCGCTCGACCATGAGATCGAGCATCAAGTTCTCACTCTGCGTCAACACAGTGCATCAACTGTATGTGGCTCTAGTCGAGAATCTTGCTTCGGTTGTGGCACTCCCCTTGAGAATGGCGAGAATTTCTGTCCTTGCTGTGGGCAAGCATTGAGGCGGTCGTAAGATATGATGCCCCAGATCGATTGTAGATGTAGCCAGAAAGTTTATCCACCTTCCCCTGCCATGGACTACCTCGTAAAAATACGGCGCTTGTTCTGGATAGGATTGATCTGCAGTGCCCTGGTAATAGGATGGTTACCCCGGGTAGGACGTACTGAAGGCGTGGGGCGTATCCGTGGTGTTATACAACGAGAAGGGAAGGGCTTTGCTGAGCAGCGTATTATGCTGATTCGTTTCGGCCCTAATCAGGATGTGCAGCGGTTCCCAGGACAAACGGATGCTGAGGGACGATTCATATTTGAAAACTTAGAGACTGGACCAGCGTTCACGTACTTTGTCGGGATTCGATACAAAGAGCAACTACGCCGCAGTGATCCTGTGATCTTGCAGAGTGAAGAGCCAGCGGAAGTTGTATTAGAGGTAAGTGAGCAGCCTGCCCAGGAAGCCAAGGGGAGCGATGCGCCACCGCCGCTACGTATCATTAACCATTTGATGGTCATTATTGGGCGTGGTACACATCTTGAAGTGCGTGAGGTCGTTAGGTTAGATAACACCGGGACAATACCTTACATAGAGAGAGCGGGCCATGGTGGCGCTACAGGCATCTCGTTACACTTGCCTCTTCCACAAGGCCACTACAATCTTGGCCAGGTGCAGGGGCTGAATACTGAATATGTCCACGTCGATCCCTCAGGACTGTCTTACCTAGCTCCTCTACCTCCTGGGGAACATCAGATAGTGTATACCTATAACTTGCGGTGGCACGATGGTCTTGCCACGATTCTAGTTGAGCGTACGCTAGGCACATCTTTGCTGGATGTGCTCGTCGAAGACGAGCATCTTAACGCTACGAGCGATTTGCCATTTGGCGGACGCGTCTCTATTGATCCCCATGTCTTCGCCCATTTTCGTGGGATGAATTTGGAGGCACACTCGCGCTCGTGGTTACAACTAACGCCGCGTCAAGCATCTGCCTCTTTGCTGCATGTTGGAGCTTATGGCCTCATCATGGGTATTATGCTTTTGGGAGTGTTAATTCCTTTGCACGATGTTTGGCACGGTCAAGCACACCCAGAGCACAGGGAGACAGATGCCCTACAGCACACACAAAGATCGGATGTTAAGAGTGCAGGAAGATATTTGTTGCAGAGTATAGCTCGGTTGGATGACGAGTACGAGAATGGCATAATTGATGATGACACGTATCAGCAGCGTCGTCAGGCCCATAAAGAGCAGCTTTGTAAGCTTATCGAGGAACTGCAAAGAAGCGAAGCAAGTCAAAAGGTGATAGAGATGCGGAGAAGAGCAGTGTGAGCACCGAAACAATGGTACACCTTCAAGGTGTCATAAAATATTTTGGTACCATAACAGCTCTTAGAGGCATTGATCTCGAACTCGAGCGTGGATGTTGCCTTGGTATCTTTGGGCCTAATGGTGCTGGCAAGACGACGCTCCTGAGAATTCTCGCTACTCTGGCACGGCCTTCCGCAGGGACTATACGTATCGCTGGTTATGATGCAGTGAAAGAAGGGGAAAAAGTGCGTCCTCTGCTTGGCGTGTTGAGTCATCGAACCTTCCTATACGGCCATCTGACAGCGTATGAAAACTTACAATTTTACGGACGTATGTTTGGACTTGAGAAACTTGCTGAGCGTATTACAGAAGTCTTGCAAGCTGTAGATTTAGTAACTTATGCGCATCAATTAGTACGGACATATTCACGAGGTATGCAACAGCGTTTAGCTATCGCTCGTGCTATACTGCATTATCCAAAATTATTACTTCTTGATGAACCGTATACCGGCCTTGATAAGCATGCTGTAAGTCGTTTGCATGATCTTATAGTGCACTTGCATGCTGAGTCCTGTACCATTATTATGAGCACACATGACTTGCATCGGGGCCTTGATTTATGCGACGAAATTGCTATTCAGTGTCGTGGGAAGATTGTATACAGAGGTCTATCGTTAGGGACCGATGTCCAAGAATTCGAACAGCTTTATAGCGCTTATGTCCGATAGCAAAATATTCCTACAACAAGTGCTGGCTCTCCTAGCGAAAGACCTGAAGACTGAATGGCGTACACGAGAAATTTTTACTTCCATGTTCGTTTTCGCCGTATTGGTGGTTGTTGTGTTTAACTTCGCCATTGGCGCAGATACTGAGTTGATTCGTCAGGTAGCCTCAGGCGTTATATGGATAGCTCTGTCGTTTGCTTCAGTATTAGGCTTACAACGTACCGGGCAGATGGAAAGGGAAGAGGATAGCTTACAAGGTGTCCTGTTGGCGCTGCATGATCGCAGTGCGCTTTTTGTTGCCAGAATGCTTGCACAGATGCTGTATTTACTGGTGGTAGTGATATGTACATTACCTCTCTGCGGTATATGGTTTCGTATCGATTTTATTGCGTGTATTGGTGGTCTTTGTGTAGTTTTTGCGTTGGGAATGCTCGGGTTAAGCATTGTAGGAACCTTGTTTGGCATGATTGCCTTGCATACGCGTGCATGTGAGGTAATGTTACCTATGTTGTTTCTCCCGGTATCAATTCCTTTAACCATTGCTGCTGTCCAGGCAACAGCGCAACTGATCGATGGCAAGAGCTTGAGAGATATTGCTGACTATCTTGTCTTGATAGGAATATTCGATGTGGTATTTTTCGTTTTGGTACTTATGGTCTTTGATTATATTGTAGAGGAATAGAGTTATGCCGAAATGGTGGACTATAATGCTTTTTGTGATGGCTTTCCCTTTCATATATTTATGTATGAATCGCGTTTTTCATGTGACAGTTATGTGTATTACTATGAATGTAGCAATTATGCTTGTTTTTATCTATGCTCCAACTGAAAAGATGCAAGGCATTGTTCAGAAGATCTTTTATTTTCACGTCTCATCAGCAATTACCATGTTTTTTGCTTTTTTTCTGGTATGCGCAGCAAGTATCATGTATCTCTGGAAGACCTCTGACTGGTGGGATTCCATAGCGTTAAGTGCAGCAGAAATAGGGGTGGTCTTTTGCACGCTTGTATTGATTACTGGCCCTCTATGGGCTCGTCCTATCTGGGGCACATGGTGGTCCTGGGACCCGACGCTGACATTGACTTTAGTACTCTGGTTAATTTATGTGGCTTATCTTATGCTGCGTATAGAGACGTATGACCCTAAGCGGGCGCGTTTTGCCGCGATCTTGGGGATCATAGGTTTTGTTGACGTCCCATTGATTCGCTGGTCTGTAGAAAAGTGGCGTACACTACATCCAAAACCTGTGCTCATTCAAGAAGGTGGCACCACAGGGCTTACCTCTGCAATGCTTCTGACTTTTCTGGTGTGTGTAGGGGCGTTCTTACTCCTCTTTTTCTATCTCTTACGAGAACGCATCAGCGTTGCGCAGAGTCGGCACGCCCTTGAAGTATTACGTCATGAGATCGACGAGATCTGCGTAGGGTAAGATGAGGGAAAACATGTGAAAAACTTCTGGTATCTATGTGCTGCCTACTCTACTATCTGGACCGCTTTGTGTGTGTATATGATTCGTCTATCACAGAAAAATAAAGAATTGCAGGCAGAATTGCGCGATTTGCGGACACAGCTTGAGAGAGTTGTGACAAAGTGAGGGAACTAGAAGGTCTTGCGCATGCCAAATGCAATTAACGATGCACCTTGAAATGCCAGAGTAGAGCTACAACACTCAGCAGATGGGAAGCCCACTCAAATCACTCGCACGTAGCATGCTAACCAACTTGCAGCAATTCCCGGAGGGCGACCAAACCCAGTAACCACAGCGACCGCCCAGTTGGCTTTTCGTAAACATCCATACGATAATACGCCTCTGACTGGCACCTTTTGATGGTCTCATGATGAGGTGTGCCATGGCGCTTGTTGCTCCCAAAGCGCGCAACTATCTCGGTGCCGATGCGCTCTTCCGCTTGGTGCGAAGCAGCCGTGCCACCAGCGCGGATTAGCGCTCTGGCGATGCGGAGCGTGCCTGCACGGATGCCCTCATGGCGGCGTTCGCCATGTTTTCGCGCACCTCACCTTCGCTGCGCGCCTTTGACACGCAACGGGCAGAGGGCAATGTGGGGACGATCGATGGCCTTGCACAGGTGCCTGGCGACACGCACAGGCGTGCGAGACTCGAGCCGGTGTCCCCGGAGTCGCTACGACCGTCGTGCACGAGCGTCTTGCGGCAACGCCAGCGCGGCAAGGCGCTTGCAGCGAGGGTGTTGCTGGAGGGCCACTCTTGCGTGGCCCGTGCTGGCACGGGGTATGTGTCCTCCCCGACGATGCACGGCGCCTCGGGCCTGCACAAGGTCCACCGCAACGGTGCGATCCCCTATGCTCACCAGATGTTGGGCGCGGCGCTTCTCCATCCGGACGTGCGTGCAGGCCTTCCGCTGAGGCCCGAACCGCTTAGCACACAGGATGGCACGGCCAACAATGCTGGGGAACGCCAGGCGGCGAAACGCTGCATGGCCAAGGTGCGCCAAGACCCCCCCCACCGCAAGTGCAGCATCACCGCAGACAGTCTGCGTGCCAATGCCCCCCCATTGAGACCCTGCACGATCATGAGCGTCAGTATATCCTCGGGGTCACAGACGGCGATCATGCCGAGCTCTGCACACAGGTGCAGGCGGCCGAACACGCTGGGCGCGTGACCGCGTACGAGCGGCATGACCGCGCCGCGGGTGTCGTGCATCGGTTGCGCTTCGTCAACGACGTGCCCCGCAAGGCATCGAGAGCGGACGTGCGGGTGCATGGCATCGACTCTGGGGCAATGGGCCAGGACAAGGTCCAACACTGCAGGTGGGTGACGGACTTGCGCGTGAGAAAGCGTCACGTTTATCAACGCATGCGCGGTGGACGGGCGCGGTGGAAGAGTGCAAATGCGACGTGCAAGACCCTGAAAACGCACGGCGACAACTTTGAGCATACCTCCGGGCATGGCGCGCAGCATCTTTCCGTGGGGTGTGCCGCGATGAGGATGCGAGCGTTTTTCGTGGACCAAACCCACCAGCGTTGCTGTGCCTTCTTGCGAGCCGTATGGGCCACACTGGGCCGCAAGCGCCTGGTGTGGGAGCGCCGGCGGGCGTTGTGCTATGCCTATCCCCTCGAGTCCATGCGCGCGTTGTTGGAAGCCCTCTTGGACGGCTCTCAGCAGCATCGCCCGATCGTGATCACGGATGCCCCTGAATTTCCGCCTGTGGCCCTGACGTCGCTATGTATGCATCCGGCGACTCCCCATCGTCACCGGCCTTGTCTGCCCCGATCACGCAATGGGCCTGTGTTCACCCCGCCACTCCGCCCCTTGTGAGCACCATGCAACTGACGTCAAGGCACAATGGATGATCACCCCCTCGCAGATCATACTATTGACATGAAAGGAAAAGGTTGCAAGGCTATGAGCGGGAATTGCTGACCAACTTGCATCGCAATAAATTATTAACGATAGCGACGCTGGCGCTGATGCTCGCTGTAAGAACCATGATAGAGCTTGTTATAGACTTGTCGAGCGTATTCGCGGCTAAAACCGAAATAACTAGCAATCTCTTGTAGGGTGGCACGGTTTTTTATCATCATATCAAAGTATTCAAGAGCGCCAGAGCCATATTTTTCTTTAAATTTCCGCTTGAATTTGTCAGCTGGCTTGATATGAAACTTGTTGCGCCAGTGCGATACCGTAGAAGTCCCTACATTGAGCAAACGGGCAATCTGAGCATCAGTGAGAGTCTCAATCTCTATCTTTTCACGAATAAATTGTTCTATACGTGCTTTATCGATTTTCATTGTAACCCTTGGTGGCCCCCTCTCACTTAATCCTTTGAGGAAAGCAATTATTATAAAATTAACAAACCATACTAACGTACGAGTTAACAGCTTGAGGTAGCTTCTGAAGTGTTGTGTATCTTAGATGCCCTCATATAGTGAAAAACTATCTATGCCTAGTCAGTTCACAAAACCAGACGATCGTTTTTTCTTTGATCCAAGTCATGGTTCAGAGATAGCTATCCAGATGCCTCTGTCAAACCCTCCAGAGAATTTGCTGAGAGAAACGCCCACCCCAAACCTCCATCATACATGGGCGGCTGTTAGTTCCCCTGATTCGACAAAATTAAAATTTAACTTATTAGTTTAGGCCATTATACCTGATAGTTTATGTTGTTTGCAAGGGTTGGTCGGTGGAGAAATAGTATGATAGGAGCGATAGTATGTAAATAGAATTAATTTTTTACCTTAGATATGGGATAGAACTGCCCTTGTTTCGGCTGCAGTCGCGCTTGGTTGCGCTGCAGTAGTTCTTATGGGGTACGCACAGTATATATTGGGTCAAATGTGTTTCGGCGAAACTTGAGAGTACGGCCGCATCAATATCGGCTTGAGATTTCCGCAAGGAGGAGATGGCAAACACTCTGCTACACCCACCGAGTGACTGGGGACTGGCGCAGTGCGGGGGAGAGAATTGACTTTGCTAGGGAAGTGGGCTATATTCTTCAACAATTATCTACTTACCGACATTGAGTAGGTGACATTTCAAATTTTTTCATTTTAGATATAAAATTC
>WNEY01003195.1_pt1 | contig 12236 bp, 8 predicted proteins | sample 5400531 | NCBI WGS metagenome assembly WNEY01 (sample SAMN13153338, study PRJNA577476) | soil metagenome | isolation source: 200 cm saprolite under Douglas fir tree site 1 | place: USA:California | collected 2015-04-18
CGGCCGAAGCTTTCGGAGGCTTGCGCCCAGGTGCTGAAGAGCCACAAGCAGTAGGCGTCGCGGCTGCCCCAGGACGGTCGTGAGACGCCCATTGTCGGCGGGCTGGAGGCGGCCCGGGCGGGAAATCGCAGCATTGGTTTTGAGAGCGTATTCCCCTATATGGGGTATGCGCTCGGTTGGCTTAATACCAAGGCATTTCGAGCCGTCACGCTCAGACGAATGTAGTAACCAGCTTCCGATGACCAGCGCGAGCGAATTGCGATCCGGCAAGACTCACCGAGACGAGAACTTTCCGGTTGCGTCGTGGATCATCCACCCTCGTCACCGGGCGGTGATCCTGGCCTTCTACAATTTTGTCCGGACCGCGGACGATATTGCCGATCATGCGACGCTCGATGCGAACGTCAAGCTCGCTCATCTCGATCTGCTCGAGGCCGAGCTGCTCGGCAACGGCGACAGCCAGCCGGAAGCCGTCAATCTCAGGCGGGCGCTGGCGGAGCGTTCGATGCCGCCACGCCATGCGCTCGACCTGTTGACCGCCTTCAAGATGGATGTCAGCAAGCTTCGCTACGCCAACTGGGACGAGCTCATTCACTATTGCCGCTATTCGGCGATGCCGGTGGGGCGGTTCATGCTCGACGTTCACGGCGAAAGCACCTCGACCTGGGCCGCGTCGGACGCGCTCTGCGCGGCGTTGCAGATCAATAATCACCTGCAGGATTGCGGCAAGGACTACAAGAATCTCAATCGCGTCTACCTGCCGCTCGACGCGCTCGAGGCCGCGGGCGCTGTCGTCGAGGCGCTTGCGCTCGACAAGGCGCCGGCCTCCCTGCTGCAATGTCTCCATGCGCTCGCCGCGCGCACGCAGACGCTGCTCGGCGAAGGCAAGCCGCTCAGCTCTGAGGTAAGGGATTTCCGCCTCGGGCTCGAGGTTGCGGTGATCCAGGCGTTCGCGGAAAAGATCGTTCGGCTGTTGAAAGTCCGCGATCCCTTGAGCGAACGGGTGCATTTGAACCCGGTCGAACTGCTCGCGTACAGTGTCGGCGGCGCCGCGAGCGAGACCTTAAGACGTGCGTCCGGGCGACGTCCGCTGTCCAAGCCGGCGGCCGGCGCATGACGCTGGAGACGGCTGCAACCCCCACGAATTACGGGACGACCGCCTCCGGCAGTTCGTTCTACGCGGCGATGCGCATTCTGCCGCGCGAGCAGCGCGAGGCGATGTTCCAGATCTACAGCTTCTGCCGGCAGGTCGACGACATCGCCGATTCCGACGGGCCGCGGCCGGAGCGGCTGACCGCCTTGCAGCAATGGCGCGACGATATCGATGCGCTTTACCAGGGCCGTCCACCCGCGCGGCTCGTCGACTACGTCGCCTCCGTCAAGAAGTTCGACCTGAAGCGGGAGGATTTTCTCGCCGTCGTCGACGGCATGGAAATGGACGTGCCGCAGGACATCCGCGCGCCGGACCTTGCCACGCTCGACCTCTATTGCGACCGTGTCGCGAGTGCTGTCGGACGGCTGTCGGTGCGGGTGTTCGGACTGCCCGCCGATGACGGCATCCTGCTCGCCCATCATCTGGGCCGGGCGCTGCAATTGACCAATATCCTGCGCGACATCGACGAAGATGCCACCCTCGGACGGCTGTATCTGCCGCGCGAGGGATTGCTGGAGGCGGGCATCACCGGAAACGACCCGCGGCAGGTCGCGGCCGATCCGCGCGTGCCGAACGTGTGCGCGCCGCTGGTCGCGCGCGCCCGCGAGCATTTTGAAAAATCCGATGAGATCATGGCGCGTCATCCGCGTCGCGTCGTGCGCGCGCCGCGGATCATGTCGAAATATTACGGGGCGATCTTGCAATTGCTGATCGCGCGAGGCTTTTCCGCACCGCGCGCCCCGGTTCGCGTGAGCAAAGTCACACGCCTCGCCATCATCTTCCGCTACGCTCTCATCTGATGCAAAAGACAGTTCACATTATCGGCGCCGGAATTTCAGGCCTCGCAGCGGCCGTTCGCTTGGCAAATGCGAATTACAAGGTGCATTTGCACGAGGCGACGCAACAGGCGGGTGGGCGCTGCCGCTCCTATTTCGATGCGGCGACCAATCTCACCATCGATAACGGCAACCATCTGCTGCTGTCCGGCAATCGTCATGCCCTGGCTTATGCCAGGTCGATCGGCACCGAGGCGGGACTGATCGGACCGAAGACCGCGCAGTTTCCGTTTGTCGACATCACGACCGGCCAACGCTGGCTGCTGGATCTCGGCGACAGCCGGCTTCCAACATGGCTGTTCGACGAGGGCCGCCGCGTCCCCGACACCGGGCTGCGCGATTATCTCGGCTTGATGCCGCTGGTCTGGGCAGGGCAGGGCACGCTGGTTGGCGATGCGATCCGCTGCGACGGCACGCTCTATCAGCGCCTGGTGCAGCCGCTGCTGTTGGCTGCATTGAATGTCGACCCGCCGATCGGATCGGCCGGGCTTGCCGGTGCGGTGGTGCGCGAAACCTTGCTCGCGGGCGGACAGGCATGCCGGCCGTTGATCGCCCGCGATGGCTTGAGCGCGGTCCTGGTCGAGCCCGCGGTCCAGCTTTTGCGCGACAAGGGCGCCGGCGTGAATTTCGGCCACGAGTTGCACGGCATCGAGATGTCGGGAGACCGGGTCGGCGCCCTGAAATTCGGTGGCGACGACACTATCGCGATCGAGCCGGACGACGCGGTCGTGATGGCGGTGCCGGCGCGCCCCGCAGCCTCCCTGCTGCCGGGGCTGAAGACGCCAACAAAATTCCGCGCGATCGTGAATGCGCATTTCCGCTTCGATCCGCCGCGCGACATGCCGGCGATCACCGGCGTCATCGGCGGGTTGGTGGAATGGCTGTTCGCGTTTCCACAGCGTCTGTCGATCACCATCAGCAGCGGCGACCGTCTGATCGACATGCCGCGCGAGGAACTCGCGCAAGCGCTGTGGCGCGACGTCTGCAAGGCCGGCGGGGTGACGGGCGAACTGCCGCCCTGGCAGATCGTGCGCGAACGCCGCGCCACTTTCGAAGCCACGCCCGAGCAGAATGCTCTGCGGCCCGGCGCGATCACCGGTCTCAAGAATCTGTTTCTCGCAGGCGACTGGACCGATACCGGCTTGCCCGCGACCATCGAGGGATCGGTGCGGTCGGGCGACCGTGCCGCCGATCTGGTCCTTGCCATGCGCTAGAGCCTGATTTGGAAAAGAACGGATCCGACGCCGCCGACTTGAACGTCCATGATTCAATGTCGCGCTGGTGCCGGGGCCTTCAAATCGCGAAGCGGCACTTGGAATTTTCAATTTCGTGAACGGGGCCTTGCCCCTTGAGAGAGGATGTCCAGAACATGCTTTCCAGCAGGAAGACCGTAGCAACCGATACCGGTAACGCTCTCGAGACAAGCATTGCCTCCGCAACGCATGCGTTGCTCGACCATCAGCAAGCGGACGGACACTGGGTGTTCGAATTGGAAGCCGACGGGACCATTCCGTCCGAATATGTGCTGCTCCGCCATTACCTCGGCGAGCCGGTCGACGCGGCGCTCGAAGCCAAGATCGCCAAATATCTGCGCCGGACGCAAGGGGCGCATGGCGGCTGGGCGCTGGTGCATGATGGCGCCTTCGACATGAGCGCGAGCGTGAAAGCGTATTTCGCGCTCAAGATGATCGGCGAGTCCGTGGACGCCCCCTGCATGGTGCGCGCGCGGGAGGCGATCTTGTCGCGCGGCGGCGCCATTCACAGCAACGTCTTCACGCGTTTCCTGCTGGCGACGTTCGGCGTGATGAGCTGGAAGAGCGTACCGGTGTTGCCGATCGAGATCATGCTGCTGCCGATGTGGTCGCCGTTTCACATCAACAAGATCTCCTACTGGGCGCGGACCACGATGGTGCCGCTGATGGTGATCGCGGCGCTGAAGCCGCTCGCCAAGAACCCCAAGGGGGTCGGTGTCGACGAATTGTTCCTGCAAGATCCGCGTTCGATCGGCATGACGGCGAAGGCGCCGCATCAAAGCTGGGCCTGGTTCGCGCTGTTCAGTGCGCTGGATAGCGTGTTGCGGGTCATCGAGCCGATGTTCCCGAAGACGCTGCGCCAGCGCGCGATCGACGCCGCGCTCGCCTTCATCGAGGAGCGGTTGAACGGCGAAGACGGCATGGGCGCGATCTATCCGCCGATGGCGAACATCGTGATGATGTACGATGCGTTGGGCAAGGACGCGGATTTTCCGCCGCGCGCGATCACGCGCCGGGGCCTCGACAAGCTATTGGTGATCGGCGAGGAAGAGGCCTATTGCCAGCCCTGCATGTCGCCGGTGTGGGACACCGCGCTGACCTGCCACGCCATGAATGAAGCGGGCGGCGAGGCGGCGATGTCGTCGGTCAAGAAAGGCCTCGACTGGTTGCTGCCGAAGCAGGTGCTCGACGTCAAGGGCGACTGGGCAGTGAAGCGTCCGGAGCTCCGGCCCGGCGGCTGGGCGTTCCAGTACAACAACGACTACTACCCCGACCTCGACGACACCGCGGTCGTGGTCATGTCGATGGACCGCATCCGGCGCGAGACCGGCACCAGCAAATACGATGCCGCGATCGCGCGCGGCCGCGAGTGGATCGAGGGAATGCAGAGCGACGACGGCGGCTGGGCCGCCTTCGACGTCAACAATCTCGAATATTACCTTAACAACATCCCGTTCTCGGATCATGGCGCGCTGCTCGACCCGCCGACCGAGGACGTCACCGGGCGCTGCATCTCGATGCTCGCCCAGCTCGGCGCGACCGCAGAGAACAGCAAGATCGTTGCGGCGGGGGTCGCGTATCTGCGCCGGACCCAGCACCCGGAAGGCTCGTGGTACGGCCGCTGGGGCATGAACTTCATCTACGGCACCTGGTCGGTGCTGTGCGCCCTGAACGCCGCCGGCGTCAGCCATCAGGACCCGATGATCCGCAAGGCCGTGGACTGGCTGGTGTCGGTCCAGAACGTGGACGGGGGCTGGGGCGAGGACGCCGTCAGCTACCGGCTCGACTACCGGGGTCTTGAGCGCGCGCCCACCACCGCCTCGCAAACGGCATGGGCCTTGCTTGCTCTGATGGCGGCGGGCGAAGTCGCAAATCCCGTAGTTGCTCGTGGTGTTGAGTGCCTAACGGCAACACAGGGCGAAAAAGGGACGTGGGACGAGCAGCGCTACACGGCTACAGGCTTTCCTCGGGTATTTTATCTACGCTATCATGGGTATGCGAAGTTTTTTCCGCTCTGGGCACTCGCGCGGTATCGGAACCTTCGGAGCACCAATAGCAGAGCGGTAGGGGTTGGGATGTGAATTTGGGGGGCGGGGGACCAAGTGTCCGCGGACAATGTTGATTGATCCGCGGCCGATCCTGATTGTGACCGGCTTGGTACAAGAGGCTCGCATCGCGGCGGGGCCCGGTATGGCCGTCATCTGTAGCAGTAGCGATCCGCGGCAGCTGCGCGCGCTCCTGACTGTGTTCGATCCCGCCACGATTCGAGCCGTGATCAGCTTCGGCGTCGCCGGGGGTCTCGATCCGAGCTTGAAATCTGGCGACGTTGTGGTCGCGACCGAGGTCATGGCGGGCGATGCCCGCTTCCTGGCCGGTTTCGCGCTGAACGAGGATCTCATCGCGAATGTAGCCTTGGGCCTGGGACGCCGTCGCGTCATCAGGGGAGGGCTTGCGGGCGTCGAGGACGTGGTGGTGGCGCAGGCCGGTAAGGCCGCGCTGCGCCTGGAGACGGGGGCTGCCGCCGTCGACATGGAAAGCCATATCGCAGCCGCCTACGCCGCCGAGGCCGGGCTTCCCTTCGCCGCGCTGCGCGTCATCAGCGACCCTGCGAGCCGCGCATTGCCGGCGCTCGCAAGGAGCGCGATCAAGCCCAACGGCGAGATCGATCTGCGGAAGATCCTCCGCGGCGTGGTACGCAATCCGCGCACCTTGAGCGCACTGGTTTCGACCGGAATCGATTTCAATCGCGCGTTGCGCAGCCTGCGCGGCTGCCGAGGTTTTCTGCTGGGCGGCGGCGAGGGCCTCGTCCCGGCGGATCTCTGACAGCCGCTTCTGCACCTCGGCAGAGAACACATACTGTGCCGGACGCTGCTTGCTGAGATCGATCTCGGGCGCCATCGGGCCCGAGGTCTTGACGCCGCGCAGCGCCACCCACATCGCCTTCAACGGATTGTTCATGGAGGCAATCGCCGCGGTCGGCTCATAGCCGCAATGCGCCATGCAGTTGGCGCACTTCTCGTACTTGCCGGTGCCGTACGAATCCCAGTCCGTGGTCTCCATCAGTTCCTTGAAGGTCTTGGTATAGCCTTCGCCAAGCAGATAGCAGGGCTTCTGCCAGCCAAAGATATTGCGGGCCGGCATGCCCCACGGCGTGCACTCGTAGCTCTGATTGCCGGCCAGGAAGTCCAGGAACAGGCCGGAATGCATGAAATTCCAGCTCTTGCCCTTGCCGAGGGCGAACACGTCGCGGAACAGCCGCTTGGTCTTGTTGCGGTTGAGGAAGTGCTCCTGATCCGGCGCGCGCTCATAGGCATAGCCCGGCGACATCGAGACGCCGACGCCGAGTTCGGTCGTGAAATCGAGGAATTTCGCGATCTCTTCAGCCGGATGGCCGTCGAAGATGGTTGCGTTGACGTTGACCGCGAAGCCGCGCGCCTTGGCGGCCTTGATGGCCGAAACCGCGCGATCGAACACGCCCTTCTGCGATACCGCCTTGTCGTGGTGATCGCGCAGGCCGTCGAGATGCACCGAGAAGAACAAATAGGGCGAAGGCTCGAACAGGTCGAGCTTCTTCTCCAGAAGCAGGGCGTTGGTGCACAATGACACGAATTTCTTGCGCGCCACGAGACCGCGCACGATCTCGCCGATGTCCTTGTGAATGAGCGGCTCACCGCCGGGGATGGCGACCATCGGCGCGCCGCATTCGTCGGCGGCGTCCCAGCATTCCTGCGCTGTCATGCGGCGATTGAGGATCGCGTCGGGATAGTCGATCTTGCCGCAGCCGACGCAGGCCAGGTTGCAACGGAACAGCGGCTCCAGCATCAGCACCAGCGGATAGCGTTTACGGCCGAGCAGCTTCTGCTTGAGGAGGTAACCGCCGATAAGCAGTTCCTTGAAGAAGGGTATTGCCATCAAACACTTTCTTTCTGGGCGTAGGCTAGAGATACTGGATCAGCTTGCGGCGAGTTCCGCCGGAAGCCGGAATTCGATGTTCTCTTCCCGGCCGGGAAGCACCGAAACCGCGACCGGTCCGATCCGTCGCAGAGCCTCGATGACGTCATCGACCAGAACCTCGGGAGCCGAAGCGCCGGCCGTGATGCCGACGGCCCTGGCGTCTTTCAGCCAGTCCGGGTTCAGTTCGCTGCCATCAGCGATGAGATAACTTGCGACACCGGCTTCTGTGCCGATTTCGCGAAGTCGGTTGGAGTTGGAACTATTGGCGGCGCCCACCACCAAAATGACGTCCACGAGCTTACTTAGGTCCCTTACCGCAGATTGTCGGTTCTGTGTCGCATAGCAGATATCCCGGATATCGGGGCCCTGAATGTCGGTAAATCGGTGCTGGAGCGCAAGGATGATATCCTTGGTGTCGTCCACACTGAGGGTCGTCTGTGTGATATAGGCCACAGGGGTATCGACCGGCAGCGCCAGGCCGTTGACGTCCTCGACGCTTTGGACCAGCAAAACAGGGCCGGGAACCTGGCCCATGGTCCCCTCGACCTCGGGGTGCCCGGCATGTCCGATCAGGATCAACGCCCGGCCCTTCGACATGTAGCGCTTGCCCTGGTTGTGGACCTTGGTCACCAGCGGGCAGGTGGCGTTGATAACAGGCAGATTGCGCGCGGCGGCCTCTTCCTCCACCGTTCGGGCGACGCCATGGGCGCTGAAGACGGTAACGGACAAAGGAGGAACTTCGGACAAATCCTCGACGAAGATCGCCCCTTTGTTTTTCAGGCTTTCCACGACGTATTTGTTGTGTACGATCTCGTGCCGCACATAAACCGGCGGGCCGTATTTTTCGAGCGCGCGCTCGACGATCTGGATCGCGCGTACAACGCCGGCGCAAAATCCGCGCGGCTGCGCTAAATAGACGTCCATGGGACGACGATTACCCACGTTACCATGCATCTCGCTACCTCCGTGGGTGCGGACATCTGCGATATCCGCACCACCATCATGCCCTGCTTCCAGTCCTTCTATTAGGTGCGTGGAAGCACAAGGCTTTGTGTCCAAAACTCAACGGCCAGCAAAGGCGGAACGCATCATCGGCAAGGGGTTGGATTCGACGGATGGTATTATCATACGATCCAATAAACCAAGCAAGATGAAGCCTTTAAACCCTCACTCGTTCGTCACTTTACCGCCGGACAATCCCGGCATATCAGCCCGCGCCAGCGGTTCCGCGCAAATCCGTGCCCTCGAAGGAAGCCTTCGAAAACTTGGTTAGCCCGGCTCATGGAACTCCGCTAGACAGCGGGCGTTTCCGGGAAGCTAGTTGAAATTAGAAAGAAATAGTGTGCTGATAAGCATAGTCGTCCAGATCGTCAGAGCCTGTACCCGATTTGCAACTCTGACGCTGATACTGGGGCTCATCCTCGCGATCGCGGCAGGCTATTACACGGCCCGGCATTTCGCGATCAACACCGACATCAATACGCTGATTTCGGCGAATCTGGACTGGCGCCAGCGCGATCAGCAGTTCGATCGGGCCTTCGATCGCGACCGCACCATTCTGGCCGTGGTGGAGGCGCTGACGCCGGAACAGACCAGTTCGGCGGCTGCCGCGCTCGAGCAAAAGCTCAAGGGCGACAAGACGAACTTCCAGTCCATGCAGCCGCTCGGCTCTGGCGAGTTCTTCGACAAGAACGGCCTGTTGTTCTTGCCGACCGAGGAACTCGGCAAGATCACCGGGCAATTCGGGGCTGCCGCCCCGCTGATCGAGATCATGGCCGGCGATCCCTCGATCCGCGGGCTCACCGGGGCGCTGGAAACCGGCCTTGCCGGTGTCAAGCGCGGGGAGGTCAAGCTCGACAATACCGCGCGCCCCTTCAACATGATCTCGCAAACCGTCGAGGACATCCTCAACAAGGGCAACCCCAGCTTCTCCTGGCGCGAGCTGACCAGCGACACGCCACTGTCCGACTCCGACCGGCGCGCCTTCATCGAGTTCAAGCCCGTGCTCGATTACAATTCGCTGGAGCCGGGCAAGGAGGCGACCGATGCGATCCGCAGCGCCGCGGCCGAGCTGGATTTTCCAGGCAAGTATCAGGCGCGGGTCAGGCTGACCGGGCCGGTTCCGATCGCCAATGAGGAATACGCGACCGTTCAGGACGGCGCGATCATCAACGGCATCGGCACGGTGCTGGTGGTGCTGCTCATCCTCTGGATGGCGTTGCATTCGGCCAAGATCATCTTCGCGGTCTTCGTCAACCTCTTCATCGGCCTGTCGCTGACCACCGCGGTCGGGCTCTTGATGGTCGGTTCGTTGAACCTGCTCTCGGTCGCGTTCGCGGTGCTGTTCGTCGGTCTCGGCGTCGACTTCGGCATCCAGTTCAGCGTCCGCTACCGTTCCGAGCGCTTCAAGAACGACAACCTGGCGGAGGCCCTGGAGGAGGCGGCAAGGCGCTCGGCGGTGCCGTTGTCGCTGGCGGCGATGGCGACCGCCGCCGGATTCCTCTGCTTCATGCCGACCGATTACAAGGGCATTTCCGAGCTCGGCGAGATCGCCGGCGCCGGCATGCTGATCGCGTTCACCTCAAGCATCACGGTGCTGCCGGCGATGCTGAAGCTGCTCAATCCGCCCGGGGAGAGCGAGCCGGTGGGCTACGCATTTCTGGCCCCGCTCGATTACTTCCTCGAACGGCACCGTATTCCGATCGTGTTCGGCACGATCCTGATCGCCCTCGCCGGCATGCCGCTGCTCTATTTCATGAAGTTCGACTTCAACCCGATGAACCTGCGCAACCCGAAGGCGGAGTCGATTGCCACTTTCCTCGATTTGCGCAAAGACCCCAATACCGGCGCCAACGCCATCGACGTGATGACGAACTCCGAAGCCGACGCCAGGAAAATCGAGGCCAAGCTTGAGAAATTGCCTGAAGTCCTCCGGGTGATGTCGCTGGACGGTTTCGTTCCCCAGGACCAGGGGCCGAAACTGAAGCTGATCGCGCAGGCCGCCAAGGTCCTCGGTCCGGCGCTCAATCCGGATTCGATCGACGCACCGCCGTCGGATCAGGAGAACGTCGATTCCCTGAAGAGCGCCGTCGGAAATCTGCGCAAAACCGCAGCCGACGCCAAAGGCGCGGATGCCAAGGGCGCTGACACCAAGGGCGCTGACACCAAGGGCGCTGACACCAAGGGTCCTGGCGCAGCCGCCTCGCGCCGGCTCGCCGATGCGCTGGAGAAGCTCGCCGCCTCCGACGAGGCGACGCGCAACAAGGCGCAGGCGATCTTCATCACGCCGCTGAAGGTGGTGTTCGAACAGCTGAAGAATTCGTTGCAGGCGCAGCCGGTGAGCCTGCAATCGCTGCCGCCCGACCTCGTCAGCGGATGGAAGGCCAAGGACGGCCTGATGCGCGTCGAAGCGTTGCCGCGCGGCGATCCCAATGACAACGACAATCTGCGAAAATTCGCCGCCGCCGTGCTGGCCGCCGAACCGACCGCGATCGGCGGTCCGGTCTCGATCCTGAAGTCCGGCGACACCGTGGTGCGGGCGTTCATCCACGCCGGCGTCTACGCGCTGCTCGTGATCGGCCTGTTGTTATGGATCACGCTGCGGCGGATCACCGACGTGCTGCTGACCCTGGTTCCGCTTCTGGTGGCCGGTGCGGTAACGCTGGAGATCTGCGTGCTGATCAAGCTGCCGCTCAACTTCGCCAACATCGTCGCATTGCCGCTGCTGCTCGGCGTCGGCGTCGCGTTCAAAATTTACTATGTTACCGCATGGCGATCGGGCCGGACCAATCTGCTGCAGACCAGTCTGACGCGGGCGATATTTTTCAGCGCGCTGACGACGGCCACCGCGTTTGGCAGCCTGTGGCTGTCCAGTCACCCGGGAACGTCGAGCATGGGCAAATTGCTGGCGCTCTCGCTGGTGACGACGCTGGCTGCGGTGCTGCTGTTCCAGCCCGCGCTAATGGGCAAACCGCGCGATGTCGGGGAGTAGGCAGATGTCGCCGACCGTATCGGCGGCGGTCTGCGTTGCCATTTTTTGATTCGCGCCGGACTGCGTCTTGGGGGCGGGAGCGGCGCTGGCCGTCCCGGTGGTCTTGGGGGCTAACGGAGCCGCCGTCTTGGGCGCCGCGCCCTTGGCCATGCTGTTGGCCGGGCTCGAGGGAATCGGCGGGGCGACGCGCGTCCAGCTCTCGCCGCCGCAAAGGAAGCCGAGCACGCAACCCTTGATTTCCAACTGGTCGGAACCGGACGGCGTAATCGTGGAACTGTAGAGCTGGCCGTCCTTGGCGTTATAGACTTGGCCTTCCCACTGATCGGCGCCGGCCTTCTTCTTCATGTCGATCAGGATCGGCATGCCGAGCGTAGGCCTGGTCTTTTTGGCGGGGTCGGGATTATTGCTGTCGCGTCCGCCAGCCTCTTTCTCCCACGCTACAACGCCCCACATGCTACCATTGCACTGTGCGACCCGGATGTTGGCGACGCCGTCGGCCACCCGCCAATCTCCCGTCGGGTCAATCGCGAAGGCTGGCGCAACGCCTGCTGCCAGTAACATTCCCGAGCAAAAAAGGGTTGTCCGAATGAAGTTTCTTAGGCAGTGCAACATGGCGTAAACCTGAGCTTGCGTTGACGGTGCGGATGAGGGCAAAACGCCGCATTGAGCGTTTTCAGTTGACGAAATGGCCATCAACCGAAGTATGTAACTGATGCTAAATCCGAATCTAGACGTTTCCGAGATGTTTGTGGAGCGGCAGGCACAGCGCAGTTCCATGCATTCGCGCCACTTGAACGAGCAATTGGTCCGCGTCCTGAAAACGATCGGCTACGATGTCGGTTTCCAGAAGGGGCAAGGCCAGTACCTCTATGATCGCGATGGGGTCCGCTATCTCGACCTATTGAGCGGTTTTGGCGTTTTTGCGATTGGCCGCAACCATCCGGCGCTGCGCTCGGCATTGAAGAGCGTGCTGGACAGCGACCTGCCCAATCTGGTGCAACTCGACGTCTCGACATTGGCGGGTGTGCTCGCCGAGCGCCTTTTGGAAT
>WNEY01003197.1_pt1 | contig 12232 bp, 11 predicted proteins | sample 5400531 | NCBI WGS metagenome assembly WNEY01 (sample SAMN13153338, study PRJNA577476) | soil metagenome | isolation source: 200 cm saprolite under Douglas fir tree site 1 | place: USA:California | collected 2015-04-18
CCCAGAATTAGGTAGCGCTTTACAAAATTCTCCAGTTCTCTCAGGTTTCCCGGCCAGGGGTATATCATCGCCTTGTCGATCATCGCGGGAGGCAGGGACAGTGGTTCGCGGCCATACCGGGCAGCAAAACGGGACATAAAATGCCGCAGCAAGAGGGGAATTTCCTCAGACCGCTCGCGCAGGGGCGGAACGAGTACCGTAAAAGCGTTCAGGCGATAATAGAGGTCCTCACGGAGTTTCTTCGACGCTATCGCTTCCTGGATATTGATGTTCGTTGCAGCCAAAATCCTGACGTCAACTTTCACCATGGTGCGGCTGCCAAGCCTAGAGAACTGCTGGTCCTGAAGCACGTGCAAGAGCTTGGCCTGGAGGCTGGGAGGCATCTCGCCGATTTCATCGAGCAGGATGGTCCCTTTGTTGCAAAGCTCAAATTTGCCCGGTTTGGGCTTCGAGGCGCCGGTAAACGCCCCGGCCTCATATCCGAACAGCTCGCTTTCAAGCAGCTCGCTCGGCAAAGCCGCGCAGTTCACTTTCAGGAAAACGCAATTGGCGCGCGGCGATAACTTGTGAACGAGCCGGGCTACGACTTCTTTCCCGGTCCCGCTTTCTCCGAGAAGGAGTACAGGGACGTCCACTCGGGCCACCATGCCCACCTGGCTGCGGATTCTGTGCATCGCCTCACTGGCGGCCACGAAAAATATATCTTCACCCACTTCTTCCGCTTCCACGGCCGCTGCGGTCGGTACAATTCTCTGCGAGGGAACGCCGAGAGTCCGGCGGATGACCGCTTCCAGCTCAACCTCATGAAAAGGTTTGGGCAGATAGTCCTGGGCGCCCAAACGAATGGCCTGCACGACGGTCCGGGGGTCACTGACACAGGACAGCATGACCACCTTTAGTTCGGGTCGCATCTCGTGCACCCGTTCCAGCGTCTGCAAGCCGTCGAGGTCCGGCATGACGACATCGAGCAGGACCAGATCGGGGAGGGGTTCTTTCTGCAAGCGGTCGAGTGCGGCCAAGCCGCTCGACAAGGTCTCAACCCGGTAGGAATCAACCTCAAGCAGGGTCCGCATGTACCGGAGCATGTGGGGCTCATCATCGATGACGAGAATACTCCCTGGGCTACTCAAGTCGGTTTCCTCCTGGACAGTTCGGATCATCCCTAAACAGATTTCAGGGGCAACAGAAAAGAAAACCTGCTCCCGGCCCCGAGTTCGCTTTCAACCCAAATCTTCCCGCCGTGCGCTTGAATCAGGCGCCTGGCGATCGCCAAACCCAAGCCCGTTCCCGCTGAGTGCTCGGCCTGGTCTGGGACCTTAAAGAAGTCGTAAAAAATCTCCTGGTGGTATTCCGGCGAGATGCCCGGCCCCGTATCCGCGACGGTGATGCGCATTGCGTTGACGACTGGAGTGGCCAATCTCCGTCTCTCCCGGGTCAGGGGGGAATCCTGTCGGCCGCGGCGCTCCCAGACGTAGGGCTCGGCCGTGACCCAAACCGTCCCCTTGAGCGCCGTGAACTTGAGGGCGTTGTCGAGTAGATTCGAAACCACCTGCTGCACTTTGTAAGCGTCAAATTCGAAAGGGTCGAGCTTGGAGTTAATCGGGAAATACAGCGCCACTCCTTTGGCAAAAAACCTCTCGAGCCAGAAACCGCAAACTTCCGCCAGGCACGCGTTCAGGTCTCCGCACTCGTACTTCATTGTGATCTTCCCGGCTTCCATGGCGCTGCACGCCAGGAAATCTTTGGTGAAGTTCTGAAGGCGGAGACAATTTGATTGGGTATCTACGAGGATCTGGCGCTGACGGTCGTTCAGGGACCCAGCCCTCTCGCTCAGAAGGAGTTCAAGGTATCCGGTGATTATGGACAGGGGCGTCTTCAGTTCGTGCGCGACGGTGGCCAGCGCCACCGTACGCCGCCGGGTCTCCTCCTCCCGACGCCCGTAGGCCTCCAGCAGGTCCTTGTAAAGTGACGGGAGAAGTTCACCCTCGGAGTTAAGATCCGGCTCCAACTCAAGGGCCTTTGACCCCTCTGGGACCTCGACTTTTTCGGGGTTCAATGCCAGATTCTTCATCCGATGGTCGGGCATACGCGGCCTGGGTGCTCAATAGGGGTGAGAATCCCCCTGCAAGTCCATCCTGACAGCAATGGGCCCGTCAGCGACCTTATGGTTTAGGAGCTTGTCAAGGCGGATTAATCCTACAGGGGGCAAGGAAAAATGTCAATACGCTTGCGTCCCAGCGGCACAAAAATTCCCAATTCCTGCAGTGAAGTATGAACAGGTGAGCAATATGTTGCGCTTTCTTTACCACATGCTAACGAACACATGCGGGAGCCGTACAATTGACGGCATCTGTTGCCCTTCCTTATCAGTAACTTACAAACATTTGCGCACGCGAGGCTGTACGCAGCCGTTTGGCCCAGCGTGTGCTCCACTAAGGCGCGCATGCGGAGGTTCATCTCGGGAGGTGACGCTTTCCTGCAGAGCGCCGTCACTGGCAACGACTCCCTTTGGCCATCCCTCTATTCGTCAGGGGCGTCGATAAGCAAGGACGGGAATTTCTCGACTTTACCGTCGCGGTCAACATCAGCGCCGGTGGGGCCTTGGTCCCCATCCGACGCGCGCTGCGGCGGTCTGCCCGCCTGTCGCTTGAGATCCCTTCTTCCCCCTGGCCGCGAGTCGTAACGCAATTGCGTTCCATCCGGGCGTTGCAGGCCCGGGTCGTGCGATCATCGGGGGAAGATTCCTACAACCTTTGTGCAATCCGGTTCACGCGTCCATTGATCTAGCCAGTCGTCAGCGATAGAATTGGCCGCGTGGTCAAAGCGGCCAGGGGCAATTTGAAAGTGGTCGCCCGCCTCCGCGACGGGAATACCATCAAAGGCTACCTCGACGCCCCGCCCATGGAAGACTTCGGCTCACTGTTCCTGGATACGCCCCACTCCCTGCCGCAGGAAATCCGTCTGCACTGCGTCGGGTCGGAGGAGACGCTTTCGCTCTCCCTCGACTCGCTGAAAGCTCTTTTTTTCGTGAAGTCCTTCGAAGGACGGAAAACCTATCGAGAGATCAAGTTCTTCGAAAAGAACCCTCCCATAAAAGGCCTCTGGGTGCGGCTGAAATTCTACGACGAGGAGTACCTCGAGGGCATCGTGCGCAATTCCGTCCAGTTCCTGCTCGACCAGGGCTTCTTCCTCAAGCCTCCGGACCTCCAAAGTAACAACGAAATCCTTTATGTCATTAAGAACTCGTTGGTCGATTTTCGGGTGCTCGGAGTGAGCACCGAATACTAGCCCCTCAAGACGCGCGAGCCCTTCTTGGACTTGCAGGGTCCGGCGACCTCCAGGCTTTCACCACCAAATTCGCAAGGGACCTCTGGCTGCAGTTCCCCCGCAAGGTGGAAATTTTCACGCACGCCAAGAAGTGTGGGGGGCATCAGCCGCGAAACTCTCGACGCCCGGGGCAAGTGTCACGTGACATTTTCCGCTCGACCTGGCTTGGTAGACTAAATATGCGACAGGCCGCGCATCGCCTTGCGCCCCATTGGACGATTGTAGAACTCCACCGAAGAGCGAGCTTCTGTCTGGCATCGGTCTCACGAACATGCCTTGGACTGCGTTGAAACTCGAGCCCCCGGTTCCCGCGACACTTGGTGACCCGTGCGGGAATCGAACCCCCAACCTGCTGATTAAGAGATGTATCTGCCGTACAAGACGCAACCTCCAAATCGTCGTTAGACCAAAAATAGCTGCGGACCGTTGCAAATGTGTGGACAATTGCAGGTCTCCCTGCCGCGGGTAGGAGTCTTCGCAAATGTCTCGACAACAGAGTTTCTTCCGACGCCATTCACTCAGCATCGCCTCAGTCGCCGTACTTCTGTTGTGGATTGGGCTATACAACGTCTCCAGCCCAAGTACACACCTAGGGTCGTTCTTTGGAAATGCCATAGCCGATTGGACGGGCGTGGTCGTGATGGTCCTTGCGACAAAGTACCTGTACGAGAGAGGTTCGGCTGAAAGCCGGCGCCCTCCGCAGAGCGTCGTGAGTCCTGGGCGGAAGTTGCTGCGCGACCATTCCCTCAGCATTTTCCTATTGATGACCGGGATCGGCTGGGTTGCGCTCTACGCCTCGATGGATTCCGAGGCGAAGTGGGGGCAAGTGGTCGGCAACGTGGTTTCAGAATGGACGCAGATTTTCGGTCTCGTATTGATGACGAAACGACTGATTGAGCCACACTCCAAGGAAAGCACCCGGTGACCAGGCGCCTGCGCTCCCGAGACTACCCCCCGCGATCAACTGTTCTCGCAACTTTCGCTGTGCAGAAGCGAAACCGTTTTGGCACGGAGCAGAATCTCTACTGTCGATTGATTGTGGCGGCTGCGGCTCGCGGGGCTTCTCTACTACTTGCGACCTCGGGAGACCACGTTGCCAGGAGGGTAAAACCTCACTTTCAGCGTTTCAAGTTAGAATCGTTCCGGCAAAGCTAGAGCGAAGGCGGCTTTGCAATTCAGCTACACAACAACTCTCTGCCAGGTTTCCGCCAAGTCGGCGCTGCAAGCTCGCCGCGACGAGTGCGCTTACCTTGGCTCCAGGATCAATGGCAGGCCGGTGCGCGCGTTGCCGATCATCACCACCTTGGCATTGGTGCTGGTCGCTAGCCGCTCCGTGGCCTCGATGCCCTTCCACTGGAGCAACTGCTGGCTGATGCTCGTCGCCACCGTTTGCTGGAAGTCGCGGATGCCTTGCGCCTCGATGCGCTTGCGGTCCGCTTCCTGCTTTTCCTTCTGCAGCACGAAGTTCATCTGCAGGGATTCCTGTTCGGCTTTCTGCTTCGCTTCGATCGACGCCTTGAGCATCTCCGGCAGCTGGACGTCGCGCAGCAAAATGCTTTGGACGTCGATGCCCCGGCCACTCAGTTGATGCACCAGCTCATCGTGAATCCGCTGCGCCACCTCTTCGCGCCCCCCGGTATAAAGTGCGTTGGCGCTGTGCGCGGCCGTCACCGAACGGATCGCCGAACGCAGGTTGGGCTCCACGACCACCTCGACGTACCCCGGACCGATCTTCTGATAGACCTCGGCGGCCTTCTCCGGACTTAGCCGGAAGAGCAGCGAGGTATCCAGGGTCATCATCAACCCCTCATTCGAGGGCACGCTGGCAGTTTCCTTCAGCTCCTGCGTGCGAATCGACATCGCGTTGTTCCCCTTGAAGGGGTTGACCAAATGCGTGCCTTCCGGCAGCACGTCGCCGGTCACGCGACCAAACAGCGTCAGTACGCCCACATGCCCCGCCGGCACGTAGGCCACCGACGCGTACAGTAGAATCAGCAGCAGGATTCCACCCAGCAGCATCCCTAGCCCCTGCGGCGGCCAGCCGCGCACCTTGGCCATGTACAGTTGGGGCGCTTCGTCTTCCGACCCTTTGCGAAATGCGGTCATCGTTCCCTCCCCGTAGGAAGATTGCGCGGTTTCTAGTTCGCGCAGCGCCATTCTACCTGGCTTTGGTGGGTGGTAGTAAGAAGACCGCACCGGCAAAGCGCTAATCAAGGATCAAAACAACAAAACTGGGGATGGTAATCTGGCGCCTCGGGACGTTCTAGTAGGTTAAAGCGCGCCAAAACTATGTAAGGCTGTTGAAAAAGTTTTTTGGACGGCTCGGAGCCGTCTGCAAGAAACGAAGAATCAACAACTTATCGGGCCTCTCCACCAGCGAGAGAGGGTTTTCCCGGGGTTTTTTAACACCCTCATTTCCTTTCGACACTCCGTCGTCGTCTATAGCGTCCAGATTCATCAAACCGTCAGGACTCTCCCCATGGCACCTCAAGGTGAAGCTAGAATTGCGATCTCTCACACGCCGCGTAGTTCGTCCTCGGTCAGACCGAAATAATGACCCACTTCGTGGAGCAGGGTGTTGCGGACTTCTCTTCGGACTTCCTCATCCGTTGAGCACATGGCCTCGATATTTTTCTGATAGAGAAAGATGCGATCAGGCGGTGTGGCCTGAAAGGCGCTCTTTTCGGTGCGCGGGACGCCATGGAAGAGGCCCAGAAGCAGCCCATCGCGCCCGGACTCCCTGGGCGGAAGATCCTCAACAAAAATCGCGAGGTTCGCCAGCTTTGCCCGAAATACTTCGGGCAGCCTCTCGATCGCCTCTTCGACCAGTTTCTCGAACCGTTTGCGATCCACGGGTCTAAATTCTAATGCCCGCCAGAATTGTGTCGAGCGTTTTGTGATCGACAAGCCGTAGTTGAAAGACAAGGCCAATGCCCAAGGGTACTGCAGTCGATCTATGGCGACGTGCGACGCCAGTGCTCCATAAGCAAGGTCGAAAGTGTTCCTTTTCGCTACGGCGGTGTCCCGACGAAGTAATAGTAGTGATTTGTGTTTCCTAAGGCTATGCCAATAATCCGCACATAGGATTTCAATCCCGCCGACTTTCACCGCGGCACCTCCAGCGTAAATAGCCTGAAATTACCGCGCTTGTAGAGGATTAGGCCGACGCAAACTTTGTTTGTACTGCCACGATCAATTTTTTCTTGGTTAATTTCACTCGAAAAATGACCTCTGGATAAGTACAGAGGTGTTCTCGCTGAATCCCTCTTGGCAGCTTGTTGAGGTGCGTTCCCGTGAGCCTGAATCAGGCCGGGGGCCAAAAAGGTCCCGGCCGAAAGTAGACATGCGGATAGAAAAACTTCCCGTTTTGTCTCCTTTCGTCGTTGATTTAAAAGCGAACTCTAAAGAGTCGACTCGGCAGGCTGGCTGAGCGGCCTCATATGGGCGAAGGCGCTGCGGAAGAGGGCATAGCCTAAAGTCAAAGGCAAAAATATCAGCGAGAACACGGAGGAAGCCATCCAGGGCGCGGGGATGAATCCAAGGAAATAAGGCAGCGCGTAAAGCGTTGCGAAGGGCAAAATCGCCGCAAGCGTTCCACGCGCCAGCAGCTTGAGCTGAAGTTGGAGAGGGGCCTCGCGGCTCCGGCGACGACCGCGCTCAAGGATGGCCGCGCCCGCCAGGAAATATGCCGCCAGATAAATGAGCTCCGCGCGGTCGAGGACCCACCGCAGCGCCTGGATTGAGAGCGGCGCAACCAGGAGCCGCAGGGCGACCAGGAGGTGTAAAGCCAGCAGGAAGGCACCGGGCAAATAAAGAAGCCAAGTCGAATGCCCGCGGCGCAGAAAGGGGTCTCGCTGGTCCGGAAAACTCAGGCAGAAGTGAAGAAAGATCGCGGGCTGCACCAGAAGAGCGATGACGTTGACCCAGTAAACCGCCCAATCCAGGGCGTCGAGTTTCCCCGTGTAAGCAAACGCGGAGAGAGCGAAGGAGGCCAGGCAGAAAACATATAAGGGGGGCCATTGTTGCGTCGTACGTCGCCGGACGAGAATGAAGGCGCCGAGGGCCAGGTAGACCAGCCCAAGAGTTTCGAGATAGTGACGAATCGCGCCGACGCTTTCCTGCGGCGCAACGACCACCTTCACCCGGACGATCTCCCCGCGGCGGATTAACTCGTATGCCGCCTGAGACCAAACGCCCGTGCGGAAGACCTCTCGCGCGGCGTCAGCGGCGAACAGGGCAGGCCTCTCATTGATGGCACGGAGGATGTCGCCTTCAAGGATGCCCGCGCGGCTTCCCGGGCCGTCGCGCGCCACCACCCATGCCGTCACGCCCCGGGGAGAGTCCGCCCAGGAGACGCCGTCACACGGGAGCTGGAAAACCCTCCGCTGTTCAAGGTTGATTCCACCGAGCACGGCCAAAGCAAGGCCTGGCAACGCCAGGAGGGCCGTCGTCACCCGGAAAGGAAGCCCGCCCATCTCTTTATCTCATCGGCCGCTGAAGGCACTGCGGCTCAACCCTGACCGTTCCTTGCGGGGCAGGTCTTTTGAACAGAAGAGGAGTTTTACGAATTGGCTCCCCTAAGCGTCTTGCGTTGGCGCCACTGAAATGCGGCGGCGTAACTTTCCCAATTGGCGATTGAAGAAATTTTTCCGGTCGAGGAAAGTCAAAAGGGGCGGTCTGCGGACCCCGAGTTTGGCCAGAGCGCGCACCAGGCGGGGGTCGCGCTTGGTCAGTTGCAGCCCGTTATTCAGGATCCAGACCGCGTCTTCCTTTTTCCCCGCCCGCAGGTAAACCTCGGCCAGGTTCAAATAGAGCTCGGGCTGGTTGCGCTTCATCCTTACGGCTGTGAAGCAAAGGTCCTCAGCTTCAGTCCAGTCTTGATCTGCCAGCGCGAAGGCCAGTCCAAGGTAGGAAAGGTAAAAGGGATTTCCCTTATCGAGCTCCACGGCTTTCCTCATGTGGGCCAGGGCGCTCCTAGGGTAGCTCGAGCGCAACGCTTTGAGCCCCTCCTTGAAAGCTTTCAACGCCTCGGAATCCTTCATCCTTCAAACCTCCACTTGCGAGATGCCGGCATTGGACACGTTTCGGGTGGGGCGCAAGGACGACAATGAGGAGAACAATTGAATAAGTCCCTATCTATGAATTTCGTTGCGTCAAGCCGCTCAGCCTCGCGGCGACCGCCGCGGGTTTTAAATCTATTTGGGAGTCCGTCAGAAAATTACTGGGGCGACCCGTCCCCGCTTACGGCGTGAACCACGCGATCCAGCGGCGGAAATTTTTCTTTCGTATCCGTCGGGACCAAGGGGGGGTGCGTGAGTCCGTCGCCTTATTGCGAGGAGGGTCGCCCGCAGTATCTGAAGCGGCCGGAAAATTACCCAGGCGCGCTAAAAGAATGCCGAACTCCATGAATCCTTTTATTATCCGCGTAGGTACTTCGCCGGGTTAACGCGGGTCTCGTGAATAAGAACTTCGTAGTGAAGGTGCGGCCCGGTGGTCCGGCCCGTCATGCCCACGGCGCCGATGACTTGGCCTCGTCTGACTTCTTGGCCGACCACCGCAAGAGTCGTGCTCAGGTGGCCGTACTTGGTCATAATTCCGTAACCGTGATCGATCAGGACTTCGTTTCCGTAACCACCGTCAGGGCCGGAGTGGAACAGGATGCCGTCGGCCGCGGCCTGCACCTTCGTGCCGGCGGGGGCGGCGATGTCAATTCCTGCGTGGAACGCCCCTTCACCGCTGAACGGGTCCATGCGCTGGCCGAAGCCGGCGGTAATTTGCCCCCGGACCGGCCAGAGGGATGGGATTGGTGACCGGTCATAACGGAAATCGGCCACCATCGCTTCAGGTATTGAATTTCGACGGGCGTTCAGCGCCGCGGTCTGAAGCAGGCTGAAGGCGTAGAGCGAATCGGGATAGCTCGACTCATCGGTGGAATTGGTCAGCGTGGCAAGGGCGATGACGTCCGGCGAAAATCTTGGCCGCTTGGTATCGGCAAATCCGTAAGCGAGCGCTACTTCCCCAGCCAGCGACTCAAGCGAATCAAGCTTCGCATTGGCCTGGTTCACAACCGTCTCGAGCGTCCTGTTCTGGCTCCGAAGGACTTCTCTTTCCGTCCGCAGGTTGTTGTAATTAGAGACCTTGAGCAGCATCTTCGCGTAGCTGTTCGCGAGTGCCGCCACGGTCATGACCCCCACCAGGGCGAAAGCCAGAACCACCTGTATTACGTAGATCGGCAGCCGGATTTTGCGAAGCTTGCCGTGCGTACCCGTAAAGAGCAGGAAAGTGTAAAAGTTGCCTTTCATAGCATCTTCTCCACACATAGCCATTTCTGGCTAGGACGGGGGGCAGTCCAAGACCTTCACACCCCCCCAACAACTCGGACAAGCTTAGAGGGGTGCCTCCAGCTAAACAATTGGTCAGAGGGCTAATTCTTGGACAGTATTCCGGCCTGTCCTAGGGGACAGTTCAAGGGGCAATGGGGCGGGACTGGAAGCAAAGAAGGATCAGGTCTGTGCGGCGGCGCACTCCGAATTTCGCTAACAAACTTGAAACATGGAACTTTACGGTGCGTTCGGAAATGTGCAGCCTGTTCGCTATCTCTTTGTTCGATAGATTTTCGAGGAGGGCGTCCAGGGTTTCACGCTCTCGCCGGCTCAGGTCGGCCGGGCCCCTCGTCAGGCGACGGCTGTGGACGATGCCCAGGATTGAATCGACGAACCGGGAGAGCAGGTTTCGCGGGACCCAGAACCCGCCGGATGCGACAACTCCAAGGGCCTGGGGCAACTGCTGACGAGCGTCGGCATAACTCAGCAGCCCCTTTGCGCCCAAACGAAGTAGTGGGAATGCGTTGAGTTCGTTAAAATCATCGGCGACTGCTATCTGGCGGGCCGAGGGGTAGCGGTCCTGGATCGCAGCGACCAGCACCTCCGTCGCCTGGCGAGGCGCATGGGCGTCGATGACGAACACTTGCGCGCGGGGCAACGACAGGCGCTCGAGTCCGGGGGCCAGTGTGGATTCAAGGCGCCGGACTTGCAGGCGAAAACCCGAGGACGAGAGCAAGCGCTCCATTTCTGCCAGCACAAGAGGGTGCGACGAAAGCAGGCAGACCGTAGGGTGGCGGGAAGAGGAGGCCTTGCGCTTGCGCACGGTGGTTCAGGCTACCTGAAATGTAGCGGTCGAGCAAGCCCCGAGTCGGGCCGCACGCCGCGAGACAGCTCCGAGCGTTTGTTCGTCAGCGGGGCTGGAATCCTTGCGCCCGTGTACCGAAACGAAGCTCACTACATCAAGGGCCGCAGGCAAGACGCGGAATTTCTCTGTTCTCGGCGAGAATGACGTCCCATCATTATCCCCAAAGTGCTCCGACGCCTCTGATAAAAGGAGTGAGTCTCATGAATCGTCTCACCGCTCCCATCCTCCTTGCCCTCGTTTTAGGAACCTGCGCGATGGCCCAGGGACAGCAATATGACCTACTCCTGAAGGGCGGCCACGTCATAGACATAGCCAATAGAATAAATTACTTACAGGACATCGCCGTCGCCAACGGGAAGATCGCCGCGGTCCAAAAGGACATTCCCCCCTCGAGCGCCCGCAAAGTCGTGGACGTGACCGGCCTATACGTCGCTCCTGGGTTCATTGACATCCACATGCACGTTGGGCACGGCGGCGCCAGCCTGGACTGGTTCGAGCCCGCGGCCGGATCCCCGACGCCGCCCCTGGGTCTTATTGCCGATACCGCCCTTTCCTCCGGGGTCACCACGATCGTGGACGCCGGCAGCTCCGGAGCCAGAACGTTTCTTCGCCAGAAGCATGAGGTGATTGATCGCTCGCATGTGCGTGTCCTGGCCTTCCTCAACATCGTGGCAGCGGGCATGAACAGCGGCAAGGAACAAGATGTCGCAGAGATGGACCCTCGCCTCTGCGCCGACACGGTGAATAACTACCGCGAGATTATTGTCGGTGTCAAGACCGCCCACTACTGGACCGAAAAGCCCTGGGACGCCGACCACCCGCCCTGGGCAGCCGTCGACCGAGCTGTCGAATGCGGCAGACTCGCCAACGTCCCCGTGATGGTGGACTTCTGGCCCCGGCCGCCGGAGAGGTCCTATGCCGACCTCATCCTGAAAAAGCTGCGCCCGGGAGACATCCACACTCACGTTTTCGCGCAGCAGTTCCCTGTTCTGGATGAAAACGGCAAGGTCAACGAGGTCCTTTATCAAGCTCGCCAGCGAGGCGTCATCTTCGACGTTGGGCACGGCCAGGCTAGCTTCTGGTTCCGCAACGCCGTCGCCGCCGCCCGGCAGGGCTTCCTTCCCGATTCGATTTCAACCGACCTGCACACCGGCAACATCAACGGGGCCGTCGTCAACATGATTACGACAATGTCGAAATTCCTGGCGATGGGCGCGCCGCTTGAAGAAGTCATCCGGCGCGCGACAGTCAACCCTGCCGCCGAGATTCGAAGGCCGGAACTCGGAACGCTCACGGTCGGCAGGGAGGCTGATATCGCCGTGTTCGAGCTGCTCTCCGGCCGGTTCGGGTATACCGACTGCGGCAAGGCCAAAATGACCGGCAGCGTCAAGCTCGAAAACCGGATGACGGTGCGCGCCGGCCACATCGTCTATGACCCCACGGGGCTGAGCCTGGTCGAGTGGGAAAAGGCACCGAAACGGTACTTCACCCTGCCGAGGCTGGCGTCCGACCCGCCAGCTTACGCCGAGGAGTAACCCGGCGCAGGCCGCTTGTTCAGCGACGTCAATCACCTATCGCTCGCCTCTGCCGCCGGGAGAGGGCCAAGGTGGGGACACGCGAGGGTACAGATTCATTCCTATTTGACGTGAAGCGGCACGACGGAACCTGTCCCGACGGTATTTGTCGGGAGTCGTGCCGTATAAGGCCGACCATTCCT
>WNEY01003198.1_pt1 | contig 12231 bp, 12 predicted proteins | sample 5400531 | NCBI WGS metagenome assembly WNEY01 (sample SAMN13153338, study PRJNA577476) | soil metagenome | isolation source: 200 cm saprolite under Douglas fir tree site 1 | place: USA:California | collected 2015-04-18
CGAGGCGGTTTTCCTTGTACAGGTGCTCGACCACCTGCAGATAGTAGGTACCGGGCAAGTCGACCGTCCGTGCGTACCAGTCGCGGAAGCGGGCCTCCAGCCGACGAAATGCCGCCGCATCGGTCGACGCTGACGCCTGCAACACATGCGCGATCATCCCGCGGTCGAACGAATTCGGCGACCAAAATTGCATGGCATGACCCCCGAGAACGCGGCCGCCACCGAGATCGACCAAGTGCTTGAAGATGGCAATGGGCGTGTCATGGGCGAGGTCCGAAAGCTTCGAGCGGCCGGCAGCAATGTCGATCGGGGCGCCCGCCAGCACCAGCCTGCGGACCTTGGCGGGGAAGCGCGCGCCATAAGTCAGCGCCATCCAGCCGCCTTGACAGAGCCCGATAAGGTCGACCGTGCCGCCGAGGTGATCCACCAGGACGTTGAGATCGGCGAGATAGTTGTCGATCGACAAGAAGCGCATATCCGGACTTGCCGAGCGCCAATCGGTGACGAAGACGCGCGTCAAGCCGGCACCCAGCAGGGCGGCAACGAGACTATGGCCAGGGGCGAAGTCGGCGATGGTGGAGCCGTGAAGCGCGAATGGCGCGCAGAGGAGGACCGGCACCCCGTCGGCGGCGGCCGAGAAATCCCGCAGCCGCACGGTCGACAATTCCAGCGCAACCTCATTGTGCGTTGTCCAGTGCGGCTCGCGCGCGTCGGTCTCCGGTCCGATCGCGAGGTCGACGAATTCCCTGGCGACAGCCGATGCGAGCTCGCTCGCGGTCTCGGCGACGAGCGCCGGCCAGAGGAAGGCCATGGACGTGAATTGCGGACTGCTCGGTTCGCGCATGGCTGCAGTTTCTCTCATGGCATCAGCACGTAGCGGCCGGGCGCATCTTCGAGCGGTGCAAATCCGTCCTCCACTCGACCCAACGGCGGCGGCGCGACCGGCGCGCCGGATTTCTCGGCGAGCCATTCGCTCCAGGCCGGCCACCAGGAACCTTCACGCATCGGGGTCGTGGTGAGCCAGCTATCCGGATCGACGTATTGCTCATCGTGTCGATGCAGCCCGATCCGATAGTGCCGTTGCGCGTGGCCCGGCTCCGACAAGACCCCGGCGTTGTGCCCGCCATTGGTCAGCACGAACGTAACATCGGTGTCGACCATCGGGCGGAGCTTGAACACCGAGCGCCAGGGCGCGACATGATCTTGCTCGGTGCCGACGGCGAATATCGGAACGCGAATATCGTGGAGGGCGATCGGTCGACCCGCGACCTTGAATCTCCCGCCGGCAAGGTCGTTGTCGAGAAACAACGACCGCAAATACTCCGAATGCATCCGATACGGCATCCGGGTGGCATCGGCGTTCCACGCCATGATGTCGATCGGCGCCGATCGTTCACCCATCAGATAGTCGTGCACCATGCGCGACCAGATGAGATCATTGGAGCGCAGCAGCTGGAAGGCACCGGACATCTGCTTGGCATCGAGATAGCCGCGCTCCCACATCATGTCCTCGAGAAACGCGACCTGGCTCTCGTTGATGAACAGGGTCAGCTCGCCGGCCTCGGTGAAATCGGCCTGTGCGGCCAGGAAGCTCAGGCTCGCCAAACGATCGTCGTGATCGCGCGCCATCGCCGCGGCGGTGATGGCCAAGAGGGTCCCGCCCAGACAGTATCCGACCGCATGCACGCGTTTCGAGCCGGTGATGGCGGTCGCTGCCTGGATGGCAGGCAGGATGCCCTGCGTGCGGTAGTCGTCGAATCCGATATCGCGATCTTCCACTCCCGGGTTCTTCCAGGAGATCATGAAGACCGTGAAACCCTGCTCGGTGAGAAATTTCACCAGCGAATTCGCCGGAGACAAGTCGAGGATGTAGTACTTCATGATCCAGGCCGGAACGATCACGATCGGCTCCGGCCGCACGAAATCCGTTCTCGGACTGTATTGAATCACCTCCGCGAGCGGGCTGCGGTGGACGACCTTTCCGGGCGTGACCGCGACCGTATTCCCGACCGTGAAAGCCTCCGATCCCGCCGGTCCTCGGCCGTCGGCTGCGCGTCGCAAGTCGTCCGTCAGGTTCGAAAGGCCCTGCAACAGGTTCAGTCCGCGTTGCGAGCGCGTCCGATCGATCGCCGCCGGGTTGGTCCAGAGGAAGTTCGAGGGCGCCGCGGTGTCGAGCACCTGCCGGGTCGCGAAGGTCACCACGTTCTCGTGCTGCCTGCTGACGCCGCGGACCCCGGTCGTCGCCGCCTCCCACCACCGCTCCATAGTGAGAAAGGCATGGGCGTAGACATTGAAGGGAAAGCCGCGCCACGCGGCGGCCCGAAATCGGTTGTCCTGCGGCAACGCGCAGCGGCAGGGGTCGCCCGCCGTTCCGTGCGCGCAGCCGGCGGCAAAGGCCAAAGTTTCGGCGGCAGCATCGATCGCCTGCGCAGCGAGCTCGCATTGCTTGCCGGGCGACGCCGCCAGGTGCACGGCCCAGTCCAAATAGGCGCCTGCCAGCGCGCTGGGGGCCAAACCTCCGGTCAAACGCGCGATGCCGGCCCGGACGACGCGATCAATATCCTCCAACGACCTTGCGGTCGGCGGATCAGCCATTGTGGGCGCGCGACCACGCGCCTCGCTGCGGAGCCGAGGAGCCAAGAGAGCGTCCGGCATCGCGGTCACGGACTCACGACGCCTTGGCTTGAACCGGCTCGTCGTCCGATTGATAGAGCACCATGCCCGAGAGCGCATCGACCCAGGCGAGATGGTCCTTCACGGCTTTAACGCCCGGCGCGTTTTCCGCGGCCACGATCATCGCCCGCCGCTCGCGTTCATCGGTGATCGTGCCCCAGAGCTCGACGACGCCGTCCCTCACGATGACGTTGACGAGCGACACCGGCGCCCAGGACTGGCTCGCGAGCTCGGCCACGATCCGGTCGCGAATAACCTGATCGCTCGCGGCGGCCGGCTTGGCTTCGCGCGCGACGCCCGCAAGCGCATGCAGAAGATTGGCGCGGGTGACGATGCCGACGACCTCGGTTCCGCGCACCACGGGCAGGCGCTTGATCCGGCGCTTCTCCATCACCTTGACGACCTCATCGAGGGGAGCGTCTTCGGTGACGGTCAGCGGCTCCGCCGTCATGATCTCCTCGACCTTGCGGCCGTGGGAACGGGTGTATTCATCCGCAAGCCGCCCGGGCCCGACGAGGTATTCGAGCCAACGCGGCCGCTTGCGCTGGGTTCCGGTTTCGGCCCGCCGCAGGAAATCGCCTTCCGTCACGATCCCGATCAGGCGGCCGTCCTTGTCGATCACCGGCAATCCGCTGATGTGCCGCTGCAGCATGATGCGGACGGCCTGCAAGACGGGGGTGTCCGGCGCGATCGACACCACGGGAGAGGTCATCACATCCTGGGCTTTCATGGCGATCCTCCATTCCTGTCGGATGAATGGTTAGCCGGGCTCGAGGAGGCGGCAAACTCAGATGTTCTCCCTAAGGAACATCCCGGAGCTCGATGGCCTCAATGTGAGAACAAGCAGCAGATTGGACTTTCGGCGAGCAGATCGCGCGTCGCCCCGCCGAAGACCCATTCGCTCAATCGAATATGGCCGTAGCCGCCGGCCACGATGAGATCGGCCTTCTCGTCCTTGGCAAATCTGAGAAGCTCGCGCGCCACCGGCTGTTGCGTGTGTAGAAAGGCCTTGGCTCCCACCACGACCTTGTGGCGGACCAGATATCCGGCGACGTCCTCGATGCACTTCTGGCTTTGCATCTCGGTTCCATGCTCGCAGACCTCGACGATCATCACGTCCTCCGCATTCCGCAGGAACGGGAGCGCATCCTGGACGGCGCGGCGGGATTCGCGGGTGTCCTTCCAAGCCACCACGACGCGGCGCGCTGCGAGCCGGTCGAGCGCTTCCGGCACGACCAGGACCGGGCGGCCGGCGCGGAGGATCGTCATGCCGGGGTCGAGCGCGAAATACAGGTCGCCCGGCTGCTCCCTGCGCCCGACGATGACGAGATCCGCCGCGCGTGCCTCGAGGGGAACGAGATTGTTCGTATAGTCGAAGATTCCCCGCCACTCCACCTGCCTGACCTGCGGGGCCGCGGCGCGAAACGCCTTCTCGACGGAGGAAAGAATCGTCATCATCTCCAGCCGCTCGCCGTTGTTTTGTCCGACCTTGGCCGGAGCCCCGTCGGCAAGAACGTTCGGGAGGTATGTGCGCCCGGCAACGCCGATCAACGCCGACTGAAAGCGATCAGCCAGGTCGGCGGCGAGCCGCGCCCGCTTTCCCGAATTCGGGGTTGCATCCATGTGCACCATGAGAGCGGCATACGACATCGTCTTCTTTCCGACCTTCAATGCGAGAACAGGCAGCAGATCCGACATTCCTCCATGAGCTCCCGGGTGACCCCGCCGAACGCCCACTCGCCGAGCCGCGAGCGCCCGTAGGCGCCGGCAACGATCAGGTCGATGTTCTCGTCCTCGATCAGCCGAATGAGCGAATTCGCCGCGGTAACGTCGCACGGCCGCGCCCGCTCCGTGATGATCTCGACGCCATGTCGGGCGAGATGGCGGGCGACGTCCCTGGCGCCATGTAACGCCTGATCGCCGCCCTCGGCTTCGGACACTTCGACGATCATCACGCTCTCGGCCCTCTGCATGAACGGCAGCGCATCCCGAACGGCCCGACGGGCCTCGCGGACGTCCTTCCATGCGACGGCAATCCGCTTGGGCGCGAACGACGTCACGCCGCCGGGCACCACCAGAACCGGACGACCGGCCTTCAGCAGCAGGCTCGCGGGATCAAGCGCGCGAAACGGATCGCTGTTCTCCCGGACGTTTCCAACGATGACGAGATCGGCCGCCCGCGCTTCGCGCGCGACGGTTTCGGTCGGGAAGTCCAGGATGGACCTCCATTCCACACGGCGGCCGTTCGTGCCGACGGCGGCACGAAACTCGTTTCCCTTTTGATCGAGCAGGGCTTTCATGTCCTGCAAGTGAATGTCCGATGGCGCGGGATCGTTGCGCGCTTCGTCGGCAAGGAAGACCGACATCGGCGCCCACCCCGCAATGCCGATCAGGTGAGCGTGAAATCGCTCGGCGAGCTCGGCGGCAACGGCGACGCGCCCGTCGAGCTTGCGGTCGACGTCGACATGCACCATCAGCGTCGCATAGGACATATCTCGCCGCCAATTCGGGTTCGCTCGACAAATTGATCGCGTTTCGCGGATCGTCAGTAGCCCGCCTGCGCCGGACGAATGATGAGATTGTCGTTGACGGCGCGCACGCCGGGCGTGACTTCAGCGGCGACGCGGACGGCCTTCTTCTCCGTCGGTGAGTCGACGATACCCCACAGCTCGACGGTCCCATCCTTGACGATAATGTTGATCAGGGACGGCCTGGTCCAGGGTTCGGCATCGAGCTGCTTGAGCACCTTGTCGCGGATCGCGGCGTCATCGGGTGGAGTGACCAGCTGTTTCATCTGCTGGCTGAGGCTCGCCAATGCCTGCAGCAGATTGGCGCGACTGACGATACCGACGACCTTGCCGTCCTTGACGATTGGAAGGCGCTTGATCGCGTTCTTCTCCAGCAGATTCGCGATCGTGAAAAGGGGCGTATCCGGCGTCGCCGTTATCACGTCGCGCGTCATCACGTCAGTGACCTTGCGCGAATGCTCCTTCACGAATTCCGCGGCGAGCGCCTCCTTGCCGGTGAAGACCGCGAGCCACCACGGCCGCCGGCGTCCGGTACCCGCCTCGACGCGGCGCATGAGGTCGCCTTCGCTGACGATGCCGACGAGCGCGCCGGACTTGTCGACGACCGGAACTCCGCTGATGCGCGCGCTCAGCAGGATTTGCGCGACGTCCAGGACGTTCGCATCCGGACCGACGGTAATGACATTGGTAACCATCACGTCAGCTGCGTTCATGGCGAAGCTCCCTCTTTCGACTATGGAAGGTTGGGCCCGCTCGGGTGCAGTTTCTTTGACCTGGATCAACAACCGTGCGGCTTTTTTCGTGATTGATTGAAACGAGATGCAGCGCCGGAGGTCTCGGCATGGACGGAAAGCGAGTCTTGCTTGCGATCGCGTTGGCGACGGCAGCTACACATGCCGGCGCGCAGGAGATCGGCCGTCCCGGGCGCGGCCTCGATCTGGCCCAGCGGCTGTGCGCGCAATGCCATGCCGTCCGCGTGGAGCAGGAGCGATCTCCCAATGCGGACGCGCCGCGGTTTCAAGAAATTGCGTCCGTGCCCGGAATGACGGCGATCGCGCTGTCGGCCACACTCAACACCTCGCATCGCTCGATGCCCAACATCATTCTCGACGCTGAAGAGCAGGCGAACATCATCGCCTATGTCCTCAGCCTCAAATAAGGCCTGCCGCCCCGCCTGCTATTCCATGACATGCAACAGCAGCACTTCCTCGTCCGGCGTCATTTTGGAGATGTCGTCATCGTCTTTGGTGCCGCCTGGCTCGGTGTCGAGCGCGAGATAGAGCGCCTTGGCGGCGTCCCTAAGCGCCGCGCGGTGGGTGGCATCGGCCGGCGGCAAGGCGGCCACCGTCTTCGCCAGATCGCGGAGGATTTCCGCGAACAATGCGTAATGGAAATGCATGCGAACGGATTTGCGCACGTCCACCGCGCCGGTGCGATGCAGGCCGAGCGAAATTCCTGCCTCATCGAGGTGGGCATCGAAGCGCGCCGTCCGTTCGAAGGTTCCAATGTAGAGCTTGTCCGGATATTCGAGCGCAACTTCTGCTTTGTCGGGAACAGGCTTGGTCATGGCACGGCACCTTCCGTGAGTTCATGAGCGTTTGATAGGGCCGTTCCTCGCGCCGCAACATGATCTGGATCAAATGACCCGGCGTCCCGGAGGACCTCGCTCACGGCGGTCGTCGGCCGATTTGATTAGGATCAAAGCTCGCGGCGCGGCACGTGGTCTGCTGCCGACATCGGGGCCGAGAGCGGAGGCCAATGGCCATGGAGCATCGCGCGATACCGGGCACGCCCATCTTCGACGGGGAAGCCGCCCACAAGGGCTACGCCCTCAACAAGATGTGCTTCTCCTTCAACAGCGCGGAGAACCGCGCGGACTTTCTCCGCGACGAGGCGGCCTATTGCGCGAAATTCGGCCTGACGCCGGCGCAACGCCTGGCCGTCGAGCGCCGCGATGTGCGGGAGATGATCGACGCCGGCGGCAACGTCTACTACCTGGCGAAGCTCGCCGGCATCTTCGGCCTCAACGTCCAGGATATCGGCGCGCAGCAGACCGGCATGACGGTCGAGGACTTCAAGGCGAAGCTGGTCGCGGCAGGGAGGTGAGCCATGGCAAGAATCATCGGCGGCATCGGAACGACCCATGTGCCCGCGATCGGCAACGCGATCGCCAAGGGATTGCAGCGCGATCCGTACTGGAAGCCGTTCTTCGACGGTTTCGGCCGGGCGCGCAAATGGCTGGCGCAAGTGCGGCCGGACGTCGTGGTCGTTTTCTACAACGACCACGGCCTCAATTTCTTCCTGGACAAGATGCCGACGTTCGCGGTCGGCGCCGCGGACGAATACCGGCACGCCGACGAAGGCTGGGGCCTGCCGGTGTCCCGGCCGTATCCGGGCGATGCGGCGCTTTCCTGGCACCTGATCGAATCGCTCGTAGCCGACGAGTTCGACGTCACGATGTGCCAGGAAATGCTGGTCGACCATGCCTTCACCATCCCGCTCGCCTTGTTGTGGCCGGAGCCGAATATGGCCGCGCTGGCGGGCGAAGCGAGCGGCCAGCGCGGCGACTCTAAAGTGCGCACGGTGCCGATCTCGATCAACACCGTGCAGCATCCGCTGCCGTCGCCGGCGCGGTGCTTCAAGCTCGGCCAGGCCATCGGGCGCGCGATTACGACCTTCGAGACCGACCTCAAAGTCCTCATTCTCGGTACCGGCGGGCTCTCGCATCAGCTCGACGGCGCGCGCGCCGGCTTCATCAACAAGGACTTCGACTTGATGTGCATGGACAAGCTGGTCGACGATCCGGAGGCGTTGGCGCGCTATTCGAGCCTGCAGATCGTCGAAGCCGCGGGTTCGCAGGGCGTGGAGCTCCTGAACTGGATCGCGATGCGCGGGGCCTTGACCGGTGCGGTGACGAAGGTCCACGGCAACTACCACATCCCGATCTCGAACACGGCGTCGGCGCTGCTGGTGCTCGAAAATCACGACGCGGCGCAAACGACATATCGCAAGGCCGGCTGAGGATCACAAACGGAGGGCTCACATGACCGCAATTCGCGGCTACATCCCGCCGGTCGGCGAGCGGTCCACGCTCGGCGTGCATTCGCTCGATCGCTTCGTGCTGGCGGTGCCCGATCTTGCGCCGGCGCAATGCTTCTATAGCGATTTCGGCCTGGACGTGCAGGCGGCGGGCAACGCGCTGGCACTGAAGACGCCGGCCGATGATCATTCTTGGGGGCTCGTGATAGAGGGCCCGCGCAAACGCCTGCACCATCTGTCGTTCGGCTGCTACGCCGGCGACCTTCCTTATTTGCAGGAACGGGCGGAAGCGAACGGCGTCGAGTTGGTCGATCCGCCCAGGGGCTTCGAGAGCAACGGCTTCTGGCTGCGGGATCCGGCCGGCTTGCTGGTCGAGGTCAAGGTCGCGCCGAAAACCTCCCCGGCCCACAAAACCGGCGGCACCTGGTCGTCGTCGCCCGAGGGCGTGGCCGGCGCGCCGTTGCGCCGCAACGCTACCGTGGTCCGCCCGCGCCGTCTCTCGCACGTGCTGGTGTTCACGACCGACATCGACAAGGCCATCGAGTTCTACACGCGCAATCTCGGCCTGCGATTGTCCGACCGCTCCGACCTCGTCGCCTTCCTGCACGCGATCCACGGCAGCGACCATCACATCCTCGCCTTCGCGCAATCGACGGCACCGGGCATGCATCATTGCAGCTGGGACATGAGCAGCATCGACGACATCGGGCTCGGCGCCGCAATCATGGCCGCCAAGGGCCACGACAAGGGCTGGGGCCTTGGAAGACACGTGCTCGGATCGAACTATTTCCACTACGTGCAGGATCCGTGGGGCAGTTTCGCGGAATATTCCTGCGATATCGACTACGTTTCCGCGGCGCGCCCGTGGGATGCGCAGTACCACGAGCCCGAGGACTCGTTCTACCTGTGGGGGCCGGAGCCGCCGGCCGACTTCACGGTCAATCGGGAAGCATGATCAGCGGCCGCGTTTACGATGTCGATCCATCGTACAGCGCCCGGAGCGCGTTGAGGATCACCGCGACGTCGATCACCTCTTGCAAGATCGCGCCCTCGACTGGAGCGATGAAGCCGAGCGCCGCCGCGATCATGCCCACGACGGAAAGACCCACGCCGGCATAGACGCTTTCCAACGCGATGACGCGCGAGCGCCGCGCAATCTTGATCGCGGGCACGACCCGATCGAGCTGATCGACCAGCAGCACCACGTCGGCGGCTTCCGCGGACGCGGCTGCGCCTTTGGCGCCCATGGCCAGGCCCAGATCGGCGGCGGCGAGCGCAGGCGCGTCGTTGACGCCGTCGCCGATCATCATGACCGGACCGTTCTTGCGCTCGGACAGCACCACCAGGGTTTTTTGGTCCGGGCTCAGCTCCGATCGCACGGCGTCGATCGACAGGCCCCGCACCACCATCTCGGCCACGTCGCGCCGATCGCCGGTGGCGAGCACGATCCGCTCGACGCCGAGCGCCCGCAGCTCGCGCAGCAAGGCTTCCGTGCCCGCGCGGAGCTCGTCGGCCAGGATGAGGACGCCGGCGAGCTTGCCATCGATCCCAACCGCGACCGCGGCCGATCCCGGCGGTTGGCCCGCCCGCAATCGGGACACGTCGGCGTCCGCGAGCTTGCCTCGCACGAAACGAAGCCCGCCGACGATGACACGCCGCCCGTCCACGCGGCCCTCGACACCTTCGCCCGGCGTCTCGACGACGTCGCGGGGAACCATGAGCGCCAAGCCCCGATTGTGCGCCTCTTCCACGATAGTCTGCGCCAAGACGTGCTTCGACGCTTGGTCGAGCGAAGCCGCGAGCCGCAGAAGCTCGTCGGCCGGCAGTTCCGCGAGGACTTTCGTCGCGACGATGCGCGCCCGGCCATGGGTCAGGGTTCCGGTCTTGTCGATCACCAGCGCCCGCACGCGCGCCAAGGTCTCGAGCGCCTGCCCGCCCTTGATCAGGATGCCGTGCTTGGCGGCCCGCGACAGGCCGGACACGATCGCGACCGGCACCGCGAGGATGAGTGGGCAGGGGGTCGCCACCACCAGCACGGCCACGGCGCGGATCGGATCTCCGCTCACCAGCCAGGCCGCGCCCGCGAGCGCGATGGTGGCGGCCAGGAACACCATGGCGTAACGGTCGGCCAGCCGCGACATTGGTGCGCGCGAGCGCTGTGCCGCCGCGACCAGGCGGACGATGCCGGCATAAGTGCTCTCGGCCGCGCGCCGCGCAGCCATGAGGTGGAAAGCCTCGCCGGCATTGGTCGATCCGCTCATCGCGGGATCGCCGACCTGCTGGCGGATGGGCAGGGATTCGCCGGTCAGGGCCGATTGGTCGAGCACGGCGGTCCCCTCGACGATCGTACCGTCGACCGGAACCACGTCGCCCTTGCGAACGACGAGCCGGTCGCCGGGCTCGACCGCGTCCAAGTCGACCTCCTCGAGCGCGCCGCTGCGGTAGCGAACCGCAGTGCGCGGCACGCGCGCGAGCAACGCGGTCATCTCCCGGTTGGCGCGACGCTCGGCAAAGGTCTCGAGATATTGCCCCCCGGAATACATCAGGGCGACCACCACGGCCGCGAGATATTCGCCGAACGCGAGTGCCGCGAGCATCGACAGCGCGGCAACGACGTCCAAGCCCACGTCGCCCCGGCGCAAGCTCACGACGATCTCGGCCACCAGCACCGCGAGGACCGGGATGGTGGCCGCGGCCCAGATCGGGCCCGCCCAGCGCTCCCATCCGGAGAGCTGCGCCGCTAGTCCGATGGCGAGCCCCGCCGCAGGCCACGCGACGATGACTGGCCGGAGCATCGTCAACCCGCGGCTCACGGCGCCTGGATAGACCGCAGGTACAAGACGAAAGCACGGGCGTCTTCGCGGGTGAAGCGGAACATCGGCATATCGGGATGGCCGACCATGAGGCCCTCGCGCAATCGCTCCATGAACGTATCGAGGTCCAGCCGGCGGTCGAGCGCGCGGAATGCGGGGGCGGAATCGTGCGGACTCGACCCGCTTTTGCCGACGGCATGGCACTGCGCACACATTATCTCGGCCAGCGCGCGGCCCTGCTGCTCCGCAGCACTGGGCAGGTTGTCCTCGGCGACGCCGGTCGATGTTCCGAGGAGCAGAAAGATGAACACAAATCTTGCGATCATTTCCGCGCGGCTCAGCTCAATTTCAATGCGACATCAAAGTTGGGATGGTCATGGAGCTCAGAATTCCCCGGGTCGCGCCGCCGAGAACGAATTCGCGCAGACGCGAATGCCCGTAGCCGCCCATGACCAGGAAATCCGCCGAAACGTCGGCGGCGTGGGACAGGATCGTGCTGGCCACGTCGATTTCGGTCGACACCATCCGGTTGACCTCCGCTTTCGCTCCATGGCGTGCCAGATGGTGGGCAATGTCCGCTCCGGGAATCTCGTCGCTCTTCGCGGCTTCGCCGGCCACGATGACGATTTCGACCGCCTTGGCCTTGACCAGCAGCGGCATCGCATCGGCAATGGCGCGGGCCGCGCTCCGGCTTCCGTCCCAGCCCACCAAGATGCGATTGAGCGTCAGACCCGCCCGTTGAATATATGGGACGATGAGCACGGGCCGGCCGGAATCGAACAATGCGGCCTCGATGATGAGGCGCTCGAGCGCCGGCCGCTCGGGCCGTGGCTGGGCGATCACCGCAAGATCGAAGCGCCGCGCAAGGGTTGCGAACAGGTTGGGCGCGCTCGCTGCTGCCGTGTCGAGCATGCGCGCCTCGGCGGAAAGTGCGGAGCGTCGCAATGCGTCGTCGAACCTAGCCAGAGCGGCTTTTGCGGCCCTTTCGTTTTCAACGCGCTGTGATTCGATCACGTCGGGGGGAACGCCGTACATGTCGACCATCATCGGTACGAGCGGCTCATACAAGAAGGCGATGCCCGTCAGATGCGTCTCGAACGCGGCGGCGACGGAGAATGCAAAATCCGTGGCGACGTCGCCCGACGCGTCGAGCGGGAGATTTACCACGATATCCTTGA
>WNEY01005019.1_pt1 | contig 12227 bp, 11 predicted proteins | sample 5400531 | NCBI WGS metagenome assembly WNEY01 (sample SAMN13153338, study PRJNA577476) | soil metagenome | isolation source: 200 cm saprolite under Douglas fir tree site 1 | place: USA:California | collected 2015-04-18
CGAGCAGGTTCGGCACGATCTTGCCCAGCAGCAGCTCCCAGCGGCGGATGGGACTCACGACCAGGGCCTCCAGCGTTCCCTTCTCGCGCTCGCGCACGACGGCGATCGCCATCACGCTCACCGTCGTCTGCATGAGGAGGGCGCCGATGAGGCCGGGCACGATGAAGATGGCCGAGACGAGATCGGGGTTGTACCAGGCGCGCACGCGGACGTCCACCGGCGCGACGCCCCTTCGCAGCACCGTTCCCTCCACCGTCTGGGTGAGAATCTCGAGCGAGCGCTGGGCGCCGATGGCGGCCGCCGCGTTCATCGCGGAGGTCGCCACCTGGGGGTCCGAGGCGTCGACGATGACCTGGACGCTGACGTCGCGGCGGGTGAGCTGGCGGGCGAAGTCGGGCGGGATGACGATGCCCACCTTGGCGGTGCCGCTGTCGATCATCCGCGTCAGCTCGCGATGGCTGCTGGCCAGCGCGCCGATGTCGAAGTACTGGCTGTTGACGAACGCCTCCAGCAGCGTGCGGGCCTCGACGCTGCCCGACTGATCGAAGACGGCGGTGGGCACGTGCTTGACGTCGGTGTTGATCGCCCACCCGAAGATGAAGAGCATCGCCACCGGGACGAACAGCGCCAACGTCAGGGCCAGCCGGTCGCGCCAGAGCTGGATGAATTCCTTGGCGATGATCCCCCACAGTCGGCTGCTCATCGCGATACCCGTCTGGTCGGCTCGCCTCGCCGCGGGCGGCGGCCGCCTCGCGCCTCCGCTCGCACGGCCACGGCGATGATCCCCCACCACCGACTGTTAATCGTTCGACGTCGGGGGGAGCGAGCCACGATTTATCGAACGAAGGGGGCTACGCCCCCCTCGGACTCCCCCGGCCCGACACCCCCCACGGCTTCCGGACCCAGCGCGAGGAGCTGATCGCGCACGCGCGTCTTGCGCTCCTTGTCCACGAACGAGACGAAGAGATCCTCCACCGACGGCTCCACCTCGCGTGCCCACGTCACCGAAAATCCGCGGCCGGCGAGCAGCCGCCGCACACCGTCGGCGTCGGGGCCGCCCGGGGCGACGATCAAGCGCACGCGTCCGCCGACGCGCACGACTTCCTCGACCGCGTCCACCTCGGCCAGGACATCGGCCGCCTGGCGGAGTGCCGGCGCTTCCAGCTCGATGACGGCACGGCCGAACGTGTCCTTCTTGATGCGCTCGGGACTGCCCGCGGCGATGAGCCGGCCCTGATAGATGAAGCCGAGGCTGTCACACAGCTCCGCCTCGTCCATGTAATGCGTCGTCACCAGCACCGTCGTCCCCTCGTCGGCCAGCCGCCGGATGAGCGCCCAGAACGTGCGGCGCGAGACGGGGTCGACGCCGGCCGTCGGCTCGTCGAGAAAGACCAGCCGCGGCCGGTGCACGAGCGCGCACACCAGAGCCAGGCGCTGACGGAAGCCGCCCGAGAGGTGTCCGGCCAGTTGCCGCTCGCGGCCCGCGAGCCCGGCCAACCGGATCATCTGCTGGATGCGGCCGCCCCGCTCGACGCGGGGAACCATGTAGACGCGGGCATAGAACGTGAGGTTCTCGTCGACCGTGAGGTCGTCGTAGAGCGAGAAGCGCTGGGACATGTAGCCGATCGCCGATTTCACACGCTCGGGATCGTGCCGGAGGTCGAATCCGAGCACAATGCCCTCGCCCTCCGTCGGCTCCATGATCCCGGTGAGCATGCGAAGCGTCGTCGATTTACCGGCGCCGTTGGGGCCGAGGAACCCGTAGAGCTCGCCGGTCTTGACCGTGAGGTCGAGGTGATCCACGGCGACGAGGCTGCCGAACCGCTTGGTGAGCCCGCGGGTGACGACGGCGAGGTCGGTCAGCGCCCCCTCGCTTGATAGGTCTCGATCGCCTTCTTCAGGTCGCGATACTGCGAGCACGGCAGAAAGCACAGTCGATCGAGCGCGGCCAGATGCTCCCTGGCCTTGGCCACGTCGTTCAGCTCCAGGTGGGCTTCACCGATGTACTCGTGGGCCGACCGGTGCTTGGGATCGATGGCCAGGGCCTTCTGATAGATGGGAATCGCGCGCGCGGGATCGCCGCTCTTCCGGACCGCGTAGGCCAGCGAGTTGTACGCGTCGGCGTTGGCGCCGTCGCGCTCGACGACACGTTCGAGCAGCGGGATGGCCGCCATGAAGTTGCCGGAGTCGACGGCCTTCATGCCGGCCGTGTAGTTGGGATCCTCGGGCTTGCTCGGCCCCATGGCGGGCTCCCGCGAATCGGCGGCGAGCGTGGCGGCGGGGGCGCCGATCAGCAGCACGCCGGCGAGAGCAGCACCAACGAAGGCTCCGAGACGTCTGTTCATGACTTGCTCCTCCATTCGCCGCGCCTCAGGGGGTGATCTCGGCGTCGGCGGGGATTCCGGGCTTGAGCACGCCGTCGGGATTCGTAACGGCGATCTTGATGCGGAAGACCAGGTTCACGCGCTCCTTCTTCGTCTGCACGTTGCGCGGCGTGTACTCGGCGGCCGAGCCGATCTCGCTGATGGCGCCCTGGAAGCGACGGCCCGGGAACGCATCGACCGCGACCGTGGCCGCCTGCCCGATCTTCACGCGACCGATGTCGGTCTCGGGAAGATAGGCGCGCAGCCACACGTCGCGCGGGTCCATCAGCGTCACCAGCGACACCCCGGGATTGACGGTCTCACCGGCCTCGACATTCTTGTGGAGCACGACGCCGGCGATGGGCGACTCCAGGCGCGCCTCGTCCAGGCGGGTGCGGGCCATGGCGAGCGCCGCCGTCGCCTCCTCGACCCGCGCGCGAGCGGCGTCCACCGCGTGCGGCCGGGGACCCGCGGCCACCAGGTCCAGCCGCTCGCGGGCCGAGACTTCGTTGGCGGCCGCCACGTCGTAGGCCTGGCGCGCCCGCTCCACTTCCTGGAGCGCGACGAGCTCGCGGCCGTGGAGCTCGCGCGTCCGCTGGAGCTCGCGCTCGGTCCAGTCGCGGGTGGCCACGGTGGTGCGGAGATTGGCGCGGGCCTGCTCGATCTCCTGCCGGCGGGACCCGGCCTGCAGGTCGTTCAGCTGCGCTTCGGCCGTCCGCAGCGCGGCCTCGGCGCGCCGGACATCGGCCGCCTGCGTCCCGGTATCGAGACGCGCGATGAGCTGGCCGCGCGTCACCGTCTGTCCTTCCCGGACCGCCAGCTCGACGATGCGTCCGGTGATCTTGGCGCTGACGTCGATCTGCCGGGCCTCGATGGTCCCGGTGACGCCGACCGCGCCGGTGTCACCGTGGATGCCCTGAGCCAGCCACACGACGACCCCGGCGCCGGCCCCGGCGACTGCCGCGAGCAGGAGGAAGCGCCAGCGTCCGCCCTTCACGGCTGGGGCAGCAGGACGCCGACGGTCTTTTTGTCGGTGGGGAACCAGGTCCGGGCGACGCGCTGGATGTCGGCGGCGGTCACGGCGCGGATGCGCGCGACGAACCGGTCCTCGAGCGCGTAGCCGCCGACGGTCTCGAAGCGCGCCAGCAGCGAGGCGCGGCGATGGATGGAATCCTGCTGGAAGACGAACTCGGCCTCGATCTGGTTCTTGGCGCGGTTCAGCTCCTCGTCGGTGACCGGTTCCTGCTTGAGCAGCTCCATCTCCTCGAGCAGGACCTTCTCGAGCGTCTCCGGCGTCCGTCCCGGCATGGCGGTGGCCCAGAACCAGAAGAGGCCGGGATCGAACGAGAAGTACGGATAGTCGCCGCCGGCCTCCAGCGCCAGCTGCTTCTCGTAGACGAGGTGCCGGTAGAGCCGCGACGCCCTTCCGCCCGACAGCACGGTGGAGAGCAGCTCCAGCACCGCCGCGTCGTCGGATTTCTGGTTGGGCACGTGCCAGGCCAGGTAGACGACCGGGAGCTGCGCCTGCTTCTTGACGACGACCCGGCGCTCACCGTTCTGCGGAGGCTCGCTGGGGAGCACGGGCGGCGGATCGGCGGCGCGCGGGAGGCGGCCGAAGCGCGCCTTGATCTTGGCCAGCGCTTCCGCTGTCTTGAAATCGCCGACGGCGACGAGGATGGCGTTGTTGGGGTTGTAGTAGGTCTTGTAGAAGGCGCGGATCTCGGCGGGCGTGATGCGACGGAGGTCTTCCGCCCAGCCGATGATCGGATAGCCGTAGGGGTGCGCCTTGAAGGCGATGGACGACACTTCCTCGGCCAGGAAGCCTTCGGGATCGTCCTCGGCGCGCGTGCGGCGCTCCTCGATCACCACCTGCCGCTCGGAGTCGATCTCTTTGGCGTCGAGCAGGAGGTTGTGCATCCGGTCCGATTCGAGGTCGAGCACGAGGTCGAGCTTGTCGGACACGATGTTGACGTAGTAGGACGTGACGTCCTGGGAGGTGAAGGCGTTGTCCTGGCCGCCATTCTGCTCGACGAGCCGGGCAAACTCGCGCGGCCCGTGGGTCGGCGTGCCCTTGAACATCAAGTGCTCGAGGAAGTGGGCGATCCCGGTGGCCCCGCGCAGCTCGTTCCGGGAGCCGACGCGATACCACGTCTGGACCGTCACGATCGGACTGCGGTGATCCTCGAGGAGCAGCACGCGCAGGCCGTTCTCGAGCGTGGTGGCCTGGACGCCGGCCGTCGGTGACGGCGCATCGGCGGCGACGGCGGGGGCGACCAGGACGACCAGCAGAAGGAGTGGGGTGAGGCGTCGCACGAGGCGATTATAGCGCTCGCGTCGCCTTCCCACGGATCGTTGTATCATTCCTCGCTGATGCGGCACTCGCTCGCGCTCCTCGCCTTGCTCGTCGTGCTCCTCGTCGTCGGAACGGCCGCCGCCCAGCCGTGCGCGGAGCCGCTCAGCGCGGTCTTCGAGCAGCTCTCGCCGTCGGTCGTCTCGATCCAGGGCGTGAAGATCAACAAGGCCAAGCCCCAGCGCCGCTTCGAGACGGTCGTCGGATCGGGCGTGGTGGTGGATCGTGACGGCCAGGTGCTCACCAATGCGCACGTCGTCGACGGCATGACGTCGCTCAACGTCACCACGGGCGGCGGCGTCAAGGCGGCCGCGCGCGTGGTCGGGCTCGATCCGGTGCTCGACATCGCCCTGCTCCGGCTCGAGACCAAGGACAACAACCTGCCTCCCGCCCGGCTTGGCGACTCCACGCGCTTGCGCGTAGGCGACGAGGTCATGGCGATCGGCAGTCCGGTCGGTCTCGAGCAGACGATGACCCGCGGCATCATCAGCGGCCTCAACCGCCTGCTGCCCGGCCTGCCCGATCAGCCCATGCTTCAGACCGACGCCGCCATCAATCCGGGGAACTCGGGCGGACCGCTGGTAGACCGCTGCGGCCACGTCATCGGCGTCAACACCTACATCTCGCAGGATGCGCAGAGCATCGCCTTCGCCATTCCGATCAATGCGGTGAAGAACGTGCTACGTGACCTGCGTGAGCGCGGGCGCGTGGTGCGGCCGTGGCTCGGCATGCAGGGCCGGGCGGTGGACACGCCCATCAGCTCGCTGCTCCGCGTGCCGCTCGTGCCCGGCTATCTCATCGAGGTCGTCTTCGAGGGGAGTCCCGCCGATCAGGCCGGTATCCGCGGCGGCAACCTCTCGGTGATCGTCCAGGGCGAGGAGTACCTGGTCGGCGGCGACATCCTCACCGCCATCCACGGCCAGCCGGTGCGGAGCCACGACGAGTACATGACGCGCGTCAACGCGCTCAAGCCAGGCCAGAAGGTGCGCGTGACGATCGTGCGCGACGGCCAGTCACGCGAGGTGTCGCTGAAGGTCGAAGAGCGTCCACGCTTGCCCTCCGATCTCGCCGATTGACGATTGAACAGGGCACGGGCACCCGGGCTATCGCCACGCCCGTGCCCCGCCGCGATCACGCGGTTCGGGTGTTTTTCCGGCCGATCTGAGATCTTGTCAACCGTCCAACAACGACCGCGCGGCCTGGAACACGCGGCGCAGCATCGGGCGCGTGAGCTTGCCCGTGAAGGTGTTCTGCTGGCTGGGATGGTAGGAGCCGATCAGCGCGATGCCGTCGGCGAAGCGCGTGACGGCGGCGTGACCGAAGCGCGGCAGCGGCCGCGGCAGTGGTTGGCCGAGGGCCCGGCGAGCCCGCAGGTAGGCGAGCCAGCCGATCCGCCCCAGCCCGACGACGACCCGCGCCCGCTCGAACAGGCGCAGCTCCTCGAGCAGATACGGCTCGCAGCGGACGATCTCGTCCGGCGTGGGCTTGTTGGCGGGGGGCGCGCAGCGGATCGTCGCGGTGACGTAGGCGTCGCTCAGCCGCAACCCGTCGTCCGCGTGCTCGGACGTTGGCTGGTTGGCGAAACCCGTCTCCCACAGCGCGCGATAGAGCCAATCGCCGCTTCGGTCCCCCGTGAACATGCGGCCGGTGCGATTGCCACCGTGGGCGGCCGGGGCCAGACCGACCAGGAGCACGCGCGCCCGGGGGTCGCCGAAGCCCGGCAATGGCCGCGCCCAGTAGCGCTGGTCGCGGTAGCGCCGTGGTGGATCGGCGGCCGCCGCTTCGCGGTGAGCGACGAGACGCGGACAGCGGCGGCAGCGAACGATGCGGGCGTTGAGCCGGGCCAGAGGATCGACGGTGGCCATCGGCGACGGATTGTGACACGTTGAGCGCGATGAGGCGACGAGAGCCGCCCGGTGGAGCCCGCGTGCCGACGCTGATCGTCCACGGCGGCGCCGGCGCCGAGCCTGCCGATGGCCGGGACGAGCTGCGCGCCGGCGTGCGCGAGGCAATCGCGGCCGGTTGGCGCGTGCTCGGTGGCGGTGGCCGCGCCGTCGATGCCGTCGAAGCGGCCGTGCGCGCGCTTGAAGATCACCCGCGCTTCAACGCCGGCCGCGGCGCCGTGCTCACCGCCGCCGGCACCGTCGAGCTCGACGCGTCGATCATGGAAGGTGATCGCTTGCGCTGCGGAGCCGTCGCCGCCGTGGCCGGCATTCCCCACCCGATCACGCTCGCCCGCCGGATCATGGATGACGGCCGCCACGTCCTGCTCGTCGCCGACGGCGCGCGATCATTCGCGCGCGCGGCCGGCGTTCCCGAGTGCGATCCCGACGCGCTCGTCACCGAGCGCCAGCGCCGCCGCTGGCTCGAGCGCGAGCCTGCCGCCGGCGCCGCCGGCACGGTCGGCGCCGTCGCGCTCGACCGCCACGGAACCACGGCCGCCGCGACGTCCACGGGCGGCGTGGCCGGCAAGCTTCCCGGGCGTGTGGGCGACTCTGCGCTCATCGGGGGCGGCACCTACGCCGACAGCACGCTCGGCGGCGTGTCGTGCACGGGCGATGGCGAGGCGATCATCCGCGTCGTCCTCGCGCGGCGCGCGCTCGACTATTTGAAGGAAGCCGACGACGCCAGCTACGCCGCGCAGGTGGCCGTGGACCTGCTCGTCGAGGAAGGTCAGGGCGAGGGTGGCTTGATCCTGGTGGACTGGCGAGGCTGCACCGGCTACGCCCATTCGACGCCCCTCATGCCCGTCGGCTGGATGTCCCCGGCTCTGGTCGACCCGATGGTCCCGTTCTGATGCTCACCGTGGCCGACATCGAGGCGGCGCGCGAGCGGATCGCCGGGGCCGTGTACCAGACGCCGTGCGCGTACTCTCAGACGCTCTCCGACCTCACGCGCACGCACTGCTTCGTGAAGCTCGAGAACCTCCAGATGACGGGATCGTTCAAGGAGCGCGGCGCGGCGAATCTGCTCCGGCAGCTCGGCGCCGCCGAGCGCGCCCGCGGCGTCGTCACCGCCAGCGCCGGCAACCACGGCCTGGCCGTCGCCTTCCATGGTGCGCGTCTCGGCATTCCGGTCACGATCGTCATGCCGGAGTGGGCGCCGCTGATCAAGCTGACCTCGGCCCGACGCCACGGCGCCGAGGTGATCCTCCACGGCGCGAACTTCGACGAGGCATACGCGCGGGCGCGCGAGATCGCCGACGGGGGCGGCGGCGTCTTCGTCCATCCCTTCAACGATCTTCGTGTCATCGCCGGCCAGGCGACGCTCGGGCTCGAGCTCGCCGAGCAGCAGCCCGACCTCGACGCGGTCGTGGTGGCGGTGGGCGGCGGGGGCCTGGCCGCGGGCGTCGCCCTCGGCGTCAAGGCGCGCCGGCCGGGCGCGCGCGTCATCGGGGTGGAGGCCGCCGCGCTACCCGCGATGGTGCGGGCGCTGGAGGCCGGCCAGCCGGTGACCTTGCCGGCCGCCCCCACCATCGCCGACGGCATCGCCGTCCGCCAGGTCGGCGATCTCACCCTCGACCTCGTGCGCAAGCACGTGGACGACGTCGTGACCGTGAGCGAAGAGGAGCTGGCCAACGCCATCCTCCTCCTGCTCGAGATCGAGAAGACCGTCGTCGAGGGCGCGGGGGCGGCGCCGCTGGCCGCGCTCGTCAATCGCCCACTCGGCCTGGCCGGCGCGCGAGTCGTGCTCGTGCTCTCCGGCGGGAACATCGACGTGACGATGCTCTCGCGCATCATCGAGCGCGGGCTCGTGAAGGACGGCCGCCTGGTGCGCGTAGGCGTCGTGTTGCGCGACCGGCCGGGCGCGCTGTCGCGCCTCACCGCGCTGATCGCCGAGGATCGCGCGAACATTTTGCAGATCGATCATCACCGCGCGTTTTCGTCCACGGCGATCGGCGACAGCGAAGTGGAGCTGACGCTGGAGACGTCGGGCCGCGAGCAGATCGACCGATTGCTGACGCGGCTGGTAAGCGCGGGATACCACGTGGAGGAGCGGCCGCGATGAGCGCCCGCGACGACGTCGCCCTGGTCGGGGTCGACGACGGCCATCCAGCTCGCGACTGAAGCGCCGGAGTCAGATGAGCGTCAGACCGAAGTGGCGGCCGAGGCCGGCAGCGACGCCACGACCACGGCGCGGGCGCGTTCGGCCAGGTCGCGCGCGGCATCGCGGGCCGCGAGCGTAGCATCCGGCCACAGCAGCGCGTGATACGTGATCGTCACGTGTCCGCGGCGCGGCAAGGTGCGGCCGGGCGGCCAGGCTTCGAAGCCGCCGACGATGGTCACCGGCAACACGGGCGCGCCGAGCGAGACGGCCAGGCGGAACGCGCCTGACTTGAAACGCCCGACGGTCCCGTCAGGGCTCCGCCCGCCTTCTGGAAAGATCATCACCGCCTCTCCGGCCTGGAGCAGCCGCACCGCCTCCCGCGCCGCCCGCGGATCCGCCGATTCGACCTCGACCGGAAACGCGCGCAGCCGGCGGATGAACCCACCCAGGCCGGGAATCGTGAACAGCCGGCTCCACGCCATGTAATAGACCGGGCGGCGGACGGGGATCGTCACCAGGACGGGGTCGGCGTAGGTCTGGTGGTTCGGAGCAATGACGAGCGGGCCAGTCTGCGGGATGTGCTCGACACCGGAGAGCCGCAGGCCGAAGTAGAAGCGGGACAGCGCTAGGACCCCTGGGCGGAAGACGTCGAGGACCGGCGTGCGCACGACTTAAAGCCTACACAAAAAACGGGGCCGGCGATCGCCGGCCCCGTCGGGTAGTCTGTCGGGTGGCGTCCGTCTAGTCTTCCTCGTCTTCGCCGCCGCCGGCGGCGGCGCCGCCGAACTCAGCCTCCACGGCCTCGAGCCGCCGGCCGAGCCGCTCGATGCGGTCCTGGCAGCGGACGCAGGTCTGGACTTCCGGCAGGGCGCGCAGTCGGGCGGGCGCGATGTCCTCGCCGCACTCCACGCACGTGCCGTACTCACCATCGCGAAGGCGGTCCAGCGCGGCCTGCAGCCGATGTACGCGCTCGATCAGCAGTTCACGGGTTGCAAAGCCGATCTCGCGACGCTCGAGCTCCTGCACCTCGCTGAAGTCATCGCCGTCTGCCGAGACGGCCGGCGCGGGCAGTTCTTCGAGGGCCACTGCGCTTTCCATCCGGCGGAGCCGGCTGACCACGGTCAGCAGGTCCTGCTCCAGCCGCTCTCTGATCCCATTCATGGCGTCCCCTCCCATGTCCTTCGACTGCGCGGCGTGCTACGTGCAACTACGGTGCCTAAGCCACAGACGGATGGGAGGGTCGTCTAATTCATTGGAATGTCGGCAATGTCTGCGGTCGATGGTCTGGCCGCGCCGTCGCCGCGACTGACAGCACCGGGCAGAATACCCGGGAGGAAGTGACAGAAAGGGTGACGATTTTCGAGGGAGCGGAAAGGCCGGGGCGGCGGCGCCACCCCGGTCTCGCGAGAATCAGTGCTCGGTGTGAATCTGGACGTGCCTATAGATGTTGCCTGACCACGCGACGAGCGCGGTGGCAAGCAACGGCAGCATCCCACCGAACCAGCCGTTGCCGATGTGGTAGGGCAGCGACATCGACGTATAACGGATTTTAGTCGGGAAAAGTTCCACCAGGAACGCAGCGATGGGCCCGTAGACCATCGTCACGTAGATCACCATGATGATCAGGATGAGCTCGGCCCCGACCCAGTTGACCTTGGCGGAATCCGCCTTCGGCGGATAGCCGGTCGCCTTGAGCGCGTTGTTGAACTTCGCTGGATCCCAGCCCTCGATCGTGATGTCGCCGATCCTGGTGACGACGGCCTTCCCCGGCACCGCCGGTACCGACGCGAAAGACAGGCCGGCCTTGCCCAGGAAGTCCTTGGCCCGGTCACACGCCGTCTGCCGCGACCATGGGCCGATGAAGATGTGGAAGTTGCAGTCAGTGGCTGCCACTTCGATCGCCGTGTGCTGCTGGTAAGCCTCCAGATCCGGATTCACGAAGTGCGTCAGTCCCCTGAACAGCGGGAAGTACGTGATCGCCGCGATGATGCAACCGGCGAGGATGATCTTCTTCCGGCCGATCCGGTCGGACAGCGCGCCGAACACCAGGAAGAACGGCGTGCCGAGAATGAGCGACAGCCCGATGAGGGTGTAGGTCGGGATGAAGTCGAGCTTCAGATAGATGAGCAGGAAGAACAGCGCGTAGAACTGCCCCGTGTACCACACGACGCCCTGGCCGGCCGTGGCGCCGAGCAGGGCCAGCGCGACGTACTTGTTGTTCGGGTACTTGAAGAAGCTGTCCTTGAGCGGCGTCTTCGAGCCCTTGCCCTGGGCCTTCATCCGCCGGAAGAGTGGTGACTCGTTGAGGCTGAGCCGGATGTAGATCGACATCAGGAGCAGCGGGATCGAGAACCAGAACGGAATGCGCCAGCCCCAGGTGGCGAACGCCGTGGCGTCCATGACGTATCGACAGAATCCGATGACGATCAGGGCCATCAGCATGCCCAGCGTCGCCGTCGTCTGGATCCAACTGGTCGCGTAGCCGCGCTTGTCGTCCGGGGCGTGCTCGGCCACGTACGTGGCCGCGCCACCATATTCACCGCCGAGCGCGAGCCCCTGGGCAAGCCGCAACGCCACCAGGATCACCGGTGCGGCGAAACCGAGCGACGCGTAGGTCGGCATGAAGCCGACGAGGACCGTCGACACGCCCATGACGACGATGGTGACGAGGAAGGTGTATTTCCGTCCGACGAGATCGCCGATGCGACCGAAGATCAGCGCGCCGAACGGCCGGATGAGAAAGCCCGCGGCGTAGGCGCCGAACGCGCCGAGCAGGGCGGCCGTCTGGTTACCCTGTGGGAAGAACAGGCCGGCAAAGAACGGTGCGAGGATCGCATACAGATAGAAGTCGTACCACTCGAACACGGTGCCGACCGACGAAGCGACGATGACGCGCCGCTCCACGGCGGCGCTCACCACGCGATCGCCAAACATGACCCCTGTCGCTATGCTCATCTTCTCCCCCCGTTAACGAGCGCGCCGCCCCGGACGCTGCCGGCTGGTTTGCCGAGCGCGGCTGGATAAGCACGCGGCATACCAGAGCGGCATCGCGGTCAAATGCTTGGATTTCCCGCGGCACGACGGTAGGGGGGAAGAAGCCGCCTCTGACTTCGGAATCAAAGCTGTCATGGTCCAAAGGCCTAACTCGGTCTGGCGGGGGGAACCGGGGCGACCGCGCTGGCTCGCCCCGGACACGCCAAGGACTACCTCGGGCCGGTGGCCGTTACGCGCGGCTGCGCGCGGCCTCGATCGCGCCTTCCTCCCAGATGCTGTGCTTGCGCGTCTCCGGCATCACGAAGATCGCGATCAGGAACATGACGGCCGGGAGCGCGATGGGATAGACCAGGGCCCAGAGGAGGGGATTGCTGGAGCCCGCTTCCACCGCCTTGGCGTACGCCGCGGTGGTGATGATGGGCACGAGACCCCCGCCCCACCCGTTGCCGATGTGGTAGGGCACCGACACCGAG
>WNEY01007547.1_pt1 | contig 12222 bp, 16 predicted proteins | sample 5400531 | NCBI WGS metagenome assembly WNEY01 (sample SAMN13153338, study PRJNA577476) | soil metagenome | isolation source: 200 cm saprolite under Douglas fir tree site 1 | place: USA:California | collected 2015-04-18
AACGGGTGACAGTTTGCTTCGGACACAGGCATCCCGGGCGAAGCAGCTCGGACGTGAGCAAAGAAGCAACTCGATTTCACATGCTCGCTCAGCCGGCGAAGATTCTGATTGCTCCAAGCTGGAGTAACGCTGGCAAATACGCACGGTGTCGAACTGATCTGAGGCGCGTACCAACCGACACCAAATCCATCTCCGTTGAGAGGTTCGGACCGCTCTTTGGCCTTGAAGCTTTATCGAATCAGCGAGTTCGCTGGCCGATACAGCAAATCCGCCAGAAGAATTTCCGGCCCCCTGTAGCAGATGAACCTACACATGCTTCCTCTCCTTCGGCGCGCACCGAGTCAGTACGCGACCGTCATCGTACCTTTCATGCCCGACGCGAAGTGTCGCGGGAAAGTGCATTTTTCCGCACGCGCCTAATCTGTCGACTAACTGAGTAACCATGCGCCCAGAAATCCGACTATTAAGCCGATCAACGGGCTAAGCGTGGCGAACCAGAATGGAATCGACGTTGTGCTCATTGATGACGTTTATTTTGAGGCTGGAAGAGTCGAGCGAACCGAATCATGCCTGTCATCGGTGATGATGGTGATTGTGTCCGGTGCAGTGGGTTTGCGCGGATAGGGTGATCTGATCACGGCAAAGGCGTTTGAGGCCAAGACCGACAATGCGATTAATGCGATCGCTGAAGATTTAATTGTTTTCATGTCTGCAAACTAACGATGCGTCAGTACGCCACAGTCATCGTGCCTTTCATGCCGGACGCGAAGTGTCCCGGGAAAGTACAGACGAAATCGTACGACGCCGGGATGCGTGGCGCCGTGAAGGCGATGGTGTCGGATTCGCCGGGACCGAGCAGCTTCGTGTGCGCGAGCACTTTCGCCTGTTGGTCGGGCGCAATGAAATCAGTTTCCGGGTGTGCCAGGCCGTCTTCCACAAACTTGGCCGCGTCTGTATTCCAAGCGAGCACCACGACTTCGTGGCCCATCGATTCTTTCGGCAGCTTGCCGATGTTCTTAACGGTAAGCTGTACCTTTTGGCCCGGTTTCACTTCAAAGGCAGTTAGATCATATTTCATTTCGTCCTTCACCGTGATTTCAACTGCCTTCGTCGGCAGTTTCGATTCGGGGCTTTCACGCGAACAGGCGACCACGAGCAACGCGCCTAGAGTGGTGATTGAGAATTTGAGTAGTTTCATAGTCTTTCCTCCAGAAATAAGAGTCGCGGAATCACTGGTTATTCCACCAGCCGCAGGCATGCCTAACTGGGGTGTGGCTGGCCATAGATAGTTACAAACAAAAAAGGGAAGGGATAAAAGCATCCCTTCCCTTTCCGTAGTCAACTTACTTCACTTACATACTCATAGGATAGGTAAGCTTCACTTCTTTCCACTCTTCGCCTTTTTTTACTTGCAGCTTATCGACATGGAACACCCCACCCATCTCTTGTCCGTCAATCTTGACCTCCTGTGCCATGTAATTAGCTATTTGATTGGCAGGCGCGGCGAGCACATACGTTTTCCCGCCTTTTTCCAGCAGAGCTACCGGAATACCCATCTTTGCGCATAGCTTGGCGCACCCCTTCACTTCCATCATTTTTCCGTCCGCCCCCATTCCCTTATGGTCCATGCCGGCATTCATGTCCGGCATCATGGTATAACATTTAGTGTCAACCAAGGTGCCTTCCAAGTGCGTGCCTCCCATGCCTCCCATAGGATGTTGGGCCGACATCACGAATACGCCAAGGGCGCTTCCCACTACTAACGCCGCGAGGATTTTCATTATGTTTTTCATTTTACTGATTTCTAATTGTCACCGGTCTGCACGGAGACCGTGGAAAATAGTTTAAGGAGCCGTGCCTTGAAACTCTTGAGTAGTCGCTTTCCCTTGCCTTGGATCTTCGCAAGCTACGGCCGTAAACTTTGCAGGTTCGCTGAAGTTGCGCGGTCGTTAACGAAGTCATCATCCCGAGAAGTTTCACTCTAACGGTATGAGGGCTGAAAGAACGGGATTATTCCGACGCGCGTTTTGCCAGATAGTCTTTGACGAAAACTGAATCCACGGAATAGCGCGCGCTGGCGAGCATCTCATCGTTAACGTGCGCGCGTCTGATGGCGAAATCATGCAGTGGACAGCCCAGCTCGCGGTTGTCGCGAATTGTGGTCGGCATTACCGCTCTGGCGATGTTCGGCCCGGCGATCGCGATGTTCATTTTACAGAAAAACGACAGAAGGTTTCTCCTCGCGCTTTTCAAACCACACTGTACACACTTCCAAAATGAATTCGCTCGATGTTCGCAATCGCGTTGGCGTGGCGCTGCTGGTCCTGCGCGTCACGGTTTTTCTGGTCATGCTGATCTGGACAATCGACAAGTTTGTTCGGCCGACGCACGCCGCGTCCGTTTATGAGCATTTCTACTTTCTGCGCGGGCTCGGTCCTGCGATCATTTACTCGATCGGAGTCGCGGAACTTGTGCTCTTGATCGGATTTGTGATTGGGTTCGCGCCGCGATTCACCTACGGGCTGGTGCTGCTGCTTCACGCCGTCTCAACGTTTTCTACTTTCCGTCAATATCTTCATCCGTTCGAAGGGCCGAATATCCTTTTCTTTGCTGCCTGGCCGATGCTTGGCGCCTGCTTCGCTCTCTATTACTTGCGAGGCCTCGATACGCTGGGGCGAATCGGATTCCGGGCGAACCCGGTGCGAGTTGGTTGATCCTGCCGTTTTCGCTGGAATAAAACATGCCGTCAGTGCGGACAATGCATTCGCTGCAGGATGGCAATCGGATACTGCGTCTAAGAGATTACAACGAGCGACGACCATAGCGCGCGCGTGCCCACACCTTAGTGTGGTTAGTTTACCGTCACCGGAACTGCTTTTTGGGTACTGTTTCCGGTATCGTCGATCACGGTAAGATGTACCTTGTAAGCTCCAGGCGCCGGAAACGACTTGGTTGGCGTCTTGTTGTCGTAAGCGTAGTCGCCGTCGTCGAAGGTCCAGACGAAATGCTTGATCGATCCACCATTATGAGCGGTTGCCTGAGCTGTGAACTGAACTTTCAATGGGGATGTTGAAAGCACTTGGTACGTGGCCGAGACGGCCGGATCCTGGCCTAGCTCGTTTTTTTTAAGAAACCAAGGAGTGGCAGTGGGATCCGTTTCAAAAAAAGCCAGAAGTTGATCGGCCACCTTGTCCTCCCCTAGCGCGGAGGGATGGACGAAGTCGCTTTCCACATCACTTGGTAGGCCACCAGTAGATGTGCATTGCCACATCAATCCATCCGAACGAGGAGTCGTTCCGTTTGTCCAGAGGTAAGGCCCCCACGAAATCCAAGGCGCGACGACCGGCCCGTTCGACAGGTTGTAGTTCAGCAACGCATGGATTAACTGGTCTTCTATCGTCCATTTGTTGGCGAACCCAGTTTCGTACGCGAATGGCTCCGGGCTATGGAAAGTGGTGGTATAGGCACGGGTACGGGTGGAAAAGTAGGCGAGCAAGCAGCTCGGATATTTCTGCTTGAGCGTCTGGAGAATTCTTTCGAGATCGCCCTGCAGGCGGGTTGCATGTGTCGGAAAATCTCCGTAATTGCCCGGGTCTACCAAAGCTTGCTTGATCCAGGCGATCTGTACCTGCGCCGGGAAAACTCCCGCATCTCGTATTCTATGGCGCAGGGTATCCCAAGTGGCTCGATTAAATTGAATCCCTCCCCACGCCTCGGCATCCATTGTGGCCTGCGCGCCATCGACGATAACAAGCCGCGGGTTCTTGTTGGGAGTCTCTACTGCGTCATCAACGCGTGGCTTGAATGCGACCGGCGGTTCCTCGCCCTCGCCACCAAACTCCTGCGTCGTATTGGACATCCCAATCGAGATCATGACGATCTTCCCCTGGCCTTGGTCCTCAATCCCATTTGAGTTTAGCGGCTTGATCTGGTTAGTGGCAATATTGATCCCGTCAGTCTCGTGATCGGATGGACGCTGATTCGAACCGCCAGGATAGAGGCCGCCTTGGTAGCTAGCGTGGTAAAAATTTGGACCGAGATCGTTCAAGGGAATGTTGTCTGTGACAAGATCACACTGGGCGCGCCCCCACTTGAACGGCATGAGACCGAATGCGACAGCAACGCCAAGCGCGATGAAAAAATGATGGCGACAGCTAATTGCGTGAAGACGAACGGAACGAGTATTGTGCAGTTTCTCGTCCGCAGCGATCCGACAACCGGCTGGGATCGCAGCAATGAGAGCAAGGAGTTGTTGTGCGCGTAGATTCACCTTAATTAGAGCGCCAGACGCGGGTTTTATTCCGACGTTTTTTGCTGGAATAAAACCTGCCGTCGGTGTTCAGACAAAGATGAAGGAGTGCGGACAACGCGTTCGCCGCAGAATAGCAATCGCGGTTGCTTTCATTGCTGCACTCCCAACCAGTCGGTTCGTCGCCGCAGGCGAGAAATACACCAATCGACTCATTCAGAGAAATCGCCGTATCTTGTCCAGCACGCGCACAATCCGGTGGACTGGTATCCGTGGGGGAAGGAAGCGTTTGATAAAGCGAGGACGGAGAACAAGCCGGTGTTTCTCTCAGTCGGCTATTCAACGTGTCATTGGTGCGACGTAATGGAACGCGAGTCGTTCGAGAATCCCGAAATCGCGAAGTTGATGAACGACAACTTCGTGAACATCAAAGTGGATCGTGAAGAACGGCCGGACATCGACCAGGTTTACATGACCTTTGTGCAGGCGACGACCGGCAGCGGTGGCTGGCCCATGAATGTATGGCTGACGCCGGACCTGAAACCGTTCTTTGGCGGCACCTATTTTCCACCCGAGGACCAGTCGGGCCAGCCTGGCCCAACGAAGGTTCTCAAGAAAATCGCGAGACTTGGAAGACCGACCGCGACAAGATCGTCTATGGTTCGGACCAAATCGTGCGCTCGTTGCAAGCCGGCACGCAACCGTTTGGCAGCAGCGAAAAATTAAATGACGAAGTCCGTGGAAAAGCTTACGAGCAATTGGTCTCGAGCCTTGACGCGAGGTTCGGCGGCTTTGGCGACGCGCCGAAATTTCCGCGGCCCGTCACATTCAACTTTCTGTTCGATCTCTACGGCACTAATCCTGATTCGAAAGAGGGCAAGCACGCACTCGAGATGTCGATCTTTACGTTGCGCAAAATGGCAGAGGGCGGGATTCACGATCACATCGGCGGCGGATTTCATCGTTATTCCACCGATCGGTTGTGGCACAAGATCGACAACAAACCAACGGCCTACGTCTGCGAGAACGTCGTCTGCCAACTTCCGACTACTGATCTCAAAACGCTGGCCAATCTCTTGACGCGTCCTGCGACCGGTAAAGCTTCAGCCGAAATTTCTCGATGAGTTATTTGCATTCGCTAAAGCCTGACGCCGGTCTCCTGCAAATTTTTCAGGCGTTTCCTGAAGTTGCCCGGCCGCTGCTCGAATATCACGAAGTTGTGTTGCGCGGCGAATCGCCGTTCAGCGCAGCCGAACGCGAACTCATCGCTGCGTACGTCTCGGGTCTGAACGACTGCAACTATTGCCACGCGGTTCACTCGCAAACCGCCGTCGCGCTGGGAATCTCGGCGAGCACAATTGCGAACATGCTCTCGAATTCCCGAGGCGAACATGTCGATGTACGGATGCGACCGGTGCTGGCTTTTCTGCGCAAACTCACGCTTTCGCCAGGCGAAATCACCGGCGCAGATGTCGATCCAATTTTTGCCGCCGGTTGGGATGACCGCGCTTTGCATGATGCGGTAGCCGTCTGTGCGCTTTTCAATTTGATGAACCGTCTGGTTAATGGCCTCGGCGTTGAAGCCTCGGAAGCATACACCAAACTAGCCGCCCAACGGCTCGCGGAACGCGGCTACGCGCAGCTGCTGGATCTACTTCCTGCGTCGCCAAAATAGAGCGACCTTCATGAAGCAGAAAGCGATCGCAGTGATTGGAGGCGGCTCGGCTGGATTGACGGCGGCGCGCACCGCGCACGAATTGGGCGCGAATGTTCTTTTCTTTATGGGCGACAATGCGGATCGCGCGTCGCTCTGCATCAATGCCGGCTGCATGCCCTCGAAGGCGATGTTTCAACCAATCGATGCGATGCATCACGCGCGGCAACACGGCTGGCTGCATGTCGACCCGCGGCGGCCTAACGAGTTCCTGGCAGGAATTGTGCGCTGGAAAGATCGCGAGATCGCCCGCTTTCGCGCCTACCGCCAGGCCGAAATCCGGAGTCTCGCTGACGACTGTTTTGAGATCATTCGAGCCAACGCCCGGTTTGTGAATGCGCACGAAATGGAAAGCCAGGGCAAGCGTTACCGCTTTGATGCTGCCATCATCGCGAGTGGATCCGTGGCGACATTGCCAAAAATCGAAGGACTTGATTCCTCGTGGGACGGCATCTGGACGAACGAGGAAATTCTGAATAACACCCGCATTCCCGAGTCACTTACGGTGATTGGTGCGGGTGCGGTCGGCCTTGAATTTTCCCTGCGCTACGCCCGCCTTGGTTCGGAGGTTACTCTCATTTCCCACTCACGCGTTCTGCCGCGATACCCGGTGAAATTTGGTGAGCGCCTCGCTTTCATTTATGAACGCGAAGGTGTTCGCGTCTTGACTCCGCGGAAAATTGTTCGGATCGCGCGCGATCGCGGCGGTTTTTATGAAATCGGCACAGAAGGCACGGACGGTTACGAGCCAATTATGAGCGAAAAAGTTTTGATCGCCGCCGGCCGGCGTCCGGCTGTCGATGATTTGCGCCTCGATGATGCCGGAATTTCTTTACGTGAAAACGGACGGATTGAAATCGGCGAAGACATGCGCGTGCGCGGACACGACCACATCTTCGCCGCGGGCGATGTCGCGGGAAAACGCATGGTCGTTCATCACGCGCACATTGAAGCGGGCATCGCTGCCGAAAACGCGGTGAGCGATGGCGACCGCAAATGGACGAAGCGCTCCAATATTCAAGTGATTTTCTCCGATCCGGAATTCGCTTTTGCTGGAATGAGACCGGCCGAGGCGGAAAAAGCTGGGCACAAACTTGTCACGGCTTCAGCCGAGAGTCGCGATGTCGGAAAACTGCATTTGGCCGGCGACGATTTTGGTTTTGGCGAGTTTTGCGCCGACGCGGGGAGCGGTCGTCTGCTCGCGCTGGTTTGCTTTGCGATGATGCGAGCAATCTGATTCACTTGCCCGCTTATGCGATTGATCACCAGCACACAATTGATCAGCTGGCAGACGCCGAATATTATCATCCTACCAAGATCGAGATCATTTCCGAGATTGGCGATGCCCTCTGCCGCAAATTCGGCGGTCATCCATTCGCGCGTGCGGAAGAGTAGAGGGCGACTTGCGCGGAGCAGTCGATGAAATTTGGGAGCTAATCGATGCAGAAAAAGTTTGAAAGACATTATCCGTTGTTGTGGACGAACCTTTCGCGTCTCAACGGCCTGATGATCGTTGCCAACTTGACCCTGTTTTTCCTCACCCGCCTCGTGGTTGAAAAAGGCTATTACTACACGTTTTACTCGATCTTTTTTCTCGGGTTGGTCGCCCTTGCCATAATTCTGCCGCACGGTCTCTTCGAACGACTCCGGTTCTATCTGGTTTGTTTAATTCTTGAGGGCTTCGGCATTTATTTCCTGGTAAGTAGCGGATGGTATTGGGTGGTCACAACCCGAGTCATTTTGCATTAAGTGGGGCATAATTTTGCCCGGTTTGCTGAACGCGTGCGGGAATACCGTTATTCCCGAAACCTCCTATTGGTGTGATCGTTACTGCTGTAGAAGCACTTCCTGAGTCGCGACCCATCGCGCATTCGCTGCGCGACTCGTGTCTCGTTGTAGTTCCCGCACTGAACGAGGAGGCGACGATAGAGAGCGTTATCACAAGACTTCGTCGGCAAGGTTTTCGCCGCATTCGCGTGATCGACAACGGCAGCTCTGATGCAACTGCGGAACGCGCTCGTGCCGCCGGCGCGGAAGTGTTGAGCGAGCCGCGGTGTGGCTACGGACAGGCATGCCGGCGCGGATTGCAGAACATTCCGCGCGGCATCGTTTGGATTCTTTTTTGTGACGCCGATGGCAGCGACAATTTGGACGATGTCGATCTAATGATCGCAGCGGCAGGGGACGCCGATTTGGTTCTGGGCGATCGATTCGCCACAAAGAGCGGACGTGAAGCGATGACGGGCGTTCAGCGTTTCGGAAATCGGCTCGTCAGCAAGCTGATCAAGCGCGGTTGGGGATTTCGCTTCGCTGATTTCGGGCCGCTGCGACTCATCCGGCGGTGTGCGCTCGAAACGATCGACATGCGCGACCGCGGTTTCGGCTGGAACGTTGTCATGCAAATCCGCGCGATCGAAGCGCGCTTGCGCATCCGGGAAGTGCCGGTGCGATATCGACCGCGCCAGGGCGGCCGCTCGAAAATCTCGGGGAACATTGTGGGGGCCGTCTGCGCTGGCTTCGGCATTTTGCAAGCAGTGGCGAGGCTTTATTTTGGTCCGAGGCAAGCGGTTTCGACATGAGCGCGATCGATTTTCAACAGTTAGTGGATCGACAATACGCTCCGCTGTTTCGTTTCGGTCTCACTTTGGCAAAATCCGAAGCCGACGCTGCCGACCTCACGCAGCAAACATTTTTTCTTTGGGCTGCGAAGGGACATCAGTTGCGTGACGACTCGAAAGCAAAGTCGTGGCTTTTTACCACACTCTATCGCGAATTTCTCAGCAAACGCCGTCACGAAGTTCGTTTTCCACACGTCGAACTCGACGATGCGAGCGATGATGACGTTGCGGTTTCACCGAACATGAATGCCCTGGACTCGACAGCCGTCGTGGAAGCTTTGCGCGAACTGGAGGAGCCTTTTCGCGCGGTGCTCACTCTCTTTTATCTCGAGCAGTTTTCCTATCAGGAAATCGCCGAGATGCTTGAAATTCCCATCGGCACGGTGATGTCGCGATTGTCGCGCGGCAAAGCACACTTGCGCCAACGATTGATGACAAAACAGGAAAGCGATGCCCGAAAGATCGTTTCGATCAGCCCGGAGAAAGGGAGGCAAACACATGAATAATCAAGAAGCACAATTTGTTTTAAGCGCCTACCGGCCCGGCGGGCAGGACGCGCTCGATCCGGCCTTTGCTGAAGCGCTCGAGCAAGCGCGGCGCGATCCCTTGCTGGAGCGGTGGTTCAACGATTCCATTGCATTCGATAGAGCGGTCACGGAAAAACTGTGCGCTGTCGAAGTGCCGGCGGGACTTCGCGAAAGCGTTCTGGCCGGCAGCAAAGTGAGCCGTCCTTCTCGCTGGACGAAACCGTTTGTGAGATGGGCGATCGCGGCGGCATTTGTTTTGGCGGCGATTACGGGCTCGTTAATCCTGCGCGAAGCGGCGAAACCACATCTAGCCGCGTGGCAGACCAACGCTCTCAGTCAGGTTTCGGCACTTGTTGAGGGCCACGCGAAGTTCGACGCGCAATCGCGTAACGCCAGCGAGCTCGTCGCGTGGTTGCGGGAGAACCGTGCGTCGGCTGTGCAAAATCTGCCTCCAAGTTTGGAACGATTGGAGAGTCTCGGTTGCAAGACATTTTTCTGGGAGGGGCAACCGGTGTCGGTGATTTGTTTTCAGCGCGGGGAAGGTGGGCTCATCCATCTGGTAGCGACGAACGCATTCGCGCCATTTAATCGCATGGGCAAAAGCGAACGAAAATTCGTTCAGCAAGGGAACTGGGCGACGGTAACATGGCGCGATGGCGCCTCCGTTTACATGCTCGCGCTCGAAGGCTCGCGTGACCAGCTGCAGTCGTACCTGCTGTAATTGTCGATGAAGCGTTATCTGAAATCTGGAGCACAGACCGCAGCTTGTTTTGCGGTTCTCTCCCTCGCGCACGCGGCATCAGCTGAGGAACACTCGCCGCCGAAGATCGATCACATTCTTTTGGAAGTGGCGGACCTGAAAAAGTCGATTGCGTTTTATCACGATTTGTTAGGCCTGGAGATCAAATCGCAAAGCACACATTTTGTCATGCTGCAATCCGGAAACGTCGGAGTGTTTCTTTCCAATACGCATTGGGATTGGGACGAAAAAAGTCCGACGAATGCGCGGCCGGGGTGGGGGATGTATCCGCACTTTGCCGTTGTCGATGTCCGAGCAACCGTCGATCAAGCGCGTAAAGCCGGATACAGAATTGCGCAGGAACCACGGGGATACCTTTGGGGAACAGAAGCGTTTGTCGCCGACCCAGACGGCTATGTCTGGGCGCTGATCAACGCGCCAAAATAAAATCTATGAACAAACTTTTTCTTCTTCTTCTTGTTATCGGGCTGCTCATCTCTGCTGGCGTGGCGGCACGCGCGCAGGGAAATCAAACCGGCGAAAGCGTCGATGTCCGCGCGGGTATTAATCACGACGAGTATGATCGGCTGCTGAAAAAATACGTGAACGAGCAGGGCCTCGTGAACTACGGGGCGTGGGAACAGAACCAGGCAGACCTTTCCGCGCTGGATGATTATCTCAAGCAATTCGCTGCCAAGATCGACACTCCGGCGCAGGGTAACGAGAAAGCGGCCACGCTTGCGAACGCTTACAACGCATTTGTGCTGCGCTGGATTCTTTCGAATTATCCGACCGAAAGCATCTGGCAATTAAAGGATTCGTTTTCGGGCAAGCGCAACGAGATCGGCGGCCGCAAAGTCGCGCTCAACGACATCGAGCACGGGACGTTGCGGCCACTAATTGGCTACCGCGCGCATTCAGTGCTCGTTTGCGCCGCGCGCAGTTGCCCGCCGCTCCAGCGGTTTGCCTACGCGGCCGACAAATTCGATGAGCAGGACGATCGCGCTTATCGCTCCTGGCTTTCGCGCGAAGACTTGAACCGGTTTTTGCCCAACGAAAAGAAGGTGGAGATCTCGAGCATCTTCAAATGGTTCAAGCAGGATTTCGATAAAGCCGGCGGGACGCCGAAAATCCTCGGCCGCTATGCGCCGGCAGCTGTGCGCGATTTCGCCGCGGGCGGCAAGTACGAGACCAAATACATCTCGTACAATTGGGGTCTCAACGATCAAGGTCCCCAAGTTTATCCGCAGGCCGGGCGGCTCGCTCCGGGCGGACGCCGTCTGGCAGTTGCCACGGCCGTTGTTTGCGGAACGGCAAAACCAACAGTTGGCCTAACGTGAGTTCCCTCTCATCGCGATAAGCGGCCACTCCGATGGTGAGTTCGTCCTGAGGCACGTCGCGTCGCAGCGTGCGATGAAACTTGTCCCACCAACAGAAGATGGTGCCCCAGTTCGAGTTGGTTTCCCGCTGCACGATAGAATGATGGATGCCGTGCATGCGCGGCGTGACGATGATCATGTTCAAAACACGTTCGAGGCCGATTGGCAGCCGCCAGTTGGAATGATGAAATAGTGTTGCGGCTTCGAAGGTAGTAAAAAAGACGAGCAACATGATCGGGGCGATGCCGAAGACGATGACCGCGAGGGAAAGGAATCCGCCCGAAAAAAGCATCTCACCGAAATGAAATCGCGCGGCGGTGCTTACGTCCATGTCGAGATCGGTGTGATGAACGTTGTGAAAACGCCAGAAGAGGGGGAGCATGTGGTTGGCCCAATGCCACCACCAGTAGGCATAATCCATGAGCGGAAACGTCGCGACGACCGCCACCCATCGTGGAAGGGCAAGCCAGTTGAGCAAACCAATATGTCGATCTTGCGCCCACATGGCCGCGGCCAGCGGGATCGGCAACATCGCGAGACGAACGACGGCGAACCCCGGGACGGAGAGAAGGAAATTGCGAATCAGCCGATGCAGCGTGCGAAACTGCTGGCGTCGCAGGGGAAAACGCCACTGGAGCCAAAACAGCGCAATAAGCATGCAGGCAAGCAGCGGACGGCCAACATAGTCGATGAGCGGAATTGCCGGCATGGTTCGTTATGAGCAAGGCGATGATTCTACGATCGGCAGATGCACAGCGGCAATGCGCTGCCGGCGCGGCGGTAGGTCTGCATACTTCCATTATCGTGCCCGTGCTCAACGAAGCCCCGCTGATTGGCAGCTTTCTTCGACATCTGCGACAGCGAGCGCCTGCCGCCGAAATTATCGTGGCCGATGGCGGCAGCGCGGACGCAACATGCGAACTTGCGGCCGATCTTTGCGATCAGTTGATCATTACCGAATGCGGGCGGGCTATCCAGATGAACGCGGGCGCGCGT
>WNEY01003203.1_pt1 | contig 12218 bp, 7 predicted proteins | sample 5400531 | NCBI WGS metagenome assembly WNEY01 (sample SAMN13153338, study PRJNA577476) | soil metagenome | isolation source: 200 cm saprolite under Douglas fir tree site 1 | place: USA:California | collected 2015-04-18
ACCGATCAGGACGAAAAAGAGACTTAGTCGCTTCATAAATGAGCTCAGCTTTCAGTTCGATGTCTAAAAATCTATCTCAGCCAATCCCGAAGAGGACGTGCCTCCTAACTGCTACGAGCAGCCCGAGAAAACCGCGCACGTGGATCAGCGTGCTGGACACTTCGAACACAATGGCGAAAATAAGCGCGCTTGACAGCGCGCTGTAGCGCAAGGTCAACGGTGTCAACTTGTCGAGCAACTGGCCCAGACGCTGTTGCGCCGCCCACTGAAAGATCGACAACTCGAGGATCGCGACTGCGCCGCCGGCGGCGACATCAACTGGGGTGTGCTGGCCCCCGATCATTTTCCCGGCGAGGATCACAAAGACCGTCCAGCCCAGCGCCACTAAACCAAGCCGGCGAGAGGCGAGCCAAATTCCGAGAGAGATGGCAATGAAAAAGCCCGCGTGATCGCTGGGGAATGATCCGAGATCGTTGGTTTGCACGTCGCCGCTCAGCAGCGCTCGATAATCTTTCTGGCTGGCTTCGTCCAGCGGAATGCGCACCGGCATGCGCTTCATCTCGACCAGCTGATCACCCTCGAGCCGGAAAATCTTTTGCGATTGAATCTCTGGTCGTGGCAGAAAGATTGTGTGCGAAAGCACCTTGGTGGTGGCGATGACGAACACCGAAGCAATCAGAGTCGTGATCAGAATTTTTCGGCACGCGTTTGTGCCGCTGGTTGTCTTACCGCCGTACCACGCCGCCAGAAAACAACAACCGATGACGCCGGCCTTGGCGAGATCATTGTCCTGAAAGAACGCCACGATGTTGTCGAACAACCACGAGCGTCCGGCCACACTGTTGATGAGCAGCGAAAGCTGATTGTTCAAATCAGTCAAGCGGCTCCCGAACGACATCAAGAGTGTTGAAAAAACAATTGCGTGAATCAAGACAGTGGCCTCCTGCTTCGACCTTGCCGTGCCCCTGAAACCAGAAGCGTCCAGCGTTAAGACACTGGTCCGCCCAAGATAGAGTCCTCTTGGAAAGAAAATCGCAAAGCGCCTTTCCTGCCAGAAAAATGGCCGGAGATTTGAGAGTTAGGGCGGCTATTTCGCCGCATGAATGTCGGCGTCTGGTGTGGTTCTAAGCTAAACGACCTTCAGCCTCGGAATCGAGCCGCGGTCGAAGGCGCGTATAGAGACGGAAATTGCTGGGAATTAATCGTTTAAGTACTTCGGGCAGAGGCCTTAGCCGGTCGTCAAAGCGGGCTGTTGATTAAGCCGTCGATGAGCTCATGTCAGTCAATATCACACCTTCTACTCAGCCGTGCGTGCCAATTGGTTCGGCTGCTGAACAACAATCCTATCCGCGCCCCGAGAGCGTTTCGGAACTGGTGGCAGCTCAGGCGGCCGCGACGCCAAACGCCGTCGCGCTCATGGCCCGCGGGGAGCCGATCACTTATGGAGAGTTAGAGAAACGCGCCAACCAACTAGCGAACTATCTGATCACCCTCGGCGTGAGACGAGAAACCATCGTCGGGCTTTGCCTTGATCGTTCGCCGCAGTCGGTGATGTGCGCGCTGGCAGTTCTCAAAGCCGGTGGTGCGTACCTGCCACTCGATCCTGCTTACCCGGCCGAGCGGCTTCTCTTCATGCTGAACGACGCGCAGCCGCGCGTGTTGATGACGCGGGCAGAGTTGGCCGAAAAGTTTTCCGCAGGACCGTGGAAAGTTGTAAGCGTTGACCGCGATCGAGAGATCGAAAGCTGCTCGACCGGCTCGCCGGCAAATCAGGTCACGCCCGATCAACTTGCCTACGTCATCTACACTTCAGGCTCCACCGGTCGTCCAAAGGGAGTTGAGATCACCCACGCGAGCTTGCTGAATCTTGTGTCCTGGCACAGGCGTGAGTTCGAAGTCACGCGTCAGGACCGAGCCAGCCATCTCGCCAGCGTGGGATTCGATGCGGCGGTCTGGGAAGTGTGGCCGTACCTTACCGCCGGAGCGAGTCTGCACTTGCCTGACGAAGTCACGCGCATCTCGCCTGAGTTACTGCGCGATTGGCTGGTGGCGAACGAGATTACGATCAGCTTTCTCCCCACCGCGCTGGCCGAAGCGCTGATGACTCTGCCATGGCCGACCGAGACGGCGCTGCGCATCTTGCTGACGGGCGCAGACACCTTGCATCGCTATCCAACTGACAATCTGCCGTTCGAATTAGTCAACAACTATGGGCCGACGGAATGTACGGTGGTCGCTACCTCGGGACGAGTGCAAATCGGAGCAGGCACAATCGGATTGCCTACAATTGGCCGGCCAATCGACAACACGACCGTTTACATTCTCGACGAAAATCTGCAACAGGTTTCGCGTGGGAAGTCAGGCGAGTTGTATGTTGGCGGAGTCGGCGTGGCGCGCGGCTATCTGAATCGCCCGGAACTGACTGCCGAAAAATTCATTTCGGATCCGTTCAGCGCTGAGCCGGGCGCGCGACTGTATCGCACCGGCGACCTGGCGCGTTATCTCGACGACCGCCAGATTGCTTATCTCGGACGCATTGACGAACAAATCAAAATTCTCGGACACCGAATCGAGCCAAACGAAATCGAAGCGATGCTCGATCGTCACCCGGCGATCGCGTCGAGCGTGATCATCGCTCGCGGCGCTGCCTGTGATGAAAAGCGACTCGCGGCTTATCTGGTGATGAGTAACGGAACGACGCCGGCGGCAGCCGACCTCCGCGGTTTCCTGCAAAGCGAATTTCCAGATTACATGGTGCCTTCAGTTTTCGTTAAGTTGCCGGCGATGCCCTTGACCGCAAACGGCAAAGTTGATCGCGCCGCGCTGCCTGAACCGAATGCCGAAAACACTCTGCGCGACGAAGTCTTCATCCGGCCACGCACCCCCATCGAGCAGCGACTGGCTACGACTCTGTGTTCGCTGCTCAATCTGAACGAAGTTAGCGTTAACGATAATTTCTTTCTGCTTGGCGGACACTCGCTTTTGGGAACGCAGCTCATCGTGAAGATTCGCAGCACGTTCGGAGTCGACCTGGCTCTGCGCACGCTGTTCGACGCGCCCACGATCGCTGAACTTTCCGCTGAGATCGAGCAGCAGATCATCGCCAAAGTAGAAAGCATGAGCGAAGAAGAAGCCCAGCGGTTACTTGCGTGAAGTTCCCTCTCCCTGTGGGAGAGGGGCCAGGGTGAGGGATTGAGGAGCAACCGCAAGTAGGCCCTCTCCCCAGCCCTCTCCCAAAGGGAGAGGGAGCCAGACAGGAAACACTGATATGAGTGCCAATATGCAAACACCTTCTACAACCACAACTGCGCCGCTCAGCCTCTACCACCTTCTCGATCCGGAAGTGCTTGCTGATCCGTATCCGCTGTACCGCCGCCTGCGAACCGAAGCGCCGGTGCACTGGGATCCGTATCTGCACGCGTGGGTCGTGACGCGATACGAAGATGTGGTCACGGTGCTGCACCACTTTTCCGCGAATCGCACACCGACGCCGGAACAATTTGCCGCGATGGGATTGGCAGAGCTGGGCCCAATCGCGCAGTTGATGACTAAGCAAATGTTGTTCATGGATGCGCCGGCGCACACGCGTCTGCGCGGCCTGGCATCGATGGCGTTCACGCCGGCGCGAGTTGAAGTCCTGCGTTCGCACATTCGCGAGATCGTCGACACTTTGATGGAGCCTTTGCTGCGCGCCGGTCGCATGGACGTGATCAACGATCTCGCGGCGCCTTTGCCGGCGATCGTGACGGCTGAGATGCTGGGCGTGCCGACTTCCGATTGCGACAAATTGAAAGCGTGGTCGGCGGACTTTGCCGAAGTGCTCGGCAACTTTCAGCACAATCCCGATCGCGCCTCGCGCACACTGAAATGCGTCGAAGAGATGACCGCGTATTTCCGCGAAGCGATCCATCGGATGAAGACTGAGCCGCGCGAGGGCCTAATCAACGCGTTGATGACAGCAGAGCTCGACGGCGACCGGCTTACGGAGGAAGAAATCATTGCCAACTGCATCGTGACGATGGTCGGCGGTCAGGAAACCACCACGAATTTGATCGGCAACGGCGTGCTCAGCCTGATTCGAAATCCGGATCAACTGCAAAGACTGCGAGACGATCTGTCGCTGATTCCGTCGGCGGTGGAAGAGTTGCTGCGTTACGAAAGTCCGAGCCAGCACACCGCTCGCATCTGCCCAGAGGACACCGAACTCGGCGGCAAGCAGATTCGCAAAGGTCAGGCAGTCATCGCGGTGATGGGCGCCGGCAATCGCGATCCCGAAAGATTTCCCGATCCGGATCGGCTCGATCTTGGGCGCACGGACAATCGGCATCTAGCATTTGGTTGGGCGAGTCACTTCTGCTTTGGGGCGCCTTTGGCGCGCATCGAAGGCCAGCTTGCCTTCGCCGCGCTGGCGCGGCGCACTGCGAATCTGACTTTGGAACCAGAGCCAATCGTGTGGCGAGAGAACCTGGGACTGCGTGGCCTGACTGCGCTCCGCGTAACCTTCAATGAACAACTCGCGCCGCCGCCAATCGAGCCAACAGTCGAGCGCAGCGAAAGCGAGTGTCCCTTCCACCGAGTCAGAACCGGGAGCGGTAGCGACCGGATCATTGTATCAAGTTGAGTGGGAGGACCCCGTCGCTACCGCTCCGGGTTCTGACACGAGTCTTTCACAAACGCAGTTGCAAGAACATTTCTCAAATCCAACGACGGAACCCGGTTTGGCGCACATCTCTGACGCCAAGCGCGCCCTGCTGCAAAAATATCTGCGCGGAGAGGTTGATGACGACCTGACTTTGTCACGCTTGATCGCTCGATGTTCACGTGCGAGCGCTCCGCAGCTTTCGTTCGCGCAAGAGCGGCTCTGGTTTCTGGATCAGTTGATGCCGGGCTCTCCGGTCTTCAATGTTCCGATCGCCGTGCGACTTTCGACGCCGATCAATTTGAGCGCGCTACGACAGAGTCTTAATGAGATAGCCCGCCGTCATGAAGTATTTCGCACGACCTTCGTAACCGTTGAAGGGAAACCGGAGCCGGTAATCTCCGCCGACCTCGATCTCAAACTAGCCGTAATCGATCTCACAACACTTCGCGAGCCTGAACGCGAGACCGAAGCGCGTCGCTTAATCAATGAAGAAGCACTGCGTCCTTTCGACCTCGCCTGTGGCCCGCTGATCAGAACCGGCCTGATTCAACTCAGCGAGCACGAATCAATATTTCTCCTGACGATGCACCACATCATTAGCGACGGCTGGTCGATTGTGTTGTTCTTTCGGGAATTATCGGCGCTGCATCGCGCTTTCTCTAGTGGCCACGCGTCACCGCTTGCCGAACTCTCAATTCAATACGCGGACTATGCAGCATGGCAGCGAGAATGGCTGCGCGGCGAAGTTCTCGATCGGCAACTCGCTTACTGGAAAAATCAATTAAGCGGCGAGTTGCCGGTGCTTGAGTTGCCGACGGATCGGCCGCGCCCGGCGATGCAGACCTATCCGGGTGCGCGCGCCGGCCTGACGTTATCAAGAGAGCTGAGCCAGGCCCTGGTCGCGCTCAGTCAGCGCGAAGGCGTGACGTTGTTCATGACTTTGCTTGCCACGTTCAAGGTTTTGCTTCATCACTACACGGGGCAGGACGACGTCATAATCGGCTCGCCGATCGCCAACCGCCCGCGCGCCGAAACCGAAAAGTTGATTGGGTTCTTTCTGAACAACCTGGCGCTGCGCACAGACTTGTCGGGCGACCCCAGTTTTCGCGAACTGCTGTCGCGCGTGCGAAAAACCGCGCTGGATGCGTACGCGAATCAGGACGTACCGTTCGAGAAAATAATCGAAGAGCTGAAGCCCGAACGCGACTTGAGCCGCTCGGCGATCTTCCAGATCTATTTCAATCTTTTCAGCTTTAGTGACGAGATCGAATTGCCAGGCGCTACGCCGCAGACGATCAGTTTTGTCGACGCGTGGCTGCATTCGGAAGAGAGCCAGTCAAAGTTTGATTTGACGCTTTACGCCGGCTTGCAGAACGAAACGCTGAAGCTGGCGTTTGTTTACAACAGCGATTTGTTCGAAGAAAGCTCGATCTCCGTGATGCTTGAGCATCTTCAGAATCTGCTGACGGCAGTCGTGGCCGATCCCGAAACTTCGATTTCCGATCTCGCTCTCTCTGACAAGTCCGAGGTTTCAATCACGGAGAACCACATTCGTCCGACGAATGCTTTTGCGAGATTCGAGCAATCAGAAATTGAACAACCAATCGCGAAACGTTTTGAAGCGCAAGTCAGAAAATATCCGGCGCGGATCGCCGTCAAGACCACGAATCACGAATGGACTTATGCAGAACTAAACGCGAAGGCCAACCAGATCGCCCATTCCATTCTCGAGCTTTGCGGCGATGACGAAGCCAGAATAGCGCTGTTGTTCGCACACGACGCTCCGATGATCGCCGGCATGCTCGGCGTCTTGAAAGCCGGAAAGACTTACGTCCCGCTCGACCCGTCTTATCCAGTTGAGAGACTAGCGAATCTATTGCAAGACTCGCAGGCGGTTGCTCTCGTAACGACTGAAAAAAATCTGGAGGTTGGGCGCCAGCTGACAGGCGTTCACGTGCTCAACGTCGACACCCTGGATTCGTCTGTTACTAGCAGCGACTTGAATCTGACGATTGATCCGAGGCAGCTCGCTTACATCCTCTACACGTCGGGCTCTACGGGTCGGCCGAAGGGCGTGATGCAGAGCCACCGCAACGTCCTGCACTTCATCCGCGCGTACACGAACAATCTGCACATCAACGCCCACGACCACCTGACTTTGCTTTCCTCGTATTGCTTCGACGCGGCGGTGATGGACATCTACGGCGCGTTGCTGACTGGCGCGACGTTGTATCCGCTCGACATTAAGGAAGACGGCTTCAGCGGTTTATGCGAAACGTTGAGCGAGCAGGGAATCACAATCTATCATTCGACGCCCACGGTTTATCGCTATTTTGCGGGCCTTTGGAGTGCGCCGGCAGAGCGTAGCGGCGACGGCGCTTTTGATCTTTCAATCCCGTCCCAACCGCAAGATGGAAAAATCCAGAGCGCCGTCGCCGCTACGCTCTGCCGGCGCACTCCAAAGTTTTCGCAGCTCCGCCTCGTTGTGCTGGGAGGTGAGGAAGTCACTGCGAGCGATGTCGAACTTTACCGAGAGAATTTTGCCGATGATTGTTTGCTGGTCAACGGGCTTGGCCCCACTGAATCGACCGTGAGCCTGCAATTCTTCATCAACAAGCAGACGAAGATCTCCGGCGAGAGAGTTTCGGTTGGCTATCCAGTCGATGACACCGAAGTTTTCCTGCTCAACCGCGCGGGCAAACGCTCCGAGATTTACGGCGAGATCGCGATCAAGTCGGAACATGTAGCGCTGGGTTACTGGCGCAACGCGGAGGCGACCAGCGCGGCGTTTTCGAGTAACGGATCGAGCGCGCGCGTCTATCGCACCGGCGACATGGGCCGCCGACTCGCGGATGGCAGCATTGTCTTTACCGGCAGAAAAGATCTTCAGGTCAAGATCAGAGGCGTACGGGTCGAACCCGGCGAGATCGAATCAGCGCTGACAAGACTTCCCGGCGTACTCGAGTGTGCCGTCATTGTCACCGCCGACGGTTCAAGTGATCAGCGGCTCGTAGCCTACGTGGTCCCTCATCAGGGCGAGTCGTTAGTGACAAACGATCTGCGGAGTTGCCTGCAAGGGAAGCTGCCGGACTACATGATACCGTCCGCTTTCATCGTGCTGGATGGTTTGCCGTTGACTTCAAGCGGCAAGCTGAACCGCCGCGCTCTGCCTGCTCTCGAGATTTCGGAGCGGAAACCGGAACTAACTGGACCGGCGCCCCGAACTCCCACCGAGAAGTTGTTGACAGAGATTTGGAGCGACGTGCTGGGCGTCGCACACATCGGGATTCATGAGAACTTTTTTGATCTCGGCGGCCACTCGCTTTTGGCCGTGCCTTTGTTAGCGCAGGTCGAGAAACGATTTGGACGGCGCTGGCCGCTGGCGACGCTTTTCCGGGCGCCCACCATCGCGGAATTCGCGGCCATGATTGAAAAGGAATGGTCGCCAAGCTGGTCTTCGCTGGTGGCGATCAAACCTAATGGATCGAAAACGCCTTTCTTCTGCGTGCACGGATTGGGCGGCAACGTGCTCGAGTTTTTTGATCTGGCACGGCGCCTGGATGATGACCAGCCTTTCTACGGTTTGCAGTCGCAAGGCCTGGATGGAGAACAGCCGCTGCTTACCAGCGTCGAAGAAATGGCGGCGCATTACCTCAAAGAGATGCGTGAGCTTCAGCCCGCAGGCCCGTATCTGATTGGCGGCAGATCGCTCGGCGGTACGATTGCGTTTGAGATGGCTCGCCAGCTTCGAGCGGAAGGTCACGAGATCGCACTGCTGGCGTTGCTGGATACTTATCCGGCGAGGCCGGCTCGACTTGCCCAGCGACTTGCGTGTCACGCGACAAATCTCAATCGTTTGTCGCCGCGAGAGAAGTTCGAGTATGTCGTTGACAAAGCTCGCTTCGTGCCCCGCAAGATCAAGGGCCGTGTCTGGCGACCGATCTACGATTCACTGCAGAAGTTTGGCTGGACCCTTCCGCGCGTGCTGCACAGCGTGACGGAGTTCAACTCGCTGGCCGCGCATCGCTATGTGCCGCAAGCGTACGACGGCAAAGCAACTTTGTTTTGGGCCAGCGGCGATCTGCGTGCGTCAAACGATCTGGTCGAAGGCTGGCGCGCATTGGCGATAGGCGGGATCGAAGTCCAGGAGATTCCGGGGAACCACCTGAACATCATCAAAGAACCGCACGTAGCCGAGTTGGCGAACAAGCTGACGGAATGTTTGGAACGGGCGCAGAACACGAGGCGTTAGTCGAAGAGGAAGGCGTACCTCTTGATGAAGTCCTTGTTCGCTTCGATGATCTCCATGTAAGCATCGAACGCGCGCCGTTTGTATCCTTTAGCGGCCATCATCTTTCTCATCTCTTTCTTCCAGGCCGCGTTCGATGAATCTTCTTGCAGATATCCTCTGACCAAAGTATCCCAATCGAGCAATCGTTTGATGAATACCCGATTGAATAACTTTTCCATCTCCGGGTTCGTCATGTTTCATGTCGGAGCAGCTCTGCGAATAAACGAAACGCCGCGCGCGGATCGGCGAACTGGGCTTTCAGAAGATCGAGAAAATCATCTTTGGGGGAAACGCGCTGGGACCCTCCAGGACTGTTCATTGTCTCAGAATAAACGACCTGGGCAGGAACGGACTACCGTTCGCTTCACGATTGGAAATCACAATCAAGCGCGATCTAACGCGCCGGCGCCGGACTGTTCGCGACGTTCCTATTGCGAATGACCTCTCATGTCAAGCAAGTATTGTTGCTATCACGCAAACGATATGTGCGGGCAACTGGATGATGTGGCGTAACAGCCCGAATTTACGGGCGGTTTACTTGCGTTCGGCGGCTGCTGTGATCAGCTTGACCAGGGTTGTGGGCGGCGACAGGCCGTAGGCGCGGGTCCAATGCCCGGTCGCATCGTTGCCGACCAGGATCATCGGCGTGTGGTCATTCTTGTTGGCGACCGAGGCTCCCAAAGCCTGAAGCAGCGATTCAATCTCGGTCTTGTCTCCGGTCACGAAGGTCCATCCCGGCCCGGCCTTGAATTTAGCCGCGAAGTCACGCAGTCGTTCAGGTGTATCCGTAGACGGATCGACGCTGATAGAGATCAGTTGCACGTTGAGATCGGCATCCCGCAATTCCTGTTGGACCCGGCGAAAGGTTGCAGTTAGGGGCGGACAGATCGTAGTGCACGTAGTGAAGATGAAGTTGATGGCGACCGTCTTATTCTTAATTAGGTCGCTGTAGAAGTTGAGCCGATTTCCATTTTGATCATAGACCTTAACATTGGGAATGCGTGACGATGAGAAAGCGTATGAATCACCCGCATCCTTGGCAGCGGTCTCAATCGGCGCTGCCGCCGATACTTCAACGGGATCCTTTACCAGTCTTAGCGTCATGCCACACTTGGGGCATTTGCCGGGTTTCGTGGACGTGACCTCTGGATGCATCGGGCAAGCATAACGCGCAGCCTTACGTTGCGCTTTCTGCTGAGCTTTCTGCTGACCTCGGGCACTCAGTAAGTTTGAATCGCTAACTGCGGCAGCGGCACACATCAAAGCAAACGCCAGCGCAGCGCCGATCACTTTGGTTAGCACAGACGTCTTCTCCATACTGCGTACGTTCGCCCTCGGCGGTGATAACTCGCTCAATAGATATTGATCCATCCGCTTGCAGGCAAGAACTGTTTCTCTTTCAAATCGACCGTTACTATATATGCTCCCATCGCTCCGACGCGACGATTGGGCCCATAGGTGATCGCGGGTATCAGGCCCGTCCGATATTCATAGAGGCCTTCGAGCGCCTGAATCAGTTTTTCCCGGCTCAGGTCCTTGCCAACTCGCTTCAAAGCTTCAACCAATATTTTGGCGGCGCTAAAGGCGGAAATCTGGGCAGCCAAATGATGCGTCGGAAGCTTGTACTTTTCCGCCAACGCGCGAAACTCTTTCACGCCTTCGGTGCCTTGATCAGCAGGGGCAGTCGGAAACGAGAAAAACAACTTCCCGTTGAATCCAATGGGAGCACCAAAAATCTCTTTGCCGCCGCTGGCGCTGGGCAAAAAGATCGTTGGGTACCACCGTGATTTGTCCGCCTCAGTCATAAACGACAGCGCGTCCTCGCTGGCACCCAAAAAAACCACGACCTCTGAACTGGTTTGTCTCAGTTTCTTGATTGTCTCGGCGACATCAAAGCGCCCGGCCGCGTAGTCAAAGGCTTGCGGCGCGCTCAGCCCATCCTTCTTACTTTGATCCTTGATGGCCCCGAGAACTCTCAGATTGAGCTCGCTTTGGGGAAAGACAACTGCGAAATGTTGCGTGCTGACTTCCGGGTTCTTTGCGGCAAAATGAATCATGGCCTGGGCCTGACCATCAATTCCCGACAGCAAGTAGAAAACTTGCCGGTTCAGCGGAAAATCAGTTTGCGGATAGAGCGTGAGCGGGCCAATCAAGGGCACTTCCTGCTGGGTCATCAATGGGACTAACTCTTTTTCAGATCCCGCAATAAAAGCTGCTGTCATGGCGAAGATCTGCTGTTCCTTGATCAGGCGCTCCACGTTGGCGCGCGTAGCCGCCGGCGTGTCACCAGTCTCTGTGAACTTCAATTCAAACTTGCGATTGTAAATTCCGCCCTGACTGTTAAGTTCATCGAAGTAAGCGGTCGTTACGGCTTTGACAGCCTGACCCATGTCCACCAGCGTGCCTCTGGTCGGGCAAACCGTTCCAATTACGATCTTGTTTTCACTGATTCCCGGGTCTCGATCTTTGCCCAGCCGTTTCAAATAGACGACTAGATCGGACAGGTCCTCGCGTGACATCTGATAGCGAGGCATGACGTTCAGCAGTTTGTTGCCGGCTGGATCAGTGCCGCGCGTGATCGCCAATTCAAGCCCGCGGTCGGTGTAGGGCGGATGCTTGCGACCGTTGGCGTTCGCCAAGCCGTAAGGTTTGGTCAGCGCTTCCCAGCGCAGATCGGATGGATTGACTCCACCTTCGGGCTTGCCCTGGCCATCCAAACCATGACAGTTCGCGCAGGGCATCGCGCTGCCGGGAACCTCGATCGAAGACTCACCCAGGTACGCCAGGATCTCTCGACTCGATGAACCTTTGCCCTGAACATAAATCTGTTTGCCGCGACTTTCAGGCGGCGTCAAAGCATCCTGCGCAAAGACGGTGAAGCCAAAAACGAGAAACAGCAGTGCGCCGGCGAGCAAGACGACTTGAATTAGGCGGGCGGGTTTTTGCCCGAACTGTGGAATGGTTATTCTCACTTGCTTACCGGCGGTTGATCATTCAGAACGCTTTCGACGACTTTGACCAGTTCGTCACTACGAGCCAGCCCAAAAGCTTTCTTCCACAAACCAGTCCGCTCGTTCCCAATAATGAAGATGTTGAGGTGATCCTGTTTGTCGTTCACGTACTGGCCAAGTTTGTTCAGCGCAAAATCCACGTTCTGCTTGTCGCCGGTCAGAAAGTACCAGCCCGGCCTGGCGTGAAGTTGCTTTGCATATACTTTCAAGCTGGCCGGCGTATCAACAGTCGGATCTACACTGATCGAAATAATGAAAACATCTTTGCCGACAT
>WNEY01007728.1_pt1 | contig 12218 bp, 9 predicted proteins | sample 5400531 | NCBI WGS metagenome assembly WNEY01 (sample SAMN13153338, study PRJNA577476) | soil metagenome | isolation source: 200 cm saprolite under Douglas fir tree site 1 | place: USA:California | collected 2015-04-18
CCGGCCCCGCCGTGCCCGTGGACCTGCAGAGGGTCCTCGAAGAGGTGGAGCAGTACGTCTCGCTGGGTTTCATCGACGACGCGAAGGAGGCGTTGCGCGAGGTGAGCGCGCGCTATCCGGGCCATCCCGCCATCCAGGCCCAGCTCGCGCAGCTCGGCCTCGACCTGGCGGAGGAGCCGGAAGCTGCGGCCGCGCCGGTGGAAGAACCGCTCGAGGACTCACTGGGAGGGGACCTCTTCTCCGAGCCCACCGCCGAAGCCGCGCCCGCTCTGTCGGCCGGCGACTCGGGCCTGGACCTGAGCGACGAGCTCGGCGAGCTGTTCGGGGCCCAGGCCGCGGTCGAAGAGGCCCCGGCCGCTGCGGGCGGCACGGACCTCGGCGACGCCGGCCTCGCGGACATCTTCAAGGAGTTCAAGAAGGGGGTCGACAAGCAGCTCGGCAAGGAGGACTACGACACCCGCTACAATCTCGGCATCGCATACAAAGAGATGGGCCTCCTCGACGAGGCCATCGCCGAGTTCCAGCTCGCGGCCAAGGACGAGGCCCGGCTTCTGGAGTGCAGCAGCATGCTCGGGATCTGCTTCATGGAGAAGGGCATGCCGAAGCTGGCCGTGAAGTGGTTCGAGAAGGGGCTCCAGGCCCCGGGCCGCTCCGAGGAGGAATACGCCGGCCTGCGCTACGACCTCGCGATGGCCTACGAAGCGGACGGGGAGACGAAGAAGGCCCTCAGCCTGTTCACCGACCTCTACGGCCAGGACGCGAACTTCCGCGACGTGGCAGCCAAGGTGCGGGAGCTGCGCGGCGCCGTGGGCTAGGACCGGCTCTCTGGCCGCGCTCCGGTGGCCGTCTTCCTCTCCGTGCTGAGCACGTTCCTCGTCGGCCTCATCCTCGCCATCGCTCCGTGGACGTCGCTCTGGGACGCGAACTACCTCCTGAACGCCTATCCCATCCTGCGCGCGGTGCTGCTGAGCGCCTTCACGCGCGGCACGGTGAGCGGCCTCGGCCTCGTCAACGTTCTCCTCGCCCTCCACGAGGCCCGCCGGCACCTCCTGGCCGATGGTGACGGCGTCTGAGCCGTCGCTCACGCTCGTGAGCGACCGCCGGCGCCTGCCCGGGGGCGACCTTCCCGCTCTGGCCGCGGCCGCGGCCGCGGCCGGCGTGGACTGGATCCAGATTCGTGAGAAGGACCTGCCCGACGGGGCGCTGGTCCGCCTGTCTCGCGCCGTGATGGAAGCGGTCGCGCGCACGGGCACTCGGGTCCTGGTGAACGGCCGTCCCGACGTGGCGAGGCTCGCGGGCGCCCATGGCGTGCAGCTTCCGGAGGAGGGCCTGCCGGTGGCGGAGGTGAAGCGCTGCTTCCCGGGGTTGACCCTGGGAGCGTCCCGCCACTCGCTCGACGGCGCGCGGCGGGCCGAGGCGGAGGGCGCGGACTTCGTGCTCCTCGGTCCCGTCTTCACGACGCCGGGCAAGACGCAGCCGCCCCTCGGCCTGGGCGTGCTCGCGGAGGCGGCCCGCTCGCTACGCGTGCCCGTTCATGCCATCGGCGGCGTGAGCGCGGAGACCGCGGGGGCCGCGCGGGGGGCGGGAGCGCGGGGCCTGGCGGCCATCCGCCCGTTCCTCGAGCGCGACGTCGCGAAGGCCGTACGCGCGCTGCGCGCCGCGGCGGCGGCGGGCGAGGCGAGGCCGCCCTCCGCATGAGCTACCTGTGGCTGGTGCTGCCCGTAGGCCTGGTCTTCACGCTCGCGCTCGCACGCCTCGCGCGGCTGCGCCCCTCGTTCCGTCCGCTGGTGGGCCCGTTCGCCTTCTCCACCCTCGCGCTGGGCGCCTGGGTCCTCGTCCTGGAGGGCCGGCTCGCGGCTTCCAACTGGGTCCTGCTGCTGATCCTGTTCCCGCTCCTGATCTTCTTCGTGCGGGCGATCGGCATCGCGTTCGACGCCGTCTTCCGCCACCGGCAGGGGGCCGCGCCGCCCGCGCTGCTCGACAGCGTGGTCGCCGTCCTTCTCTATGGCATCGGGGCGGCGGTGGTCGCCAACCGCTGGTTCGGCATCGAGCTGACGCTCTTCCTCGGCACCTCGGCCGTCGTGGGCGCGGTGGTCGGTCTCGCGCTGCAGGACAGCCTCGGCAACCTCTTCGCGGGCATCGCCCTCCACACGGAAGCGCCGTTCCGCGTGGGGGACTGGGTGAAGGTCGGGGACCGCGACGGCAAGGTGGAGCAGATCTCCTGGCGGGCGACGCGCCTGCGCACCTGGGACGGGGACACCCTCACCGTGCCCAATAGCGACGTGGCCCGCCACGGCATCTTGAACTACAGCCTGCCCAAGGCGCCTCACTCGCGCTTGCTCAGCATCGGCGTCAGCTATCACATGCCCCCCAACAAGGTCGTGTCCGTCCTGGAGGGCCTGCTCGCGCAGGTCCAGGGCCTCGTCCCGGATCCGGCGCCGGGCGTGCGCGTCGTCCACTACGACGACTCGGCCATCCGTTACGAGGTGCGGTACTGGATACCCGCGTACGAGGACTACCGGCGGATCGAGAGCGAGATCCACCGGCTCGCCTGGTATCACTTCCGGCGCCACGGGATCGAGATTCCCTTTCCGTCCCGCAACGTCTACGTCCACCAGGCGGGCGCAACCGAAGGGGCCGAGTCGCCCACGACCCGCTTGGAGCGCGCGCTGCGCGGGATCGACCTCTTCCGGCCGCTGAGCGACGCCGAGCTGCAGGCGGCCGCCGCCCGCTTCCGCCCGCTGCACTACGCGGGCGGGGAGAAGATCATCGAGGAGGGCGCGCCCGGGGACAGCTTCTTCCTCATCGACAACGGCGAGGTGCAGGTCTCCAAGAAGATGGGCGGTTTCTCGCGCGAGCTGGCGCGGCTCATGGAGGGACAGTTCTTCGGCGAGATGGCACTGCTCACCGGCGAGCCGCGCGCGGCCACGGTGGTGGCGGCGAGCGACGTGGACGTGTTCGTGCTCGACAAGAACGGCTTCCAGGACATCATCGCCGCCAACCCCGCCATCGCCGTCGACATGTCCGGGATCCTGGCGGAGCGGCGCGAGGCGCTGAGCCAGGCGGCCGAGGACGTGACGCACCGCTTCGACGTCCGGGGAAACCCCGCCGAGCTGAAGCAGCGCATCCTCGACCGCATCCGGAGCTACTTCGGGGTGTGATGCCGCCCGAGGTCGAGCCGGACGTCGACGCGGTCTTCGGAGAGCTGCTGCGGGCGGGCGAGAACGACGCGCGCCTCCGCGCCGCCCTCGCGGCGTGCTCCCTCGACTCTCCGGCGATGATCTCGCTGCTGCGGCGGGCGGTGCCGATCCGGTTCCTGGAGATCGTCTCCGCCACGTGGCCGTTCTCCGACGACGCGCGAGTGCTCGCCGCGGTCGTACTGAACCCGCGGGTCCCGCGCCACCTGGCGCTGCGCCTCGTCCCGTCCCTCTACTGGCGCGACCTGGCCGACGTCGCGGCCGGGCCGCGCGTCGCGGGCGCGGTGCGTGTGCGGGCGGAAGGCGTCTTGAAGGAGCGGGTCTTCGAGCTTCGAGTGGGGGAGAAGGTGACGCTGGGCAAGATCGCCACCCCGGCCGTGCTCGCCATCCTCCTCGCCGACCCCGACGCGAAGGTGATCCGGGCCTGTCTGCAGAACCCGCGCCTCCGCGAAGAGGACCTCGTCACGGCGGTTCGCCAGGACGCGGCGCCCCGGGCGCTGCTCGAGGGCGTGCCGGAGTCGTGGCGCTGGCGCGACAGCTACGCCATACGGCTGGCTCTCGTCTTGCAGCCGCGGACCCCGCTCGGGGTCGCGCTCGCTCAGATCAGCTCGCTCCTCACCGCCGATCTTCTCCGCGTGGCGGACACCCCCGGGCTCCGGCCCCTGAAACGAAAAAGGCGTACCCATATCGCGCGGCCCGAAGGGCCGCTCTTAGGAGTCCGTCCTCCGCTTGCCCGGACTCCTAAACCGTTGCCCGCTCGTCAGATAGATTTGACACTCGGACGAGGCCGTCGCTACAATCCTTGCTCATCCGTCGCCGCTTTCCCGCGAAGTCGCTGGATGGCTGAACCTTCGGACATGGCCTCTTTTGGTGAGAACCTCCGCCGTGAACGCGAGCTGCGCGGCGTGGCCCTGCGAGACATCGCAGACGCGACCAAGATCAGCATGCGATTCCTCCAGGCGCTGGAGCAGGACCGCGTGGACGTCCTGCCCGGCGGCATCTTCCAGCGTTCCTTCGTTCGCCAGTACGCAAAGCACCTCGGCCTCGATCCCGACCGGATGGTCACCGAATTCGATCACGTCTACGGCCCGGAGCCGGCCGTGCCCAAGACCGCCAGCCCTTCGCGGAAGCGCTCCGACGCGCGGCCGCTCCTCGTGGTCGTCGGCCTGCTGCTCCTCGCCGGGGTCGGGTTCCTCGCCTGGAAGACGTCGCGGCCCGAGGCCCGGGGCGCGAACGCCGAGCCGTCGGCGGTGGCGGTGGGGCCCCCGCCCACATCCTTCCCGCCGGACCGCGTGTATCCTCCTCCCACGCCGACGCCCAACGCGCTTCCGCCGGCCGGACAGGTTCGGGGCCTGGCCCTCACCCTCGCCGCGACCGAGGACTGCTGGACCGCGGTCCAGGCCGACGGCGCTCGGGTGCTCGACCGCATCCTCAAGACGGGCGAGAGCGTGACCGTGAACGCCAAGAAGGAGATCGTCATCAGCGTCGGCAACGCCGGCGGAGTCACCTACAGCCTCAACGGCCGGGCCGGCGTCCCCTTCGGCCGCGAGGGCGAGGTCCGACGCAACATCGTCATCACGCCGGAATCCATGGCTTCCCTCCTGCAGGAGACTCCTCCGCCGCGGTAGCCGGCGGATGCCTATGGCCGAGGCGCGAGTCGTCAATCCCCTGGTCGAGCAGTTCCGGCAGGGCAGGGTACCGCGCGACCTGCGCCTGATGGCCGCGCAGGGAGCGCTCCCGCTAGGGCCGATCGACCTTGCCGACCTGCTGGAGTTCCTCCTCCACGACGTGGACCAGGAGATCCGCGACAGCGCCTCCGCCAGCCTCGCCGCGCTTCCCGCCGACGTGATGCTGGCGCTCGCCCGGGACCGCAGCTCCCTCCCCGGGTTGCTCTCGTGGATCCTCACCCACCGCGAGGAGCGCGAAGTGCAAGAGGCGGTGCTCCAGAACACCACCCTCCCGGACGAAGCCATAGAGGCCCGGGCCTCGACCCTGCCCGAGGAGCTGGCCGAGCTGGTCGTGATCAACCAGGTGCGCCTGCTCCGGCGCACGTCGCTGCTCGAGGCGCTCGAGCAGAACCAGGGCCTCAGCAAGGACCAGCGCCGCCGGCTGCGCGAGCTGAGGGAGAGCTTCCACATCGGCGAGCAACCCCCGGAGGCGGCCGCGGCCCCGGCGGCGGCCGCTCCGGCGCCGCCGCCAGCGGAGGAGCCGGAAGAAGAGGAGCCGCCGCCGCCCGCCAACGACGCGGAGGCGGTCGCCCGCTACCTCGGCGCCGAGGAACGGCAGGACAACGAAAAGGTCAGCGCCGTGACGCGGCTGTACCGCCAGAACACCGCCCAGAAGATGATCTCCGCCCTGAAGGGCACCCGCGAGGACAGGGCGATCCTGGTGCGCGACCCCAACCGCCTGGTCTCGTCGGCGGTGCTGGGCAGCCCCAAGCTGACCGACGTCGAGATCGAGTCCTTCGCGGGCATGAAGAGCCTCTCCGACGAGGTCCTGCGGCGGATCGGCAACCACAAGGAGTGGACCAAGCGCTACGGGGTGATTGCCAACCTCGTGAAGAACCCCCGCACGCCGCTCGGGATCTCCATCGGGCTCGTGTCGCGCCTCAACCCGCGGGACATCAAGGGCCTCGCCGTGGACCGCAACGTGCCCGAGGTGATCCGCAAGCAGGCGCAGAAGTTCCTCAAGGGCGGCTCTGAAGACAAGAAGAAGTAGGCGATGGTCAACTACTACGAGATCCTCGGCGTCAGCCGCACCGCCACCGCGGCGGAGATCCGCCAGGCCTACATGCGCCTCGCCAAGGAGCGCCATCCGGACCGCTTCCACGATCCCGCGGAGCGCGCGCGCGCCGAGGCCTTCTTCAAGGAGCTGACCGCCGCCTACAACACCCTCGGCAACGAGCGCGGCCGGACCGGGTACGACGTGAGCCTGAGCCGCCCGAGAGACGCGCCGCCGGCGGAGATCGCGAAGCAGGCCTTCGCGGACGCCATGCAGCACTACGAGAAGAAGGATTACCACCAGGCGGTGGAGCTGCTCCGCACCGCCGTCCATCACGTCCCCGATGAGGCGCTCTACCACGCGGCGCTCGGCATGGCCCTGGCGAAGAACCCGCACTGGGTGCGCGAGGCCATCCAGTCCGCCGAGAAGGCGACCCAGCTCCAACCGAAGAACCCGGACTTCCACGTCGAGCTCGCCCAGCTGCTCCTGAGCCAGGGCCTCAAGCTGAGGGCGCGGCACCCGGCGGAGGCGGCGGCGCGCCTGGCCCCCCACGACCCCCGCGTGCAGCAGCTCATCGCGGACCTGGGCCTGGGGCCCGGCGAGGAGCCTCCGCCCGAGGGAGGATTGCGCGGCCTCCTCCGCAGGAAGCCGTGACGGCCCCCCGGGGGGAGCGGGCGCCATCCGCGGGCGCTTGCCCGCCCGTCTCTTTCATTGTCTACTGGCGACTCGCGTGAAGATCTCCTACCAGGCGGTCACCGACGTCGGCCGCAAGCGCAAGGGCAACGAGGACAGCCTCTTCGTCAACGCGGAGCAGAGCCTCTTCGTGGTCGCCGACGGCATGGGCGGTCACGCCGCGGGCGAGGTGGCCTCGCGCCTGGCCGTCGACGCCATCAACGAGTTCGTCTGCCTGACCGGGGACGACGAGGAGATCACCTGGCCATACGGCCTCGACGAGACCATCTCCTACGACGGCAACCGCCTCAAGACCGCCATCCGCTTCGCCAACCGCAAGGTGCTGGAGGCGACCAAGGAGAAGAGCGAGTACGAGGGCATGGCGACGACCGTCGCCGCCGTCCTCGTGGACGGCGACGTCGCCAACCTGGGCCACGTGGGCGACAGCCGCATCTACCTCCTGCGGGACTCGAAGATCACGCAGCTCACCACCGACCATTCGTGGGTGAACGAGCAGATCGTCGGCGGGATGATCTCGCCGGACCAGGCCCGCAGCCATCCCCTGCGCAACGTCGTGACGCGCGCCCTGGGCGGCAAGAACGACCTGCAGGTGGACATGAAGGTCCACAAGATCGAGCCCGGCGACGTGCTCCTCCTGTGCTCCGACGGCCTGACCACGATGATGGCGGACGACGAGATCGCCCGCGTGGTGGGGGAGGCGAAGGGCGACGTGGAAAAGGCCGCGCGCGGCCTGGTGGCGTCGGCGAACGCGCGGGGCGGCGAGGACAACATCACGGTAGTGGTGCTGCGCTTCGAAGAGTGAGATGGGCACCGCGGGCCATGCCGAGGGTCGCTACCGCAAGCGGATCGGCAAGTACGCCGTCACCGGCCGCATCGGGCGGGGCGGCATGGGGATGGTCTACCGCGGGTACGACGAGGTCCTCGAGCGCGAGGTCGCGGTCAAGACGCTGACGCTCGAGGGCAGCCTCGATGACGAGAGCCGGCGCCGGTTCGCGATCGAGGCCAAGGCCGCCGCCCGGCTGCAGCATCCGAACATCATCACGGTGTACGAGCTGGGCGAGGACCGCGGCCTGCCCTACATCGCCATGGAGCTGCTCCCCGGGACCGACCTCGAGGCGCTGATGCGCTCCGGCGAGCCCCTGATGCTCCAGGAGAAGCTCGACCTCGTCATCCAGGTCTGCCGCGGCCTCGCCTACGCCCACGACCACAAGGTCGTCCATCGCGACATCAAGCCGTCCAACGTCCGCGTTCTCGAGGACGGCACCGTCAAGATCATGGACTTCGGCATCGCCAAGCTGGGCGGGACCGGCGTGACGAAGGCCGGGATGATGGTAGGCACCGTCCACTACATGAGCCCGGAGCAGATCCGCGGCCAGACGCTCGACGGCCGCAGCGACCTGTTCTCCGTTGGCGTCATCCTGTACGAGCTGCTCGCCGGCCGCCGTCCGTTCGTCGGCGAGGGAGTGACCGCGGTCCTGTACAAGATCGTCCACGAGGAGCCGCCTGAGCTGGACGTGGGGGAGCTGGGCGTGGAGGCCGCGGGGCTGCAGGATACGATGCGCCGGACCCTCGCCAAGGACCGCGAGCAACGCCCCGCCACCGCGGCCGTCCTCGCGGACGAGCTGTCGAGGATACTGGCCACCCACCTCGCCGCGCTCGGCGCCGACACCTCAGCCGAGACGCGGGAGACCGTCGCCTTCTCGCGCCACCTCCTGAGGGAGGGACGGGTCGAGGAGAGCGTTCGCTCGCTGCGCGAGGTCACCGAGGACAACCCGCACTCGCTCGAGGTCCGCCGGGCGCTGCGCGCCGCCACCCGCGAGATGCAGCGCCGGCAGGCGCCGCCGCCGCCGCCCGCGGAGGACGACTTCCCGGAGCTCGACGCCACCTACCGGCCCGACGCCGCCACGTATCTCCCCGCCGCCACTCGCGTCCAGCCGGATACGGTGATGCAGCCGACGGTACTGCGGGCGGAGACGAACGCCCGGCGGCCGCTCGCGGCGATCGCGGTCGCCGCCGCGGGGCTGGTCGTCGCGGTAGCGGCCCTGGCGCTCCTGCGCGGGCGTTCCGCGGCGCCCGCGAGCCCGCCCCCGGCCGCCGCCCCCCTCGTCGCGGCCACTCCCGGCGCGGCCGGCCGCAGCACGACGACGGCCGGCCCGGCGGCGTCGCCTGTCGCCGATGCCGTGGCTCCCGCCCCCGCCCTCCCCGAGGGCAAGGTCAACGTCGTCTCGGCGTACCCCGTCGACGTGCTCTGGCGTGGCAAGCTGCTCGCCCGCGGCCAGGCCTCGCCCCAGGTCTCGCTCCCCGCCGGCCGGCAGGTCTTGACCTTGATCGCGAGCGACGTCGCCGTGAGGTCCAACGTCACCGTCGAGGTCCGGCCCCGCGCCGCGACAGATGTCGCGGCGCCGCAACTGGGCCGCATCAGCATCCGCGCCAACCCCGACAACTGCCGGGTCCTGGTCGACGGGACGTTCCTCGATTACCCGCCAATCCTCGACAAGCCGCTCGCGCTCGGCCGTCACGTGGTGGAGTTCGAGTGGCCCGACGGTGCCCGGCGCGCGGAGACGGTGGAGGTGGTGAAGGGCTCGCCCAGCTACGTGATGGGGCGGAAGCAGTAGCGTGCGCCGCGTCGTCGTCTGCGCGGCGTCGATCCTGCTCGCGGCCGGTCTCCTGTGGGCGCAGTCGACCTCGCCCGAGGAGCAGGCCCGCGGCCTGCTCGAAGACGGCCGCGCCTACCGCCGCGAGGGCAAGCTCAAGCAGGCCCTCGACAACTTCAACACCATCGTCACCGGCTTCGCCAACACCGACTCCGTCGACGACGCGCTGCTCGAGATCGGCCGCTACCAGATGGAGGTGGAGGGCAACGCGGACAAGGCGCGGGAGGCGTTCGAGGTGGTCACCAAGCGCTACCCGCAGAGCGACGGGGCGCCGGGGGCCTACTACTACCTGGGCCTCCTCACCCTCGAACGGGCCACCAGCGCCGCCGAGCTCGACGACGCGCTCGCCCAGTTCACCCGCGTGCAGCGGCTGTACCCGCGAAGCGAGTGGGTGTCCAGGGCGCTGTACGGCACGGCCCTCGCGCATCGCAAGGCCGGCCGGCTGCCGGAGGTGGTGGAGGCCGCGCGGCGTGTCGCTCTCGAATACCCGAGCAGCGAAGCCGCGCCCGCCGCGCAGTTCCAGATCGGCCACGCCCTCGCCCTGATGGGGGAGCCGCGCCCGGCGATGGAGGAGTTCCAGCGCATCCGCAACCGTTTCCCGACCAGCGAGTGGGCGCCCAAAGCCCTGGACCGCATCACCGCGCTCTATCGCCTCTACGGCGGGGCCAAGCCGGTCTTCGCCCTCGATCCGGCCTTCACCGCGGGGTCGGGCGACGTCCTGAAGGACGTGCGCGCGATCCTCATGACCCCGGCGCGCGTTCTATGGATCGCCTCCGACAAGGTCAAGGGCGTGGTTCCCGTCGGGCCCGACGGCAAGCTGGGCGCGAGCCTGCACGGCGCGGACCTGCAGAGCCTCTCCCTCAGCCCGTCCGGCGAGCTGGTGGTCGCTGCGCGGCTGGCGGTGAGGGTGGGGCCGCGGGACATCAAGTCCTTCAGCGTCCCCACCGACAAACCGGGAGTCACCGAGCCGCTCGAGAAGATCGAGGCCGCGGTGGTGACGCCCGGTGGCGTCACGCTCATCGCGGACGACAAGCGCAGGCGCGTGTGCCGCTTCGACGCGAAGGGCCAGTTCCAGGGGCCGTTTCCCGACGCGAAGGAGCGCCAGATCGTGCGAATGGCCGTGGACGGCGAGGGCGGCATCGCCGTGCTCGACCGCGACCAGAAGACGGTCCAGGTCTACGACGAGGCCGGCAAGCTGCTGCGGTCGGTGGCCGCGCGGGGCGCCGGCTGGGAGCTCAAGCGCCCGATCGACGTCGCCGTCGATCCCTTCCGCAACACCTACATCGCGGACGAGGAAGGCTTCGTCTACGTGTTCTCGCCCCCGGGCCAGCTCCTGACGTCGATCTCGGGCGACGTGCGCAAGCCCCGCGCGCTGACGATCGATCCCGCCGGAGCGATCCTGGTCTACGACGAGAAGCAGGAACGGATACTGCGGTACAGATAGCGCAGAGAGCGCAGAGGAGTTCTTACGACCAGGCGAGCAGACGGCGCAGAGAGGCTCACGAGGCGGACGGCGGTGGTGTTGGTCGCGTTGCTGGCCTGCGGTTTCGCGGGGACGGTGGGGGCCCAGGAGGCGGTGCCGGCTCCGGCCGCTCCCGACGCGGTTCAGCGCGAGCTGCAGGCCATCCAGGACCTGCTCGTGCGGGCCACCGCGGAGTTCGACGGTCCTCAGCAGAGCCGGTCGATCGTCATCCTCGACGAGATCATCACCCGCCTCGAGAGCCTGCGGCGTGACGGAACCTTGCCGCCTCGCGGGCGCGAGGTCCTGGGTCAGGCCTACGAGCTGCGCGGCCGCGCGTACTACAACATCGGGCTCCAGGAGAAGGCGGCCGATTCGTTCCGCTCGCTCATCCAGCTCCAGCCGCAGTACGCGATCAGCAAGGACAAGGTTTCGCCGAAGATCGTCGACTATTTCAACTCGGTGAAGAAGGCCCTGGTGGGCTATCTGGCCGTGTCCTCCAAGCCGGCGGGAGCGAAGGTGACGCTGAACGGCGAGTTCTTGAGCCTCACCGACTTCTTTCCGCTGGAGGTCCTGGCCGGCGACTACACGGTCGAGGTCGCGCGCGAGGGCTACCGGACGGAGTCGCGCACCGTCAGCATCGCCCCGAGGGCCACCGAGACGCTCGAGGTCCCGCTCACCCGCACCTCGGCGAGCGCGTTCTTCGTCACCGAGCCGCCCGGCGTCGAGATCTGGATGGACGGCGCGCTGGCGGTAACCACGGCGGGCACGCTCGCGCCCGACTTCGCGGCGGCGGTGCGCGAGAAGGGACTCGATCCGGCGAGGGCGTCCGCCCGGACCGAGATCGGCGGGCTCTCCCTCGGGTCCCACGTCGTCGAGCTGCGGAAGAAGTGCCACGAGCTCGTCCGCAAGACAGTGGACTTCGCGGAGGCGAAGGACTACGACCTCGAGCCCGCGAAGATGGAGGAGTCGCTCGCCTCGCTGTCCCTCCGCTCCGATCCCCCGGGAGCGAGGATCTACCTCGACGGCGAGGCGATGGGTGTCACGCCCAAGGACCTGGAGGGCGTTTGCTCGGGGAAGCACCGCGTGGAGGTCAAGCACGCATCGGGAAAGTTCCTGCAGGACGTGGTCCTGGAGAGGAACGAGTCGCTCACGCTCGACTGCCCGATCCGGCCGAGCCTGGCCTTCCTGGGCGTGGTGGCGGAGAGCGCGGGCGGGGAGCGGGTGGCGGCCGAGGTGCAGGAGACCCTCGTCAAGAACCTGTCGAAGATCACCTCGCTCAACTTCGTTCCCGCTCCCCGGGAGACGGTCGACCGCATCCTCGAGGCCGACCGGCTCGCGCGGAAAGGCCTCCTGCCGGGGGCGGGGACGGATCCCGACCTCATCCGCAAGGTGACGGAGAAGATGGCGGCCGCCCTCGAGGTGCAGGGGTTCCTCCTCGCGGTGCTGCCGGAGGAGCGGCTCCAGCGGACGGCGGCGCTGCATCTGCTCGCC
>WNEY01003204.1_pt1 | contig 12217 bp, 13 predicted proteins | sample 5400531 | NCBI WGS metagenome assembly WNEY01 (sample SAMN13153338, study PRJNA577476) | soil metagenome | isolation source: 200 cm saprolite under Douglas fir tree site 1 | place: USA:California | collected 2015-04-18
CCTCGTCCTCACCTGCCAGCTCATCCGCGAGAAAGCGGCGCGCATCGAAGGATTCCCGCGGGAGCTGGAATGGCAGCTCACCCACCTCGTGGTCGCGCATCACGGCCGGCGCGAGTACGGCAGCCCGCGCGAGCCCGTCACGCTCGAGGCCATGGTGGTGCACGCGCTCGACGAGCTGGACACGCGGGTGAACTCCTTCACCGGCCTGTTCGCGCGCGCCGAGGGGCGCTGGACGGACCGCGACAACATCTACCGGCGCGAGCTGTTCAATCCGCGGAGGAAGTGATGCAGCCCTTCCAGCGCATCGCGGCGGTGTTCGACATCGACGACTCGCTGCTCGACGGAAACGCCGGCACCATCTTCACCTGGTTCCTCTATTCCAACCGCGAGATGGCCTCCGCCGTTCGCAGCCAGGTGCCGCGCGCGCTCTATGAATATGCGCGCAAGCGGCTGGGCGAGGCGGACATGGTCGCGCTCGGCAGCCGCTGCCAGCAGGGCATCCGCGCCGATCGGCTGCGCGAGCTGGCGCGCAAATGCTTCGATCGCCACATCAAGAAGCGCATCACCCAGCAGGGCCTGCGCACGGTGCGGCGGCATCTGCTCATGGGACACCTGGTGCTGGTCGCGTCGGGGTCGCCGCAGTTCATCATCGACGAGCTGGGCCGGTTCCTCCACGCGCACGAGGCGGTGGGCACGCGGGCGGTGATCAAGCAGGGCGTGTCATCGGACGAGCTGGTCCCGCCCATCGTCTTCCGCGAAGGAAAGCGGGAGCGGGTGAAAGAGATCCTCGCCCGCCACGGCATCGACGTGGGCCGCTGCTACCTCTACTCGGACAGCGTCGCCGACACGCCGCTCTTCGAGGAGGTGGGACACCCCATCGTCGTTAACCCGAAGCCCGCCTTCCGCGGCGAGGCGCTGCGGCGAGGCTGGGAAGTGGTGGAGTGGAAAGGCCGCTGGAAGACCGAGCTCAGCGAGGAGCAGCTCGGGGAGGAATGGCTGAGCTGGGAAGGGTGAAAACGCCGCCGCCAAGCCGCCTGCGGGCGGCCGCGGCTAGTTGGCGACCGAGAAGCCGGAGTCGGTGATCGCCTTCTCGAGGTCTGCGTGCTTCACCTTGGCGTCGTCGTAAGTGACGACGACCTGCTTCTTGTTCTTGTCGGCCGCCACGTTGGTCACACCCTTCACGTCCTTGAGCGCGGACTCGGTGCGGGCGGCGCAGCCGCCGCAGTGCCAGCCGGACACCTTGATGGTCTCGGTCTTCTCGCCCGCAAGGGCGGCGGTCGAGAGGCCGGCGGCGAGGATGAATCCAGCGATCAGGTTCTTCATATGCATCTCCTGTCGTGTCCTTTGATGCGAGAAGAAGGCGTTGATTCAAAGCGATTTGCCGGGCAGGCGCAAGGCCGCACGGCTGTTCTCGGTCGTGGCGCGCTCGATCTCGGCGAGCTGCAGGCCCCGCAGCTCGGCCAGGCGGGCGGCCGTCAGCGCGACCCACGCCGGCTCATTGCGCTTGCCCCGGTGCGGAACCGGCGCGAGAAAAGGGCAGTCCGTCTCGACGAGGATGCGATCGAGCGGCGCTTTCTGCGCCGCCTCGCGCACCGCATCGGCGTTGCGGAACGTCAGCACGCCGGAGAAGCTGAGGTACATCCCGAGCGCCAGATAGCGCTGCGCGGCGGTCCAGTCGCTGGTGAAACAGTGGATCACGCCGCCCGCGGGGCCCAGCTCGCCGGCGAGGATTTCCGCCGTCTCGACGTCCGCCTCGCGGGTGTGCACGACGACCGGCTTGCGCAGCGTTTTCGCCAGCCGCAGCTGTCGCGTGAAAACTTCGCGCTGCACGTCGCGCGGAGAGCGGTCGTAATGGAAGTCGAGTCCGCACTCGCCCACCGCCACCACATCCGGATCGCCGCAAAGATCTTCCAGCTCGGTGAAGTCCTTTTCGCTCGCTTGCGCCGCGTCGTGCGGATGGATGCCGGCGGTGGGCGAGAAAAAAATCCGATCGCCCTTGGCGAGATTCACCGCCGCGCGCGCTTTCGCCATCGGCCACTGCCCGACGACGACGACGTGGACCAGACCCGCCTCTCTGGCCCGGGCCACCACGGCGTCGCGGTCCTGGTAATCATCGAGGTGCGCGTGCGAATCGATGAGCATCTATTTCGGCGCCTCGGACACTTCGAGCAGCAGCTCCTTGCAGAGCTGCGCCAATTCCGCCGGCGCCTGGCCGGCGAGCTTTTCGAGCAACTCGAGCGCCGCGGGCGTGCCCAGCTCGGCGAGACCCTCGGCGGCGTCCATGCGCAGGTCCTCGGTAAAATCTTCGGAACCGGCCACGCGCAGCAGCCGCTCCTCGGCGCCCGCCGCGTGTAGCCTGCCAAGGGCCCGCATCGCGGCGCCCCGCGCCGGATCACCCTCCTCGTCCGCGAGCGAGCTGAGGGAGGGAACCGCCTCCTGCACGCCGAGCCGTCCAGCCCACTCCGCAGCCACCGGCCGGTCATCGGAATCGCTCTCGATGCGCTCGACGAGGTGCGCCCCGCCGCGCGCATCGCCGAACCGGGCCAGCGCCGCGGCCACCAGCGTGCGATCGAAGTCGCCCAGCGATTCGTCCTCGAAGAGCGCCGCGACGGGCGGCAGCGCGCCGGCGTCACCCAGCGACATCAAGGCGGAGAGCGCTTCCTGCCGCCGGTGGTCCTCGCCGAGCGCCGCGACCAGCTCCGGCAAGGCGGCTGCGTCCCGCACGTCGGAGAGCGCGCACGCCGCAGCGAAGCGCATCGGCTCCTCGGCCCCTGAGAGCAGCGCCCGCACTTGCTGCCGCGCCGCCTCGCCGGGCAGCCGCAGCGCGGCCCAGACCGCCGCCGTGCGCACCTGCGCGACCGGATCCGCCAGCAGCGCCAGCACGCCGCTGGCGCTCTTCTCCAGATTCTCGGGCTTGCGCAGCAGCCGCACGCCGGAGAGGGCGGTCACGCGCACGAGCGGCTCGTCGTCTTCGAGCAGCTCGGTCAGCCGCGGCGCGAGAATTTCCGCCGCCTGCGCGTCGCCGGCGCGCCACCGCTCGAGGAGCGCGCGGGACGAATCGACGCGCAGTGCTCCCTCTCGCGCGTCCAGCGCCGCGGCCAGCTCCTCGATGGCCACGCCGGGCGCCGCCTCTTCGGGCAGCTCCTGCTCCGGCTCCTCCGGCTTGCGCGATCCGCCCAGCCAGCTGAAGAGGCCCATCACTTCACCTTCGAGCCCGGCGCGACGTCCGCCAGCTCCACCACCGTGTGCTCGCGCGCGCCGCCGCTCGCGAACAGGACCATGCCGTGGCTCACCAGCCCCTTGCCGAAATCGCGCGGCGGGAGGTTGGCGACCACGCAGACGCTCTTTCCGATCAGCTCTTCCGGCGCGTACGACTTCGCTACGCCGCTGACGATGGTGCGCGGTGTCTGCTCGCCGAGATCGATGGTGAGCTTGAGCAGCTTGTCCTTCCTGGGCACTTTCTCGGCGGCGAGAATCTTCCCGGCGCGGAGGTCGACCAGGCCGAACTGGTCGATGTCGATCTCCGGCGTCTTCGGAGCGGCGGGAGCTTCAGGCGCCACGAACTTGCTCTTCAGCTTCTCGATGTCCGCGTCCTCGATCTTGCGGACCAGCGGCTTTGGCTCGCGGATTTCGCTGTTCTCGAGCGGCTTGAAGTCGCCCCATTTCAATTCCGCGCCGCTCTGCTCTTCCACGCCGCGCGCGAACCTCGGCGCGATCGGCGCCAGCCACCGGGCGCACAGCCGCGCGACGTTGACCGCGTAGGTCAGGTCCGAGAGCGCGGCGTCGCGATCGGTCTTCAGCTTCTCCCAGGGCTTTGCCGCCTGCAAATGCTGGTTCGCGAACGACGAGAAATCGAGGATCTTCTGCACCACCGCGCGAGTGTCGCAGCGGCTGTACAGCTCGCCGATCTCCCGTTCGATCTCGCGAATGCGATCGCCCAGCACGCAATGAGTCAATCGCCCGCCGTTCTTCCAGATCAGCGAAAGCGCGCGATTGGCGAGATTGCCGACGTTGTTCAGCAGCTCGCCGTTGACCCGATTCTTCAGCTCACTGAGCGAGAGATCGATATCGGAAGCGCCCGGCCCCAGATTGGCCGCATAGAAGTATCGCAGCCACTCCGGGTCGAGCCCTGCCTGGAGATAGTCGCGCGCATTGAGAAACGTGCCGCGCGATTTGCTCATCTTGGCGCCTTCGACGGTGAGCATGCCGTGGACATGCACGCGCGAGGGCACGCTCCACCCGCTCGCGTGCAGCGTGGCGGGCCAGAAGAGCGTGTGGAAATAGACGATGTCCTTGCCGATGAAGTGCACCACGTCGCAGTCGGGGCTCTTCCAGAACTCCTCGACGCGCCGCCCGTGCTCCTGGCACCAATGGTCGGTGCTGCTCAGATACCCGACCGTCGCGTCGAGCCAGACATAGAAATACTTGTCCTTCTCGCCCGGTATCTTGAAACCGAAATAAGGCGCATCGCGCGAGATGTCCCAATCGCGCAATGGCTCGGACAGCCACTTCTCCAGCGACTTGAGGATCTCCGGCTGCAGCCTGCCCGGTGTCGCCGTCCACTGGCGGAGAAAATCCTGATACTTCGACAAGCGCACGAAATAGTGCGGCGAAGTGCGCCGCTCCAGCGCGGTATTGCCGTCGATGGCGCAGCGCGGGTTTTTCAAAGCGGTCGGCTCGTAGGTGCTGCCGCAGTTTTCGCAGGAATCGCCGTACTGGTCCTTGGTGCCGCAGACCGGACATTCACCGCGGATGTAGCGATCGGGGAGGAATCGCTTGTCGGTCGGGCAATACATCTGCTCGACTCCGCGCTTCTCGATGGCGCCGTCGGCTTTCAAAGCCTCGAAGATGCGGCCCGCGTGCATCTCGTTCTCGGGCGAGTGCGTCGTGTAGAAGAGATCGAAATCGATCTCGAAAGCCTTGTAATCCGCTTCATGCTCGAGGTGGATGGCCTCGATGTATTCCTCCGGCCGCACCCCGGCCTTGGCAGCGCTGATCTCGATGGGCGTTCCGTGGGTGTCGTCGGCGCAGATGTAGATGGCTTCCTTGCCCATGGCGTTCATGGCGCGGACGAAGATGTCGGTCTGCACCGCCTCGACCATGTGGCCGAGGTGCAGGCTGCCGTTGGCGTACGGCAGCGCCATGGTGACGAGCATCCGGGAGGCCATTTTCATCCCCCTCTAGCATGAATCGCTTTTGGGAAGGCCAACTGCGTAGGCGCTAAGCCGCCTTCGGCGGCCGCGCCTAGCCAGCACAAACCTCGACCAGGAGCCGTTCCATCAACAACCGCGGGTCGGCGCCGTTCTTGAGATCGAAGTCCGCCTCGGCGCAGCGCAAGAGCGCGCGGCGCCAGAAGGCGCGCGGCCGGCGGCGCGAGCGCTTGTAGGAGAGCCAGGCCGCGAACGGATGCGGCACCTTCTGGCCCTTGCCCGACAATTCTTCCTCGAGCGCCGGAAAGACCTTGCTCTGGAATTCGTTGTAGCCGAGCTCGCGATCGGGCAGCCGCGCATGGCGCGCGCTGTCCGCCAGGGCGCGCCTGACCGCGCTGGCCACGCTGCCGAGAAACGGCAGCGCGACCGAAGATGCGTTCGCCTTGCGCCGCAGCTCGTCGGAGAAGAGCTGCAGCGCCTTGCCCACGTCGCCCTCGCCGACCGCCTCGGAGACGGCGAAAAACTCCTCCTCGCGCACGGGCGCGACGATGGCCTCCACGTCGGCCCGCGCGATCGACGGCTTGTCCCCCACGTACGCCGCGAGCTTGTGCAGCTCGGCGGCGATGAGGCGGAGATCGTCTCCGAGGCGCTCCTTCAGCTCCAGCTCGGCATCGCGGGCCAGCTTCTTCTTCAGAGGCCCCAGCTCCTGCTCGACCACGGCCGATATATCGAGCGTATCGATCCCCCGCCCCCTCCGCTCCGCGCGCCGCTTCACGTGCGCGCCCTTTTCCGCCGCGAGCCGGACCAGCGCGTGCTTCGGCGGTAGCGACTCCGCCACCAGCAAAAGATGCGTCCTGGGCGGCAAGCCGCGCTCGAACAGCTTGAGCAGCGCCTCCAGATCCTCGGCGGGCGCGACGATGTTCTGCGCCAGCGCCCACGACGACAGCTCTTGCAGCCAGGTCCTGTCGCTCTCCTCCGGCGCCGCGCCGATCTCCTTGCGCCACTTCGCCGCCGACGAACCGGTCTTCGTTCCGAAGGCGAGCTCGGGAGCGCCCCAGCCCGCCGATCGGACCAGCTTCAACAATCTCCGCGCAGCGTCGCGCTGCCGGCGCGCCTGCCAGAGATCGCGCGCCCGCGACAGCTCGGCGAGAGCATCCACCTCCTCCGCAAAGGCCTCCGCGCCTTCGACGATGACCACCTTGGGCGCGGCGAACATCGCCACCGTGGCGAGATGCGAGACGATCTCGCGCGCCCCCGCTGCGGCGTCGAGGACGATCAGGTTCAGCGCCCGCTCCTTCTCGGGCACGAGCGCGTCCGCCAGCTCGCGCGCGGAAGTGCGCGCCAGGTATTCGTCTCCCTCGATCAGGTAGACGGGCCGCGCCTTTCCCGCCCGCGCCTCGTCGATCAGCTCATGCATCGCGCGCCCCCAGAAGGAGCCGCTCGAGCTGCAGGCGGCCGTTGCCGTTCTGCTCCAGCGCCTCGATCACCTCGCGGCACAGCTCGGCCTGCCGGAGCAGCGGCAGCGGATCGCCCGGCATCGCCACCAGCCGGTCGCGCGTCCAGTGATGGAAAGCCAGCGCCAGGGCGAGCGCATCGTCGCGGTGCGCCTCTGCCAGATCGAGCGCCGGCAGCTCGTCCGCGGCGGAGAGCGCGCCTTGAAGCTCTCGCACCATCTCCTCGTCCGCCGGCGCATCCGCTCCGGGCGGCGGCGCGAACTGCACTCGGGCGCAGCGCGACCGCACGGTGGCGAGCAGCGAGTCGGGATGGGCCGAGACGAGCAGAAACGTCGTGGCCGGCGGCGGCTCCTCCAGGGTCTTGAGCAGCGTGTTCTGCGCGCGCTCGTTCATCGCATCGGCCGGCACCACGATGGCCACCTTCCGCCGCCCGCGCAGCGGCGCGAACGAGAGCCGCTTCGCCAGCGCGCGGATCTCGTCGACGCGGATCTCCTTCGAGGGCGCCGCCTCCAGATCGGCGCGCGAGATGCGCCCGCGCGCGATCAGCTCCGCCTGCGGCATCAGCCAGGCGACGTCGGGAAACGCCCCGCGGGCGATCGCCGCGCAGTGCTCGCAGGATCCGCAGGGACGGGCCTCGGCGAGGCAGTTCGCCGCCTGCGCAAAGGCGAGCGCCGCCCGCTCCTTGCCCGCGCCCGCCGGCCCCGCGAGCAGATACGCGTGGTGCACCTGCCCGCGTTCCAGCGCGGTGCGCAGCAGCCGCACCGCCCGCTCCTGTCCGGCGATCTCTTCCCAGCCCATGAATGTGCGTTCCTACACAGCGTCGAACCTCCGCGCAACGCCAATCCTGCGCCTGCTATGGTGCGTCTCATGCGCTTCACCGCCCTGCTCCTCTGCGCCGCCGCCTGCGGCAATCCCGACAACCTGGTGATCGGCGGCATCAGCGCCACTGCCACCATTCCGGTGGCGCTCGTCGGCGACGTGCACAGCGCAATCTCCGGCATCGCCACGTACAACAAGAGCGGCCAGCAGATCAGCCAGCGCACGGTGGTGATCCTGAGCAACACGGGGGGGCTCTGCGATCAGCTCGGCGCCCACCCCGACTACTTCCGCAACCCGCCCGAAGCGTACGTGGCGATCATCCTCTACCTGCCTCTCGATCGCCTCGGCACCTTCTACGTCGGGCGCGACCAGAACACCGACGGCGAGATCGTCGCCGCTTATGCGGGCGTTGCCCCAACGCCTTATTCCGCGCTCGGCCTCAACCAAGGCATCGGCAGCAGCTACATCATCCTCACCGACGTGAGTCCCAGCGGCGCCAACGCGCGCGGGAGCTTCGATCTGTGGTTCGGCGACACCGTGGGCAGCATTCACGAGTTCTACGGCCGCTTCAAGACGGGCTCGTGCGCAGCGCTGCAGAACGTGCTCTTGCCTTGACAGCCGCGCGGCGAGGCTCTACCAACGCGCCGCATGGCGCTGCCCCTCTCCTCCGGCCCTGAGGTCAGCATCGAGCCCGGCCCGCGGCAGATCGCCCGCGATTTCATTCTCGCCCGGTTGGGATCGCTCTTCGCCCTGGTGCCGGTGGGAGTCTGGACCACGGTCCATCTCTGGAACCAGCTCGCCGCCTACAATTCGCCCGAGGCCTGGCAGCAGTCGGTCACCGGCCACTCCAGCAACGCCAGCACGGCGCTCACCTTCACCGTCGTGCTGGTGCCGCTGCTCTGGCACACCATCTGGGGAATCCTGCGGATGCTGCGCTCCAGCCCCACCGTGCGCATCGGCTGGTTCTCGAACCTGCGCTATCTCCTGCAGCGGCTCTCGGCGATCGGGCTGCTGCTCTTCCTCGGCGCGCATCTGTGGCTGGCGTGGTTCCAACCGCGCTTCATCGAGGGCCGGCCGGAGCTGTTCGCCGATCTGGCCCACGAGATGAACCACCATGGGCCGACGCTGGTGGTCTACATCCTTGGAGTGCTGGGCATCGCGTACCATCTCGCCAACGGGCTCTGGTCGTTCCTCTCCATGGGCTGGGGCGTGACGGTGAGCAAGAGCGGCATCGCCTGGATGGAGCGCGTCTCGCTGCTCTTCTTCTTCGCGCTCCTGACCATCGGCTGGGCGGCGATCTACGGGCTCTACGCGGTCGGAGCGTAGAGCGGCTAGGAGCCGAGCGGTCCCCGGTCGATGGCGCGATGCTCGCGCACCGTGTTGCGCAAGAGATACACGACCACCGCGATGTTGATGACGAGAATGAGCACCCTGCCCCAGCCGGGACGGCGGATCAGCTCGACGATTTCCCAGGGGAGGAGCGCCGCGGTCGCCCCCAGCACCAGCCAGGGCGCCCACCATCTTCCGGCGGCGAGCGCCAGGCCTTCCACCGCCGAGAGGATCGAGTCGGCGAGCGCCGCCACGGCCATGAACTTCACGTGCGCGGTGGTGGCGCCCCTGACGATGAGCGTGGCCATCTCCAGCGACCAGCCGCCGGTGAAGTGATCGAGCAGCACCTGCGCCAGCGTCGCCGCCCCCGCCTCGGTGCCGCGAAGGAGCAGGACCACCGCGAACAGCACCAGCACGACCTCGATCCCGGCCTTGATCAGCTTGTAGAGAATGATCGCTTCGAGGCCGGCTGGACGCTTGATCATGCCTTTCCTGCAGGGACGAGCGACTTGACCACTTCCAGCAGGCGGTTCACGTCGAAGGGTTTCTCCAGCGACTGCACGCCCAGGCTCTCGGCGACATCGCGGCCGGCGGTGGAGCCGGTGGTGAGCACGATGGGAATCCGCGCCAGCGCGCCGCCCGCCTTGCGCAGCTGCTCGACCACCCAGCCGCCGTCGGCGTCCGGCATCAGGTAGTCGACGAGCATCAGCGAGAGAGGCTCGCTCCGCGCGGCCTCGACGGCATGGCGGGCGTCACGGCAAGTCACGACGCGGTAGCCGGACATCTCCAGCAGGTCCTGGAGCACGGTGCGGCAATCGTCGTCGTCCTCGACAATGAGAATGGCGGGCTTGTCCATCGCGCTGCCGAGACTAACGCTTGCGGGAGGCGACCGCGAGTGCGAGAGCGTCGCATAGTTGTGACAATCCTTCGCCGCCGACGGCGTCGACGCGGATACCCAGGGAGCGCGCCTCCGCCGCAGTGCCTTCGCCGATGCAGGCCACGGCGCAGGTCGCGGCGGCGGCGCCGGCCAAGGCCACGAATCCGCGCACCGCGCTCCCGCTGGCGAAAGAGATGGCGTCGAGATCGCGCAGCACGGAACGATCCGCCGTCCTGGGGGTCACGGTGCGGTAGAGAGTCAGGACCTCGACGGCGGCGCCAGCCTGCTCGAGTCCGTTCACCAGCGCGGGATTGCCGCGCTCTGCTCTGGGGACGAGGACGCGCTTGCCGCGCACGAGCGGCACGAGCTCCGCGAGAAGCGCCTCCGCGCCCGCGCCGCTCTTGGGGATGATCGGCTGGCCCGGCAGGAGCGCCGCGGTGGCCGCGCCCACCGCGGCGAAGGGAATCGTAACCGGGCCGACCAGCTCCATCAGCCGGCGCGCGGCATGGGGAGAGGCAAGGACGATGAGGTCAGGACCCTGGCGCACGGCCTGTACGATTCTCGGGACGTCGGGCCCGTCCTCGAAGGCGATGCAGGGAAAGCGCACCGGGACGGCGCCCCGCGCGCGCAGGAGAGTTTCCAGCTCGGCAGCCTCTTCCTCGGCGCGGGTGACCAGGACCCACTTGCCCTCGAGGCTCATCGTCGCTTCGCCGCTTCGAGGAGCGGGCCGCCGCCTTTTTCGAGCAGCGCCTCGCCCACCGCGCGGCCCAGCGCCTCCGGATCGCTTCCGCGCGACTCGGCGCGAACCAGGATCATGCGGCCGCCTTCGGGCCCGCCCAGCACAGCTCGCAACCAGAGCTGCTCGCCCTCCAGGACCGCGTACGCCGCGACCGGCACCGTGCAGCCTCCCGCGAGCCGCGCCAGGACGGCGCGCTCGGCGCGCACGCACCGGGAGGTGGCGAAATCGTCCAGCGGCGAGGCGGCGGTTTCTCCGCGCGAGCCGCGCAGCGCCTCGACCGCCATCGCGCCCTGTCCAGCGGCGGGCAGCGACAGCTCGACGGGCAGGATCTCCGTCACGTGCTGCTCGAGACCGAGCCGCCGCAGGCCCGCCAGCGCGAGAACCACGGCGTCCATCCCGTTCTTCGCCTTCGCGAGCCGCGTGGCGACGTTGCCGCGCACCGGAACGATGACCAGATCCGGCCGCGCCGCGAGAAGCTGAACGGCCCGGCGCAGCGAGCTGGTGCCGACCCGCGCGCCGCGGGGAAGATTTGCCAGCGTCCGGGCCGCGGGCGCGACCAGCGCATCGCGGGGGTCCTCGCGCGCGGGGAAGGCGCAGAGATCCAGCTCGGCCGGGAGCGCGAAGGGAACGTCCTTGGCGCTGTGCACCGCCAGGTCGGCGCGGCCGTCGAGCAGCGCCTGCTCCAGCTCCTTGACGAACAGCCCCTTGCCGCCGATCTCCGCCAGCGGCCGATCGAGAACGCGATCTCCCTGGGTGGTGATGGCCACCAGCTCCGCAGGCTCCTGCAAGAGCGACTTGACGCGCTCCGCCTGCCAGAGCGCGAGCGCGCTCTTGCGGGTGGCGATGCGCAGCATCAGGGCTTCCTGAAGGGCAGCACCGCTGGCTCCGGATCCGGCTCGGGCAGCGGCCGCGGCGCTGGGTCCGGCGCGGGATCGGGCACCGGGATGGGCACGGGCTGCGGGGTGCCTGCGCTTTCCGGCTCGGGCACGTTCAGCGCGAAGAGCGCGGCGGCGGCATCGCCCAGCGGGCCTTCGCCAGCCTCGGCGCGCAGCTTCGCAGTGGGATGGTGCAAGAGCCTGTTGACGATGGCGCTGGCCATCGCCCGCACGCTCTTCCGCTGCCGCTCGTCCAGCCCGCGCAGGCCGGCCAGCGTCTTCTCCGCCTCGGCGCGGGCAACTTCCTCGGCGTGCGCCCGCAGCCGCGCCAGCACCGGCACCGCCTGCCGCTCGCGGACGGAAGCGAGCAGCGCCTTCAGCTCCTCCTCGACGATGCCCTCGGCCTTCTCCAGCTCCGCCCCGCGCAGGTCGCGGTTCTGCGCGGCCATGCGCTCCAGGTCGTCGAGATCGTAGACGTAGACGTTCTCCAGCTCGTTGGCGCTGGGCTCGACGTTGCGCGGCACCGCGAGATCGACCAGGAAGATCGGCCGATAGCGGCGCGCCTTGAGCGCCCTGGCCATCATCTCCCGCGTCACGACGTGGTGCGAGGCGGCGGTGGAGCAGATGGCCACGTCGGTCCGCTCGAGGAGCGTGGGCATCTCGGCCAGGCTCACCGGCACGCCCTCATGCTCGCGAGCCAGCTCCTCGGCGCGAGCGGCGTTGCGGTTCGCGACCAGCAGCTCACTGGCGCCTTCGCTGCGCAGCTCGCGGGCGGCGAGCTGGGCCATCTCGCCGGCGCCGAGCAGCAGCACCGACCGTCCCTTCAGGGAGCCGAGCAGCTTGTGCGCGAGGCGCACCGCCACGCTGGAGATCGACACCGCGCCGCGGGCGATCTCCGTCTCGGTGCGCACCCGCTTCGCCGCGCTGAGCGCCCTGGCGAGCGCCTTGTGCAGCTCGGGCCCGAGCGCGCCGGC
>WNEY01007120.1_pt1 | contig 12216 bp, 11 predicted proteins | sample 5400531 | NCBI WGS metagenome assembly WNEY01 (sample SAMN13153338, study PRJNA577476) | soil metagenome | isolation source: 200 cm saprolite under Douglas fir tree site 1 | place: USA:California | collected 2015-04-18
ATCGAGATGTTGCCTTCCCAGCCGGGCAGGAACAGCCGCATCGGATAGCCCTGCTCCGGGCGCATGGCCTCGCCGTTCTGCGCAAACACGATCAATGCGTCGGACAGACACTTGTCGATCGGCACGCTGCGGGTCATCACCGCGGCGTCGGCGCCCTCGGCAAGCACCCAGGCGGCACCGGGCTTGAGCCCGGTCTGCTTGAGCAGGCTCGAGAGCGATACGCCGGTCCATTCCGAAGTGGACACGAGACCATGGGTGCGCTGCACGGTCGGCTCGCGCGCCTTCATGATCTCGCTGCCGGTGGTGCCGGAGCATTCCATGAAATACGTGCGCGACACCGTCGGGAAGCGCTTGAGGTCCGCGAGCGAATACTTGATCGGCCGGTCGACCATGCCATGAATGACGAGACTGTGCTTGGCCGGATCGATATTCGGGATGCCGCCGTGATGACGTTCGTAATGCAGCCCGGACGGCGTGATGGTGCCGTAGCTCGCCTGCAACGGCGAAAATCCGGCCGTCTTCGTCGGATTCGCCCAGCGAGCGTCGGTCTCGAATTGCGAGCGCGAGCCGTAGCCGCCGTCCACCCCCATGATGCGGCCCTGCTCCTTGGTGGGGTCCGCCTGCACCGGGTATTCGACCGCGCCCGCCGGCGGCCTGGCGTCGGCAGCGCGCGGCAGCATCGCGGTCATTCCGACCGCGGCGACCAGCCCCGTGCCGGCGAACAGCTGCCGGCGGGTCGCGGCGAGCGCGAACATGCCCTCCTTGCAGTCGCAGTCTTCCAGAGCCGCGACCTCCTTCGCCTGCGCCTCCGTGATGGGCTCGCCCAGGCGGCCTAGCGCCTCTTCGATCGCCCGCGCCCTCGTATTCGGGCGTTCGGATCCGGTGGATTGCATGGGTTTCGTCTCCCTCGCACGACGCCATTCATCAAGATTCAGCAAAGAGTATCGACTTCCGGCGGTCGCCGCCAGTATGACGACCGCTTCGGGTCGATCACGTCGGTTATCGCAGCGCACTCCCGCTGCGCGCTCTCTTGGCGCCCTTGCGGCGGACGCGCGGCGGCGCGATAACCGCGCGTCGAAGTCGGAAAACGGACAACCCGGGTTCGGGTGAGGAGACGCGATCATGATCACCGCTATCGTGCAGTTCGAGCTCGCTTCCGCGATCACGCTCGCCGAGGCTACCCGCCGCTTCGAGACGAGCGCGCCCAAGTACCAGAACCTCGCCGGCCTGATCCGCAAATATTACATCCGCTCCGAGGACGGCCGCACCGCCGGCGGCGTCTATCTCTGGGAATCGCGGCAGGCGGCGGAGCGCCTCTACGACGGCGAATGGCGCGAGCGCGTGGCGAAACTCTACGGCGCCAAGCCCACGATCACCTGGTTCGACACTCCGGTCGTCGTCGACAATCTCGCCGGCGGCGCCATCACGAAAGCAGCATGACCATGCAGTCCGACCACAATGCCGCCGGGCGCACCTTCTCGGCCGCTGCGGCGGGGGCAGCCGCGGTCGCCGTCGGCGGTGCCGCCATGGCGCAGCCACCGCGCGCCAAGGGCCCGGTCGTCTGGCTCGACATGGACCAGCAGCAGCTCGACGACGCCTACGACCAGATCGTCTATGCGCCCAACCGCGAGCAGGTGGGCAAGCGCCGCCTCTTCAACAGCGAGCGGGCGCGTGCGGCGATCGGGGCGCCGCAGCGCCTGGCCTATGGTCCGAGCGCGATCGAGCAACTCGACCTCTACCGCAGCAGGCGGCCGAACGCACCGGTCAACATCTTCGTCCACGGCGGCGCCTGGCGCGCCAACCGCGCCGCCGATTATGCGCTGCTGGCGGAGCCGTTCGTGACCGCGGGCGCCCACTACGTCATCCTCGATTTCATCAATGTCGACGACGCCGGCGGGAGTCTATTCCCGATGGTCGAGCAGGTGCGGCGCGCGGTCGGCTGGGTCTACAAGAACGCGAGAGGCTTCGGCGGCGACCCCGAGCGGCTCTATCTCACCTCGCATTCGTCGGGCTCGCATCTCGGCGGCTGCGTGGTGACCCATGACTGGCGCAAGGACAATCTCCCCGTCGACATCCTCAAGGGCGCGACCTTGAGCAGCGGCATGTATGACCTCGCGCCGGTGCGGCTGTCGAAGCGCTCGAAATACGTCAAGTTCACCGACGAGATGGAAGAGGCGCTGAGCGCCCAGCGCCACCTCGACAAGCTCGCGACGCCGCTCATCCTCGCCCACGGCACCTACGAGACGCCGGAATTCCAGCGCCAGACCCGCGATTTCTACGCGGCGGTGAAGGCTTCGGGAAAGCCGATCGAGCTGCTGGTGGGGGAGGGCTACAACCACTTCGAGATGCTGGAGACGCTGGCAAACCCTTACGGCCTGCTCGGCCGCGCGGTGCTGGCGCAGATGCGGCTGACGGCGGGTGCTTGAAGCGCCGCGCTTGTAGCCCGCATGGAGCGAAGCGCAATGCGGGGCAGTCTCTCCGCGGCATCGATCCCGGATTACGCATAGCGCGTCGAAGACGCGCTATGGCTCCATCCGGGCTACGATCTCGAGGGTTTGCAATGGAAGACTTGGTCTTCAATCGAGTGGACGCGGCGTCATACATGTCCAATCGGCCGGGGGTCGCCTGGCGCGACCTGCGCGAGTGGCTCGATCTGGTCGAACGCGCAGGTCTGCTCAAGCGCATCAAGGCTGAGGTCGATCCGCACGAAGAGCTCTCGGCCATCACCTATATGGCGGCGCGCGCCGAGGACGCGCCGGCGCTGCTGTTCGAGAAACTTGCCGGCGACCGCTTCGGCACGCGCGTGCTGTCGAACATGCTGGGCGCGAGCAAGCAACGCTATGCGCTGGCGGTGGGCATCGATCCCGGCCTGTCGATCGCCGACATGATCACGGCGACCCGCGACATCATGCGACACCGGCTCGCGCCGGTGCAGATCGACAAGGGCGCGGCGCCGGTGAACGAAATCATCCTGCGCGGCGAGGACATCGATGTCACCGCGTTCCCGTCCCCGAAATTCTGGCCCGGCGACGGCGGGCCGTATATCGGCACCGGCGACATCACGTTCACCCGCGATCCGCAGAGCGGGCGGATCAACGTGGGCGTCTACCGGCAGATGGTGCATGGTCCGTCCCGCATCGGGCTCTATTGCTCGCCCGGCAAGCATGGCCGTCTCGATCGCGAGGCATCGTGGGCGGACGGCAAGACCTGCGAGGTGGTCGCCGCCTACGGCATCGATCCGGTGCTGTTCATGGTCGGGGCGCAGGCCTTCAGCGCGAGCGAATCCGAGCTCGAGGTCGCCGGCGGCATCATGGGACGGCCGATCGAGCTGACGCAGGCCGAAGTTGTCAGCCTGCCGATTCCCGCCAATGCCGAGCTGGTGATCGAGGGATTGCTGCACCCGGGCGACGAGGAGATGGAAGGGCCGCTCGGCGAGTTCACCGGCTATTACGGCAACGAGCGTTCGCGCCAGCCGGTCATCGAGGTGAAGGCGGTGCATTGCCGCCGCTCCCCGATCATGACCGCGGCGCTGATGGCCAACTATCCTTCATGCGAGATCGGCGCCTACTACGCGATCATGCGCTCGGCCCGCATCCTCGATGACCTGCAGCGGGTAGGCGTGCCTGGCGTGATCGCGGCCTATTCGCATCCGGCCGCGGCATCCGGTTGGGGCATGGTGATCGTTTCGCTCAAGCAGCAATATGCCGGACACGCGGCGCAGGTGCTCGCGCTCACCGCGCAATGCCCGGCCGCCGCCTATTTCACCAAATGGGTGATCGCGGTCGACGACGACGTCGATCCGACCGACTTCAATCAGGTGATGTGGGCGCTGAGCACGCGCTTCAACCCGGCCGACGACGTCGACATCCTGCGCAAGACCTGGTCGACCGGGCTGGATCCCAGCCAATATCCGCCCGCCGCCAGGCCGTACGGATCGAAGCTCTTGATCGACGCCTGCAAGCCGCACCGCTACCTCGAGCAGTTTCCGCAATCGACGCTGTTGCGGCGGGCGACCTATGACCGCGTCGTGGCACGCTGGGCGGAGCTCGAGTTTTCCGAGCCGCCGCCCAAGCTCAACGTGTTTCATCCGGATTAAGCGGGTCGACGGTCGCCGGTCGCCCGCGCGCTATGGTGCAATGCGGGTCGAGTCTATCCGCGGCGAGGATTCCCGGATTTCGCTTCGCTCCATCCGGGCTACGCCGCTACGCCGCGCCGGATGGTTTATGTTCCGTTACGACGCATGCCCCGGGTGCACGAGTCCTCCAATGGGGACGTGCACGGGCCGCCGGTTTGGTAAAGATCACCAAAAGAGCCAATGGCTTAGTTCAATCACACAAATTAACGGCAAAACAACCGGTTGTATTTAGTTTAGGTCGACTACCGGACCGGAACCATGGACCACTTTTTCTTGTGGCCGCTTGCGCTTGGCGTGACGACGGCGGTGCTCGTCGCCTGCCTCGTCGCCTGCCTGCGGGCGCGCCGATCGCGCGAGTTGCTGCGCGAGCAGAACGTCCTGCTCGATGCCGCGCTCGGCAATATGGTGCAAGGCCTCAACATGTTCGACCAGGCCGGCCGGCTGGTCCTGTCGAACGAGCGTTACATCGAGATGTACCGGCTCCCGCGCGCGGCGGTGAAGCCGGGGGTGACGGTACGCGAGCTGGTCGAGCTGCGCCTTGCGGCCGGCACCTTCTTCAAGATCGATCCGCAGCGATACGCGAACGAGCTCATGAGCTCGATCGTGGACCGCAAGCCGACCCACGCGACGCTCGAGCTCGCCGACGAGCGCGTGATCGACGTGGTCAACCAGCCGATGGCGGGCGGCGGCTGGGTGGTGACCCATAGGGACGTCACCGAGCGCTGGACCGCGGAGCGCGAGCTCGAGAACACGCGCAACTTCCTGCGCACGGTGATCGAGAACGTGCCGGTGACGATCACGGTCAAGGACGCGCGCACGCTCACCTATGCGCTGATCAACCGCAGCGCCGAACAGTTCTACGGCGTTCCGCGCGAGCAGATGCTCGGCAAGCAGGCAGCCGACGTCTTCCCGCAGAAGGCGGCGGCGACGATCGCCGAGCACGACAAGCAGTTGCTCGAGACCCGCAAGACGCTGGTCGTCGGCGAGCACCCGGTCGAGCTGCCGGTCACCGGGCGCCGTATCGTCACGACGACGCGCCTGCCGATCCTCGACGATGATGGCAAGCCCACCCATCTCCTCACCGTCATCCAGGACGTCACCGAGAGAAAGCGCGCGGAGGCGCAGATCGAGCGGCTCGCGCATTACGACTCGCTCACCGACCTGCCGAACCGGACCGCCTTCAATGCGTGCTTCGCGACGGTGCTGGAGCGGGCGGCCAGGTCGGACGAAAGCTTCGCGGTGCTGTGCGTCGATCTCGACCGCTTCAAGGAAGTCAACGACGTGTTCGGGCATTCGATCGGCGATCGGCTGTTGCGCGCGGTGGCGGAACGCCTGAGCGCCACGCTGCAAGGCGCGTTCCTCGCCCGCACCGGCGGCGACGAGTTCGCCGTCATCGTCACCGAAAGCCCGGCGCCGACGCAGGCCGCGCGGCTGGCCGAGCGGATGCTGGCCGCGGTGGCGAACGACTTCGAGATCGAGCGGCACCGGCTGCGCATGGGGCTGAGCGTCGGCATCGGGCTCTACCCGATCGACGGCACCGACGAGGTGTCGCTGCTCGGCAACGCCGACGCCGCGCTCTACCGGGCGAAGGCGGAAGGGCGCGGCTCGATCCGCTTCTTCGAGGCCGAAATGGACCACAGCCTGCGCGAGCGGCGCGCGCTGCTGCACGATCTGCGCACCGCCGTGGAGCGCGACGAGTTCGTCGTCCACTACCAGCCGCAGGGCCGCATCGACGGCGAGATCGTCGGCTTCGAGGCGCTGGTGCGCTGGCGCCATCCCATGCGCGGCCAGATCTCCCCCGCCGAGTTCATCCCGATCGCCGAGGAAAGCGGGCTGATCCTGCCGATCGGCGAATGGGTCCTGCGCGAAGCCTGCCGCGAGGCGGCCACCTGGCCGAAGCACCTGCATGTCGCCGTCAATCTCTCGCCGGTGCAGTTCCGCCACGGCGACCTTGCCGGGCTGGTGCACCAGGTGCTGCTCGACAGCGCGCTCGAGCCGCGACGGCTCGAGCTCGAGATCACCGAGAGCGTGCTGGTCGACGATCTGCCGCGCGCGCTGTCGATCCTGCGCCGCCTCAAGGCGCTGGGCGCGCGCATCGCCATGGACGATTTCGGCACCGGCTACTCGTCGCTCTCCAACCTGCAGGCGTTCCCGTTCGACAAGATCAAGATCGACCGCTCCTTCATCTCCAATCTGGAGCGCAGCGCGCAGGCGGCGACGATCGTGCGCGCGGTGATCGGGCTCGGCCGCGGCTTGAATCTGCCGGTGGTGGCGGAAGGGGTCGAGACGCAGGCGCAGCTCGCCTTCCTGTCGGACGAGTCCTGCGCGGAAATCCAGGGCTACCTGCTCGGAAAGCCGCTGCCGATCGAGCAGTATGCCGGCCTGATCGGCCGCGCCGCCGCGCCCGCGCCGAAAGCCGCCAACGTGGCGTGAGCGTATGACCTTCGCTTGACAAGCTCATACCGGGCTCGCACATCATCGGCGTGCTGCCACGCGAGGCCCGTCATTGCCTCCCGGCAGCTTCCAGAGCGCGGGGGGTGCTGCCGATGCGATCGAAGCTTCGTGTTGCGATGCTCGCCGTGGCAATGGGTTTGCTCGTCTGCTCGAGCGGCGGCGCCGAGACGCCGGAGGAATGGATCGAGCTCGGCGCCCGCGTGCACGGCGGCTTCGGCGCCTTCATCCCGGCCGGCATCCGCATCGGGCTCGACGCCTTGCAACGGCTCGGGGCGGCGCCGCGCGGCGTCAGCGTGATCTTCTACAGCGGCGAAAAATCACCGTGTCCCTGCATCGCCGACGGCGTGATGATCGCCACCCAGGCCAGCCCTGGGCAGGGCACCCTGCAGGTGGCGGCGGAGAAAGCGCCGGCCGGCCTGCTCGCGGTCGTGGTGGTGCGCGAGCGCAAGAGCGGGGCAGCGCTGCGCTACGCGGTCAAGGACGAGTGGATGGCCAGGATCGCCGATTGGAACAAGATGCTCGATCCGGCCGGCCGCTACCAGGCGGTGATGTCGGCGGACGGCCTGTTCGAGGTCGCGGCGGCGCCGTGACCACGCACGGCCGGTGAAGAGGCGACTTATGGCAGGAATCAAGGTCCCGGCCGGACAGCCACATCTCGGCCGGGACGTTGGATCGGCCCCCAACCACCATGAACCGACCCGCAGAGCCTAGCCGGCGGAAGTTGCGGCCGCGTCAAACCGACCGCCGAAACGTCCCTAATGGGCGCTAACCACGCTCGCGCGGGCTTGCTTGCGGGCGTGCGGATGACGGCCGGCTCGATCGCGGCCGGCCGGCGGAGCGCAAAATCTGTGACCAAAATGCAACATTCGTTGCAATAGTCGGGGGAAGGCGCATTTGTAAGTTGGCAAGGCAGCGGAAATGGGTAACCCTGTTACCGCCTAATCATGGGCGTTTCCTCCCTTAGACTTGACCCCGCTCCGGCGGGGTTTTTCTTTGTTTTCAAGGTTTTTTGCACTTTCTGTGCGCTGAGTGAATAAGGCGCGCCGGCTTAGGCTGATTCCATGAGCGAGCCCAATTCGGCGCCACGGCGCGCGAGAGGAGCTGGTAACCCCATGAGGAAAATTGCGAGCTTGGGCGCAGCCACCGTGCTGCTGGCGACCGCGGTCGCCGTCGCCACGCCGGCCTCGGCCGACGGCTTTCGGGCCTGGCGCAAGGCTCACCTTCGGGCCTGGCCGATCGGGGCCATCAGCGCCAACGTCATCACGCCCGATTATTTTCCGTATTACGGCAGCCGCTACAGCTACAACGGGCCGAACTACTACCCGATCCCATACCGCTGCTGGCGCTGGCGGCACGGCTACCGCTATTGGATCTGCTGAGGAACTGGCTGCGCTACAGCTTGCCGCGGCGACGCTTCGCCGAGCATTATTTCAATTTGTCGTATTCGCGCTGAAAAGCCTCGTCGAATATCTTGTCGGCGGCCGGGTCGAGCGATCTCGCGCCGCATCTGTCGCAGATACCAACCTCGATCGTGACCCGGCAACGGATGTAGCCTTTGTCGCTCGATTGACGGAAGGCCATCTCTTCCATGTGCTTGATCACGTATCCTCTGTTGCAAAAGACACAAACGGTTGTTTCTGCGTCTTTTTCCGTTGACATGCCCCGACCCGGCGTACGGTGGAAGACCCCCGCTCGGTTTGCCTGATTTATTTCTGGGGCAAGTGTGAGCTAGTTCACACTCGATGGAGTTTTTCTTCGGGCCTGTGCCGGGGGGAGGGGGCAGCATCCCCGCGCCGCGACCGTCCGAATGAGGACACGCGGCTCGATCGGATGCGCCGCATCCTGCACATCGGCAATGCGGCGCCACGGCCGCCGTCGAGGCGGCCTGCGTCACGCTTGGAGCGGGCTTATCGGCCCTGACCGGTGGTGCCGCCGGGCTTGGCCGGCTTCGCAGCCTCCCCGCGCGTGAAGCGCATCACATTGCAGTACCACCTGCCATGGAGGTATCCGCCGTTCCGACAGCGCACGCCCGCGCGCGATTGCGCCGCCGCATCCTCTGTCGCTACGGCTAGAAACGCCAGAGCGAGCACGATACCAACGATCGTCTTCATCAGGTCATCCTCCCAGCCGAGGTCTTCCCCAATTAGAACCGTTACTTGTACATCCATCCCAATCGACTTGGAGACGCCGGGTTCCCACCGCACTCGTCAGCAGACGCGGCCTTCATGGCATTGCGCCTTTCGTTCGCAAGCGCGCCAGTCGGCAGAATATCCGAGCGAGAGACTTCAGCGGCCCCGATATTTCGGGCTGCTGACTAACGACATAGTCTATGATCGCTTGGCGCCGGGCGTCCTCGATGAACTCAAAAAAGTGAACCCAAAGCACGAAAGCGGCAGACGTAAGCACAAGCATTTCCAATGGCTGACCAACAATCGGGGCTATCCAAAGCTTCGCGAGCATCTTGGTGCCGTGGTAGCCACCATGAAGCTAAGTGCCGATTGGCATGATTTCATCGCGAAGCTCGACAAATTCTATCCAAGACAAAGTAAGCCAACCCCGCTGTCTATGGAATTTGCAGGTGATGAACCCGACACGGGCAAAGGGCTGTAATGACGAGGCCGCCAACTGAGACGACCTATGCGTCCGTCGCGTTGTACGATCCGCAATTGGTGCAGCGGATCAGAACACCGAAAACCTGACCCTCGTCGGCGTGCAGCAGAGTCGTGCCGCAGTGGCCGCAGGTGTAATCGACCGACTGATCGCTTGCTTTAAGGACGGGCGGGGATTCCAGAATGTGACCGGTTGCCGGCGCGACGATGACTTTTAGGCTGATCTTGCGCGTCATTGTGTGCTCCCGCTGTACAGGCGGGAGCGCTGCGCGTCTCTCAGCCACCGACGCCTGGCGATAGCCGCTGTCGGTGATGCAGAAGAGCATACGCTTTTGTAGGAACAGCGTGTGTCGGCTACCGTACACATGGGCCAAATCGGGCCACTGCTCAATTCAAAACGGGCCACTGAGGGTCAAAAGAGGCCAGTACCCCCACCGCCAAAAGAACATATTGCGAACTGAGAACAAATCATGTACATTCTCCACTCACCTGGGACCGGCAGCTTTCGTTGTCGGTCCTCCGAATCCCGGTCATAAGGAGTGGGAGCAATGGCCACCGCCGCCGCGCTACGTCTGGTTGAAGGTTCCTCCATGGATAAATCGAAGGCCCTCGATGCCGCGCTCTCACAGATCGAGCGCAGCTTCGGCAAAGGGTCGATCATGCGGCTCGGCAAAAACCCGAAGTCGATGGACGTCGAGACGGTCTCGACCGGCTCGCTCGGCCTCGACATTGCGCTCGGGATCGGCGGCTTGCCGCGCGGCCGGGTGGTCGAAATCTACGGTCCCGAATCGTCGGGCAAAACCACGCTCGCACTCCATTGCGTGGCCGAGGCGCAAAAGAAGGGCGGCATCTGCGCCTTCATCGACGCCGAGCACGCGCTCGACCCGGTCTATGCGCGCAAGCTCGGGCTCAATGTCGACGACCTGTTGATCTCGCAGCCCGATACCGGCGAGCAGGCGCTCGAGATCGCCGACACCCTGGTGCGGTCTGGCGCCGTCGACGTGTTGGTGATCGATTCGGTCGCGGCGCTGGTTCCGCGCGCCGAGCTCGAAGGCGAGATGGGCGACAGCCTGCCCGGGCTGCAGGCGCGGCTGATGAGCCAGGCGCTGCGCAAGCTTACCGCCTCGATCAACCGCTCCAATACGATGGTGATCTTCATCAACCAGATCCGCATGAAGATCGGCGTGATGTACGGAAGCCCCGAGACCACCACCGGCGGCCATGCGCTCAAGTTCTATGCCTCGGTGCGCCTCGACATCCGAAGGATCGGCGCCATCAAGGACCGCGACGAGGTGGTCGGCAACCAGACCCGCGTCAAGGTGGTGAAGAACAAGCTCGCGCCCCCGTTCAAGCAGGTCGAGTTCGACATCATGTATGGCGAGGGCGTGTCGAAGGTGGGCGAGCTGGTCGACCTCGGCGTCAAGGCCGGCGTGGTGGAGAAGTCGGGCACCTGGTTCTCCTACGACAGCCAGCGCATCGGCCAGGGCCGCGAGAACGCTAAGGCCTTCCTCAAGGCCAATCCCGACATCGCCGGCCGCATCGAAGCCGCGGTGCGGCAGAATTCCGGCCTCATCGCCGAGAAGATCCTCGCCGGCGAGGAAGCCGAGGACAAGGACGAGGACGCCGCGGAAGAGTGACGTTGGTAGCCTGTAGCCCGGATGGAGCCAACGGGCCGGCGCGAAAGCGCCGCCCGACGCCAGGCTCAGCGAAATCCGGGATCACCGGATAGGTGGCGAGACTTCCCCGGATTACGCTGCGCTCCATCCGGGCTACGATAACCCTCAACGCACGCGCCGCAGCTCGGATTGGTGGGCGCGTTGGCGCTCGCGCGGCGCCCGCGCGCGTGCCTGCGCGAGCACCGCCGGCACCGCGGCGTCGTTGCCCGGCGCCATGATGTGGACGCCGGCGACGCCCGGAATGGTCGCCAGCTCCTCGATCAGCTCGACGCAGAGGCGCTCCCCCTCGGCCGCCGGATCGGCCGCCGCTTCGAGCCGCGCGATGATGTCGTCGGCGATGATTGTGCCGTAGAGGTGCTGCTTCATCCAGCGCGCCGATTTCGCCGAGCGCAGCGGCGAGATGCCGATCAGCATGGCGAGATCGCGCGTTCCCGGATGCTCGGCGAGCCGCGCCAGGTAGCGGCGCACGACGCCGGTGTCCATGCAGAACTGGGTCTGGGCGAATTGCGCGCCGGCCGCGACCTTGGCGGCGAGCTTGGCGGGCGTCCAGTCGGGCGGCGGATCGATCGGCGCGTCGGCCGCGCCGATGAAGAAGTGAGCCTTGCCGTTAACCTTGCGGCCATGCGGCAGCTCGCCCCGGTCGCGAATCGCGCGCGCCAGCTCGGTCAGCGCGATGGTGTCGAGATCGAACACCGGCTTCGCTTCGGGCTGGTCGCCGGCCTTGGGATCGTCGCCGGTGAGGATCAGGAGGTTGCGCACGCCGGCTGCGGCGGCCCCCATCAGCTCGCTTTGAAGCGCAATACGATTGCGATCGCGACAGGTGAATTGCAGGATCGGCTCGATGCCGGCCGCGACCAGCATGGCGGCGGCGATCGGCGCGCTCATATGGGCGCGGGCGCCGGCGCCGTCGGTGAGGTTGACGGCGTCCGCCAGGTGGCGCAGCGGCAGCGCCTTTTGCATCAGATCGTCGCGGTCGCAGGAGACCGGCGGGGTGACCTCCGCGGTCATGACGAAACGTCCGCCGCGCAGGAGATCGGCCAGGCTCGCGGCGCCGGCCGTTGACGCGGATGGTTCGCTCATGCTGGCTCGCTGCGGCGAGGGGTGGGGCGCGGCGGCTCGCCCGTCTTCGCCCTTTCGGGCTTCGACGGGTATTGCCTAGGCCCGCCGAAGCTTTAGCGAAGGCGGGCCCCGCGCAAGGTGGGCGCTTATATCCGATCGGTAACGGGCTGATAAGGGCGCCTGCTCGGCTTCCTGGACAGGCTCGGGAGCCGCCGGTAAAAGGCGCTGGCCCCGGAAATACAAGGCCGAACCGGCGGTTAGGCGCCATGCGCGGCACAAACGG
>WNEY01003206.1_pt1 | contig 12214 bp, 10 predicted proteins | sample 5400531 | NCBI WGS metagenome assembly WNEY01 (sample SAMN13153338, study PRJNA577476) | soil metagenome | isolation source: 200 cm saprolite under Douglas fir tree site 1 | place: USA:California | collected 2015-04-18
ACCTGGAACCGGTCACGGCGCCGACGTCGGCACACCGGACAGCACACCCACCGCCGGGCGCCGGCCCGTGACCGCCAGAGCCAGGCCGGCGGCCCACGTTTCGCGGGAACCTCACGCCGCCAAAACCCAGAGACTTATTAGACGCGTCGCTCATCTTTGGTAAACGTCCCGCCGGCACTCAACTGGTCGATCCACTGGTCGGTCACTCGCTTCACGTCGGCGTTAGCCACTACCAGATCCTTGGTCGGGTCCTCCTTGCCACGGCGCCATATGCGGACCTTGGCGGGCGGCGCGAGGAATTCCGCGTGAAAGGCGAAGGAAAGCAGTCGCCACCGCCTGCCTGAGCCGACTGGTCGCAGCCACAGGGGCGACGAACGCCGCGCGGGCGTGTCGTCGGGCTTGTTCAGGTTGACGGCCAGCTCTTTCGAATAGACGACCGGCAGCCCGAGCCCGCCCACGGGATAGCTGGTCTCGCTGCCGTGGATTGCCGTTTTCCATTCGATGGATTCCCGGGGCGGATCATATTTCGCCTTCGGGTTGTCGGAATTGGCGCGAAAGTTACGCAATTCCTTCCCGGCATCGCTGAGAGCCTGGACCCAGCTCGCGTAAACCTGTTTGCCTAGCTCGGCTCTTGCGTGACTAACGCTCAGTACGGGGAAGCTCGGCTCAGCGCTCCATCCGACCGCCCGGTCAAGGTCGCGGCCAGGTGCCAGGGTCTGCAGAGACTGACGGCAGTCACCAAGCGGGCAGCCCGGCCACAGCCGGGCCAGGTGCTCGTCCCGGCTGAGGTCCGGCGTGAGTAGCGTCGCCGGGTCTTGCCACGGCTCAGGCAGCGGCCCGTCGACGTCGACGATTCTCAGTCCGCCGAAGCCACGCCTGGTGCGCGAGCCTATGCCGCCGTAGGCGCAAGTCAGCCAGAGCGAAGCCAGTGCGAGGGTTTCGGCAGCCATGCTGGCTTCGGGGTCCTGACCCGGAGGGTGCCGGAATCCGATCTTGAGGTCGAATGTTTCGCCCGGTTCGACGCACGCGCGGTGGAGCGTGCCGCTCTGGAGATCGCCGAGTCCCTGGCCCATCAGGTAGACGATCCATTTCTGCGGATCTTTCTCGGCGCCGGATCGTGGCAGCCAGCCGCGTTTCGCCTCGGCCGGCGACAGCTTCGGCCGAGCCGGAATCCGGAGCAGCAACGGCGAAGGAGTAGCGTGCTCGTCCTTCGCGGACGCGCCGTCGGCGGCACCGGCACCGGAGCCTCCGGCGAGGCCGCCGAACACCTGCCGTTCCATTGAGGCGAGCAGCGCCAGATCCGGACCGGTGTGGCTGCCAGCCAGGGCGCGGAACCAGAACCTCATCGCCCCTCGGATCGATGCGACGCGAATGCCGGGCTCTTCCTGGCGCAAGCGAAGTTCGGGGTCGCTCGTCGCGCCGCCGTTGAACAGCGGGGTCGTGACTTCAAGTTTCACCGTCGTCCACGCCATTGCGCTTGCGCCTCCCTTGTCCGGGTCCTACCGCCGCTGCCAGCTCAGGTGCGCCAGCGGTGCGGTGATCGGGCGGTCGTCCCACAGGATCTGCGAGAACACCCCGATCGCCAGGCACCAGGAGGCGGCGAGCCACAGCGCCAGCCCGGCATGGCTGTAGCTGGGGCAGGTCCACAGAGCCGTGATGCTCCGCCCGTTCTGGGTAAACACCGGTGCCACGAAGACGAGGCCGATGAGCGCCACCATCAGCCCGTACATAGCGCCGATGCTGGCGACGCCGAGCGACCTGAGCAGCAGGGCGCCGCCGGATACGCCGTGGTTGCGCGCCTCGACGATTAGGTATCCGAAGGCGGCCGTGTCGAGGACAACTGCTGCTTGCCAGCCTCCGGGCGGCCCGGTCACCCAGTCACCGGGGGACAAGCTGATCAGCGCGATCACGCCCACCGCCGCAGCCGCAGGGAAACGCAGGAGCCACGGCGCCGACCAGCCCCGGCCGAACACGGCGATCCCGAACCCGACAAGCAGGAAATACCCCGCAGCGACAGCTGCTGCCTGGTGTATTCGCAAGAAAATCGTGCAGCCGAGGACCGCGATGGCGGCGGCCAAGGAGACGATGCCGACGATCCTTCTCCATCTCCGCGCAGCCCGGTCGTCGTCGTGCGTTGCGAGCCTGATCACGCTACGCAGGTCGAACCTTGGCAAGAAGTACTGGTCAGTCACCTCGCCGATGACGGCCTTGTCCTCCTCGGTCAGGCTCGCGGCAGAGTCCAGGTATGCGGCCGAGAGCGCGAGCGGCGCGCCACGCCGGCCCGCGCCACGCCGTCCGTCACAGAACACCAGCGTGCGCAGCTCCTCCTCAAGCTCAGCGGGCTGCGCCAGCGCCAGGTACGGATGAGATTCGTAAGCGCCCAGGCAGCGGAGCCAGTTCCGGCGGGCGAGCTGGCAGACGCCGACCAGCTGATGCCAGGATTTCGGCCCGAGGGCAACCCCGGCAATTCCGCTTTCGCTCAGTTCCACTTCCGCGCGTCCCCACCACGCAGATTCGGCCTGCTGACGGGAACGCATCGGCTCGCTCGCGACGAGGAACAGCAGCCGTGCTGCGAGCGGGCGGAGCAAATCGTCATCGAGCACGGAGAACCCGGCGCCTCGCGGAGACTGGCCTTCGCCCACGACTCGCCAGGCAGCGATGGAAAGCCAGAGCAGCCCGACCCAGCTATCCGCCTCCGGGAAGTCCGCGTCGGCGTCACGCCGCAGATCGCGCAGGTGCTGAAGCACCCGGTCGGCCGAGAACAGGACGACGAGCAGCAAGTTGCGGCTATCCGCCAGTTCGCTGGCCAGGAGGCTGACGGCCGCAGGCTCGCGGTCCGCCGAACGGAAGGTTCCGAGCGCTGCGAAGGCGCTGGCGGGCCAGTTCCGATGGAGTGCCTCGTCTTCGTACCGCGCCCAGTCCTCCGGCAGGCTAGGACGGGCTGACTCGCAGATACCGCCGCGCAACCGGATCTCAAGGTCGGCGAGGTTGTGGGCAGTCGGCCGCGGACTTCTCATTCGCCAAGCCCAGGGGTGTCCAGGCCGAAAAGCGAAGACAACCCTGCCCCGAAGGCGGTAAGGATACATTTCCCGCCGGAGACCTCGTAGGCGTAGCCTTCGAGCAGCGGCGGGTCAGGGACGCTCTGGCGTACGCCTTGGTCGAACTTGCCTAGCTCCGACGTGACCCGGTCAGGGTGCATGTAGCGCAGCGGCAGCTCGATCAGCGATGTCCCTGGCGGCGCGCTCTCGTGCAGCACATAGGCCTTGACCGGGCGTTTGCGGTCCAGCGACCGCAGCCCCTCGGCCAAGCCGATGAGGTAGGGAATGGCGGCCTTGTATCCCCCCGACAGGTAGAAGAGGAACGGCTCGTCGGCGGCTATGCGAGCCGATTCGACTAGGTGATGGCCTAGCGTTCCCATGCCTTTCATGGCTGTCATGAAGTCGTCTCGGCTTGCCGCATCCATCTTCGACACCCTGACAATAACGGCCTTGCCCTGCTCCGGATCGGTGGCGGAATCTGGGTCAGCCAGGTAGCTCACCCGATCCAGGTCGTTGCCTGTCAACGCGATGGCGTTCCACAGTCCGGCAACCAGGCCCGGCGTCGTATCAGAGCAGACCAGAAACGCCATATCGGTCCTGGGCAGCGTCCGGGCCCGGACCGGAGGTCGCGCCAGCGTCGCCACCTCGGCGCTGATCCCGGCTGGCCACAGGTCAGGCCGGGCCTTGGCAGTCACTCGCTTGAGCTCGGCTCTCTCCGAAGAGGACTGCTGACCGTGGGCTTGCAGTGCGGCCGCGATCCAATTGCTGGCCTGGTCTTTGTCGCCGGCCGCGGCCAGCAGGAGGTGCGGCTTGGCCGTAGCGATTGCCGCGGCCGCGTCGGAATCCTTGCCGCACACGGCTGCCGGCCTATCGAAGTTGTCGAGGATGCTCGTGCCGACGGCGATCAGGTGGACGGTCACCGTGATCCCTTCCGCGGCAGCTCCTTCATGACCAGGTAGCCGTACCCCGCCGCTGTCTTACCGCCAGCGCCGAGTTCGCTGGCGGCCTCGCTCAGCCAGCGGGCGGCGAGGTTCACGTCGGCCTCGGCGGCGCCGTACAGGTCGACGGCGAACGCGCCTCGCACGGTCAGGAAATTGACCGGGACGGGGTTGTGGTACTCCGCCGGGGGGACGAGCACGGCCTCGCCGCCCGCAACCGCGCTGTAGTAGGGCTTGACGTGCGGGGTGAGCACGTCAAGCTGCACATCGACCCGGCCGCGCAGCGGAATCGCGTCGAGGAAGCACACCGTGCCTCTGGCTGCCTGAGGTAGCCGGGCGTTATTTCCAGAATCTGGATCTTTTAATTCTGATGCCGGAGCCGGAAGATCACGCCTCGGAGTGCCGAGCACCCGCCGTATGTCGTCGTGGTCAGCCCCGCTGGCGACGGCCCAGGCCGCTGCGAGACCTTTGAGCGACGTGCCAGGGATCACCGGGCAGCCGTAAGTGCCGTGCAGCGACAACCCGATCTCGTGCGGATTCGCCTTGTTGCCCAGGCCGACCGCCAGCCGCCACTCCGGCTCGGCCGCGAACCGCGCCACGGACAGGCCCCGTCGCCGCAGTTCGGTGAGCGCGGCATCGCGGCGAGCAGCCACCTGGCCGAGCAGCTTGCCGTTCTGGCCGAGTGCGCGCTCCACGGCCCAGCGCAGCAGCGCCCGCTGTCCCTCGTCATCGAGCTTGCTGGCCCGCTCGTCGAAGAAGGCGACCCGGTTCATCAGGATCAGCGCGCTGGCGCCGGCAGCGAATTCGTACCGGCCGGATCGGTATCCGGCGCTGGCCTTGATGCGACCGTTCTCGGCCTCGACGACCGAGCCGATCGGCCCGGCGGCCTTCATCGCTCCCCGGTCTGGGATGGTTCCGACTCGCGGTCGGCCTGGTGCACGGCGTCGGCGAGCCGGGACAGCCAGCCGGTGAACGCGGCGACGTCGGCGCTGGCCCGCGTGTACCTGGCCATGTCCATGCTGCCTAGCTCGCTCAGGACGTCCCTGGCCTTAAGGCCTTCGGCCCCGCTTGGTAGTACGCCGAGATGAACCAGCCTTTTCCTGATGCCCTCGTTGACCTGCCGATAGGCAGCGGCCAGGTCGTTCTCATCGCCTTCCTTGGCCGCGATGAACGCATAGGTCGCCGCCAGCCCGGCGGTGTGCATCATGACGCGCAGCTGCCGGTACCTGGTCCGCAGTTCCTTGCTTACAGTTTGCGGAAGAATCTCGGCGGCGGCCGCGGCCATGCCCTGATCCACCCGTTCCACGCTCATGCGGCGGCGTCCTGCGCCCCGGCGGTGAGCAGCCGTCCCCACATCAGGCCCTTGCCCAGGGTCTCGTCGCCGCCGATCCGCAGCAGCCGGCCGTCCACCAGATCCTTGAGCGCGGCCCGGTTGGCATCGGAATCCCCTCGGGGCCGCAAAGTCAGCGCGGCGGCGAGAATCGTCTCGGCGGGCAGGTACTCGCTGTAGAACGGGCCGTTTTGCACGGTCTTGGAGTCGGCGGCGAGCTGGACCCGGACCGCCTGCTCGGTGCATTCGGTGAGCAGGATCGGCGCGAGATCCGATCCGGCCATGATCAGGTCCTTGAGCAGCTTGTCGGCGAACGGGGCAAAGCCAGCCTCCGATCCGACCGCGTCGCGGGCCAGCAAATCCGCCCACGCGCTCAGCCGCTCGTCGGCGGCGGAGCCGAGCCTTACCAGGCACGGCCCGAGCACCTCGCTGGCGCTGCCCATCCACTCGTCGCAGGCCGCCCGGCCCTCATCCCGGCTGACCTCCGGTACGGGCAGTGCGGGGCGCTGGAGGGTGGTGTACTTCCTGGCCAGCCGGGCCAGCGCGATGTCCGTCGTGAGCCACGCGAACGTGCTCCGCAGGGTCGGCACCGGCATGGCCACGAGCTGAGCGTCACCGACGGCCAGCACACCTGGGGTGGTCGGGTTGCCCGCTCCCTGGTCCTCGACGTCCGAGCCGAACACGGCCACCACCCGGTCACGCCCCCAGCCGGCGTCCCTGGCCGCCTGCCGCAAGGCGCCCTTCAGCGACTGGCCCCAGATCACCGGGTAGCCGGTGGCCTTCTCGCGCTGCACCGGCAGGTCGAGCACGTCCGAGCTGTCGGCCGCGCCGGTATGCACCGGTGATTCGGCGTACAGATACAGCAGCAACTCCGTCATTTCCACACTCCAGTAAGCACGACCCCGAATCCCGCGGTACGAAGCCGATCGTCAGTGCCGGGCGCGTACGCGGTCCCGTGAACATCGGTGGCCCAGGCGGCTCCGCGCTCGGCGGTGTCGAACTCGAGCAGGAAGACCGAGCCGGCCGGTACCGCCCATCGCAGCGTCCGCGTCTTCTTGGGGTCCGGACCCGGCGTGAGGGTCGCGACCACTTCCGGCTTGCCTGTCGCGGCCGCGATCAGCCGGGCTCCGGGCGGCAGTGGCGGATGCCAGCCGGTCGGCCACAACGCCGGCGTCACCAGATAGACCAACACCCTTTTAGCTGAAAACGGATCCGGGCACTCTGGCCAGCGGCTGACTGCCTCTTCGGTGTCAACAAGGCGGCCACGGCCACCGAAGCTGACTGGGCCGGTCAACCGACTTGCCCAGTCCGGTTTGTAGGTGTACTGGGCCAGGAATGCCCAGTTCTCATGCGGCCGCAGGTGCTCGGTCTGGTACAAGAACCCGGCCCTGGCGGTCCTGTCATCGCGCGCCAGGCCGACTCGCCGCTCGCGCTCAAACGGCGTCCCGAGATCGAGGTCGCCGGGCGTCACGCCACCTGAATCGAGCAGTTCACCGGCCAGGTATGCCGTCAGGTCGGTCGCGGACAGCCAGCCGCTCAGCGGCTCGGCCGGCTCGGCGGCCAGGGGCGGCACAAGCCAGCGCTCAGGGACGCAGACCCGCTCGCCCGGCCCGGCCCCGTGCTCTCCTGGCAGCTGATCCAGGTCAGTGTCGCCGGCCAGTTCCTCGGGCTTCAGCCTGTACACCAGCGACTCAGGGGCGTCCGCGCACACCACTAGATCGGCCGGCACCGGAAAATAAGGCCGCCACTGACCCGCGACTCGCCGGGCGAAAACGGGTCCGCGGACCTCATCCGGCTCAGCCCCGAACGCCGCCCCGACCGCCCCGGCCGCCGTAGCCGGACCCGGCAGCACGGTCGCCGCCAGCGTGTCCGCCGCGGCGTTGAACGACCGGCCGTCGCGGACGAATACCGTGTCCCTGGGTACCAGGGCAACCCACGACTGCTCGGTCACCGCGCCTCCTGTCGCAGGAAAACGCCCACTCGCGCGGCAAGCTGCGGCCACGAGCCTGTTCCGCGCTCCTCCAACCACTTGGAGGCCTCGTGCCGTCCGAGCCGGTCCAGCACGTCCGCCACCTTGGTCGCTTCGTCCGCAGCTGCTCCATCCTCGGTGTGGCGACGGATGAGCCGCGACAGCTCGGCCTGGTACAGCCGCTTGGAGACTTCTGACAAGCGTGCGAGTTCTTCCGCATCGCGATCCAGGTCGGCCACAAGTCGCGGCGATAGCCTGGACGCCCGCGTTGAGCTGAAGATCCCGAACCCGTCGGCGCTGGCGCCATTGTCCCACGGCTGGATCGACGATGCCCCGGCCCCAGAATGGCGCACATAGCCGACTGCCAGCGCATGCTTACCGGGTACGCGCTGCTTGGCCTGCTTCAGCAGGACACGCGCATCGCTCAATGCCGTTTGCAGGCCGCCGTGATAGTGGAAGAACAAGATCGCGGTGCTGGACGTCCGCAGGCTGTCAGGGATCTCCTCGTGACAGAAAAAGGCGGCCAGCAGAGCTTTGGCCGCCGGAGCGAAAGCCAGCAAGTCATCCCCGCCGACGTAGACCGGGACACTGAGAAAGTCGCTCGTGCGCAGCAAGTCGCGCTGGCCCTTGGACACCTGCTGCAACAAGCCCGAAATCTCTTGATGACGTTCTGGCGTCACCTCAAGGCGAGTACCGCTGGTGCTCGCCGCTTCCCCGCTGAGGAACCGTCCCATGCCGTCCAGGTCCTGAACGACCACCGCGAGATAGCTGGCCAGAGCGGGGACTCCGAGCTGATCCAGCCTCGCTGCGAGACGCCGGGCTGCCGACCGGCCTCGGCCGGCAGCCTTCCGGAAGGACTCGGGGGCCGCGTCCTTCGCCCCTGCCTCCCGGGCCAGCGAGTCGGGCTGCCATTGATCGTGATAGACCCACGGGCCGCTCGCTCGCCTGATCCAGGCACCCAGCTCGGTTTCGATGACCGGCAGCCCTGGTACCGCGGTTTCGGGTCTCGCCATGCCGGGATAAGCCCTGCCGATCTCCCGCGTGGCGTCGCGGAGCTCGGTCGCTGCCGCTCTGACCTGATCGTCGGCGAGATGCTCAAGGACAGCGAGACGGTATGGAGCCGACGCGATGGACGCCGTCGAAGGAAAGCCTTCATCGCCTTCGATGTGCCGAAAGCGGCGTTTGACCCAGCCAACCGCGCTTAGCGTCGCCTTTTCGTGTTCCTGCAACCCCGTTGGCGCCTTGACCTCGGCAGGCCAGCGAGGGCTTAGCGAGCACAAGGCTCTGTCCCGCCATTCGACCCAGCGGAAATCGCGCACCTGCCGCCGCGCCGCGAGCAGTCGCTGGGCCTGCATCCACTGCTCTCGATAGCCACCTGGCGCCGACGGGACGAAGACCCACTGGACAAGGGGAAAACCCGGCGTGTCAGGAACCGCGTCACCGTCTAGCTCGAACGTGGCCCGCAGCCATTCCCGGCGTTTAGCTTCTACCGCCACGCGGAGTGCATCCACTACTTCGGCCTGGTTCACCAGGATGCTGGGGCCACCGGCGGCAAAGAGCGCCACAACCTTGTTAGTAATGCCGCTGGTCTCATCCAGGGAGGACGGGAAAACGAGCCGACCACCCAGGTCACGCAGCGTCGTTGCGATCAGCGAGCCCAGCGCGACGTAAATCTTGCTCGCGCCAGCGACGTCGGACGTCGACCGAGCTTCTACGATGAACTGCTGCACACCGGGCAATGCGACAAGAACCAGCGCCTCATCGGTAGCCAAACTTAACCCCTGCTCCGGCAATCTAGCCCTCCCAAGCCAGCAGACGACGATAGCGCGCTCTCCCCCGCCACGTCATCCAGAACAGCCAATCTTTTGCTCCGAACGTAGCGAAACGTCTACGCTGGCACCTTAACCACCCAAAGCGCTACGCTCATCGGCCCGAAGGTGCCAGGTGTGTAGGTATTTGTCATATCTGGGTAGTGGATCAGCCTGAAATTTCGCCCGACGTTGCAGGCCGATCAAGCATCCGCTCAGGACAGGCTGTACCCACCTGGCCCGGCGCTCGCGCGCGGCGCGTCCGTCACCGTGGACGCGGCCAAGGTCGATGCGCTAAGCATCGCCATCGCCGCTGAGAGATTGCGATTCTGCTTGAGCAGGCGCGAAGCCAGATGCCCCGGCTGGGCAGTCATATACGTGTCATACAGCCGACTGTTCTGGTCGTTTGGCGCTCCCGGCGCCCGGCCGATCACGGCGCGATCCGCATCGGAGCAGAGTCAGCGGATCGTCAGTCTCTGAGCCGGTACAGAACTCGCGTTTCATGCTCTTGGAAGCCGAGGTTGGCGCACCGCGAACATGCAGGTCAGCGGCGGGTGACCCGTACCCGCGCGCCGAACCCTTGCCGAACCAGCCGCCTGTCCGGGAGGATGGCGAAACGGACACCAAAACCGCAGGTCACGGCCAGTGCGGCAGAGGCATCCGTCGCAATGCCACGCCCGACACCGAGGGCATAGAAACACTTCTTCGGGTCGCCACTCTTTTGTTGGGAATTGCCACCGTCGCAATGCCACGCCCGACACCGAGGGCATAGAAACGTTTCCGGGTCGGTCAAGCACCACATGTCGAAGCCACGCGTCGCAATGCCACGCCCGACACCGAGGGCATAGAAACGTGTAAACAACCGGGAAAGCACCTTCGCCCATAGCGAGTCGCAATGCCACGCCCGACATCGAGGGCATAGAAACGGGTAGAGTAAGCTGCCATCGACCTGCTTCTGGTCAGCGTCGTCGCAATACCACGCCCGACGTCGAGGGCATATAAACTCTTGGCTCCTTACTGCTTGCTGCCCTGCGCCGGAAGGTCGCCCGGTAATCACGCTGCGCATGATGGTGAGGACGTCTTGGCCGTGCTTGCGGGCGGTGTCGATGTAACCGTGGATGTCGAGCGTCCTGGGTTGCCTCGTCGCTGGTGAGCCGGCCGGAGACCTTCTGCTGGGTCTTCAGCGGCCGGACGCCATAGCCGACGCTGCTCGAACTGGCGCCGCCTACCAGACGATCCTTGACCCGCCTCCTGGCCACGGTGCCCGGCATCCAGAGCGTCCAGCCTGATCGGCCGATTTCGTTTCGACTTCGGTGGCTGCGTGCGACCAGTTGAGTCAGCGCGCAAGCCGCGTGATTTTGCTGGCGAGCCGACTGGTGTGCAGCGACGACGGCAGGTGCCAGGCGAAGGCGCTGACCTCTTCGAGCTGCATCAGTACGGATGGATTTTCCACGAAGAACGCGAACCGGAAGTCGGTGTGCCAGTGGGCGGGTTCGCCCTTGGGCTGGCTGGCTGGGATGTGGTGAAGGTCTATGTCGAACGGGAGGCCATCGAGTTCGGGCGGGCTGATCGCGAGCTGCCGGGTAATGCCAGTTTCCTCGGCGAGTTCGCGCCGCGCCGCGGCGAGCAGCCCGGTGTCGGGGGGTTCAAGATGGCCACCGGACAGGAGCCAGCGGCCCAGGACGTTGTGATGGATCACAAGAACCTGCCCTGCGGCGTTGATAACAGCCGCGCTACAGGTGACGTGGCCAGGAGTTGCCCGGCGGGAGGTGATTTCTGCGTCGTCGGCGAGACAGGACAGCAGCGGGGCCAGGTTGTCGCGCTCGTCTCGGTGGTTGTTCAGGTAGCGCCTGGTGGCGCGGGAGATCTCACGGCTGGAGATGGTCACGGTGTTCCATTGAACATTTGCAGCCAGGTAGCCGCGATGAACTGGCGAGTGTCGTCATCGCACTGATGTAGTCCCGGCTGGATGTCCGCGCCAGAGAGCGCCGTCATAGCCGCGAGGATCTCGGCCTGGACGAGGTAGATGAACGCGCCGACCGACGCACCGTGCAGGAAGTTGATGGCGTTGCCGTCGTTGAGCATGTAGAAGTAGTGCCCGGCGGTGGCGTACCGAGTGATGTGATCGCTCACCGGGCTGCGCTCATATAGTCCTTCGACGCCGACCAGTTCGAGTTCGTCATCGGCAGAGGTGACCGAAGCGATGTAGGCACCGTTGCCCAGGTGAGCAAAGTCGCTGGCGCGAAGTGCGAGGTTGCCGGTCGCGCAGATCACGACACCCGCGCCGGCCACTGCGGTGGCGGTGCTGGCGGCGGTGCGGTAACCCTGCGCCAGCGCCTGGGTCAGGCGGACAGCGTCCGTGTCGTGCACGGTGACCTGCATGTGCTTGGCACGCAGCAAGCGGGCGACACTTGACCCGATTTTCCCGAAGCCGAGCACGCACGCTTGCCGGCCTTGCAAGATGTCGCCTCGGCTGCGCACCAGCGCCTCGGCAGAGAACGCAACGGACTGGCCTACGAGGTAGTCCTCCGGCTCTTTCAGTGGACTGCGAGCGACACTGAAAACCGGGCACGGGAGCTTATCGATCTCTAGGTAGCGCCGGAGCCCGTTCTCCGTGTCTTCCACCACACCCAGAATCCGGCCGGTGAAACGCGTACAGGCTTCCTCCAGAGCCGGCGCGAAGTAACCGCCGACGTCCAGCAAGACGAGATCCTGGCCAGGCGCGCGAGTCTCCAAATAGCCAACGAGCCAGTCAGGCTGCGCTAAGCGATTCCGGTCCAGAGTGTCGCAGGGCGCTAGCTGGATGATCTCCTTCAATGCTGCTGGGTCGATCGACTTGGGTTTGGGCAGTACTGCCGCCAGGGAACTCAGCCGTGACACGGCGGTGACGAACAGCGGTCGATCGTTGAGCAGATGGGTGATAAAGAGCACGGACGGCCGGCAGCCGACCGCTAAGCGGCTGGCGATCCGGCGGAAATAGTCGTGCACCCTGGCTCGCTCGAAGTCCTCCATCGGCACTCCTGAAGTAGGAACTACATAGTGAGTAGATCGCAGAGAATATGCTCTGTCAAGAGTACGTAGTACGTACTTCAACGGTAGGCTTTCCGCCATGAAATCCAGGCCGTCAAGAG
>WNEY01003208.1_pt1 | contig 12214 bp, 9 predicted proteins | sample 5400531 | NCBI WGS metagenome assembly WNEY01 (sample SAMN13153338, study PRJNA577476) | soil metagenome | isolation source: 200 cm saprolite under Douglas fir tree site 1 | place: USA:California | collected 2015-04-18
AATCCGTCGCATGAGCAGGGAGCAGTTGCGCTGGCCGCTAAGCAGGGCCACGTTTGATTTTCTCGGTTGCGGGATCCTGAGGCGAGACGATTCCCTTGTAGATGGCCCAGTGGACCAGTTCGATAATGGAATGGATATTGAGTTTGTGCATGATGTTGTTCCGGTGAGTTTCCACGGTATTGATGCTGATACCCAGGGCGGCAGCCACCTCTTTGTTAGCGTTCCCCGCCGCGAGGAGTGAAACAATTTCTTTCTCGCGTGCCGTCAGAATGTCGCACTCGACGCTATGATCAGCCGATTCCGAAGGGCCTCCCTTGGAGGTTTTCAGGATGAGTTCTGATGCTTTAGTGGAGAAAAACGGTTTGTGCTGGCGGAGGGCCTCCACGGCGGCCACCAGTTCGCGTCCATCATCGGATTTCAATACGTAGGCGCGGGCGCCCGCGGCCAGCACTTCACGGGCCACCTCCTCGGACTCGTGCAGCGTAAAAATGAGCACCTCCGTATGAGGTACGGCCTTCAGGATCTCGCGGGTGGCTTCCAGACCACCCAACTCCGGCAAGGTGATGTCCATGACGACCACGTTAGGTTTCAATTGCTTGGCTTTTTGGAGGGCTTCCTTGCCGGCAACTGCCTCGCCGCAGACCTCCCACCCGGGGTTGGCTTCCAAGAGCTCTCGGATTCCTCGCCGGGTCGCTTCGTGGTCGTCCGCCACAAGAATCCGGACTTGATTCACGCCCTGGCCCCCTGGAGAGGAAGAGTCGCCCTTACCACGGTACCCGAGCCGCTTGATTCGAGATCCAGCCGGCCGCCCAATTGCCTCACGCGCTCTCTCATGCCCGCCACGCCCACTCCGAGTCCCACGCCACCTGCGTGGAATTTTTTCAAAGTCTCACAAGGAATTCCCCGCCCCTCATCGCGAATTTCCAACTTGACCCTGTCGGTGTCCAGGACCAGTTCAATCCACGCGGTTCGACTTCCGGAGTGACGGTGAACATTAGTGAGACTTTCTTGCACAATGCGGAAAAGAGTCCTTTCTAATTCCCCGGTCAGACGTCGGTATTCGGCGGGTGTCACCACCTCGACTCGGATACCGCTTCGCTGCGTAAAACCCCTCACGTACCAACCCAAAGCGCATACCAAGCCGACCTCATCCAGCAGGGGTGGGTGGAGCAAGTAGGAAAGAGTGCGAACACCTCGCGTGCATTTTTCCGCCATTTCAAGCGTCTCGGAGAGAATCTTGTCCACGGCTGGATCGAGGCTGCGGGATTCGCTGAGACGGCGAAGGTTCCTTGCCATGATCGACAGGTCTTGGGCGGTGCTGTCGTGCAGCTCCCTTGCGAGATGCCGTCGCTCCTCGTCCTGCAACTGGAGCACACGACCGGAGAGCTCGCGCAGCGTTTCTTCCGCCCGCTTGCGGTCCGTAATGCTCTGAACGCTCCCTTCGAAATAGAGCACCTTGCCGGTCGAGTCGCGGACCGCCCGCGCGCTTTCCAAAACCCAGATCACGCTTCCGTCCTTCCGATAGTGTTGAGCTTCAAATCCCCACGCTGCTCCGCGTTCGCTCAGGCGGCGGAGAAATTCCGCCCTGCCCGGAGGGTCCACATACAGTTTGTTGATGTTGTTGACGCTCCGCATTAAATCCCCAGGAGATTCGTAGCCATAGATCCGTGCGAGTGCCAGATTTGCCGTCAGTAGCCGACCCTCTTCGGTGGTCTGGAACATGCCCACGACCGCGTTTTCGAAGATACTGCGAAATTTCTGTTCCGCATCCTCCAATGCCTTTAGCGCCCGCTTGTGATCGGTGATATCCTTCACCAAGACAAGCCTGGATGGCCTTCCCAGCCAGGTGATGTTGTGGAATGAAATTTCCACGTTTATTTCTGTCCCATCTTTCTTTCTGTGTCTCCACTCGCCCCACAGATTGAGCCCTTCCCCGGCTCTTGGGAGGTACTCGACAAGACGAGGGACTTCTTCGGGAGACCGGATGTCCTTGATCGTCATCGCAAGCAATTCTTCGCGGGAAACTCCATGGTGTTCAATGGCGGCATCGTTGACTGCTAAGAATTGGAGCGTTTCCAGATCATAGACCCACATCGGCTGCGGGTTGATCTGAAATAGGACTCGGTATTGTTCCTCCGAAATCCTTAGCGGGTCCTCTACCCGCTCGCGTCTAGTTCCCGCGCCCGGCTTTTTGGTTGCCGCATTGAAGCTGTTCTGTCCGTTCAAAGGCACAGTTCCCGCACTCCCCGCGTTCGTTTAGCCATGCTTTCTCTCGGTCCCCCGGCGGCCTCCCCGCTCGGCCGCAGCGGCCCGGTTATTGCGAGCCTTCCATGATGATTTCGAAAGAGGTGCGTATTCCAGGGGCCAAGTGCAAAGGTGCGCAGGGATCGGGCTCGGCCGGTGCCAGCCTTGGTTTGGCTAAGGCGAGGCTCACCCCTAATCGAACTCATCGGCAGTAACCCTGCTTGGCTTTACGACGTGTAACTAGTTGATTGCGGACAGGTTAGACTCCGTGGCGATTCCCACAGAGTCAACCGAGAAACCTAATCTGCCTTTCCCGAGTCGATAACCGCCCTGGTCCTCGTTACTGCGCATTGAGGCTGCAATGGACCTTCAGGCGAAGTGGAGACATGCAGGTGTAAACACAGGCGCGACATGTAAGTGCCCCCTTGCCGCAGCCAATTCAAACGATCGTATACTACATGACCAGCAAACAGATAGTCAAGTCCCATCGGCTCAATCAATTGCCTCGTGTCTTTGGCGGTCCCCCGGGTAGGGGACTAGGGGCGCACGCGTTCGGCGAGGGGATGCATTACTACTTTCAGCCTAGAGTAATCGACCTAAGGTGAAGACCTGACGTATATACAACCTCTCGCTTATTGCCAACGGTGTATCAATTCCTGCATAAGTAAATAGCTCGACGGAGGATTCGATTGTCGGGCCAGGCAGCGCAAAGGCCGAAGCTGGGTTTCTGTTTTCTCCGCTCCGGCTGAGATGGGCTGCCGCGGCACCACCGCTTCACCACGCCAGCAAGCCGCGGCGGCTGAGGTCTCCAGCGAAAGCCGATGGAATTTACTGTCGGGAGCAAAGCGTGAAAAACTCGGGACAGCATACATATCGGTCTGCTGAGTCACAATTGCCGGCATTTTCGCGCCCGGAAGGAGGGCAATTTAGAGGGCGGGCTCTCATTGTGGATGACGACGAACAGATCTGTCTCATGCTCAGGCGAGGGCTTGCGGCCGTAGGATATGAGTGCCAAAGCTGTCTGGCCGGAGACGCCGCGCTTCGGTTGCTCGACCGTGAGGCCTTCGATGTCGTCATTTCCGATCTCCAAATGCCGGGGATGTCCGGAATGGAGCTCTTGAAAGAAGCCGTCGGCGCACATCCGCGTTCAGTATTTCTAATTGCCACCGGCGTGGACGATATCCGTACCGGCATAGAGGCAATGAAGCAAGGCGCCTACGACTATCTAATGAAGCCATTCCAACTGGATGCGGTTGCGGTGAGCGTCGAGCGCGCTCTGGAAAGAAAACGCCTGGAGCTTGAGGTCCAAAATTATCGGGAAAACCTCGAACAATTGATTGAGGAACGGACCCGCCAGCTTAAGACCGCAATGGGGCGAATCGAGCACACCTACGATGAGACGCTCGAAGCATTGGCTGCCGCGCTCGACCTGCGCGATAACGAGACGGCCGGCCATTCCCGCCGGGTGACGCGTTATTCCCTGGAAATTGGCAAGGCGATGGGCAGTTCGGGAGAGGAGTTGAAGCAGATAGCGCGCGGCGCCCATTTGCATGATATCGGGAAGATTGGCATTCCTGACGCGGTCCTACTCAAGCCGGCAAAGTTGACGGCTGAAGAATGGCAAACCATGAAAAGCCATGCGCGGATCGGGTACGACTTGGTAAGCCGAATAGCCTTTCTGGCACCGGCGGCCGAAATCGTTCTGACCCACCAGGAACGCTACGACGGCACGGGCTATCCGCAAGGGCTGGCGGGGGAGCAGATCCCGCTCGGGGCACGAATCTTCGCCGTGGCTGACACCTTGGACGCAATGACCTCCGACCGGCCTTATCGGAAAGCTCTTCCTTTTTCCGCCGCGCGGGAGGAAATCATTCGCGAATCCGGCCGCCAGTTTGACCCCGAAGTTGTCAAGGTTTTCCTGTCCCTCCCGCAGACTGTCTGGGAGGAAATCCGGCTTGAGGCAACTGGCCCTCACCGTGAAAAACTTTCCATTTCGGAAGTCCTCGGCAGCATGCGGGAGTTTTCGACGGAAGTTCGGAAAGTCAATAAATGATCCCCGAGCCTAACCCCCGCCTAGAGTCGGCGCTCGGCAAGTTTTCCAAGGTTGCCAGCGCCGGCGTGGGCCTTGCCGGCGCGGCGGTCCTCGTCGGCCGGCGGCTTGAAATCTCATTGCTGAAGTGCGCTTTCTCTGGCTTCGTGTCGGGGACTGCGGGATCACGCTCTTGGGAGGCCTTAGCGGGCTTTCAAAGTGACCTGAAAATCGAGGCGCTCCATGGTTAAGTCCCGTGCAAGTCTTGCAGGGCCATCGCCGAGAGGCAAATTCCCCCACGGTAGCATTCACCTTCCCAGCGTCTGCCGAATAAATATTACCCATGACGATTTAAGCCGAAGGAACTACGAATTGGGCGGCCGCCTTCTTCCTGCCTCCCCCCACAAGGGAAGAGTTCCTTCGTCGGACAGTGGGGAGACATTGCTCATGAGTGCATCATCGCGTCCCGTCCATATCTGGACCCTCCACCGGGGAAAAGATGCCAACAAACAGGGACCGTTCGCAGTGTCGCTGGCGAGACTTATTCAGCGCCGCGCGCTCATAAAGACCATGTTCTGCTTGCTGTTGCTCACGGGGTTCGTCAAGGGGAACTCGCCCGACGCCCTTCAGGGGGATCAAAAGACCGAAGGGCGTATTACGCGACTGAGCCTAGAACAACTTGGGAACATCGAGGTCACGACAGTCTCCAAAGAGCCGGAGAAACTCAGGCGAACTCCGGCAGCGATCTTCGTCATCACTCAAGAGGACATCCGGCGGTCCGGGGCCACAAGCATCCCGGAGGTCCTCCGGCTTGTGCCGGGTGTTAAAGTCGCGCGAATCGACTCCAACAAATGGGCCATCGGTGTGCGTGGATTCGAAAGCCGCCTCTCCCGATCGGTACTCGTGCTTATCGACGGCCGAACCGTTTACACGCCGCTCTTTGCCGGGGTTTATTGGGAAGTTCAAGACACACTCCTCGCGGACATCGACCGGATCGAAGTAATCCGCGGACCTGGGGGCACCATCTGGGGAGCGAACGCAGTCAACGCTGTGATCAACATCATCACCAAAAACGCCAGAGACACCCATGGAACGCTGGTCTCCACGGGCGGCGGAAACGTCGATCAAGGTTCCGTCGGTTTCCGGTACGGAGCCGGGACTGGCAAGAACTTTAGCTACCGTGTCTACGGCAAGGCCTTCACGCGAGGGCCCGAGTTTCATACGGATCAAAGACAATTCGACGACTGGCGAATGGGTCAGACTGGTTTTCGAACGGACTGGGATTTACACAGTCGCGACACGCTGACGCTTCAAGGCGATCTTTACAACGGGGATGCCGGAGAGCGCGTGGGGATTACAACTTACTCTCCCCCCTATATGACTATCGTGGAGGAGAATGCCGAGCTAGCGGGAGGCAATCTGCTGGGTCGCTGGCGGCGGTCGCTGGGTGATGGCTCCGATCTCCAGGTGCAAGCTTATTACGACCGAACGAACCGTCAAGAGGCCAACTTTGGTGAGAGCCGCGATACGTTGGACGTCGATTTCCTTCACCATTTCAGATTGCCGCGACAGCAAGACTTCCTCTGGGGACTCGGGGCTCGCCTCAGTTCGGGCAATGCTGCCCAGGTCGTCCCCACCGTGGCGTTCATGCCGAATCAGCTCACGGACAAGCTCTATAGCGCGTTCGTCCAGGATGAAGTGCCGATCGTCAAGGACCAGCTCTGGCTCACCATCGGATCGAAGTTCTTGCAAAATATCTATACCGGCTTTGAGGTTCAACCGAGTGCCCGACTCCTGTGGGTGCCGAATTCACGGCAGACCGTATGGGCTGCCATCACGCGCGCCGTGCGCACGCCCTCTCGCGTCGAGGAGGATCTCCAGGTCACCGCGTTCCTAACACCCAATCCGCCGACCTTTCTCCGCCTTGCTGACGACCGAAAGTTCTTCTCGGAGCAGCTGGTGGGCTACGAAGCTGGGTACCGAAGCCTTGTGAGACCCAAGCTCTATCTGGACGTCGCGACTTTTTACAACGACTACGACCATCTCCTGAGTATCGAGCCCGGTGCTCCTTTCTCCGAAACCTCACCGCCCCCGCCGCATTTCGTTGTGCCCTTTCTGATCCGCAACGGACTATTGGGCAGCACTTCCGGAATCGAAATCGCACCCGATTGGAGGCCAACCCTGTGGTGGCGTTTGGAAGGCTCCTACGCATACCTGTATACCGACTTGAAAAGAAGGACGGGCAGCCTGGACCCTTCAACGGTCAGTTCAATCGAGGGCTCAAGTCCCCATCACCAAGTGGTAATTCAATCTTCGCTGGATTTGCCCAAGAACTTGGAATTTGACCAGACCTATCGTTACGTCAGCGCCCTGCCGGCCCAACTGGTCGGAAGTTACGGTACGGCGGATGTGCGGCTAGGTTGGCGTCTCACGCGGCACTTCAGCTTGTCCTTGTCAGGACGGAACTTGCTCCAACCCCGTCATGCGGAGTTCGGGGGTGACCCCGGGTCGCTGGTCGGGATCAAGCGAAGCGTCTACGGGAAGATCACATGGCAAAAGTAATGGGGGACCGGCGTCTCAAGGAGCACATCCCTGGGCCGGATCCCCCCCAACACGCTCCGCACTGCGAAATGATCGGGCGCCATCAAAGCCGTCTCCGTAGGGCCGCGGCTTTGGCGATGGCGTGGGGACTGCTAGGCGCCCCAACCCCGCACACGCAGGCTGCACCGACCACCGAGTACGAGGTCAAGGCTGCCTATCTCTACAACTTCGGCAGGTTCGTCCAATGGCCAGCCAGGGCAACAGCCGCCGAAGGCCGCTATTTCACTATCTGCGTGCTGGGCGATGACCCCTTCGGCCCGGTTCTCAACGCGACTATCGCCGACGAAACCATCGACGGAAAAACCGTGGTGGCCAAGCGAATTTCGGCGCCGCAGCAAGCGGCGAACTGCCGCATTCTATTCATCAGTTCGTCGGAGGACCGCCAATTGAAGGAGATCCTAATCGCACTTGCCAAGGCAAGTGTCTTGACGGTCAGTGACATGCCTCAGTTCGCCCGGCGCGGCGGTATGGTCCAGTTGATCTTGGATGGGAGCAAAGTACGTTTTGAGGTCAACTTGTCCAGCGCGGAGCGCGCGGGCCTGATTTTTAGTTCTCAGCTGCTCAAACTGGCAGTCAGCATAAGGAAGAATCCTCAGGCTGGAGACTGAGTGGTGATGTTCAGAGTACGCGACTTTTCGATCACGAAGAAACTGACCTGGATGAACATGCTGGTGAGTGGCGCCGCCCTGCTGCTGGCCTGCACGGCGTTTGTTACTTACGAGCTGGTTACTTTTCGAAACGCCGTAGTGCGCATCCTCTCGATCCAAGCGCAAATCGTCGGGTTCAACAGCGTCTCCGCATTGCTGTTCAATGATCCCCAGTCGGCCGAGCACACCCTCTCAGCGCTGAAGGCCGCCCCTAACATTGTGTCCGCCTGGATTTATACCCCGGACGGTCGGCCTCTCGCTGGGTATTGGCGTGATCGGGGAGGGCAAACCCCGCCGCAACCTGCGATTCCTCCAGGCCAAACCGAGGTCCACTGGTTCAAGGATCGGCAGGTCGTACTGGTCCGCTCGATCGAGTTCCAGGGAAAGCCGAGGGGCACCGTCTACATTCGGTCCGACTTACAGGAAATGAATGACCGCCTGATGCGGTATGCGACTATCGTCGCCATCGTATTGTTGACATCCCTGACGGCAGCCCTTCTGATCTCATCGAGATCCCAGCGAGCCATAGCTGAACCCATCTTACATTTGGCCGAGACTGCCAAAATCGTTTCTCGGGAGAAAAACTATTCGGTCCGCGCAGCCCCAACCGACAATCGAGACGAGCTTGCTACTTTGATCGAGGCGTTTAATGAGATGCTGGGACGGATTCAAGAGCGTGATGTGGCCTTGCGCGAGAGTGAGGAGCGATATCGTGTTGTCGCGGAGACAGCCACCGACGCTATCATCACGATGGACGAGAAAAGCACAATTTTATTTGTCAATAAGGCCGCCGAGAAAATATTCGGGTACACGCCCGCTGAGATGATGGGGCAAAAGATGACCATGGTCATGCCCGAAAACCTGCGTCCCGTCCACCGCGCTGGGCTGGAGCGCTACATCCGAAGTGGCGAGCGGCACATCGGTTGGAGCTCCGTGCAGCTTCCTGGCCTGCACAAGAGCGGCAAAGAAGTCCCTTTGGAGGTTTCCTTCGGCGAATATAACGAGAATGGAAAGCGCAGCTTTACTGGCATCGTCCGCGACGTGACCGACCGCAAGCGGGCCGAGGACCAAATCAAGGAACTGAACCTCAGCCTGGAACGTCGCGTCGCCGAGCGCACTGGTGAACTCGAAGCCGCCAACAAGGAGCTCGAAGCTTTCACTTATTCCGTCTCGCACGACCTGCGCGCTCCTCTCCGTCACATTGACGGTTTCTCGAAGCTGCTCGTGGAACAACACACCGCAGCGTTGCCCCAGGAGGCCCGCGAGTACGTTTCGCTGATTCGCGAGAGTACCCGCGAGATGGGCCAACTCGTGGACGATTTATTGAACCTGGCACGCGTGGGTCGGAAAGAACTGAGCCTCCAGGTGACAGGATTAAATTCTCTAGTCGACGAGGTGGTGGCTGATCTGAATCACGAAAATGGGGGACGGACGATCGATTGGAAACTTCAGAAATTGCCCTTCGTCGAATGCGACCCGGGCCTGATGAAGCAAGTGTTTGTGAACCTGCTCTCGAACGCCGTCAAGTTCACACGCCCGCGGGATCGCGCCGTGATTGAGGTCGGCGCGGTAGAGCGTGACGGCCAGTCCGCGATTTTTGTTCGCGATAACGGCGTCGGCTTCAGCATGAAACATTCCGATAAGCTGTTCCGCGTTTTCCAGCGGCTCCACCGGCAGGAAGATTTTGAGGGCACCGGGGTAGGCCTGGCCACGATCCAGCGCATCATCCACAAGCACGGCGGGCGCGTCTGGGCCGAAGCGGAACTGGACAAAGGGGCAAGTTTCTTTTTCACCCTGGGATCCTCTAGGGAAATCGGGCCGGAAGCGCACCCCGGCATTGGGGAGGTGGCCATTGAAAGAAACGCACATGGAGATACTTCTCGTCGAGGATAACGTCAAGGACCTGAAGCTCACTCTGCACGCTTTGCAAATTGAAAAGCTGAGCAACCACATCGAAGTCGCTCGAGACGGCGAAGAGGCCATGGATTTCATCTTTTGCCGCGGGAGGTACTCCAATCGGACCTTCGACCGTGCACCTCGCCTGGTCCTTTTGGATTTGAAACTGCCCAAGGTGGATGGAATGGAAGTGCTCAAAGCGATCAAGAGCGATCCCCGCACTAAGGCCATCCCTGTGGTCATTCTCACGGCTTCAAAAGAAGAGCAGGACATGGTCGAGGGGTATAAGTTAGGAGTCAACGCCTACATTCAAAAGCCGGTGGACTTCGACCAGTTCCGCCAGATTGTGAAGCAACTGGGCCTGTTTTGGTTGGTAGTGAATCAGCCTCCCCCACCTGCCGCATTCACAGGAAAGTAGGCCGGAGAAACAAGAATGTCACCCGAGAGCGTCAATCCCGACTCATCCGCGAAGCCGTTGCGGGTGGTGCTTGTAGAGGACAACCCGCGGGACGTGAAATTGACGGTGCGGATGCTTGAACAGGCAGGTTATCGCCTGGAGTTCGTGACCGTCGCTACGCCGTATTTGTTCGAAGAGCACCTCAAGAAGTCCGACCCTCAGATTATCATCTGCGATTACAACCTCCGTGACTGGACGGCCATGGAGGCCCTCGAGATCTTTCGAGGGTTGGGGAAAGACATTCCCTTCGTGATCTTGAGCGGGACCGTGGGTGACGAGGCGGCCGCCGAGTGCATTAAGAAGGGGGCAACGGATTACCTTCTCAAGGACCGTACGGCCCGGCTGCCCTCGGTCGTGGCCCGAGCCTTGGAAGAGACGGCGACGCGGAGCGCGCAAAGGCAAGCCCAAGAGGACCTCGATCGTTTCTTTATGGTCTCCCCGAATCTGCTATGTATCGCGGGCTTTGATGGCTACTTCAAACGCTTGAATCCGTCCTGGGAAAAAACGCTGGGCTTCACACAGGAGGAGCTTCTGGCGAAACCCTATATTGAGTTCGTTCATCCGGATGATCGGAAACCAACCCTCGACGAGGCCCAAAGGGCCATGGCGGGTAAGGAAGTGGCTTCTTTTGAGAATCGCTACGTTACGAAGGACGGCTCCTACAGATCATTGCTCTGGAACGCCACGCCTTTGCCGGAAACGCAATTGGTTTACGCCGCCGCGCACGATATCACCGAACACAAGCGTCTATTAGGGCAGTTGCTCCAGGCCCAAAAAATGGAGGCAGTGGGGAAGCTGGCGGGGGGCATCGCCCACGACTTCAACAACCTGCTGACCATCATCAACGGTTACAGCCAACTGGTGCTTGAGCGCCTGGGCTCTGACGACCCGCAGCGGGAACAGATCGACGAAATCAAGAAAGCGGGAGATCGCGCCGCCGCGCTGACTCGCCAGCTCCTGGCTTTCAGCCGCCAGCAAGTGCTGGAGCCCCAAGTCCTCGACCTCAACGCCGTCGTCGCCAACCTGGAAAAGATGCTGCGACGCCTGATCGGCGAGGACATCGAGCTGGAGGCCGTCCTGGGCCCTGAGTTGGGGCGGGTCAAGGCTGACCCCGGGCAGATCGAGCAGATCATCATGAATTTGGCCGTCAATTCGCGTGACGCAATGCCGAAAGGCGGCAAGCTGACCATTGAGACCGCGAACGTCGATTTGGATGGGTACTATGCGAGGAGCCACCTCGCGGTGACGCCAGGCCCTTATGTCATGTTGGCGGTAAGCGACACGGGAATCGGCATGGACGCCGCTACGCAGGCGCGGATCTTCGAACCTTTCTTCACCACCAAAGAAATGGGGAAGGGGACGGGACTCGGATTGGCGACGGTCTATGGGATCGCGAAGCAGAGCGGCGGCAACATTTGGGTTTACAGCGAGCCGAACCGAGGTACTACTTTTAAGATCTATCTGCCCCGGGTTGAGGAAACCCTGCAACCGGCGGAGCGGGAAAAGGCCCGTACGGATCTGCCCAAGGCGGCTGAGACTGTTCTCCTCATCGAGGATGAACCCGCGGTGCGGTCACTGGTGCGAGGGATTTTGGAATCAAGAGGTTACACGGTGCTGGAGGCGGGTCGGGGGGAGGAGGCACTGGCGGTTTCAGAACAGCACCAGGGACCGATTCATTTATTGCTGACCGACGTTGTCATGCCCGGGATGAGCGGGAGAGAGTTGGCCGAGCGCCTGGGTTCCAAGCGACCGGAATTGAAAGTGGTGTATATGTCCGGGTACACGGACGATGCCATTGTACGTCACGGATTGCTCGAGCAGGCGACAGCCTTTATCCAGAAGCCCTTTACGCCGAGCTCCCTGGCGCGCAAAGTGCGCGAAGTCCTGGATAGCTAGGCTCTGTGACTTTGGATTCCGATGACCGCTGAGAAGATGCGCCTGAGCACCCGGCGGAAAACAGAGCAAGGAGGAGCCCGTGCAAATATTTGACCGCGTTGACCCGATGAACCTCGAACGGCGGGAGTGGCAATTGTGGCTGCTGGCATTCACCGTCATCTTCGTTCTCGCTTTGGGGACTGCGCTGATGATGTACCCCACCGTTTTTTCCACTCCAGTCGTTCTTGCCGGCGCGACCACGCGGAAGGCGTTCTTCGGTTTCTGCGCGCTGGTGGTTCTCCTGTTGGGCTATTTCGTTGACCGGCAACTTGTGGTCCGCCATCTCCGCCAACAACTCGCCCACGAACAGAAGACGATTATGCGCATCCGCCACGAGGCCAGTGCCGACCTGCTCAGCACATTGCCGGATTTCGTCCATTTTCAAGATCGCCTGGCCATGGAATA
>WNEY01003210.1_pt1 | contig 12214 bp, 11 predicted proteins | sample 5400531 | NCBI WGS metagenome assembly WNEY01 (sample SAMN13153338, study PRJNA577476) | soil metagenome | isolation source: 200 cm saprolite under Douglas fir tree site 1 | place: USA:California | collected 2015-04-18
CGAGCTTGACCGGCTGCCGCTGCCGGATGACTCCGTGGACGTCATCGTCTGCGCGCTCGCGCTCGACCACGTCCCCCGCCTCGATCCGGTACTGGCCGAGTTCGCTCGCGTACTGCGCCCCGGCGGCGACCTGGTCATCTCAGATATTCACCACGAACTCCTCACCCGCGGCTCGGCGATGACCACCCGTGGCCCGGCGGGCGAGCCGCGCATCGCGCCTAGCTACCGGCATCAGCTCGGAGAGTACCTGCGGGCGGCACTGAGACATGGCCTGCAGGTGAAACGATGCGAGGAGCCGCGCGCGGTCACAGCAAACGAACCGCCGACCGAGCCCGCAGCCGAGATCGGCGACTGGCAGGACTGGCCGTTCTCGCTGATGGACTACCTGCCATCGGCAGAGCGGGCTGCAGGCGGTCGCCCGCATCTGGTCATCTGGCACTTCCAGCTGCCCGCTGGCTGACCGAATTCCCGGCAGGCCCGACCCCCGCTGGCGGCCGAGCTTCAGCACTACGTGCTGGCGAACAGGCCGCTCAGGTCGTCGGGAATCTGGACCTGCAGGTGCCCGCGCCGCCGCAGTTCGGGAAGCACGCCTTCGCCGAACCAGTACGCCTCCTCCAGGTGCGGATAGCCAGAGAAGATGAATTCCTCGATGCCGAGCGAGGCGTACTCCTCGATCCGGTCGGCGACCTCGGCGTGGCTGCCGACGAGCGCGGTGCCGGCACCCCCGCGCACTAGGCCGACACCGGCCCACAGGTTCGGATAGATCTCCAGGTCCGCCGCCGAACCTCCGCCCCGGTACTTCGAGTGCAGCGCGATCATGCGTTCCTGGCCGGTCGACACCGACTTCGAAAGCACCTGCTGCGCGTTGTTGATCTCGGCCATGGTCACCTCGGACAGCATCCGGTTGGCCTCTGCCCAAGCCTGCATCGAGGTGTCCCGGCTGATTGTGTGCAACCTGATGCCGAACCGCAGCTTGCGTCCGGCCGCCTCGGCCAGCTCGCGCATCCAGGCCAGCTTCCTGGCCACCTGCTGCGGCGGCTCGCCCCAGGTCAGGTACACGTCCACGTACTTGGCCGCGATCGGACCGGCGGCCTGCGACGATCCGCCGAAATAGATCGGCGGCACCGGGACCGGCGGGCTGAGCACGGTGGCGCCGTGCACACGGTAGTGGTCGCCGTCGAAGTCGTACGGCTGCCCGCTCCAGGCACCCCTGACCACGTCGAGGAACTCTCCGGTGCGCTCGTAACGCTGGTCATGGTCTAGGTGGTCGCCGAACCGGCGCTGCTCGGTGTCCTCGCCGCCGGTCACCACGTTGAGCATCAGCCGGCCGCGTGAGATCCGCTGGAAGGTGCCGGCCATCTGGGCGGCCAAGGTCGGCGAGGTCAGGCCGGGGCGGAACGCCACCAGGAACTTCAGCCGCTGGGTCTGGCCGATCAGCGCGGCCGTGGCCAGCCAGGCGTCCTCGCACCAGGTGCCGGTCGGGGTCAGCACACCGGTGAAGCCGAGCTGTTCGGCCGACCGGGCGATCTGAGCCAGGTACTCGATCGAGGGCGGCCTGGTGACCGTCTGCGATCTCCTGCCGTTCAGCGCACCGCCGCCGACAATGCCCCGCCCGTCGCCCGAGGTGGGCAGGAACCAGTGGAAAACCAGATTCATGACGTGCCTCCCAGAACGTTGTTGTACTTGGTGACGGCGAATTGCGAGAAGTTGACCTGGCCAGGGATCAGCCCGGCCTTGGTGAACGCGTTGGCGACGGATTGCTCGGAGCTGATGACCGTCGGCGTGATCGGGGCGGGCGTGGTCAGCGAGTTCTTGACCGCGGCGAGCATCACGGCCAGGGGCAGGCCGCTGGCCTTGGACCAGGTCGCCGCCCAGGCGTTGGGATGCACGGCGGCCCAGTGGTAGGCCTGGTCGACCAGCCTCAGGTAGACGCGGATCGCCGCCGCCTTACCCGGATCGGCCAGCGCCGCCTTGGAAGCGACCACGAAGGAGTACGTGCTGCCCAGGCCTGCGCCGGAGGCCAGCACGCGGGCGTGATCCTGCTTCTTCGCCTGCTCGATGAAGGGCGACCAGATGTCCCAGGCATCGACCTGGTGGGCCGAGAACGCAGCCTGGGCCTCGGGGGGTTGCAGGTAGTCGGGTACCACGTCATGGATGGTCAGCCCGGCCTTGGCGAGCGCGATCAGCAGGTGGTAGTGCGACGCGCTGCCCTGGGTGACCGCGATCCGCTTGCCTCGCAATTGCGCGACGCTGTGGATCGGGGAGTTGGCCGGGACCATGATCGCGACGCCGAGCGGGTTAGCCCGAAGCGCGCTCACGACCGCGATCTGGCTGCCTCCGGCGGCCGCGAATACCGGCGGCGCGTCGCCGACCGAGCCGATGTCGACCGAGCCTCCGCTCATGGCCTGCAGCATCGGCGGTCCTGAGGTGAAGTCGGACCATTCCACCTTGAACGGCAGCTTGCCGATCAGCCCGGCGGCGGTGAGCAGGGCCTGGGAGCCGGCCCCGGCCTGGTCACCAACGTGGAGCGTCACGTCGGCGAGATTGACGGGATCAGTCGACCGGCCTGGCGACGCCGGGGCCGACGGCGTAGGTTGCTTTCCGCCTGAAACTGCTGTTGCTGGAGAGCAAGCCGTGGCGGCAGTTCCGGCTAGCAGGAGGCCAGCCGCGAGCAAAGCCGCGGTTCGCGCTTTCGCGATCATCGGTTTCCTTCCTCATCGACGCCTAGCTCGGCGAGCAGGCGAGTTCGCAGGCGGGTGAGTTCTGGTGCGGTGCGGTCGCGCGGACGCGGGGTGTCGATGTGGCTCTGGTGGCTGATGCGGCCGTCGGCGAGTACCAGCACTCGGTCCGCCAGGGCGAGTGCCTCGTCGACGTCGTGGGTGACCAGGAGGATGGCGGGGCGGTGGCGTTCCCATAGGTTCAGCACGAGCTGGTGCATGGTGATTCTGGTCAGCGCGTCGAGCGAGGAGAACGGCTCGTCGAGCAAGAGCAGGCTCGGCTCGCGGACGAGGGCGCGGGCCAGTGACGCTCGCTGGGCCTCGCCGCCCGAGAGGGTGAGCGGCCAGGCGTTCGCGTGGTCGGTGAGTCCGACTTCGGCCAGAGCCGTGGCAGCGACGTCCTTGGGTTGTACTTGCGGGGGCGTGCGCAGGCCTAGGCAGATGTTCGACCAGACGCGTTTCCACGGGACCAGACGGGGCTCCTGGAAGGCGATCGACACGGCGCCGTGCGCCTCGAGGTGTCCGGTGATCTCGCGATCCAGGCCCGCGAACGCGCGCAGCAGGGTCGACTTGCCCGAGCCGCTGCGGCCGAGCAGCGCGACGAACTCGCCGGGGGCCAGGTCTAGATCCAGGCGATCGAGCACCACGGTGGCGCCAAAGGACTTGGACAGGGAGCGAGCCGAGACCACATTGGCCGTAGCGAGGGCTACTGGGCTACGAAGCTCTTGCGCCACCGCAGCGCCCTCCTTTCCAGCAACCGGACCAGCGCGTCGGTGAGCAGGCCGAGCCCGCAGTAGACGAGCAGGGCCACGATGATCACGTCGTTGCGCAGGAACTGGGTGGCCTGGCTGATCATGAAACCGAGGCCGGCGTTGGCGTTGACCTGCTCGGCCACGACCAGCGCGAGCCAGGCGACACCCAGGCTCTGCCGCAGGCCGACCAGCATCTGGGGTAGTGCGCCTGGCAGCACGATCTGGGTGATCAGCTCGCGGCGGCGCAGCTTGAGCACCTGGCCGAGTTCGGCGAGCTTGGCGTCGACCGAGCGGATCCCCGCGAACGTGTTCAGGTACAGCGGGATCGCGGTGCCGATCGCGATCAGCAGGAGCTTGGGCGTCTCGCCGATGCCGAACCAGACGATGAACACCGGGATGAGCCCGAACAAGGGGAGCGTCCTGAGCATCTGCATGAGGGGGTCGACCGCGTTCTCACCGAATTGACTCAGTCCGGACGCGAGTGCGAGCAGCACCGCGGTGATGGCCCCGACCGTGAATCCGGCTGCGACCCGCTCGAGGGACACGAGCATCGCGCCCTGCAGAGTTCCGTACGCGGGTGTGCTCGTGGTCACCAGCGAGACCGCCGTGGACCAGACCTGCGTCGGCGGCGGCAGCTTTTGCTTTGAGACCAGCCCGAACTGGCTGATGAGCTGCCAGATGACGAGCACGATGGCCGGGCTGATCAGCCTCTGCAGGCCTTTGCCGACGGGTCGGCGCTTGGTGGTCGGTTGCTGAGCGGCCGGAGCCGGCGCTTCATTGCCGACCGCGGCTGGCAGGCCACTAACGGGTGGGTCAAGCGTGGTTTGCGTTGCGGGCACGCGGGCCCTCCTTCGGGGGGTGATGACCAGGCCTAGGTTCGATGCTCACCGACAAAACCTAGTAAGTCAAGCGGGAAACTAGAGTTTCTCGAGGCATGGAGGCGCGGGCTGCGGGGTGAGTTAATACGGCCGGGCTGGGGTTGCTCTTGCCTGCGGGTAGACTTGACGTGCCGTCAGTCCGGCGTCTTCCCTTCTGCCAAACGGAGTTTTCCGTATGCCCGCCAGCCACGCCGAAGTCGTCACCGAGCTTGCCACCCGTGACGACCTGCGCAACGTCGCGATTGTCGCGCACGTCGACCACGGCAAGACGACGCTGGTGGATGCGATGCTGTGGCAATCAGGCGCGTTCCGCGCCAACGCCCAGGTCGCTGATCGGGTGATGGACTCCGGTGACCTGGAGCGCGAGAAGGGCATCACGATCCTCGCGAAGAACACCGCGGTCACCCACGGCGGGCTGACGATCAACATCATCGACACCCCGGGCCACGCCGACTTCGGCGGCGAGGTGGAACGCGGCCTGTCGATGGTGGACGGCGTGCTGCTGCTCGTCGACGCGAGCGAGGGGCCATTGCCGCAGACGAGGTTCGTGCTGCGCAAGGCGCTGGAGGCGCGGCTGCCGGTGATCTTGGTGATCAACAAGGTGGACCGGCCGGACGCCAGGATCGCAGAGGTCGTCGACGCCTGTTACGAGCTGTTCCTCGACCTAGACGCGACCGAGGACCAGATCGAGTTCCCGATCATCTACGCCTCGGCCCGCGCCGGTCGCGCCTCGCTGAACCGGCCCGAGGACGGCACGCTGCCAGACTCGACCGATCTGGAGCCGCTGTTCGGCGTGATCGCGCAGGACGTTCCCGCGCCGTCCTACGACCCCCGCGCGCCGCTTCGCGCGCACGTGACCAACCTGGACGCATCGGCTTACCTGGGCCGGATCGCGCTGTGCCGGGTGGTGTCGGGTGAGATTTCCCGCGGTCAGCAGGCCGCATGGTGCCGTCGGGATGGCTCGATTGAGCGAGTAAAGATCTCGGAACTATTTAGAACGCAAGCTCTGGAGCGGGTGCCGGCCCAGAGCGCATCGGCCGGGGACATCATCGCCGTAGCCGGGATCGACGAGATCATGATCGGCGAGACGTTGGCCGACCCCGAGGATCCGAGGCCGCTGCCGTTGATCACGGTGGACGAGCCCGCGATCTCGATGACGATCGGCGTGAACACCTCTCCGCTGGTCGGCAGGGGCGGGTTCGACGGCCCGCGACGCGGCGCCGGCGGCGGGCGGGGCGAAGGCGGGTCCGGGCGGGGAGGAACTAAGGTCACGGCTCGGATGGTCAAGGACCGGCTCGACACCGAACTGGTCGGCAACGTGTCGATCAGGGTGCTGCCGACCGAGCGCCCGGACACCTGGGAGGTGCAGGGCCGGGGTGAGCTGGCGCTGGCCGTCCTGGTCGAGATGATGCGCCGGGAGGGCTACGAGCTGACCGTGGGCCGGCCGACGGTCGTCACCCGTGAGATCGACGGCACGGTGCACGAGCCGGTCGAGCGGCTGACGATCGACGTGCCCGAGGAGTACCTGGGCGCGGTGACCACGCTGCTCGCGCTGCGCAAAGGCCGGCTCGAGCAGATGACGAACCATGGCACCGGCTGGATCCGGCTCGACTTCATCGTGCCGGCCAGGGGGCTGATCGGGTTCCGCACCCAGTTCCTGACCGACACCCGGGGCACCGGTATCGCGCACCATGTGTTCGAGCGGTACGAGCCGTGGGCCGGCGCGATGCGGGTACGCGCGTCGGGCTCGCTGGTGGCCGACCGGACCGGTACCGCGACGACCTACGCGATGTTTTCGCTGCAGGAACGCGGCACTCTGTTCGTCGAGCCAGGGACCGAGGTCTACGAAGGCATGATCGTCGGCGAGAACTCCCGCTCGGACGAGATGGACGTCAACATCGCCAGGGAGCGCAAGCTCACCAACGTGCGGCAGTCGACCGCGGAGGAGCTTGAGCGGCTGATTCCGCCCCGGCTGCTCAGCTTGGAGCAGGCGCTGGAGTTTTGCGCAAACGATGAGTGCGTCGAGGTCACGCCGTCCGTGGTACGCCTGCGCAAGACCATTCTGGACGCCAAGGAGCGCGGCCGGCTTAGGGCGAGGACCAGCCGCGAGTCATAATCGATCCGGATGGACCAATTGATCCGCCCGGGATCTCGCGCTGATTGGCTCCACGATGACTCGACGCAGCATTCTGCCGGTTCTGGCTGTAGTAACTCTTCTCGTATCGCCCGCCAGCGGAATGGCGGCGGCTAGCGGCCGTCACCCCGGCTGGAGACCGGTAGCGACGATCGGCCCGGCGAACGGGGCCACCTACGTCGGTGATTTCGTCGCGACTGGCCCCAGCAATGCCTGGTCGACCTGGGGCGACTGCGCGCCGTGCGGTGGTCCGCACCCTAAGCAGGATTTCTGGATCGAGCACTGGACCGGCCGGGCCTGGCGGCGGGTGGCGGTGCCGGCCGCCGTAACCAGGTTGCTAAGGGTGACGGACGGTATCGCGGCCAGATCGGCGGATGACCTGTGGCTATTCACCGCGGGCAAGGCCGCGCACTGGAATGGCAAACACTGGGGGATCATGAAGATCCCGTCCTGGGTGGTCAGGAACAACCTGTCTGGCAGCGTTTTCTTGTCGGTGTGCGATTTCGGGTCGTCGGACCTGTGGGTCTTCAGCGGCGGCATCGACAGCTTCAAGCCGACCGTTCCGTTCGCGGCTCGCTACAACGGGCACCACTGGAGAAAGGTTCGGCTGCCCGGCGTGCCGGGAGAGGCGGTCGGGCTTGGGTCCTCCGACATCTGGGCCACAGGTTCGCCGGCCGATCTGAAGGGCGGACGGTTCTTGATGCACTGGAACGGCAAGTCCTGGGTCAAGGTCGCGGACCCGAAGCCCAGCGGTGTTCCCGCGCACTACACCGCGACGATCGATGGCTTCCTGCCGGTCGGACCCGACAGCGTGTGGATGCAGCAGCACATCGTCAAGGGCACCGGGATCCGGCGAGTGGACTTCCTCTGGCACTGGACCGGGCGTCGTTGGGTCAGGGTGCACTACGGGTTCTCGCCCGATGACATCCAGGCCATGGCGGGTGACGGCCACGGCGGCCTGTGGATCGCGGACGTGCTCGCGACCTCGGCGCAGACCAGGTATCTGGCGCACTTCGGCGCGGGCCGGTGGAGTCGGCAGTTCGTACCGGCGCCCAAAGGGACGACTGTGCAGCAGGTCAGTGAGCTGGCGCAGATCCCTGGTACTCGGTCGATGTGGGCGGTGGGCGGCGTGCTCCCGGTGAACTCGACCGAGTTCGTCATCGGCGAGATCTGGAAGTTCGGCCCTTAGACCAGGGGTTTAGTCCTGCTGGGCGCTGTACCGGGCGACGAGTTCGCTGATGGCGGCCAGGCGCATGGACTCGCCGTCGAGGGGCTGATCGGGTGCCGACGGGCGCCAGCCGCCGGTGATGGCCGCGTCGATGAACCCGCTGGCGTACCTGACCAGGGTTCCGACCAGTTCAGCCGGGTCGGCCTCACGCGGCCCGATGATCGCCATCATCGTGTCGTTGACCGCGGCAACGTGCTGATCGAGTTCTGGATGAGCGCAGCCCCCCAGCCTATCCAGAGTTGCCTGGCCGATCTGACCGGCCAGGTACGGCGCGACTACGGACACCCCATGTTCTGACTTTGGAACACGACCCCGTGTGATGCCCACGGTGACCCCCATCACCAAGTCCGTCATATCGGCTTTTCAGGCCAAGCGACTCTCGCGGGAGTTTACTGACTCGGCGGTCAGGCCGTAGGCGGAATCGGAGTTACTTGAGCGTCAGGTAGATGAAACTGCCTAGGCCGGCGATGAGGCAGTAGATGGCGAAGGGCGTCAGCGTGCGGGTCTTAAAGTACTTCATCAGGAACCGCACGGACAGGTAGGCGCCGATGCCGGACACGATGCTGCCGGCCAGGATCTGTCCCCTGATGCCGTCGGCCAGGGGTCCCATCAGGTCGGGTACCTTGAGCACTCCGGCGGCCAGGATCACCGGGGTCGCCAGCAAGAACGCGAACCTGGCGGCGTCCTCCCGAGCCAGGCCGCGGAACATGCCGGCGGTCATCGCGACACCGTCGCGGCTGATTCCGGCGAGCAGCGCGAGGATCTGGGCCGTGCCGATGATGACGGCCTGGCCGAAACCGTAGGCACTGAGGCGGCGATCGGCCGCGATCGCAGCCGCGGTTTCCTCCTGGCGCAGCGCCCGCTGGCCAGAAGCGTGCTGGGCGATCGGCGGACCGCCGGCGCCGACGAGTTCGGGCTCGTGTTCCCGATCGGCGGCTATTTGCGCGTCGGCCTCCTTCGACCTGCGGGTCCTGAATCGCTCGGCGCAGAACAGGATGATGCCGTTGACGAACAAGAAGATCGCGGCCCGACTGGGCACCCCGAAGATCACCCGGAACTCGTGCTCGAAGATCAGCCCGGTGAGGCCGACCGGAATGGTGGCGAAGATGATCATCCAGGCCAGCTTCTGGTCGGTGGTCTCGATCTCCATCCGGCGCAGCGAGCTGAAGAAGCCGCCGATGATCCTGATCCAGTCCCGCCAGAAGTACGCGGTCAGCCCGATCGCGGTCGCGACGTGCAGGCCGACGATAAACGCGAGGTAGGGGGACTCTTGTTTCGAGACGTCGAGGTCCTTGGCCCAGCTGCCGCCGACAATGGCCGGGAGCAGCACATTGTGACCGAGGCTGGAGACAGGGAACAGCTCGGTAACGCCCTGGATCAAGCCAACGATGATGGCCTCGGCGTAGGTCAGGTGGGTCATGACAGCCTCTCGCTCGGCGGATCACCGCAGCGGCCCGCGCCAGCAAGGATATTCATGCTGCGGGACTCGCGCGGGCAACTCACCGCACCGAGACCAATCAGGTACAACTGCGCTTTGACCAGGCTCTCAGGGCACCTGCTGGCTGCGCCCCCCGATTAACTGAGTCTTAACCGCGCTTGCTCAGAAGATCGCGGCCGACCGAGAATCTGATTTATCTGGATCTGAGCCGGCGGGCGATACGCGTGGGCAAACGCAGTTCGATCATCACGGGAATGGCCCTAGCTGCCTTGGTCACCGGCCTGGCGTCGGCGGCTCAGGCGGCAGGTCGTGCCGAGACCGCGGAAGTCGAACGCGATCGCGGAGCGCTGGAACGGCAAGATCTGGATCAAGGTAGCGGTGCCGGTGGTCACGGCACGTCCAGGCTGGTCAGCCGCTGTGGGCGGGAGCGGGGTGGCGACCGGGCCGGGCGACTTCTGGGCCTTCATCTCGCTGGGCAGCAAGTCCGGATGCTGTCTTCTAGGCAGCCTGCTTCACCTGCAGAACGGCAAGTGGCACCGGATCTCGTTGCCGAGCTATGTCATGACCGGAGGTCAGCTGACGCAGGACGGTCACGGCGGCATCTGGATTATCGGCAACAAAGGTGCGCAAGGCTGGCTGGCGCACTATCAGGGCGGGCATTGGTCGCGTACTCCTGACCCGGTCCCGCACGGCGAGTTCATGGGAGTAGGCAACCTGACCTGGATCACGGGAACGTCCTCGGTGTGGGCGTCCATGTTCGTGGAACCAAACGATGATCCCCACGAGTCTGGCTGGTGGTCGATGACGTACACGAGCTGGCGCGGCGCTCGCGGACCAGCGGGAGCAAGAAACTGCAGGCCAGGGTTGTAGCGTGCCGGTTTGTATGCTGTAACCTCCGGTCCACCCATTACAGCTCAGGACAGACGCCCTGGTCGGGGAGAAATACCTTCGGCCAGGGTGTTACTCATGTCCGGATTGGGCGCGGCCTGGCGTGCCAGATCATTCCGTCACTTATCGCTCCGCATTACGCAGCTCCATCAGCTTGCCGGCCTCGCAGCTATCACGTGACCACCTGGCCACGGCACTGGCCGACGGACTCCGCGAAATCACCGCCCGCCTGTTACCCCCACGCCGCAGGCGCTCCAACCCCCCGCGTCGTCGACGCAACATGTCCAATTTCGGCGTCAAACGCGACGAGCACCGCAACCGGCCCAGCCCACCCGCGACCCCGCCGACACCGTGACCGTCGCCCGCACTGGCGCACCGTCCCGATCAACCCACCAACCAAGACACGACCAAGCCAACCTTAAGTCACTGGTATTGACGCTAGCCTCGATCCGTTAGTACTAGTGCTGGGGCTTGAGGACGATCTTGCCGTGGGTGTGGCGGCGTTCGAGCTCGGTGTAGGCCTGGCGGACCTGCGCCAGCGGGTAGACGTTCGCGATCGGCACCTCGAGGTGTCCGTCGGCGATCAGGCCGGCCAGCTCGGCGAGCACCTTGGCCCCCGGCCCGGCCGCTGCCCCTCCGTCGGTCTTCACCCCGTGCTTGGCGGCGGCCGGGTAATCGGCGATGGTGTCGATCCGGTCGGCCGCGACGCCGAGGGCGAGGGCCAGCTCGACGTACCCGTCGCCGTGAGTGTCGATGAAGGCGTCCACGCCGCCGGGCGCGGCGGCCCTGATCCGGTCCGCGACGCCGTCACCGTACGCGACCGGGATCACGCCGTGGCTCTTCAGCCACTCGTGGTTGTTCTCGCTCGCCAGGCCGATGACCGTGGCCCCGGTACGGCGTGCGAGCTGGACGGCGAGCGAGCCGACCCCCCCGGCGGCTCCGGAGATGACGACGGTTTCGCTCTCTTTGAGCTGGACGGCGTGGACCGCCCCCCACGCGGTCGTGCCGGCGACGTACAGGCCGCCGGCCGCCTCCCATGAGACCTTCTCCGGCTTGCGCGTGAGGTCGCCGGCCTCGACCAGGACCAGCTCGGCCTGGGAGGCCCGGTTGTTACTGAACCCGATCACCTCGTCGCCGGGGGAGAATCCGCCGACCCCGGCGCCGACCTCCTCGATGACCCCGGCGAGGTCGCTGCCCTGCCCGGACGGGAACGTCGACGGGAACAGCTGCGCCACCGCCCCCGTGCGGATGACCGCCTCACTGATGTTGATGCCAGCCGCCTTCACCCGCACGAGGACCTGCCCGTGCCCGGGCACCGGGCGTTCCACCTCCTCGACCCGCAACACGTCGATCCCGCCGAACTCGCCGTACCTGACTGCCTTTGGCATGATCTCTGCATCTCCCTTCGGTTGGAATTCGCCCGGCAGCACCCAGGCGGGCTCGCTACTCGGCCTAGATCTTGAGGCTGGGTCACATCACACGAGGCCGTGGCCGCCGGACCTCGTTCCGGGCGAGACGACGTCGACAGCCTTGTGTCCCCGCCCCTGACCGCCGACATGGTCGCGTCCAGCAGGGCCGCCTCCACGCCGCCCACGTCAGCCTCCGCACGTGTGATCGGGGGCGCGCTGTTCGGCATGCCCACCCCGGCCGGCCCGCTGGCCGAGTTCGGGAACCCCACAGGTTGGCCGGAGATGTTAGGCAGCCCACGGCGGGTTGAAGGCACCGATCTGGGCCATAATCGTCGCGATGTCGTCGGCGGCCCACTCCTCGCTGATCTTGCCGTCGGTGACCCGGTAGATGTCCACCGCGTCCCACCGGACCGGCTTGCCGTCGGCCGGCACCCCCAGCAGGCTTCCCTTGACCGTGGCGGTGACGACGAGCCGGACGACGACCAGGTCGTTCTCGGCGATGATGTCCCGCTCGGCCGCGCGCAGGTCCGGCAGCGCCCCGATGAACGACCCTAGGAGCCCGGCCAGGTTCTCCGCGCCCGTGATGTCGCCGAGGGCCCCGCCATGCCAGACGACGTCGCCGGTCACGAAGTCGGCCGCCTTGGCCGGGTTGTGCTGGTTGAACACCTGGTCGATGTAGTCGCGCGCGAGCTTCTTGCTGGCCTCGAGCTTCTCGGTGGTGACTGTCATGGCCATCTCCTCGGAGCGTTTCCTTGATCGTGCCGAGCAAG
>WNEY01003211.1_pt1 | contig 12211 bp, 12 predicted proteins | sample 5400531 | NCBI WGS metagenome assembly WNEY01 (sample SAMN13153338, study PRJNA577476) | soil metagenome | isolation source: 200 cm saprolite under Douglas fir tree site 1 | place: USA:California | collected 2015-04-18
GCGCCGTCGCCAGCATCATCGAGACCGGGTCGGTGAGGACGACGCTCGATACCCGCGGCGCGAGCGCGAGCGCCGTGTGGCCGGCGCCGGTGCCGATGTCGAGCACCCGTTCCGTTCCCACGGGCGCGGCGAAGTCGACGACCAGCTCCAGCTCGCGCCCTGCCTTGTGCTCGCCGGTGGCATACGCTTCGGCGGCCTTCTCCCAGCGTGTCACGCTGCTCACAGGGTCAGCTTAAGGCGACGCTATCGAGGACCTGCTTGACCACTGGGGAATTGGGATCAGGGGTAAAGAACGAGAACTGATAGCTGCGTGTCTTGGTCTGGTTGTGGCCGATGTACACCGCCGACATGAACGGCCAGCCCTGATCGGGGCGGGCCCACGCGGACATGACTTTGCAGCTATCCAGGGCGACCCTCGACACTTGCTCGGTGATCGGGGTGTAGCTCCAAACCTGGATCGTGGTGCTGTGGTCGGCGACCGGCGCCATGTCGGCGCGCAGCTGGGCCGGCAGTTGCACGGTGAGCGTGTCCGAAGAGCTGGTCTGCAGGACGAGGAAGGGCAGGTCGTCGCCAGTCTTCGAGACTGTGGTCAATGACGGATCGGACGAGGGGGCGACCTGGTACCCCTGCGGCAACATCAGGCTCCAGCCGAACCCGCTCGCCGCATGGAGCGGCGTCGCCACGACCAGGTCTGACCGTACCCATCCGGCCAGGCTCGCCTGCTTCACGTGATACCAGACGTTTCCCGAGGCATCAGGTGCTCGCTGATCGGCTATTGCCTGGGTGCCCTGCGAGAGGATGGCCAGCTGCGCGGTCGATGAGCTGGCGCCCGCCCGCAGCCTCGCACCCAGCGGCTCGTTGACCCATACCGGGAACGGCAGCGCCGGCGCCGAGGGCGGTGTTACCGTCGGTGCCGACTTGGGCATCGGCAGGGAGGCCGGGCACGACGTCGGCGAGGCGTGGGGATCGATAGTCGGCGAGGCGGATGGTTGAGGCCGGCTCGCCACGGCGTGGGTCTTGTAGAGGGACGTCAGCGGCCCAGCCAGCAGGAAGGCCGCCACGGCGCCGATTGCCATCAGGGGAATTAGGCGGAGAGCCGACCTCATGTTCATGCAACGCCGCCCCCCAGGGGTGAGTTACGCCGCCGGCTTGCGGCCCGGCAGCCCGGTTCGGCGCGGAAAACGAGGCGGCGTGGGGGCCAGCTTCGGCACGACCAGCAGCGCGTGGCCGCCGCCTGCTGGGTGCTCGAGGCGCGGCGTCCCCCCGCCCAGGAGGCGGGCGACAGGCTCCAGCGCGACTGGGTCGAGGGGGCTGACCTGGGCAACAAGATCTCCACCGGTTCTAACGAAGGGAAGGGCAAGCTCCAGCAGCACCTCCGGGCGAGCCGCCGCCCGCGAGATCGCCCGATCGAATTGCTCCCGAAGGGCGGGCCGGTGGCCGAGTTCCTCCGCCCGCCCGGGGGCAACCACCACGTTCGTCAGTCCCAGCGTGCCGGCCGCGTGCTCGAGGAAGGCGCATTTGCGGACGTTCGCCTCCAGCAGGGTGAACTGCACCTGCGGCATCGCCACCGCCAGCGGGATGGCCGGGAGCCCACCGCCGCTGCCGATGTCGATCACCCTGCTAATGCCGGCCCACGATGCCCCGGCGAGGACGCCGGCATCGGCGATCAGCGCCTCGGCTTGCGCGAGCGTCCGGGCACCAGTGAGGTTGATGCTTGCGTTCCACTCGAGCAGGAGTTGCGCGTACTGCTGAACTTTCGGGCCCACAACCTTACAATATTGACGTGCCGATCTACGAGTTCTCCTGCTTGAGTTGTCGCCACACGTTTGACGTCTTCGGCGGTTACGCCAGCCGCGACGAGCGCCAGGTCTGCCCTGAGTGCGAGAGCATCAACACAAAGGCGATGTTCTCTACCTTCGCGGTCGTGGGCACGGGCGAAGCGTCGAGCGCATCGACCTCGGGCGGCTGCGCGTGTGGCGGCAGCTGCTCCTGTTCGAATTGAGCGCAAACAACTAGACACGAGCCTGCGCTATCCGGCATGATGGGGGCCGTGGCATCCATCCCCGCGCCAATTCGCTTCCGGCCGATGCCTCTGCCGGAGCTCCTCGATGAATTGTTTCGACTGTATCGGCGGCACTTCTCGCTCATCGTTGGCGTGGCGTTGCTCGTGGCGCTGCCTGGGCTGGTGTGGACCCTCGTTACCGGCACCTACCGGCTGAACTCCGCTTCCTACGCCAACCTGTTTACGACCACCCCCGGCTCACCGCCCGCGTTCAACAGCCAGCAGCTCTCGAATATTCTCGGCACACTCGCCCTCGGTGGGCTCGGCGCCCTGATCCTGCTCCCCTTCAGCGTGGGAGCCGTTTATCGAGCGGTCACAGACGTTGCACTGGGACGGCCGGCGACGATTGGGTCGGTCCTCCGCGAGACGCTGGCCCGTTACTGGCTGCTTCTCGGTCTCATCGGGCTCGGCATCCTGTTCTTCATCGTGTGGTTCATCGCCGAGATCATTGGCTTCGTCCTGCTCGTCCTCCCCGGGCTCGCGGTGTTTTGCGCCGCCGTCTACCTCGGGGTGCGCTGGTCGCTCACGGTGGCGGCGATGATGGCGGAGGATATCGGGCCGATTCGCGGCCTGCAACGCAGCTGGAACCTCGTCACCGGCTCGTGGTGGCGGACGCTCGGCATCCTGCTGATCGTCACGATCATGCAGCTGATCATCACCTACGGGCTCTTCATCTTGTTCGGCGTGATCGCGGCCCTCTTCGCCACCGGCGACTTCCAGGCTGCGCTCGTCCAGGTCGGTGGAACACTGCTGAGCGCGCTCGTCTCTCCGATCACGACCATCGCCATCACCCTGCTCTATTTCGACCTGCGGGTTCGCAAAGAAGGGCTCGACCTGGACCAACTCGCCCAGCAGACCTCCCCGGGCCCTGCTCCGGCGTAGAAGCTCTTCGCTTGCGCGCAGGGGGCCGCTCCTGGCGGCACTCATCCTCACGCTGGCGGCCGCCATGCCCGCGTCGGCGAGCCAGGCCGATGATTACACGAACGCCATTCACCGGGCGCTGACGCTGGTACAGTTCGCCGAGCGCGGTGACACGCCATCGATCGGGCAGGCGCTCCAGGTGCTCGCGACCGCACCGGGGCCCAGCCAGCCGGAAATTCTGCATGACCTGGGCGCCGATCCGCCCAATCTCACCGACGCCGACCAGCGGCTGCAAGCGTTGTTCACCGCGCTCCAGGCGCGCGTCGATACGCCGGACCCGGAGCGAGCGCGCCAACAGCTGAACAGCGTCCTCTCGATGCCACGCTACGTGGGGCTGGCATCCGGCGCATCGATCGTGGACCGGGTCGTGAACGCGGTCGGCGGCGCCCTCGGTCGTTTCCTCGGCTGGCTTGGCCTTGGCAAGCTCCATCCCAACGTCCCGCTCTGGATCTGGCTGGGACTCGCCGCGCTGTTCATCCTCGGCATCATCGTCTGGCCGATTCGGGGCACGCTGAGCCGCGGCGGGCGCGAGGCCGTTCCGCGGGCGACGCCGTCAGCGGTCCGCCCCTCCGTCGATTTCTTTACTGAGGCTGACCGATTGGCGGCGGCCGGGGACTTCCATGGCGCGATTCAAGCGCTGGCCGGCGGGGTGACCGTCAGGATCAGCGGCGAACGCGCCTGGGACCGCAGCCCTTTCACCGTGCGCGAGTTGTTTCAACGGAGCGAGCATCCGGAGCTGCTGCGGCCGCTGCTGCGGTCGTTCGAGGAGGCGAGCTACGGCCGTCGTGCACCCGATCGGCCGATGTATGCGCAGGCCGTCGAGGCGGCGCAACGCTACCGGCGGACCGCCGCGTGAGCCGCGGCCGGTGGATCCTGCTCGGCACGGTGGTCGCGCTGATTGCGATCGTCGTTGTGCTGAGGGGGACCGCCGGGGGCGATTCGCCGGAGCATAGCTCGGCCAGCGATGCCGGCAACGGCACATCGGCGCTTCGCCTTTATGCGCAGGCCCTCGGCCATGCCACGGGGTCCGTCGAAGGCGACTACAACCTTCCCTCATCGCCCGCCCTGATGTTCATCTTCAGGCCGACGGAGGGCTTCAGCAGTGCCGAGACCCAACAGCTGGACACCTGGCTGAGAGCCGGCAACGTCGTCGTCTACGCGACCGAGGAACGCGATCCTCAACTCGACACCCGGTTCGGCCTCCATTTGTCGAGCGCTAATGTCGACGCCCCGGCTCACGCCGCGGCGCCCATCTTCGGCGGCGTCACCACCCTGTCAGGTGCCTCGTCGGCCCTCGCCTTCAAGCCGTCGCCATCACAGGTGCCGCTGTTTCGAAACACGCGCGGCGACGTGCTGGCCGTGCGCACCGCGGTCGGTTCTGGCGAGCTGATTGCCATGACCGATCCGCTAGTGCTCTGCAATGGCTACCTTCGACTGGCCGACAATGGCCGCTTTGCCGCCGACCTGATTGCGCTGACGCCCAACGGTGGCGCGGTGCTCTTCGATGAGTTTCACCACGGGCAGATCGCCGGCGGTGCTCCTACGGCGACCGCCTGGGTGCTGACCCCCTGGGGCGCCGCACTCACCCTGACGGTGATCGTCATCGTTGCGGGCCTTGCCCTGCGCGGCCGCGCCTTCGGTCCGCCAATCCCACTGCGTCAATCCGTGGATCGTTCCAGCGCCGAGTACGCGGCCGCGGTGGGCAGCTTGCTGCATCGGACCGGGGCTCGTCGGGTCACGCTGGAGACCTTGCTGTCGGCGACTCGACGGACGGTCGCTGAACGCGTCGGACTTGGCGGCGGGACGCCATCGGGCCAGTTGTTGGAAACGATCGCGCAGCGCTCGCCGGGCGCCGCCGCCGAGCTCGCTCGGGCCGAGGCCGAGCTTCCCTCGGCGGTGATCTCAGAGGCCGCGGTGCTGGACATGGCCCGGCGGCTGCACGACCTCGCCTATCCAATGTCGACCGTCGAGAACCAGAAGGAGTCCGCATGAAGGCTGCCGACTTTTACGCGCGTTTTCGCTCCGAGGTGTCGAAGGCGATCGTCGGTCAGGAGGAGGCCGTCCGCCTCTGTGCCCTGGCCCTGATCGCGCAAAGCCATGTCCTCCTCGAGGGTGTGCCGGGAGTTGGCAAAACTCTGCTGGCCAAAACCATCGCCCGTCTCCTTTCGCTGCAGTACGGCCGGGTGCAGTTCACGCCCGACCTCATGCCCGCCGACATTGTCGGCACGTCCGTCTACGATCTGCAGTCGCGGTCGTTTCGGGTTCGCCAGGGACCCGTCTTTACCAATATCCTGCTGGCCGACGAGATCAATCGCGCCCCGGCCAAGGTCCAGGCGGCCTTGCTCGAAGCGATGGAAGAGCGCGGCGTCAGCCTCGAAGGCCAGCAGCAGCCGTTGCCCGATCCGTTCATGGTGCTGGCCACACAGAACCCGATCGAGTACGAGGGCACTTACCCGCTGCCCGAAGCGCAACAGGATCGTTTCCTCTTCAAGGCGGTGATGCCCTACCCCAGTCCCACGGAGGAGCTCGAGATGCTGCGGCGGTGGGATGCCGGCATCGAGCTGAGGGATCCGGCGCGAGCCGGTGTCGAGCCGGTGCTCGATGCGGCGGCCATCATGGAATGCCGCGAGGAAGCGCGCAAGGTCACCGTCGAAGAGAAGGTGCGACGGTACATCATCGAACTGGCCGTCTCGACCCGGCAGGCCGCCGAGTTGGTGCTGGGCGCAAGTCCGCGGGCCGAGGTGCTCCTGATGCTCGCCGCCAAGGCCGCCGCGGCGTTTGACGGACGGGACTATGTGACCCCGGACGATGTGAAAGGGTTACTGCGTCCCACCTTCCGGCATCGCCTACTGCTTCGGCCGGAGGCCGAGGTCGGCGGGCAGACCGCCGACAGCCTGCTCGACTCCGTCATCGCCCGGGTCACGCCGCCGCGCTAGGGTGCGCCGGTGACGCTGGTCCCGCAGCCGCGCCTGCTGATTGCCCTGCTGCTCGGGGCGGTCCTGGTCCTGCTCGTCCTGGTGCATCCGGTTTTTCTCGTCGTTTTTCTTGCCTACTACGCGGCGCTGCTGGGATTCGCCCTTGCCGACGCGGGGCGGCTGCCGAAAACGTCCGGCTTCATGGCGAGCCGCGTCCTGCCCCAGCCGTTCTCGCTGGGCGAAGTGCAATCGGTCCAGGTGCTGGTCGCCCACGCTGAGGCGGCCGGACTCTCCGCGGAGATCGCTGACCACGTGCCCGCGGACCTGCAGCCCGATCGCCGGGTCCTGAGCGCCACCTTCGATAACGACGGCTTGCTGGGCGTCGAATACACCGTGCAGCCGCCGCATCGCGGCCGCTACGCGTTCGGGCCGGTTGACCTCCGCTACTGGCGACGCGGAGGCTGGCTCATCCGGCAGGTGCGAATCAAGGCGGACGAGCCGGCCGCGGTCTATCCTGACGTGCTCGCGATCAAGCGCTACGAGCTGATGCTGCGCCGCGGTATGCGGATCATGATGGGACTCCGGCGGGCCCGCCCTCCGGGAGCCACCACGGCCTTCGCGGGATTGCGCGACTACCTGCCTGGGGACGACGTCCGTCGCATCAACTGGAAAGCAACGGCACGGCGCGACAGCCCGGTGGTGATGGAAGTCGAAGCCGAGCGCGGACAGCAGGCGATCATCGCGCTCGACTGCGGACGGTTGATGACCGCCCCGGCCGGGTACCTGACCAAGCTCGATCACGCCGTCAACGCCGCCCTGTTGCTGGCCTGGGTCGCCCAGAGCCAGGGCGACAAGGTCGGCATGCTCACCTTCAGCGACGGCGTGCGCCGTTTCGTGGCGCCGCAACGCGGTCCCGCCCAGGTGACCCAGCTCAACAAAGTGCTCTATGACGTGAAGGCCGAGTACACCGAACCCGATTTTTCTGAGGCCTTCGCCCAGCTGGCCCTCCGGGTCAGCCGCCGCTCGCTGGTGGTGGTCCTCACCGACGTGCTCGATCCGGAGGCCTCGCGTGACCTGGTCGCCCACGCGATCCGGTTGAGCCGGCGCCACCTGGTGATGGTGGTGGCGATGTCCGACCCCGAGATACTGGCGGCCCGCGACGCGCCCATCGAGCGGGTTTCTCGCGCCTACGAGTGGGCGGCGGCCGAAGAGCTGCTGGCCGCCCGCCGGGCGAGCTTCGAACAGCTGCGGCAGGGCGGCGTCCTCGGGCTCGATGTGGAGGCCGGCCGGCTGAGCCCCTCGCTGGTCGAACGCTATCTGGAACTGAAGGAGCGCGCGCTGCTGTAGCGTCTAGGCCGGCGGAACGCGCTGACTAGGAGGGCGACCGGTCAAGAGCAGGTAGCTATAGAGGAGCACGCCTGATGTCAGGCCGACGGCGACTTTGACCGCCGTGGGCGCGCCCGACGGGCTCAGGTTGCCCTCGATGATGCCGGCGATGATCAGCAGCGGCGCCAGACCTGCCAGGATGATGACAGCCTTGCGGGCGGCGAGGACCAGCGCATCGCGACGGCGATAGGCGCCCGGTGACAGGATTGCCCAGCCCATCATCAGTCCGCTGGCACCGGCGGCCACGACGACCGATAGCTCGAGCACGCCGTGCGCGATGACGAAATCGAGCAGGCCGGGCGCGATACCGTAGGCGTTCGTCAGGCCGAGGAGGCCGCCCAGCTGGATCCCGTTCGTCATCAGCACGTAGATGGTCGGCAGGCCGAGCAGCACGCCGAACGCGAAAGCGAGGATCGAGACGTTGATGTTGTTGGTCATGATCACGCCCGACATCAGCGCCCGCGTGTCGGGCGAAATCTGGGTCCAGAGCTGATGGTTGTGGACTCCCTCCACGATCTGCGGGGGGACGAGCGCGTAGGCCAGCGTGGGGTCGAGGCTCACGGCGATGAAGGCGATGACAGCCGGTCCGAACAGCAGCAGGGCCGCAGCGATCAGGTAGGGAGCGGCTTCGCGGTAGGTCTGTGGCAGCGTGCGTTTGTAGAAGACCGCGATCCGCTCACCCAGATTGCCCCCCTGTCGGTACACGGCGGCGTGCCCGCGCGCCACCAGGCCATTCAGATACGCGGCAACCGGCTCGCTCGGCCAATCGCGCTTGGCGCGGGCAAGGTCCGCGGTCGCGCGGCGATAGAGCGCGGCCAGCGACAAGACCTCGGTGGGCAGCAGCCCGCCGATGCGGCTCGTCCCGGCCCTCATCAGCAGCTTTTCCAGGCGGTCCCACTCGGGGCGCCGCCGGGTCACGAACTCATCGGCGCGCACCTATCCATGATGACGGACGACCCTATCGGCCCTTGCTCGCCCGTCGCAGGACCGCGACGCCCGATCGCAAAACGGGAGTTAGACTGCAGGCGTGCAGCCGCCCGATGCCTCGGACGACCTGGTTGTCTCCACCCCGGAACGCGTTGCGTTCCAGTACGAGATCGCCGGCATCGGCAGCCGTTTCCTGGCGCAGTTCATCGACGTGCTGGTCATCGCGGTCATCCAGATCGTCATCACGGTTGGAGCCGGCGCGCTTGGTGGCATCTTCAATTCGATCCAGGTCTTCGCCTTGGTGGAGGTGATCCTGACGTTCATCTTGATCGCCGGCTATTTCCTCATCAGCGAGGCCGCCTGGAATGGGCAGACGCTGGGAAAACGATTTGTGCGCCTGCGGGCGGTGGGCGACCACGGGGAGCCGCTGACGATTGGCCAGGCGGCGATCCGCAACCTGGTGCGGATCGTCGACTTCCTCCCGGCGTTTTACGCGATCGGCATCATCACCATGTTCAGTAACAGCCGGGCGAAGCGGCTCGGCGATTTCGCGGCCGGCACGCTGGTCGTCCGCGACCGGGAACGGATCAGCCTCTACGACCTGGCCAGCACCGCACCAACGGCCGCGCCCGAGCCCAAGCCCGCCTCTTCCATCTGGTCAACTCCCAGCACGGCGACGACGGCGGCAGCCGAGCCGTCCCAAGCGATCGACCGTCCGGTGGACCCAGCCCTGCGCCGCCTCGTCGTCGCATATGCGGCCCGGCGCGAGCTGCTGCCGGCCTATCGCCGCGAGGCGCTGGCCCGGAACGCGGAATCCGCCCTCCGCGCGGCCCTTCCCGACGTCGTCGCCGCCGCCGGACCTCTGGCGGCGCTCGATCAGCTCGCCGAGCGCGAGGGGATCTCTCCGCTCCGACCCGTCCACCGCAACGCGTCGGGCGCGATGACCTGGGGCGTGACGACGCTGATCTTTTTCTGGATGCCGCTGATCGCCATCCCGACCGGCATCCTCTCGATCGTGTTCGGCGGCGACGCGCTGAAGGCCGTTCGCGCCGAGCCCCAGAAGTATCAGGGCGAGGACAAAGCCCGGACGGGGCGGCTCCTCGGCATCATCGGCCTGTCCCTGTCGAGCATCGAGGTGCTGATCATCGTTCTCCTTGTCGTCTTCGGGAACGGCTAGAGGTGCTCTCGCCCGGCGATGCCGGTATCGGTCGGGTGCCACCACTCGACTCGGGCCTCGCCGAGCTTCCAGCACAGAAAGACGGTCTCGCCCTCACGTTGGTGAAAAAAATCGATCAAGCCGACGGTCGGATCGCGCAGCACGATTCCCCATTCCTGCAGTTGGTGCAGGTCACGCTCGAGCGTCTTCGTCAGCTCGGAAAGATGGCGGGCGGGCAGCCCTCCGCCGTTGTGTGAGGCCTTCTCCCTCACCGCGGCCACCGTCTTGTCCTGGGCCAGCGCCTCCTGGGTAGCCCGAATGCGCTCCAGCAGCGGCTTGAGTTTGGGCACCAGCGCATTGGCCTCGTCGACGCTGTAGAACTTCTCCGGCATCGATCCTGCTCAGGCGGCGGAGATGGGCGCCATGGCACGCAGCCGCGCCACCATCCCCGGTAGCCGGTCGAGGATGAGATCGATCTCCGCTTCCGTGTTGCCTTTGCCGACCGACAGCCTCAGGCTGCCGAGCGCGCGTTCGCGGGGATAGCCGAGGGCGAGGATCACGTGGCTCGGCTCGAGTGAGCCCGAGGTGCAAGCCGATCCCGAGGAGGCGGCGAAGCCGTCCATGTCGAGTTGGAGGAGCAGCGACTCACCTTCCACGCCCTGGAACAGGAAGCTGGCGTGGTGCGGAAGGCGATTCACCGGGTGTCCGGTGAGCTCGGCCCCGGGGATCCGGCCGAGTACGCCCTCGATCAGGCGGTCGCGTAACGCGGTGAGGTGCGCGGTGTTCTTCGCCATGTCACGCTGCGCGATGCCGATGGCTTTCGCCAGCCCCACGATACCGGCGACGTTCTCGGTGCCGGCGCGGCGGTTGCGTTCGTGCCCGCCCCCGAGCATCTGTGGTAACAGCCGCACTCCCGAGCGAACCACCAGGCAGCCCACACCCTTCGGGCCGTGCAGTTTGTGGGCCGACATCGAGAGTAGGTCGACGCCGAGCTCATCGACGCGTGTCGGGATCTTTCCGGTGGACTGCACCGCATCCGTGTGGAAGTAGGCGCTGCTCCGCTCGCGAGTTAACGCGACCAGTTCGCGGATGGGCTCGATGGTGCCGATCTCGTTGTTCGCGTGCATGATGCTGACCAGGATCGTGTCCGGCCGGAGTGCCTGGGCCAGCTCCGCGGGATCGACCAACCCCTCGCGATCGACGGGCACCCGCGTCACCTCGAAGCCGCCTTGCTCGAGCGCGTCCGCCGAGCGGAGCACCGCATCGTGCTCGATGGTGGACGTGATCACATGGCGGCCGCGGTCGGCGTTCCGCTGCGCGATCCCCTGAAAGGCGAGGTTGTCGCCCTCCGTGCCGCCGGAGGTGAAGATGACTTCCTTGGCCGCCACGCCGTAGAAGGCGGCGACCTCATCCCGCGCCTGGTCGATCGCCTGGCGCGCGCGCTGTCCAAGCCCGTAGACGCTGGAGGCGTTGCCGTACTCATCGGTGAGGTACGGCATCATCGCCTGGAGCACCTCGGGATCAAGTGGCGTCGTCGCTGAATGGTCGAGGTACACCATCGACATCATTCTATGGCGCGTCGGGATCTACGTCTGGCGGAAGGGACGCCCGCGGGCCAGCTCTTTCAAGGAGCCGCTGAACGCCTTCATGTACTCGTGGACGTCGAGCATCTCATCCGTGCTGATCGGCCCTTCCTCGGCGGCTTTGGGGAGGCCGTCGGGATGCTTGGCTTTCTTGAGCAAGAGGACGGCGACGAAGCTGACGCCGCAGTTGGCGCAGGTCACCTCGACCGTGCAGTGCCCCTCGGCCTCGTCGAGCAACTTGACCTGGCAGTCGGCCAGCGCCTGCGAGCACGCAAGGCACTTGTAGTACTTGGCTCGCTCCTTGATCAGGGCTATCAGATTCACTGCTGTCCACTATAGATGGCGCTCTGGCGCTTGGCCAAGGGCCCGTATCGAACGATCACCCGGCGAGCCGGTAGATCCGGATCTGTGGGCCGGGCCTGACCCAGCCTCCATACCCCGCGAGGGGAACATAGTAGGTGTCGATCGGGTCGAAGACGCTGTCCGGACATCCGTTCGTCGGCGAAAAGCTCGCCAGTGGTGGCCCCTGCGCGCGTAACGTCCGCTCGAGCGGGCTGAGCGCCTGGCACCCGGTACCGGGCGTTTCGTAACCAACGACAACGTAGACAATCCCCTCCTTCTCAAAGCTCTCGAGCGACGTCAGCTGGAGGTCGTCGCGAGTCAGCTCACGGATGGTGTACTGCGCTTCCAGCCGGCTGTCGAGGAAGGACGCGATGTATGGATCCGTCGCCCCGTGGCTGTGCTCGCCGCTGTCGATCATCGCCTGGTCGTGAGCCGGACCGGCCATGTAGGGTACCGCGGCCCTGGCACCGGCGGGCACGTGCTGTGCCAGCCAGTCGAAGGCGAGAGTGCGTGTGTCGGTCTGCTGGATCAAGAGGTCGTAGCGAACGTCGTGCGCCAGCGGCGCCACCGCGATCAAGACCAACGCCACCGCCAGCGCCAGCCGCCGCGCCTGACCTCGCGCGGTCAGCTCGACAAGCGCGGCGAGCGCACGACCGCCGAGCAGCAGCAGCGGCGGAATCATCGGGTCCGCATAGCGAAGAAATACCGAGCGGCCGGCGCCAATCAACAGAAAGTAGACGAGCAGGAACGTCAGGATGATCACGTCTGCCGGTTGTCGTCGCCAGGCTGCGTAGGCGATGCCGATGACGGCCAGCAGCACGAGCACGGGATCGATGCCAAACCACAAAGCACGGCTCAGCTGCACCCAACCGATGGCCGGCGCGGTCGCCCGCCCGAGGTGCTGAAAGATGTAACCGAT
>WNEY01003212.1_pt1 | contig 12211 bp, 9 predicted proteins | sample 5400531 | NCBI WGS metagenome assembly WNEY01 (sample SAMN13153338, study PRJNA577476) | soil metagenome | isolation source: 200 cm saprolite under Douglas fir tree site 1 | place: USA:California | collected 2015-04-18
TGTGATAGGCGAGCGGCACGGGAATGGCGAAATTCACCCCCACCATCCCGACGTTGACCCGCGCGGTGAAATCGCGCGCGGTGTCGCCGTCGCGGGTGAAGATGGCGACGCCGTTGCCGTATTCGTGCTCGGAGGGAAGCCGCACCGCCTCCTCGTAGTCCTTCGCCCGCACGACCGACAGGACCGGCCCGAAAATCTCCTCCTTGTAGATGCGCATCGAGGGGGTGACATCGTCGAACAGGCAGCCGCCCATGAAGTAGCCGTTCTCGTAGCCCTGCAGCTTGAAGCCGCGGCCGTCGACGCGCAGCTTGGCGCCTTCCTTCACCCCGAGATCGACGTAGGTCTTCACCCGGTCGAGCTGCGCGCGCGTGACGAGCGGCCCGTAATCCGCCTGCGGGTCGCTCGAGGGCCCGATCTTGAGGCTCTCGACGCGCGGGATCAGCTTCTCGAGCAGAAGGTCGCCGGTCTTGCGCCCGACCGGCACCGCCACCGACACCGCCATGCAGCGCTCGCCCGCCGATCCGTAGCCGGCGCCGATCAGCGCGTCGACCGCCTGGTCCATGTCGGCGTCGGGCATCACGATCATGTGGTTCTTGGCGCCGCCGAAGCACTGCACGCGCTTGCCGTGGGCGCAGCCGGTCGAATAGATGTACTCGGCGATCGCCGAGGAACCGACGAACCCGACCGCGCGGATGCGCGGGTCGGTGAGCAGCGCGTCGACCGCTTCCTTGTCGCCGTTGACCACGTTGAGCACGCCGGCCGGCAGGCCCGCTTCCATCAGCAAATGCGCGAGCCGCATCGGCACCGACGGATCGCGCTCGGACGGCTTGAGGATGAACGCGTTGCCGCAGGCGAGCGCCGGGGCGAACTTCCACATCGGGATCATGGCCGGGAAGTTGAACGGCGTGATGCCGGCGACGACCCCGAGCGGCTGGCGCATCGAGTAGAGGTCGATGCCCGGCCCGGCGGCCTCGCTGAACTCGCCCTTGAGCAGGTGCGGAATGCCGCAGGCGAACTCGACCACTTCGAGGCCGCGCTGGATGTCGCCCTTGGCGTCGGCCAGCGTCTTGCCGTGCTCGGAGGAGAGCAGCGCCGCGAGTTGATCGAACTCCTTCTGCACCAGCTCGAGGAACTTGAACAGCACGCGGGCGCGGCGCTGCGGGTTCATGGCCGCCCAGGCGGGCTGCGCGGCTTCCGCCGCCCCAATGGCGTGCTCGGCGTCCGCACGGTTGGCGAAGGCGACCTTGGCCTGCACCTCGCCGGTATTGGGGTTGAACACGTCGCCCCACCGCCCCGAGGCGCCTTTGACCTCCTTGCCGCCGATGAAATGGCCGATCTCGCGCATCGCGTCCTCCCTGCAAATCCGGCCGTCAGCCGTTCGGCTCCGGGGTCGGTTCTCGTAGCTCTGATAGCGCTTTAGCCCGCGCGCGGGAAGCCGCCGAGGCGCGACCTTTACGCTCCCTTAAGCGCGCGCGGGCTAGGGTGACGCGCGGGGACGTGCCGTCGGGGCGGCGCGCCGGTCCGGTTCGCGTCGGAGTTCGTCATGGACATCTCAACCGGCCTCGGTCTTGCCGCCGGCGCCGTGGTGCTCGCCAGCCTGATCCTGATGGGCGGCGATGTGCGGATGTTCGCCGACACCCACGCGGCCATCGTCATCTTCGGCGGGTCGCTCGCCGCCACCTTGATCCGGTTTCCCCTGGCGTCGATCTTCCACGGCCTGCCGCTCGGCGCCAAGTTCGCCTTCACCTTGCGCCGCATGAGCCAGCGCGACCTCGTCGACGAGATCGCCGGCCTCGCCGAGATCGCGCGCAAGCAGGGTCCGATGGGCCTGGAGAAGATCGAGGTCGAGGACCCGTTCCTCGCCAAGGGCGTGCGCTTCGTCGCCGACGGCTACGACAGCGATTTCATCCGCGACAATCTCGAGCGCGACCGCGACAACTTCCTCACCCATCTCGACGAGGGCCAGAAGATCTACCGCGCGGTCGGCGACTGCGCCCCGGCCTTCGGCATGATCGGCACGCTGATCGGCATGGTGCAGATGTTCGCCAACATGAGCGATCCGTCCAAGCTCGGCCCGTTCATGGCGGTGGCGCTGCTCGCAACCTTCTACGGCGCCGCGGTCGCCAACCTGCTGTGCCTGCCGATCGCCGACAAGCTGCATCTCAAGCTGGTCGACGAGGAGATCAACCGCACGCTGATCATCGACGGCATCCTGATGATCCGCGAAGCCAAGAGCCCGACGCTCGTGCGCGAGATGCTGCTCGCCTATCTGCCGGAGAAGCATCGCCACGAGGAGGCCGAGACGGTGCCGGCCTGACGGCCGCGCCCGGATCACGACCATGGCGCGGCGCAAGGAAGCGGGGCACGTCGGCGGTCACGGCTGGTACGTGACGTTCGCCGACCTGATGGGCCTTCTGGTCAGCTTCTTCATCATGCTGGTCGCCTTCTCGACCCAGGATCAGCAGAAGCTGCAGATCGTCGCCGGCTCCATGCGCGACGCCTTCGGCGTGCAGTACGTGCGCTATTCCGGGGTGGTCGAGACCGACGGCCTGCCGACGAGGCCGAAGCTCAAGAACGCCGAGCACATCCGCCCGGAGGACGCCTCGAACACGCCGACCCCCGATCAGCGCGATCGCCAGCGCCAGGCCGGCTCCAAGCCCGAAGAGGACCGGGCCTTCGCGCTCGCCGCCGCCTCGCTGCGCCAGGCGCTGCAGGACCTGCCGGAGCTCGCCGACATTTCCAAGCACATCATGATCGAGGAGACCAAGCAGGGCCTCAACATCGAGATCGTCGACCAGGACGGGCGCTCGATGTTTGCCGAGGGCGCGAAGGAGCCCTACGAGCGCACGCGCCGGCTGATCCGCAAGCTTGCCGGCCCGCTCAAGGCCTTGCCCAACCGCCTCTCCATTGCCGGCCACACCGCGGCGACGCGCCAGCCGCCGCGCGCCGGCTACGGGCCGTGGGAGCTCTCCGCCGACCGCGCCAACGCGGTGCGGCAGATCCTCGAGGAGGAGGGGATACCGACCGCGCACGTGTTCATGATTGCCGGCCGGGCCGATACCCAGCCGCTGTTTCCCGACGATCCCTATATCGCCGCCAACCGCCGCGTCACCATCACGGTGATGCGCGAGGAGCCGCCGCTGCCGGCGGGCTTTAAGCCGTAGGGCGCCCGGTATAGTCTCCGCCTGCTCGCCTGAGAGAAACGACCGCGCTCGCGCGGCAAGCGGTATTCTACGCGACCGACCAGGGTAGCGCGCGACCTCATGGCCACGGCGACGACAGAGAGCGCGGACGAGCATGCGCCCGCGCCGTCGAGCTTCTGGGCGCTCACCCTGGGCAGCGTCGGCGTCGTCTACGGCGACATCGGCACGAGCCCGCTCTACGCGTTCCGCGAGGCCGCGGTGGCGGCCGCCGGATCGGGACCCATTACCCGCGAGCTGGTGCTCGGCGTGCTCTCGCTCATCCTGTGGGCGCTGGTGGTCGTCGTCACGCTCAAATACGTGCTGATCCTGCTGCGCGCCGACAACAACGGGGAGGGCGGGACGCTGTCGCTCACCGCGCTCGCCTCGCGCGTGCTCGGCCGGCGCACCCTGCCGGTGCTGATGCTCGGCATCGTCGGGGCCGCCATGTTCTACGGCGATTCCGTCATCACGCCCGCCATCTCGGTGCTCTCCGCGGTCGAGGGCCTCAAGCTCGCCAATCCCGCCTTCGAGCATTACGTGCTGCCGCTCACCGTGCTGATCCTCATCGCGCTGTTCGCGGTGCAGCGGCGCGGCACCGCGCGGGTCGCCAGCCTGTTCGGACCGGTCATGGTGACCTGGTTCCTCGCCATCGCCGGCGCCGGCCTGCTGCACGTGAGCGACAATCCCGGCGTGCTGGCGGCGCTCGACCCGACGCACGCGGTCCGGTTCCTCTACCAGCACGGCGAGATCGGCCTTGTCGCGCTCGGCCTGGTATTCCTCGCCGTCACCGGCGGCGAGGCGCTCTACGCGGACCTCGGCCATTTCGGCCGGCGCCCGATCCAGGCGGCATGGCTCGGCCTCGTGCTGCCGGCCCTGCTCATCAACTACTTCGGCCAGGGCGCCCTGGTGCTGGCCGATCCGTCGGCGATCGAGAACCCGTTCTACCGCCTGTTGCCGGATGCGCTGCTGCCCGCGATGATCGTGCTGGCGACCGCCGCCACGGTGATCGCCAGCCAGGCGGTGATCACCGGCGCCTACTCGCTCACGCGCCAGGCCATCCAGCTCGGCCTGTTGCCGCGCCTTGCCATTCGCCACACGTCCGAGGCGCATTCCGGGCAGATCTACATTCCGCGCGTCAACACCGCGTTGCTGGTCGGTGTCCTGCTGCTGGTCGGCCTGTTCCGCACGTCGAGCGCGCTCGCGTCCGCCTACGGCATCGCCGTCGCCACCACCATGGTGGTCGACGGCGTGCTGGGTTTCGTCGTGGTGTGGAAGCTGTGGCAATGGAAGTGGTGGAGCGCCGCCCTGCTGGTGGTGCCGCTGGTGATCGTCGACGCCACCTTCCTGTCGGCCAACCTGCTCAAGCTGCTGGAGGGCGCCTGGGTGCCGCTGCTGTTCGGCTCGACCATCGTCATCTTGATCCTGTCGTGGCGCCGCGGCACCCGCATCCTCGCCCAGAAGACCCGCCGCATCGAGGTGCCGCTCGACGTGCTGCTGCGCAATCTCGAGAAGCGGCCGCCGCACGCCGTGCCGGGCACAGCGGTCTTTCTCACCAGCGATCCGGGCTTCGCGCCGACCGCGCTGCTGCACAATCTCAAGCACAACAAGGTCCTGCACGAGCAGAACGTGATCCTCACGATCAAGACCGCCGATACGCCGCGGGTGCCCGAGGACGGCCGGGTGCAGGTCGAGCCGGTCACGCCGCGCTTCACCCGGGTCACGCTCCGGTTCGGCTTCATGGAGACCCCGAACGTGCCCAAGGCGCTCGCCATTGCGCGCAAGCGCGGCCTGCACTTCGACATCATGTCGACCTCGTTCTTCCTGTCGCGGCGCGCGCTCAAGCCCCAGGCCCACTCCGGCATCCCGCGCTGGCAGGACCGCCTGTTCATCGCGCTCGCGCGCTCCGCCAACGACGCGACCGACTTCTTCCAGATCCCCACGGGCCGGGTGGTCGAGGTCGGCACGCAGGTCACCGTCTGATCGCCCGACAGGCCCAAGCCTTTGGTGCAACTGGGAAAACGGCCCAAGAGGACCGCGCCTCAGCACGACGCTACATGCGAGAGGTGCATGGCTACCCTGCGCCGCACGCGGCCCCCTGAGGCAGACGCCTCGCGGTTGACAGTGATATAAGCGCCGGCCCCTGCGATGTTGCAGTGCAGCATCGGGGGCCGGCATGTCCTGGCGCTCACCATGGCCCGAGCTATAGCTGCTCCGCACGGGAGCGAAGTCGCGGCCGACGCGAACGGGACGGCCCATCGCAAAGCCGGCTTCTGGGCGCTCACCCTCGGCAGCCTCGGCGTCGTCTACGGCGACATCGGCACCAGCCCCCTCTACGCGCTGCGCGAAGCCGTGGTGGCGGCGTCCGCCGCCGGGCCGATCACCCACGAAGTCGTGCTGGGCGTCCTCTCGCTGATCCTGTGGGCGCTGATCTTCATCGTCACGCTGAAATACGTGCTGGTCCTGCTGCGTGCCGACAACAACGGCGAGGGCGGCACGCTCACCCTGATGGCGCTGGCGCTGCGCGCCGTCGGCAAGTCCGGCTCCGCGATCGTTCTGCTCGGCATCGTCAGCGGCGCGCTGTTCTACGGCGACGCGCTGATCACGCCCGCCTTGTCCGTGCTCTCCGCCATCGAAGGCTTGAAGATCGCGACGCCCGCCTTCGAGCCATACGTGGTCCCGCTCACCATCGTCATTCTCGTCGCGCTGTTCGCCGTGCAATCGCGCGGCACCGGCCGCATGGGGGCCCTGTTCGGGCCGATCACCACCGTCTGGTTCGTCGCCATCGCGATTCCCGGATTCCATCAGCTCACGGTCAATCCAAGCGTGCTCCTGGCGTTCAATCCGATCTACGGGATCGCGTTCCTGAGCGAGCACGGCATGATCGGTTTGCTCACCCTCGGCGCCGTTTTCCTGGCGGTGACCGGCGCCGAAGCCCTCTACGCCGATCTCGGCCATTTCGGCCGCCGGCCGATCCAAACCGCCTGGCTGGTCATCGTGCTGCCGTCGCTCGCCGTGAACTATCTGGGGCAGGGCGCGCTCGTTCTCGCCGATCCGAAGGCGATCGAGAACCCGTTCTTCCTGCTCTATCCCGACTGGGCGCTGCTGCCGATGGTGGCGCTGGCGACCGCCGCGACCGTCATCGCCAGCCAGGCGGTGATCACCGGCGCCTACTCGCTCACCCAGCAGGCGATCCAGCTCGGGCTGCTGCCGCGCTTCGAGATCCGCCATACCTCGGAATCGCAATTCGGCCAGATCTACATGCCGCGGGTGAACATGCTGCTGCTGCTCGGCGTGCTGCTGCTCGTCGTCGCGTTCCGCTCCTCGAGCGCGCTGGCGTCGGCCTACGGCATCGCCGTGACCGGCACGATGGTGGTCACCGCGATGATGGCGTTCGTGGTGATCTGGAAGGGCTGGCGCTGGTCGCTGCCGGCAGCCGCTGCCCTGGTCGGGCCGTTCCTCGCGGTCGACCTCACGTTTCTCGCGGCGAACCTGCTCAAGATCGTGGACGGAGGCTGGGTGCCGTTGGCGCTGGGCACGCTGTTGATGATCGTGATGTACACGTGGCGCCGCGGCACGCGGCTGCTGTTCGAAAAGACGCGGCGCCAGGAAACCCCGCTCGCCGATCTGGTGGCGATGCTCGAGCGCAAGCCGCCGCAGCGCGTGCCGGGCACGGCGGTGTTCTTCACCAGCGATCCGGCGAGCGCGCCGACCGCGCTCATGCACAGCCTCAAGCACTACAAGGTCCTGCACGAGCAGAACGTGATCCTGACCGTCAAGACGATCGATACGCCGCGCGTGCCCGCCGCCGAGCGGGTACGGATCGAGCGGGTGAGCCCGACTTTTACGCGCGTGCGCCTGTGCTTCGGCTACATGGAGAGCCCGAACGTGCCCAAGGCGCTCGCCATCGCGCGCAAGCTCGGCTGGCAGTTCGACATCATGTCGACGTCGTTCTTCCTCTCGCGCCGGGCGCTGCGTCCCGCCGCCCATTCGGGCATGCCGCGCTGGCAGGACCGCCTGTTCATCTGGCTCGCCCGCGCCGCCAACGACGCCACCGACTATTTCCAGATTCCGACCGGACGCGTGGTCGAGGTCGGCACGCAGGTGACGATCTAAAGGCATTTTTTGCGGGAGCCGGAGCCGGCGTGGACAAGCGCGCGCGGTTGCGGAACACTGCGCCCATGTTCGAGCCTCATTATCGCCGCCGCCTTACCGCCGATCTCGCGCGCTGGCAGGCCGACGGCGTGATCGATGGCGCGACCGGCGACGCGATCCGCCGGGCGCTCGGGCCGATGCGCGGCGGCATCGGCATCGCGACCGTGGTGGGCATGGTGGGCGGCTTGCTGATCGCCGCCGCCTTCCTGGCGTTCATCGCCGCCAACTGGTCGGCGATCCCGCGCGTCGGCCGTTTCGCCATGCTGCTCGCCGGCATCGCCGGCGCGTGCGGGCTCGGCGCGCTGTTCGCGCAGCAGCGCCGCACGCATCTGGCGGATACCGCGGTCGCCGTGGGCGCCATCGTGTTCGGCGCCTCGATCGCGCTGGTCGGCCAGATGTATCATTTGGCCGGCGATTTCGCCGCCGGCATGCTGCTGTGGGCGGCGGGCGCGCTGGTCGCCGCCGTGCTGACCGGTTCGCGCGGCGCGCTCGCGGTCGCGCTCGTTGCCGCCTGCAGCTGGAGCTGGATGCGGGCGTTCCAGTTCGGCGATGCGCCACACGTGCCGTTCGTCGCCGCCTGGCTGACCGGCGGCGGCCTTGCGCTGCTGTGGAACTCGCCGGTCGCGCGTCACCTCATCTCTCTTGCCGCGCTGTTCTGGTGGTCCGAGACCGGCATCGCCATGAGCGAGCAGCGGGTGGTCGGCGAGCCCATGCTGATTTTCGCCGCCGGAGCCGCGCTCACGCTGGGCGCCGGATCGCTCGCCGAGCTTCGCGGACCGGAGCCGCTCCGCGCCATCGGCGCGACCATCGTCACCTACGGCTGGTTCGCGCTCGCCTTTGCGCTGGGCCTGACCCTGGTCGAGCTGCATGTCCGCCCCGAGCCGGCGGCGCCCTATTGGGTTCTCGGGATGGGTGTTCTCGGGGCCATCCTCGCCGTCGCGGCGGCGGCCCTGGCGCGACGATATGGGCTCGCGCTCATCGGCGCCGCCATCATATTGAGCCTGCTCGCCGCATTGGGCCGGCAGGACCTTTCGCACGGGCCGTGGTTCATCTACGCGCTCGCCCTGGCCGCCGCGCTGTGCGTCGTCGTCGCCGGCGCGCTGGATGAGCGGCGTCCCCGGCTCGTGGCCGGCTGGATCGGCCTGGCGTTCGTCATCGGCACGATCACCTGGACGGTCCAAGGCACGATGCTGACGCGATCGCTGTTCCTCGCCATCGCCGGCGGCACGGCGGTCGTGCTCGCGCTGGTGCTCGGGCGCCTTCTGCCCCGGGAGGCGGTGCGATGACGCGCCTGCGCCAATGGCTCGACCGCGTGCCGCGGCCGGTATTGTTCGCGTTCGCGGGCCTCATCCAGGTGGCGCTGATCGCCGCCATGGTGGTCGATCGCGCCAGTATTTTGCGCAACGGGACCGAGGTCACGTTGCAGTCGCGACCGGTCGATCCGCGCGACCTGTTGCGCGGCGATTATGTCGTCCTCGGCTACGATATCGCCACGGTGCCGGCGGGCGCACTCGCCGGCGCGCCGTCCGCCGGGAGCGCGATCTTCGTCAAGCTTGCGCCCAAGCCGGACGGCTTCCATGCCGCCGTGTCGGCGCACGTCGCACCGGTTCCGCTGGCGCCCGGCGAAGTGCTGATCCGCGGCCGCGCCACCAACGGAACCAATTGCGGCAACGAGGGTCATCACTATTGCGCGAGCCTCAACGTGGCCTACGGCCTCGAGCGCTATTTCGTTCCCGAAGGGGAGGGCCGCGCCATCGAGCAGGCGCGCAACCAGAGCAAGGTGGCGGTGGTGGCGGCCGTGAACGCATCCGGCCGCGCGGCAATCAAGCGGCTCCTGATCGACGGCAAAGCGGTCTACGACGAGCCGAGTTATTGAGAAGAATTTTTCCGCAAAGGGCTCGGTCGCGCCGGTTGCAATCGCCCCTTGATTTGTGCGCCGGAAAACGCAACCACTGCCCCCGAACCGAGGCGACCGCATCGCTCAGGAGGGTTCCATGTCCCAACCGCTCGGGCGCGACAACGTGCGCGATCTCACGCCGGAGGAGGTGGCCCGCGGCATGACCGAGGGCAGCATTCTGCTGGTCGATGTGCGCGAGCCGAACGAGACGGACGCCGAGCGCATCCCGGACTCCGTGCTGCTGCCCCTGTCGACGTTCGACCCGGGCGAAATCCCCGACCCGCAAGGCCGCAAGGTCGTGTTCTCCTGCCGCTCCGGCAACCGTTCGGTGACGGCGTCGCTCGCCGCCCAGGAGGCCGGGCTGCCCTACGACGCGCACCTCGCCGGCGGGATCAAGGCCTGGAGGGCGGCGGGCCTGCCGACCGAGCCGTGAACCCCATCTTCGCCGGCCTTCCGGTCTCGGTGTTCGAGGTTATGTCGGCGCTCGCGCGCGAGCACGACGCGGTCAATCTCGGCCAGGGCTTTCCCGACGATCCCGGTCCCGAGGACGTCCGCCGCAAGGCCGCCGAGGCGGTGGTCGACGGCTGGAACCAGTACCCGCCGATGCCCGGCATCCCGGAATTGCGCCGCGCGATCGCCGCGCATTACCGGCACTGGCAGGGCCTCGAGTTCGACCCGGACGCCGAGGTCATGGTGACCTCCGGGGCGACCGAGGCGCTCGCCGGCGCGCTCCTGGCGCTGATCGAACCGGGCGACGAGGTGGTGCTGTTCCAGCCGCTCTACGACGCCTACCTGCCGCTGGTGCTGCGCGCCGGCGCCGTGCCGCGGTTCGTGCGGCTCGAGCCGCCGCATTGGCGCTTCGACGAAGCGCTGCTGGCGCGCGCGTTCTCGCCCAAGACCAAGGTCGTGCTGTTCAACAATCCGCTCAATCCCTCCGGCACGGTCTACGGCGCGGAGGACCTCGACCTGCTGGCGCGCTTCTGCCAGCGCTTCGACGCCATCGCGGTGTGCGACGAGGTGTGGGAGCACGTGATCTTCGACGGCCGCCGGCACCTGCCGCTGATCGGCGTGCCCGGCATGCGCGAGCGCACCGTCAAGATCGGCTCGGCCGGAAAGATTTTCTCGTTGACCGGATGGAAGGTCGGCTTCGTCTGCGCCGCGCCGCCGATCCTGCGCGTGCTCGCCAAGGCGCACCAGTTCATCACCTTCACGACGCCGCCGAACCTGCAGGCGGCGGTGGCCTATGGGCTCGGCAAGGCCGATGCGTATTTCCACGGCATGCGGCGCGATTTCGAGCGCAGCCGCGACCGTTTCGTCGGCGGGCTGCGCGCGCTCGGATTTCCCGTGCTCGACGCGCAGGGCACCTATTTCGTCAATGTCGATCTCGAGCCGCTCGGCCTCAACGAGGACGACGAGAGCTTTTGCCGGCGCCTCGTGGCGGAGCACCGCGTCGCCGCCATCCCGGTCTCGGCGTTCTATGCGGCCGACCCGATCCGCTCGGTGGTGCGGTTCTGCTTCGCCAAGCGCGACCAGACGCTCGATGCCGCCCTCGACCGCCTCGGCGGCGCGCTCAAGCGAGCGGCCTGAGCGAGCACCTGAGGATTGCCATGCAGCGCATTCTCAAAATCATTTTCCTGGTCGCGGCCGGAGCGCTCGCAGCCTCGGGCGCCCCGGCGCAGAAGGCGCGCAGCGTCAATTTCTACAATTGGTCGGACTATATCGGCCCGGGAGTGATCGAGGACTTCACCGCGCAGACCGGCATCCAGGTGAAATACGACACCTTCGATTCGAACGACATTCTGGAGACGAAGCTGCTGGCCGGCAAATCCGGCTACGACGTCGTGGTGCCGACCGCCTTTTTCCTCGAGCGCCAGATCAAGGCCGGCGTGTTCCAGAAGCTCGACAAGACGAAGCTGCCGAACCTCGGCAATGCCTGGGACGAGATCGCGCGGCGGCTCGCCGCCTACGATCCCGGCAACCAGTACGCCGTGAACTACATGTGGGGCACGACCGGCATCGGCTTCAACGTCAGGAAGGCGCGCGAGGTGCTCGGCGCCGACGCGGCGATCGACTCCTGGGACGTGATGTTCAAGCCGGAGATCGTCGCCAAGTTCAAGGATTGCGGCGTCTACGTGCTCGACGCCTCCGACGACGTGCTGGCGGCCGCGCTGCATTATCTGCATCTCGATCCCAACACCAAGTCGCAGGCCGACCTCGAGAAGGCCGCCGACCTGGTGACCAAGGTGCGGCCCTACGTGCGAAAGTTTCATTCCTCCGAATACCTCAACGGGCTCGCGGCGGGCGACATCTGCCTGGTGCTCGGCTATTCCGGCGACATGAAGCAGGCGCAGAAGCGCGCCGTCGAGGCCAAGAACGGCGTCGAGATCGGCTACGCCATCCCGCGCGAAGGCGCGCAATTGTGGTTCGACAACCTGGCGATCCCCAGGGACGCGCCGAACGTCGCCGCGGCGCACGCGCTGATCGATTATCTGCTCAAGCCGGATGTCGCGGCCCGCAACAGCAACTTCATCGCCTACGCCAACGGCAATGGCGCGAGCCGCGTGCTCCTCGACCCGGAGGTTCTCAACGACCGCGGCATCTATCCGGACGAGGCGATGATGGCGCGCCTCTACACCATCAGCGCGCACGACCAGAAGACCCAGCGCCTGATGAACCGCCTGTGGACGCGCATCAAGACCGGGAAGTGATTTTCAATCCCTCCCCGAAGGGGAGGTGGCGCCGCGCAGCGGCGCCGGGTAGGGTCTTCTCGCCAAGCGCTGGGCGTGAGTTTTATTTCTTGCCGCCCTTTACGGGCTTCGAGCCCTCCGAGCCCGGATCGCTGACCGCTATGCCGGCAGGGTCCTGGGTGCCCTTCTTCTTGCTGGACGTGCTCGGTTTCTTCACGCTCGGTTTCGTGTCGGAGCCGCCGCCTTTGCGATCGCTGGTGTAGCCCGCCTGGGCGGAACCCGACAGTCCCTTG
>WNEY01003494.1_pt1 | contig 12209 bp, 10 predicted proteins | sample 5400531 | NCBI WGS metagenome assembly WNEY01 (sample SAMN13153338, study PRJNA577476) | soil metagenome | isolation source: 200 cm saprolite under Douglas fir tree site 1 | place: USA:California | collected 2015-04-18
CCCAAACCATTTTGTAAGGTCAGCAGCATGGTGTGCTCGTGCATAAGCGGCGGGACAAGATCGACAAGGTTGCCATTTGAAGTTGCCTTGACCGCGATCAAAACCAAATCGCAAGGACCGATTTCCTTTACCGAGTTGTAGCAATTGACTTTCGCGAGGCGAAAATTTTCACCTTTGCCACGAACGTAGAGACCGACGCGGCGAACTTCATTCAAATCACCGCGCATCAAAAAATGCACGTCGCTTCCGCCGTAAGTGAGCTTCGCGCCGTAATAACTGCCGATCGCGCCAGAACCAACAACCGCGATGCGCAGACTCTTTGACTTACTGGACAAATTCATTGAACCGCAGATTACGCAGATTTTCGCAGATTAAATGCAGAAGCGTTCCCAGTTAAAATCTGCGGCAATCTGTGAAATCTGTGGAAAAACAAAAGCTATGCCGGTGGCCTTGTTTCCGCTTGGAAGTTTCGCGTGATCAAGCGCGCGCCTTTGTTAAAACTGAAATAGGCCCAGGCCCATTGAAAAAGCACGGCAACACGATTCCGAAATCCGACCAGGAAAATGATATGAACGAACAGCCAGGCGAGCCCGGCGACGGCTTTGTTTCGTCCAATCGTGGCCATGCTGCCCCTGTCCCAATACCAGAAGCGTTGCGGCTTGCGACCTTCAATCATCGCCAGAATGTTGCGCGCGGCGTGGCGGCCCTGCTGCATCGCGACCGCCGATACACCCGGCAACGGCTGACCTGTTTGATAGAGAAAGTTCGCGAGATCACCGAGCACCTGCACCTCCGGATGGCCAGGAATGGTGAGATCGTTGTTGACTAAAACGCGACCAACCCGGTCTGCCGGCACACCGAGTGTTTTGCCGACAAAGGATGCATTATTGCCCGCCGCCCAAATTTTCACACGGCAGGGAATGAATTCGTCGCCGATATTAAGTCCGGCTTCAGTCAGGTTCGTTGCATGCACGCCCAGGCGCACTTCCACGCCAAGATCGACAAGTTGTTTCAATGCACTCGCCGATAAGTCCTCCGGAAACGCGGCCAGGACGCGCGGCTCGCCTTCCACCAAAATAATACGCGCCTGCGACGGGTCGATGTGACGAAAATCTTTCGCCAGGGTGTAGCGTGCGATCTCCGCGATTGCGCCCGCCATCTCCACGCCGGTCGGACCGCCGCCGATGATCACAAACGTCATGGAAGCTTTGCGCGCCGCTTCGTCGCTGATTTTCTCAGCGTACTCAAACGCCATCAAGATTCGCCGCCGAATTTCAACCGCGTCTTCCAGACTTTTGAGACCAGGCGCCAACTTCTCCCATTCCGGATGACCAAAATAAGAATGCCGCGCGCCGGTTGCGAGAATGAGGTAATCGTAACCGAGCTCGCTGTCGGCCATTTTTACTTTTTTTGCATCGACATCCACCGATTGCACTTCAGCAAGTATCACCTCCATGTTTCTGCATTTGCTCAAGATGGCGCGCACCGGGGCGGCAATGTCGGCCGGCGAAAGCGCCGCCGTCGCGACCTGATAGAGCAGCGGTTGGAAGAGGTGATAATTGGTGCGGTCGATCACGGTCACGCGCACTGCCTCACAGGCGAGCTTCTTGGCCGCTTCCAATCCTCCGAAGCCGGCGCCGACGATGACAACATGCGGCTTTTTTGCAAGCGCGTTTTCCATTTCCACCACAATGTTCCGAGAAAGAAAACGGATGCGAGAATTTTTATCGTGCCGGTGGAGCGACGCTCTGCGGAGCCGTCGATTCTCACGAATATTTCGCCGGCTCGACTAAGTCTCGCCCCACCGGCAAATTCCAGGAAAGCAGTTGTCACTGACGCAATCGCCGCTATCTTCCGCGCCTAATGCCAAAGCCAATCGCTCGGAGCAAAACACGCAAATCGGTCGCGAAACGTTTTAAGATCACCGCGCGCGGCAAGGTTTTAAGAGCGCAATCTTCGCGTCGGCATTTGCTGTCGTCGAAAAACGCGAAGCGCAAACGCCAGCTCAGTAAGGCAGCGCTTGTGCACCACACAGACGCGGCTCGAATCAAGGCGAATCTGCCGTTCGGTTGATTGTCGATCCAGGCTGGTAGGGTCAATCCGCTGCGCCGACCGGACATCGCAGCGCAATGTCCCTACCCAGAAGATGTCGATCTAATAATGGAATGAGGGCGGTGGAAGCGGCGTTTCTTCGCGCTCCGTGCGCGTAGTTGTTGTCGTGATAGTTGTGGTCTGCGGCGGTCCTCCTTGCCACACCACGTCCGGTCCAGGTTCCGGACTATAAAGGTCGCGCCGATTTGAGAGTGTCGTGCATGAGCACTGCAGCACGACGAACAAAAATAGTCCCAACCATTTCACGGCGCCGATGCAAACAGAAGCATCACCTTCTGTCAACGGGGCCGAACTTCTCTCCGATTACGAAACGTGATTGCACGATGTCGATCTTACGCGAATTGTTCCTCTCCGTCAGGGGCTATGGATCGAGGACTTACGAACCCCGCCAGGGCAGGAATGCAGCAACGGTAGTCTGATCTTCCTTGCCGTAGTTTCCTGGCGGACTTTTTTCCGACCCCCCACGAATGTGAAACTGCTCAACGTCAAAACCGTCCGTTTTGCGCAACTGGTGGAAAAATGCGGTCAACCGCAAGTTTACACGCTTTGGCAGAAGCCGGCGCAAGATCGACATTTTCAATCGCAAATCAAAAACAATCGCGTGATGACGATTCAGAAAAGTGAAGCCGGCGCAGAATTCGGGATCGTTGGCTTTAAAGAGCGCAAAGGCGCAAATTATCTTGTGTTCCCGAAATCGTTGAAGCGATTTGAGAACAAGCGCATTGTTGGAATCAATTGGGACCTTGTGAATCAAAATGACTGACGAAGAGCGTCTGCGTTATTCGCGGCATCTCATCATGCCGGAAGTAGGCTTGACGGGACAACAGCGTTTAAAGGCGGCGCGTGTTTTATGCATCGGCGCGGGCGGCCTCGGTTCGCCGGCGGCGCTTTATCTCGCCGCCGCCGGCGTCGGCACGATTGGACTTGTCGATCTTGACGATGTCGATCTTAGTAATCTGCAGCGGCAAATTCTGCACGGCACAAAGGACGTTGGCCGCAAAAAATTGGAATCGGCCCGCGACCGCCTGCGCGAAACTAATCCAAACATCGAGCTCAAATTGCATGATTGCCGATTCACCAGCAAAAACGCGGCCGATCTTGTCGCGCGTTACGACGTCGTCATCGACGGCTCGGATAATTTCCCGACGCGCTATTTGTCGAACGACGTTTGCGTTTGGGCGCAAAAGCCAAATGTCTACGGCTCAGTTTTCCGGTTCGACGGACAAACCACAGTGTTTGCGCCGCATTTGGGCGGGCCGTGTTATCGTTGTCTGTTCCCGGAACCGCCGCCGGCGGGGAGCGTTCCGAATTGCGCGGAGGCAGGCGTGCTTGGGGTGCTGCCCGGAATCATCGGAACGATCCAAGCGACAGAAGCGATCAAATTGATTCTGGGCTTGGGTGAATCGCTGGTCGGACGCCTGCTGCATTTTGACGCGCTTAAAATGATGCTCCGTGAATTCAAAGTGCGGCGCGATCCCCGCTGCCCGGTCTGCGGCGATTCGCCGACAATCACTGAGCCGATCGATTATGATCAATTTTGTTCCGGCGGCGCCGGCATGGATGAACCGATTTCGACAATCTCGGTTCGCGATTTGCAACAAAAGCTGGCCAGTAACGGCTCGCTTGTGATTGTCGATGTAAGAGAGCCGTTCGAGTACGAAATCGCGCATATTGAAAATTCAAAGCTGATACCGCTGGCCCAACTTGCCGCGCGTCTGGGCGAACTCGACCGCACGAAAGAGATTGTGGCGATTTGCCACACCGGCACACGCAGCGCACACGCGGTGCAGCTGCTGCAAAGCGCCGGATTTTCTCGAGCGTCCAATCTCAAAGGCGGAATCGGCGCGTGGGCGAACGAGATCGATCCGACGATGCAAAAGTATTAAACGACTGCGGAATTATTTGACCACCGTTGCCAACTCCGCCGCGCTCGGCACATCATTCCATTGTCGCAAGAGCTTGCCGTCTCGGCCAAAGACGAACACACAAAAATCCGATGATCCGGTCTGCTCACCGAGTTGGGACGTCGTCCTTCCATCAAAATCGGCCACGGCGAAGATGTCGTGTCGCGCATCACCCGCCAGCTTCTTCGCATCATATCGGCGCTGAAGCAGTTTTGCTTCTGCATCGAGGCGACGGCGCACTAATATCGTCGCAATGACGCGCCCAGCGCGGGTGCGCTTCTGGTTGAAATTGAGGACCGTGATCATCCGGTAGGTGGGATTGCCGAGGCAATAATCGGGAACACGATCGCCGACCGCGTGTGCCCTCGCCGTATCGGCGAGACTTGCCAAAACAACAACGGTGACGTGACCGTCGGCGGTGGAAAGCGTGTGCCGATCGACATCGACAAAATTAAGGGCGTAAATTTGGCCATCAAAAAGAGTTGCGCGCAGTTGCGGGGCACAACTAAAGGAGACGACGCTCATGAAGAAAAAGAATTGAAGTGCGCGTCGCCTCACGAGTAAGCACGTTGGCCAGATGACAGCTCCTGACAAGTTCCCGAACCTTGCCGCCGGGCCACGCCGGACATTGTCAAGACAAGCGCATACCGTGGTCTGCATTTGTTTGTCGATTTTTCTCGCCGGCATTTCAACCGGCTGCGCTCGAATGATGACAACGCGTTATGCGCAACTGGTCAAAGATGCGGAGGCGAAAGCGGCCCAGGGCGATTTTCTGCGCGCGATCAATCTTTACGAAGCCGCGCTCGATGACAGCCCGCGATGCGCAGAAATTCATTACAAGCTCGCGGTTCTTTACGACGACAAGATGAACGACCCACTGAACGCGCTCCATCATTTCAAGCGCTATCTCACGCTTAGCCCGAACGGACCGCATTCGAGCGATGTGAAGAATTTCATGAAGCGCGACGAAATCGTACTGGCCACGAGCTTGTCGGGCGACTCGGTTGTAACTCGAACGGAAGCAGCCCGGTTGAGAAATGAGAACCTTAATTTACGGAAACAATTGGAGGATCGTTCGTCGAGACCGCGGAGCGCTTCGGAAAAAATGCAATCGCAGGAACCACATCCGGAAAAAACTGCCGGCGGCAAATCAAGCCGACGAACTTATGTCGTCCAACCGGGGGACACGCTCGTGTCGATTTCGCGAAAATTTTACCACTCTTCCAAACGCTGGAAAGAGATTCTCGACGCGAATAGAAAAAAGATCGATGATCCTGAGAAGTTGAGGGCCGGCCAGGACCTGGTTATTCCGTAACGACCACGGAGGCGGCGCCAACTCGCGCTAGATCGACAATCAAAAACGAAAAGATATCCAAATAAGATGGCAAGGCTGATCACGCGCATCGCGCCCGATGTGGGCTGGCTACCGGTAAGTTTTGCAAACGTTTATTTTATCGGAAGGCCCGGTGGAAAATGGGTGCTGGTCGATGCCGGCATGCCGGGTCGCGCGAACGAGATTATGGAAGCAGCCGAAGCCCGTTTCGGGACCGGTTCGCGCCCGGAGGCGATTCTTCTAACGCACGGCCATATGGATCACGCCGGATCGGCGCTCGCATTGGCGGAGCGATGGGACGTGGCTATTTATGCACATCGTCTCGAGACGCCTTATTTGACAGGCAAATCAGTCTACCCTCCAGCCGATCCGACGGTTGGCGGCGCGATCGCGTTTCTCTCCCGCTTTTGGCCGTCGCGTTCGCGTGATCTGGGAAAATGCGTGCGCGAGTTGCACCCCGGTAAAGTTCCCGGTGCGACAGGTTGGCAATGGCTGGCGACGCCGGGACATTCGCCCGGACATGTTTCATTCTTCCGGCCATCGGATCGCGTGCTCATCGGCGGTGATGCGTTTGCTACGATGAATATGGATAGATGGAGCGGGCTGATCACTGGAAAGCAAATGCTTGCGCGGGCCGGTTCGCCTTTCACGAGCGATTGGCAGGCCGCGCGATCATCGCTGCAAGAGTTAACAAATCTGCGACCAAACGTGATTGGATGCGGACACGGCATTCCGATGTGCGATGCTGAGCTTCCGGCGCGAATGCAGGGTTTCTCCGAGCGATTCCGCGCTCCTAGAAATGGCCGTTATGTTCGACGCGCCGCCCGGACGGACGAGAACGGGATTGTCGATCTTCCACCGGCGCCGTTCGACCCCGTGCCTTTAATGACAGCGGCTTCGCTGCTATTGATCGGGATTGCTCTTGGCTCCGGATATCTCGATAAAACAGAAAGATAATTTGTGCCGGTGACATCGACCACGAGGCTGCTCCCGGCGGTGAGATTCGTGCCGCGCTCAGCGAGATATTCAGCGCAGGCGGCGATGTGAACTTGAAGGGCGGGACATTCTCTGCCGCCTCCGCCAATTCCGAAAGCAACGTGGATATCTCCGCGGGCAATCAAGTCTCTCGACGTGAACAAGAAAGAGATTCGCGATCCTAGAAAACTCGCGGTCGGCCAGAGCTTGATTATCCCCTAGCGCTTTGGTTGTGTAAACGGTGGACCGGAAAAACATCGCGCCACCGCGAGGAATTCGTGACCGCTTCTGTCAGCCAGAATACCAGTAACTTTAACGACCTGGCACCGGCGTCTGACCGTCGCGAAGGTGCGATGCGCGATCATTAAGAAAACAGGCGAATTCGAGGCCGGCAACTACTTCACTCTGCGCTTGGGCATCGCCCGAAGCGGGCAATAATCTCCGCGCCGTTTCGTCGCCCGAACTGTACGCGCAGAAATAACCCGCGGGAATTAGCTCTGCCGAATTGCGGTGCGCGCTCTTCCAGCTCACCTCCCCTTGAACACAGGTGATGCGCGCGGCTACGCCATCCATTTGCAGCGTAAAAAGAGACGCTCGTCCGGCCGTAACCATTCCGACTTCTGTTTTGATTTTCAGATCGTACTGGCCCGACCCCAAATTAGAAAGTGATGCGCGGACGGTTCCTTTATTCAAATGGAGGACAGCCAGACGCGATCTCATCGCATGAACCATCGCGTTGCCCCGTTTCGCGAAGCGTAATTCGTCGATTCGAAGATCTGTTTGCTCCGCAACCTCAACAAAAATTCCTGGAATAAGACAGAGTGAGACCTTCCCATGCGGCGCGGTCCTCAACTCGTCTCCAACGGCCAAGCGCGATGCGGCCGATAACGGGCGCGGATTCTGGTCGATCTCGTTTTTGTTTCCGAAGGTTGTTTTACCTTCAGCGTTTAGAACCGTGACGAGCACGCGTGCACCGTACCGGTCGAGCCAGAATGAAAAACCAGCGAAGAAAACCATGATGCAAAGAAGCCAAATCGCAAACGGACGCTCTGACTTCTGACATCTGGCGCACATGTAAATCACGCTTGCCGCGCGCATTCCCGCTAGTCGACCAATAGCGGAGCGATAAGGGCGCGCTCTTCCGGCAAGAGTTGAGCTGCTCCCAGATTGCGCGCATCGCCTTTCGCGCCGTCTTCGTAGCCATTTACCGCCAATATGGCAGCGCGAACCGCAAGCGCGCCGGGAGGCTCAGAGCCTGTCGCGCGCACGCCGCGGAATGCCGTTAGGGCGTCCTCCTTCCGCCCTAAACGAAGTCGCGCCAGCCCGAGCGTTGCCCGAGCTACCCAGTTCGATGGCTCCTGAGCGACAAGGGTCTGAGCTTGTCGCTCCGCCGCTTCAGCCGCGCCATCCGATGCACCAAGCAATAATCGCAGATAAGCATCCTGATTCCGCGCCACCGCGTCATCCGGCCATAGCTGGACAATCTCCGCCGCCACAGTTTGCGCCTCAGGAGTACGCCCGGACGTCAACGCCACGCGAAGCCGACCAGCATAGGCTGCACGATTTTTGGGCGCGAGCTTGATCGCTTCGGAGTAGGCGCTACCGGCGATATCGTTGGCATGGTTTTGCTCGGCATAACCTGCCAAGGCGAGCAGCTTCTCCAGAGTGTTGGCGGCTTCCAGCGCGCGGTGCCATTCATTCGTTGCAGCCGTTGCTTCCCCGAGGTGTGTCCGCGCAGTGGCGAGATACATATGTTGAAAAACTGGTTCGAGCGGAAACCGTTCGCTCGTCAATACGTCTTTCACCTCATTCCAACGCTCGAGCGCTGCGAGAGCATTGATGTGCTGCAGAAAGAGATCCTGGTGCTGCGACGCGCGATCCAGAGGCAACACTTCCAAAGCTTTGCCGGCGCGGCCGAGGCTGTTGAGCCATGCGGCCAGCGCAGCGAGAGTTTCGTTATCTCCGCTGCCGAAACGCTCCACGGCTTGTGCGACATATTCATCTGCGAGCGCCGGATCGTGCTGAAGACGAACTTCGAGTGCCAGCAGCTTGTGGTAAGGGCGTGCATCCGGATGATTTTCAAGAGCGTTCGCCACTTCGATGGGTCCCATCGTGACGGCGGGTTGCGGAGTAGCACTGAGGCTAAGAGACAAAGCATCGGCTGATCCCATCGCAGGTGTCGGTTGCGCGGCAGAAGCGCCGCCAAGCGAAAAAGGAGTTTTGTCGCCGGTTGAAGGCGAGGGCGCGCCCGGCTGCTCACGCGCGAGAAAAACCAGCGCTTCAAGCGACGCTGCATTCTTTGGACCGCGCGCCAGATTTTCAATCCGTTTCCAAGCGCTGATGTAATGCTGCGAATCACGCGTCGTGACAGAAAGAACAAGAATTGCGGCGGAGAGAATGTTGTAAGGCTTTGCGCGATTGTCCGCCAGCGCGCGCTCGGCGTAATCGACGGCGAGAACTGGATCGCCCCGGCGAACAGCGAGTTGACCGGCGAGCAAGATATCGACTGGTTCTAGGCTGGCGCGCTGTTCAAGCAGCGCATCAATCTGTGTCGCGGCCGTCGTTAATTCGCCGGCGCTGAGAGCAGCTCCGGCAAAGTCGCGGCGATCTTCCACAGTTAGGCGATGTTCGTCGTCGAGTTTTTTCCACCATTCCAGTGCTGTGGTTCCTTGGCTCGCGCGCGAGAGCAATCGCGCGATCGCGCGCCAAGCTTCCGGTTCGGTGGGACGCAGGAGGTACGCATCGCGCGCTTTGGCGTTGGCCTCGCTCCATTGTTTTCGCTCGATCAGCGCGAACGCCTGACGGGCCAGGCGACGAGACTGCCAGGCTTTAATTGCTCCGCCGACTGGCGCGGCCGTAAAATAGAGCGTGATGGCGAATCCCACGATCGCCACAATCGCTAGGAAGAAGAATAGCCTCAGCCGTCGCTCTCGAAGCTCTTCCGGCGGCGTCAGGTCGAGATCCTGCTTTGTGGCGAGAGGATGTGATGGCCGGCTAGCCACGAGAGAGTCTGTGTGTAGCGAGGCTTAAGCACGTGGGGCCAAGTTCGCGCTCGCCCTAAGTGCGACGCAAACGCAGAAAGCAAATCAGCCAGCGGCGCTGGAACCAGCAGAGCCCGAAAACGCCAAGCACACCGCCGACAGTGGTCGCAGGTTCGGGAACTGCGGTCAGCTGGATGTTGTCCACAACGCTCTGGAGATTTGTGCCTTGCGACTGTCCCCCCGTGAGGGAGACACGGAAGTAGACTGATGCCTGGTTATCAACCGCGATAGGGTAGTTGAAAGCGACTATCTGAGTTGCCCCTGGTGGGGGGGGAAGTGTCGCCATCCCCACAGTCGTGAAAGATCCTGGCGTTCCGGTAAAGCTGTATAAAAAAGTTGCAGTGGTGAAGCCGTTGCCGGTGTTATCCATCGCGAAACTCAAAGAAAGATTCGTAAGACCAAGCGTGTTCACATTAAACGTAATATCTACGGCAGGGGCGACGTCCTTGGTGAACTGGAAACCCATCGCTAGAAGGTTGGGGTCCGTGTCACCAGGATCCATATTTGAATTCGTTCCGGTTAGCCCGCCAACGCTTACAGGTGGGGGTATTGTTCCCCCGAAATCGATCGTGAGCGTCGAAGACTGTGCTCCTGGTGGCTGATCGGAAGTAAGATCCGGGGCGGCGCCTAAGATCGAATCTTCAAAGTTAAAATAAGTCACTAAATTCCCATTCGCCCTCGGGACGATGCCGCCGGTGAGTATCAACGCGCCCGCTACTGCACCGAAGAGCGAACGAAATGGACGGCTATGCACTGCTCTCTTGCACTCTCTAATCAGGGTCGCGTAATCGCCCCGCAACTTTTTCTTAAATGCTCGCGTATTTCCTCCTGGGCTCAAAGATTGCGCTCTCTTCTAGCAATTCTCTCTCGCAGGGCAAGATATTTTTCAGATTTTTTTGCGGGAATCGGCGTCTGACACAGACGCCCTCCAATTTGTCATTCTTTGTCGGGCTGGACTAAAACGGCGTCGCGGACCAAATCGTGCAAACGGGATTCAGCGTCCGCCGCCGAAATTTGTCCGTTGCTGACAAACACGACTTCCATCACCTGCTGGCCCAAATGTCGCCGCCCGTCGAGGACCTGACGAATGCGTTCACCGCGCGTCCAGGTTGAAGAAGCAGCCGCCATTTGCGGCAGTTTCGAGCCGGCGGCAGACGGGCTGGGCGCACGATCTTCCCACAAGCAATAGAACGCGTGCGCCGTCTGCTGCGCGGAGTTATCAGGCGTGCCGTGACGAAATTCGAAATGACGAAATGGCAACGCAAACGAACTGGCGATCGGATAATTGCGCACTCCGGTGTCCGCGACCTGGTTCCAGCCGACTGCGGGCAAACAGACGTCTGGCCGGTGCAAGTTGGCCAGGAGCGTGCTGTTTCGGCCCGGTTTCCAGCGGAAAAGATATAGAAAACAAGTAATCGTTTTGGAATTCGAGGGATGGGATGGGCCCCGCGAACTCGCGGCGGGCAGCGTCCAGGCAGATGCTTGTCCTTCATCGAATCGGAGCACGCGGCGCACTTCCTTGTCGATCTTCAGTTTGTGAAAGCTTGGCGCGTCTCCTGGCCATCGCACGTCCCAGCGAGTGGTGGCGACAAGATTGCTCTCATGCACACGATACCAAAAATGAGCGCCGAGCTCGACCGCTACGATCCAGCAAAGCGCGGAAAGAAGGTATGAAGGATGTAGGACGAAGGATGAAGAAGACTGAGGAGTTGACGGTCGTTGAAAGCCGCCCGCTGCCCGCTCCTTTCTGACCTCTCCCTTTCCTCGGCCAAGCAACTTGGCGAGGATCACCGAACCTACAAAAACAAGACCGACGATCGTGTAACCGGCGAGCTCGTGCCAGCGGTTGACTTCTGAGATATTTTTCGTGGCCGCGATCCAGACGAGAAAAACTGCGCGTAGAAAATTGGCGGTGATTGCAATCGCGATTGCGCCGACGACAAGCACAATTCGGCGCAAGACCGAGAATCGTTTTAGTTCGCCGAAAAGCAGACCGATCATTAGCGCGGTCTGCAACGAACGCACGCCGCTGCATGCTTCATTGACGCCGATCAATCCACTGCTCACCCGGATCAGGTTTCCTTCCAGTTGCGCAGGAATTCCAAACAGCGTGACCGTTTCCGCGGACACAGCCGCAACCACGCGCATTAAACCCTGAATGATGGGAACTTCGATTGGCGTCACCCACGGCACTGAGACGAAAAAAAATGCGATCGGAAAGGTGAAATGGCGGAGCCACGGCCTACCGCCCGCCGACCATATATAGAGGAGGGTCAGCGCCGCGACCGAGGCGGCATGGATCCAGCCGAGCGGTCGCCACTCCGGCGTTCCGATTTCAAAAAGGCGAACCGGTAAAAGCAGAAGGAGCGCGGGAACGCCGATAAAAATCCAGGCGAGAAGCGTTTCGCACGGTGGAGACGGCTCGGGCCGGTCTTCCCAGCGGAGCCAACAAAGATAAAGGGCGAAAAAAGGAACGAACCACCCATAGTTGTATTGCTCGTTGACCGACCATTCGCCGCTGAGTTGCCGACAAAGAACGAACCAGAGTGTGGCGAGATACAGAACGAGGGCGATCGCCTGGAAAGACACGCGCCTGCTCATGAGGGGCGCAGCTTGTGCGCCTGATTGCTCGGCGGCAATTCTTTCCATCGATCGAGATCTTACCAAACTTCGACCGGATGCGAAATCGACACCGCGTCAATTTACAAATTGGTGGGGCGAGACTCTGTCGAGCCGACGAGAAGATGTACGGTTGCGAATTCCACACGACGCGAACGAAGAATATATTGGAGCTCAGAAGTCAGACATCAGTCGTCCGTGAGATTTGCGTTGGACACGACGGAG
>WNEY01003216.1_pt1 | contig 12207 bp, 8 predicted proteins | sample 5400531 | NCBI WGS metagenome assembly WNEY01 (sample SAMN13153338, study PRJNA577476) | soil metagenome | isolation source: 200 cm saprolite under Douglas fir tree site 1 | place: USA:California | collected 2015-04-18
CAAAATGTCTTGTCGTTCCAGAAGTCTTCGCAGACGGTGACTCCGAGTTTGCCATCGTCGAGATTGAATAATCTTCGTTCGCGCCCGGGTTCGAAATAACGCGGGTCGTCGAACACGTCGTATTCCGGCAGCAGCGTCTTGTCAGCAAAGCCGAGCAACTTCCGGTCAGAAATCACGGCGGCAGAGTTGTAAAGCTGGCGGCCCGTCGCCTGATCGCTGGGCCGCACGGTGCCGACGATCGCCGTCAAGCCTTCAGTTGCATCGACAATTTTGTTGAGAGGATCGAGAGCCGTCCGCACGACGTCCGGGTCGAGAAACCAGTCAAGCGAGGTGTAACCCTGAATCGTGACTTCGGGAAAGACGATCAGATCCGAAGCGTCTTTCTTAGCTTGTTCAATCGCGCTGAGGATCCGCGCAACGTTGCCTTCGTAATCACCGTTGGTCGTATTGATCTGAGCGATGGTGACGCGCATCTGTGATGATTTTAGCACTGATTTCGCGGCTCTGCCGCAGCACAGTGCGGTAAGCCTCCGGCTTACCGTCAAGACTTCCAAGGATCATAGTCGGAGGCTCCGCCTCCATTTTCCCCGAGGCGTAGCCTCGGAAAGATAAAAGAGACCTGAGCCGGTAAGCCGGAGGCTTACCGCACTGGTAGGCGGCAGAGCCGCTAAGCCTTTGTTGAGTAAAGTGCCGAATTATAGAAAGGCGCGAGGGCCGCAATCAGGGCGGCTTCGAAGCTCATCGAGCGCGTCAGCAGATCGCGCGAGAGCACACCCCAAGCGCCTTGCTTGCTACGCACGTCGCGCGCGCCGGCAACTTCGTCAATTACGATTCCCAGTTCGCGCTTGCCTCCGATAACATCTTTCACAATCGCATCGGGTACTTCGATCGAAGGCGACATGCCAAAGCTGCCGCGTTCGCCGTCGGTCACGTAGGCCCAGCCGCGCAGGAACGTGTGCCACTCGCCGTCAACTGAGATCGAATGAAAGCCGCCCTCGAGACCGACGTAAAGATCTGCTCCGAGTTTCTGCTGCATTAAGATGTTGCGCACGGCGAGCGCCCGTTCGCGTGCACCATTCATTAACGCCCAATCCGTTAGCGGCATCGCCGGCGCATTAGTCTGCACCGATCTGGCGACGACGCTACAATCGCGCCAACCGGAATCGATCTCCGCGATGCGCGCGATCGCGGCGCGCACCGCCATGATTTTCGCGGCGCGATCAGAGCCCAGCGCGATCCGTTCGATCCCCGCCTTCGCGGCCGGCTTTGCTGCTGAACGTTCAGTTGACATTCAAGGCTCGCGGTTGTTGTAATCGAATCCGGTTAAGAGTACAAGCTTCGTGTTGACGATTGTAGGGGCGCACCCGTGTGTGCGCCCGTGTTGGGCGGACACATAGGTCCGCCCCTACGAAATGAGGTTCGAAGCGTGTCCGTTGCTGAATTGATTTACGATTGGAACACGGTCGATGCGACGTTGAGCAAACCCGATCGGCACATCGGCTTTGACGACGAGACATTGCGCGACGGCTTGCAATCGCCTTCGGTCTGCGAGCCGACGGTCGAGAAAAAGATCGAGCTGCTGCACTTGATGGATGCGCTCGGGATCGACACTGCCGATATTGGTCTGCCGGGCGCGGGCGGCACGCACGCCGCCGGAGTCGAGATGATGGCCCGCGAAATCGCGGACCAGAAACTAAAGATTCGTCCCAACTGCGCGGCGCGCACGCACCGAAATGACATCATTCCAATTGTGGAAATCTCGCAGCGCGCCGGTATTCCCATCGAAGCATGCACGTTTATCGGCTCCTCACCGATTCGTTTCTACGCAGAAGAGTGGACGCTCGACAAACTTCTCCAGATGACGGAAGAGGCCGTGACGTTTGCGGTGAGTGAAGGCTTGCCGGTGATGTTCGTCACCGAAGACACGACGCGCGCGGATCCGGAAACGATTCGCGCGCTCTACACGACGGCGATTCGCTGCGGCGCGCGCGCGGTCTGCGTATGCGACACGGTTGGTCACGCCACGCCCGACGGCGCGCACGCGGTGGTGAGATTTGTGCGCGGAATAATTGATGAGCAGGGCGAAAAGGTCAGGCTCGACTGGCACGGCCATCAGGATCGCGGCCTGGGCGTGATCAATTCGATCGCCGCTATTGAAGGCGGCGCGGATCAAGTTCACGGTTCAGCGCTCGGCATGGGCGAACGCGTCGGCAACACGCCCATTGATCAGTTGTTAGTTAATCTAAAATTAATGGGCTGGATCGAAAATGATCTCACGCGTTTGCGAGAGTACTGCGACAAAGCCGCGGAAGCTTGCCACTGGACGATCCCGCTTAATTATCCAGTGTTTGGGCGCGATGCTTTTCGGACCGCGACCGGCGTGCATGCAGCGGCGGTGATCAAGTGCTACAAGAAAGGCGACACGGAACTCGCCGATCTGATTTACTCAGGCGTGCCCGCGGGACAATTCGGGTTGAAGCAAGTAATCGAGATTGGTCCGATGAGCGGCAAATCAAATGTGATCTTCTGGCTGGAAAGTCGCGGCCTGGAAGCGAATGAAGATCGCGTCAACCGAATCTATGAACGCGCCAAGCAGGCTTCGGCGGTGCTGGGCGAAGCCGAACTGATGGCGATGGTTTAGAAAAAAAGAAGAGCGCGGGCAAGCCCACGCTCTAAACGTTCCGGTTGGGAATTACTTAATTAATCGGAATCGTGATTGTTGCGGAACCGGGCTTGCCTGCCGGAAAGCGTTTTTGTCGCGCGATGCGGAGCGCGGTCGCGTCACCGCCCGAAGCCTGAGTTACCCGCCCATTCTCGTCATAAGTTACCTGAACCGTTACCTTCTTCGCTCCGGACGTCGGCGATGATTGGGTCCTGGCGGTCGGCGTATTGGTAGCAACCGGAGTGTCCTTGGGCAATGACTTCGCGGCTTCCTGAGCTTTCGCACGCTCCTTCGCGCGCTCTTCGCGCTGCCGCTTGGCGGCCAGATCAGCCGCATCGGAACTGGTCACCGGCTGGCTCGTTTCGCTCGCCGCTGGCGTAGCGACAGTTTGATTCGTCGCTGCGGATTGACTAGCTGGTTGGCTGTTCGGCGCGGATGAAGACTTCGCTTCATTCGCCAGCTTCGCTGCCTTGCCGCGAGCGTACAATCCCCAGGGGACGCCAACCACGGCGACTATCAAAGCTACCGCCGCAAAAACTGCACCCAGCGTCCAGGGCCTCTTCATCCAGTGCGATTCGCTTTCAGGCCGGGAGAGAAACTCTCCCATCGCTTCGACCTCAGGCGGCGAAAGAATCTCGCTGAGCAAATCTTCCGAGTTGTAACTAATGGCCAGAGGCTCTTCCTCGAGTGAGTCGTTTTCTTCTTCCGGAGATTCATCGTGCTCGAGAAAAGGATTTCCAGGCTCAACGCCTTCGTCCATTCGCCGGAGTCCTTCGAGGACGACTGAAGTCCACGGTTGGTTGATCGTGTGTTCAGGAGCTTCAAACGCGGGGCTGAATGTGAATGAAGCATTCGGCAGCGTGAGCGCATAGTAGACAGCCTCGATGCCGCGCAGAGAGCCAATTCTGGCGTGCACGACCGAGCCGCCCTGAAGATAGAAATAGCCCGGGCCGATTGAGTAGATGAGCTTTAGGCGGCCAGACTTACGTTGGTTGCAAAAAAACTCGATCAGCTCGGCAAGAGAAAGATCGCTGAGTTCTCCAGTGAGTGCCATTGGTTGTTCCTTTTCTCGGTTTCCAGGTTGTGCGAGAGACGCTCTCCCCGTTGATTCGCATCAGCGGGTCGCGCTCGGCAAGAGTTACTAGGGAAGCGTGAAGTTGTAGTTTATCTGGCCGGTAACCTTCACCGGCTGGCCTGAGAGTTTGGTTGGCGAAAACCGAGCCCGATAAGCCGCTTCCACTGCTACATCACGCAAGCTAACCGGCCCGGACAACGCGCGCGCCGAAATGACTTTACCGTTTTCGTCAACTACTACTTCGATTTGCACTATTCCCGACGTACGCATTCTGCGAGCGGTCTCGGGATACGAAGGCGACGGTAAGCTCAGGGCCATTCCGTTGAGCACGCCTCCGGACACCGGCTTAAGCAAAGGTCGTGGGGCGGGCGGCGGCGCATTGTCACTACCGACAACGACTTTCTTGTTAGTATCGACAACCGCACTCCGGAAATCAGCAGTCACTGGCGGGGCAGCGGATAACTTGAGTTTGTCGAGAGAAGAAGTCGGCACAGGCAGTGTAGCAGCAACCTTCTCGCCCTCCGCGTGATTCGCTGATGCGCTGGAGTTGGCAGCGGGCTTTACTTCCTTGGGCTTCGGCACAGCGGGCGTTGACTGCGATCCGGCGTCCTCAGTTTTCACGGAACTGACCGGAGCAGAAGCGGAATTGCCGGCAGGCTCGATCATCTTTGCCATCGTCGCGTCGAGATAATAAAAGATCGTCCGATAGGTGACCTCAGTCGGTTCGAAAGCGACACGGCCGTTTTCCACGACTGCGACCGAAGTTGTCATCTTCACCCAGTTACCCAGCGAGTCAGACTCGTATTTGTAAACTTCCTTGCTAACCAGCGAGCCGTCAGCGTTGACCAAAGTCATTTCGCTGATGTTGCCCTTGTCGTCGTACTTGTAAACCTCGCGGCCGGTTAGCGTCGAGCCGGCAACGGGAAAATATTGATTCTGGGTCTTGCTTCCCTTGAGATCGTACTCGGCGGTCTCGAGCAGAACGCGCTTATCATCTTCCACCGTCTTACCACCGGCAGTTGAAAGCTTGACTACCTCCGTCCGGATGCGGCGCACCGGACCGAGCAATCCATCGCGTCCGCGATCGCTTTCGTTACCTGACGCGGCGGCCGGTTGAAAGCCGTTCGATTTCGCGGACAGGTTGTTCTGCCCGAACGCGGTCGTTACCAACCATGACACGAGCAGAACTGCGAAGAGAATTCGGGTGACTTGCTTGGACATTTTGTTTCTCCTGAGATCTGGACTGAAGTAAGGTGGGGGCAGGGCCCCGCTTTCAAACGGCAAGTGAGAAGCCGGACAGGCGGCCTCGACCCACATATTACCGTGTTAAAGTTAGTTTGTCTAGAGCCAACATCAACAATATCAACCCAGAAAGCCCTAATTTGTAGGCCTATTTCGGGCCCGATGGGGTCTTGTAGGCGACGAGCAGGCGGGCGATTTCGTCGATAAGGAGGACAGGGTCGCTGTGGCCGGTGGCGTCATTACAGAAGATTGAGAAGGCCAGCATCTCGTTGTTTTGGGTCGCTGCATAGCCGGAAAGTGAGTGGTCGTAAGTCAGTGAACCCGTCTTGGCAAACACTTTTCCGGCTTCGCGAAGCAGCCGGGGTTTTAGTGTGCCGTCGCGTCCAGCGATCGGCAGCGAATCGTGAAAGACCGCAGCGGAGTTAGTCCTGGTGATTGCCACGAGCAAGCGCGCGGTCGCTTCGGGTGTTACCAGATCCAAACGCGAAAGCCCAGACCCATCGCGTATCGCCAGGCCATTAGTTGGGATGCCATTGCGTTCGAGCCAGGACCTGACGACGGCGACGCCCGCTTCATCATCGCCGCGTTCGCGATTCTTGCGCGGATCGGGATCGGGCGCGGTAGAGCCTCGCTCTTTCCCGAGGGTGCGAAGAATCAACTCGGCATAGAGGTTGTTACTCTCTTTATTTGTCTGGTGAACAATTTCGCCGAGGGTTCTGCCCTCTGCGAAAGCGAGCTCGAAAGCCTTCTGCGGATCGAACTTCTCGCGTTCCGCGGCGCGAAAGTCGCGACTGCGCGTTTCACCGTCCACCTTGATGCCTTGTGAGAGTAGTGTTTCTTTGAAAAGCGTGGCCGCCCAGCGCGCCGGGTTGTAAACGGAAAGATAAGCCGTGAAGCCGCGACCACCCGCGGGAAACTCTCCCCACACACGAATCTCGTTGTCCGAAAGACCACGATTTATTCCGATTGTGGCCGGCGCGTCACGCTCGCCCGTGGTCGTGTTGTTCGTCAAATCAACGTAGCGGTTTTCGCGCTGAAGTTTGACGGTTGCTGCGTTGCCGACTTTGTTTGCAGGGGCGAGCGTTAACTCCACCGCATTTGCGTCGACCGTTAGCGCGCTGGGTTCCGCTCCGAAATACCACTGGACGTCGTTCCACTGCCAACCGAGACCGTACATCTCGCCACGGAAATAACTTTCGTCGCCGATGACGTTGCCGCGCACCCGGCGTACGCCGTGCTCGTAGAGTTGAAGCGCGAGCGAGGGCAGGCCGTCTTTACGGGATGAATCCAGGTCAGGAGCACCGCGACCGTACAACGTAAGATCGCCGTCGATCATTCCGTTGCTGTCTGGTTGCTTATCGGCGTACACGGACGTGCGCCAGCGATAATCAGCGCCCAGCAAATCGAGCGCGGCGGCCGTCGTGTAAATCTTCATGTTAGACGCCGGAGTGAACAACTTGTCACCATTGTGCGAGTAGAGCACGCGCCCGTCGCTCAGCGACGTTACGAACACGCCCCAGCGAGCCTGCGCCAGATCGCTTTCGTCGATCGCGCGGTCGATCTCGCGGGCCAGTTCGGAATCTCTCGGGGTGGTGCGAGGGGTGGGTTGCGATAAGCCTACTCTTCTGGGAGTGTAATCTAGTTTGGGCTGCAGGCTAAAAAGGTACGGACTAGCAAAAACAACCGCCAGTAAAGACACAGAGCATATGCTCGGAAATGTTGTTTGCCAGCTTAGTCTTGGGGAGTTCATCGCCGTTCTACGCAAACAGCCTGTGTAGCAACTACTTGCCAGCGCCTGTCCCGCTTCATGTAGACATCGCTATAGCGCTACTGGCCGCTTCTCTTTATCCGTTGCGCTTCCATGGTTCCCTCAAAGCCGGTGGAGCGATTGTTAAGAAGATTCCTTTCTGTGTCAAATGATAGTGGTCAACTAGAAAAGAGCCTGGCCGTCCGACTGCCGACGAGTAACTCGCGAGTGGCCGAATAGACTTCCTCAGTCGTAATCCCGACAACGGTGTCGCTGAAGATAATGCGATGTTGACCTTCCAACGGCACAAAACTATTCGGCGTTGGGCGGTCGAGCAGCACCACAACCGCGATGCCCACCGCCGCGGCGATGTGCATTGGTCCTGTTTCGTTGGTCACAAAGACGGCAAGACGCGCTAGTGCGGAAGCTAGCTGTGGAATTGTAAGGCGCTCGAGAATCAGCGAGGACGGGGGAAAAAGTTCATGCATCTTCGGTACCAGCTCTCGTTCTTCCGGTCCGGCAAAAACGATCGGGCGCACGCCGTCGTTGCGCACCAGAGAATCAGCCAGCTCCACAAACCGTTGCAGCGGCCAACAACGACCTGGATGGCCCGCACCGGGGAAAAGCCCGACCAGCGGCACACCCGTGTGTGCTTTTGCCTTTCTCAGCATCGCGTCGACTATCCGATCATCGTCGGAACGAGTCATCAATCGCGGTACCCGGGAGATTCCTTTTACTCCCAATGGACGTAGCACATCCAGATATCGATCAACCAGATGTCGATTTTGATTATTCTGCTCGACCGGTGGCGAGGGACTAAAGTTGGCAAGAAAATTCAGCGAACGTCCGGGCCTCCGCGAATACAGGCGCTTCGGTGCACCGGAAAGAAACCCAAGCAAATTCGTTTCGGAAAAGCTGTGCAAATCGATCACGAAATCGAACTTACAGCCGCGCACGTCTTTGACGACTTGAAAGACTCGCAGGATTGACAGCGGCTTGAATCCGTCGCGCAGTCGGACGCGATCGACGGAGATGGTTGCGTCCGCGCAACCGGACATCTCGATCACTTCCGCGCCGGGCTTGCCGACTGCGACTGTGATGCGCGCGTCGGGAAAGCGCTCGCGGATCGCGCGTAGCGCGGGCAGGCTCATCACGACGTCGCCGAGTTGGCCGAAATCGACGACCAGAATGTTGCGAGGATCGAAGGTCACTTCAGGTGCTTATTGAAAAAGTCTGCGCTGGCATGATACGCGTGCACCCAATCCTGATGCCGCAGAAAATCGTGAATCTCATCCGGAAAGATCAGTTGTTCGAAGTACACGCCGTTGGCGCGCAAGCGACGCACCAGGTTCACCGTTTGCGAAAACTCGACGTTGCGATCATCGTCGCCGTGAATCAACAGCACCGGTGACTTCCATTTATCCACAGAAGAAATTGGCGATGACTCGCGCGCGAGCCGAGCGCGATCGGGAGCTTCGACCGGCAACGGCAAACCAGCGACGCGCTGGCTCCAATCGTGCACGCCATGAAAATCGACTCCGGCAGAGAAGATGTCCGAGTTGCGCGCCAAACCGAGCGCCGTCAGGTAACCACCGTACGATCCGCCCCACAACCCGACGCGTTTCTTATCCACGTCGTCGCGCTCGCGCAGATACTTCGCGCCGGCGACGACATCCTGGTATTCCGACGCGCCGCGCGCCCCGCGATGCTGGGCCATGCGAAAGCCACGGCCATAGCCGATGCCGCTGCGATAATTCACCGACAGAACCATGTAGCCACGACTCGCCAGGTACTGATTCATCGCGTAAGAGTTGTGATAGTAGTAAAGATAATGCCAGCCAAGCAGCATCTGGCGCACGGGCCCGCCGTGCATGAAAACCAGCGCGGGCAATTTGCCGGACGCGCTCGCGGGCTTGAACAACTGCCCATGAATTTCCCAACCGTCGGCGGCCTTGAAAATTACTTGCTCCGGAACGACGAGCTTCGCCGATGGAAAATCACGCGGCAGGGCCTGGGGCGCGAGCGGTTTCATGTTCGAACCATCGAGTGAAGCCGTGAACGGCAGGAACGGATCGCGCGCGGTCGAGTGAAAGAAACCGATTTGGCGACCGTTGTCAAACAGCGCCGGATACATCTCGATGCCGTCACCCCTGGTAATTTGCTCCAGCGCGCCGCCGCTCGTGTTGACGCGCCAAAGGTGGCGGCGATCGACGTCATTCTTATTCGTAGAGAAGACAACGAACGTCTTGTCAGGCGAGAGCGCGACGTTTTCAACTTCAAATTCGCCCGGAGTCAACGCGGTCAGCGCGCCGCCTTCCGCCGAGACCGAATACAGGTGCGCCCAGCCGTCTTTCTCTGACGAAAAAAGAATCCGGTCGCCGGCCACCCATTGCCAGAAGTTGCCGCCAAAGCCGGAATAGGAATCGTTATCAGCGCTGCCAGAGTGCCAGATTTCTTTCGCGTCGCCGGTCCGCACGTCGGCAACCTCGATCGCCCACGGTTGCAGGCGGTCACGATCGTTCGAGTAAGTGTCCGTGACATTGAACAATCGAATGAAGGCGATGCGCTTGCCGTCCGGCGACCAGCGCGGGGAGATGTCTCGATCGATGCTCGGCGACAAAAACTTGAAACGATTTGCCTGCTTATCAAAGACGGCAATGAAGCTGTGATCGCCGCGCGTCGAAGTGAATGCCAGTAGCGAACCGTCCGGCGACCACTGCGGCGCGCCACTCAGCGTGCCGCGAATCTCGAACATCCTGCTCTCTTTACCGCCAGAGACTGGGACGGTCCACAAGTGACCCTCGCGCAGATACTCGACCTGGTCGCCGGCTGGAGAAAAGACTGGCGCTGAGCCTGGGCCGAGGCGGGTCACGCGCCCCGTCCGAACATCAACGATCCAAACCTCTTGCTTCGCACCAGCCGGGTCACTCGATGGATTCGGAATTTCGCCGACCTGGTTCGCACCTCCTCCACGGACATACGCGACAATGTTTGCGTTCGGAGAAAAGAGCAAATCCGTCAGCTCCTGCCCATCGTCTTTGTCGTAATGCGTCAACTGTCGCGCCGCAAAGGCCGGCGCTTCGGCGATCCAGACATTGCGTTTTCCTTCAGCATCGAAGGCCCACGCGACTTTGTCGCCGCGCTTGGAAACAGTTAGCTCCGAAGGAAAAGGCGAACTCATCACCTGCTCGAGGCTGAAGGTCTGCGCGTCGATGCGTCCCGTGACGACGACCAGCAGCGCGATCGCGAGCGGCAAGAACAACCAGGGGCGGTAAGATCTCATCGTGGTCTCCTGTGTGCCGGCGAATCATGATCGCCAGCGCTCGACTTCTCGAGTTTCGGAAAGCGGAAGATTCTAACACCAGCAACGCGGCCATGTTAACACTGGTGCGCCGTCAGACTCTTTTTTTGCTAACATGCGAGCGATAGCAACGGAAGAAAGCCGCATGACTCATAGCCATGATCATGGTGCCACACCAACCGGACAGCGGTTGGTCCTGTCGATACTCATTACGCTCACTTTTGTTCTGGTCGAGGCGATCACTGGCTACCTCTCTCACTCGTTGGCCCTTATTTCCGATGCCGGGCACAACTTCGCCGACGCTCTCGCACTCATCTTTGCCTGGTATGGCGTTTGGATTGCGCTAAAACCCTCGACCGCAAGAAGGACGTTCGGCTATCACCGCGTTGGGACACTCGCGGCTTTGGTTAATTCTGTCTCATTGGTGGTTATCGCCCTGCTGGTTTTTTGGGAAGCCATGGATCGGCTACGGCACCCAGTGCCAGTGCACAGCACGCCAATGATCATCGTCGCCGTGATAGCCATTCTCATGAATACCGGAATCAGTCTGTGGTTAAGAAGCGGAGCAAAGAAAGATCTCAACGTGCGTAGTGCCTATGTGCATATGCTCGGCGATGCCATCTCGGCGGCAGGCGTCGTCGTGGCCGGCTTGGTCGTTGCTTTTACTGGAGCGTCAATCGCTGACCCGTTGGTTTCTATCCTGATCGGAATTCTGATTCTGTGGAGCTCCTGGGGGATTCTTAAAGAATCGGTCAACGTGCTATTAGAGGCGATTCCCGCGGGGATGAACATGGCTGAAGTTGAGCAAACAATAGCGAACGTACATGGCGTGTTGGCAGTACACGATCTGCATGTTTGGACCGTCGGCTCCGGCATGGTTTGTTGTAGCTGCCACGTCATGGTCAACGAGCAAAGCGTGCGTAGCGGAGAAAACGTCCTGCGCGCGGTTACGGAAGAACTAGAACACAATTTCGGTATCGCCCATACAACTATCCAGGTGGAAGTGGAAGGTTGCGAGCCAAACGATATGTACTGCGTGAAAAGGGTCGCGGAGCATCATCGCCACTAGGTGCACCGCGATCAAAGCTTTAGCTTTTGCCCGGTTTGAAGACCGCAACCTGAAGGTTGAACTCTAAACAATTATGCCAACCATTGATCTCGGTTACGGGCCCGACGCGGTCAGGTTTGATTACGACGGCGCGCGCTTTGAGATGCTGGCGCCGGACGCAAGCGAAGCCCATCCGCTCACGGACGCGGAAATCGGCGCGGCGCTCGATGCTCCCATCGATTCACAACCACTCGAAGATTTGGTTGCGGCAAGCGACAGCGTTTTGATCGTCGTTTCCGACGCGACGCGCGCAACCGGCAGTCCGCAGATCATCAACCTGCTGGTTCGTCGCTTGATTCAGAACGGGATTGCGCCGGGCGACATCGCGATTATCTTTGCGACCGGGATCCACCGGCCGGTGCGTCCGGAAGAAAAGCTCGAGCTGCTTTCACCCTTCATCGCTCACCGCATTCGCACGATTGACCATGACGCTTATGACGCTTCGGGACTAGTTCAAATTGGGGCCACCGCGAATGGCGCGGCAGTTGAAGTCAATCGTGCGCTCAAGGAGTTTTCGAAGGTGATCCTGACGGGCGCGGTAGGCTTCCATTATTTCGCGGGCTTCACCGGCGGACGCAAAGCGATCTGTCCGGGACTGGCTTCGGCTGAAACGATCGAAGCGACGCACATGCTGGCGCTGGATTTTGAACGCGGCGGCCGGCGCGCAGGCGTGGGCGCCGGACTGCTGGAGGGTAACGCGGTCAGCGAAGAATGCGAACGCGTCGCGCAAATGATCGATCCGGCGTTTATCGTTAACACGATAGTCGATGAGCGCGGTCGCATCGAACAAGTCTTTGCCGGCGATTGGCGCGCGGCGCACGCGCGCGCCTGCGAAGTTTACGCGTCATCACATGCGCAACAAATCTCAGAGAAGCGGGAACTGGTAGTAGTCAGTTGCGGCGGTGCGCCTTACGACATCAACATGATTCAGGCGCACAAAGCGCTCGACATGGCCGCGGCGGCCTGCGTCGATGGCGGCTTAATCATTCTATTGGCGGAATGCGGCGACGGTCTGGGCCGACCGGACTTCTTGAAGTGGTTTGAAGCTGAAGACTCGCGCGCGCTCGAAGCG
>WNEY01003217.1_pt1 | contig 12206 bp, 7 predicted proteins | sample 5400531 | NCBI WGS metagenome assembly WNEY01 (sample SAMN13153338, study PRJNA577476) | soil metagenome | isolation source: 200 cm saprolite under Douglas fir tree site 1 | place: USA:California | collected 2015-04-18
GGGCGCGTCTGCAATTTCGTAACGCTCTACCTCGGATAGCGCATATCTCCAGTGAACGACTGCCCGGGCAGGCGTGTTCTCAAGAATGCGCACATGTGAATACCGCTCCTGTTTGTCTGACATGGGTTCACAGTCTTCGCCATCGGGACACTTCGGATGACCATATACCTCCATGAACTCGTCGGTGTACCAGCGATTATTTTCTGTGACCCAAGCTGGAACGTAGTTCGTACCTTGCCAAAAAACAAGCTGAATCGCAGCGTTCGGAAAACGCACGACCACATCCGAATCGGGTCCAACCCGGCGGGTTTCGTCCCAAGTGGGATCAAATTTCAGAGTGGTGTAGAAAGCGCCGAATTTGCCGGCTCCTGCCTGCGCCCTCGGAAAGGCCGGCCAGGGCGTCTTTTCCAGCAAGGGCCCTTTGCCTGCGCCCACGAGCGCCCCGATATCCTCCGCTGTCAGCGCGTGATCGTAAACGGTCAATTCTCCGAGAGAACCCTGTAATGAGTACTCCACCGGCAGTTGCGGATGGATCATTGATGGAGGACCCGGAAGGAGCGGTTTCCGAACGTGGCCGATGAGAATATCGCTCTCTTGGCTCGAAGCAGGTTTTGAGATTGGAACCACAGACGTCACAGCCTCCTGCGTGACTATGCTCCGCCCACCAATGTAAAGGGCGATCTGCCCGTCGCGGGCAGTGAAGGTGACCAGCGTCCACTGCCGCAAAGGCAATGCTCTCACGCTCGCAAATTTGTGTAGCTCCGTCTTCGCCGTCAGTGAGGCGATCAGATGGCCTTCCGCATCCACACCGAAAAAGACCGCGCGGTCCGGACCATCTTGATCAAGAATTGGGACCTCATTCCATGGATATGCCTCCAGTTGTAGCCAGCAGGAGATGCTGAGGTCACTCGCGTGCGCAAGCAGCGGCAGCGAGGTGTGATGTATGGCCGTGGTGTACCCATCCATCTGCAAGGCCGGTCCCACAGGACTGATTGTTGGTCTAGAGACTCCCACAATTGGATCGTGACTGCTACTGATCTGCTCCACCGCGAAGCCCTGCGGTGCCGAACTGAAATCCCATCGCGCCGCTATGCCACTCGTCGGCGCTGAGGCCGACTGTGGCTGTTGCTGTGCGGCGCCCTGCACCGGGACGAACGTAGCTATTGTCAGGATCGCCAGACCCACACCGGCAAGCAACAAGCGACAAAGTCTTCCTCTTGGGCATAATGCGTCCTGTGGGTCGGTCATACTCGCTCCAGTGCTAATAGGCTGGTCCAATGGCGCCGTGATTCTATCGTAGAAATTGAGAGAGCAGGTGAGGTATGTCGCGGACGATTGGACTAACAGGCTGCTACTAGGCACAGCTTGTTGACAGCTGCAGTGTGCTCTTCGTACACTCCTCGCACGTATTGGCTGAACCAATGATGATTGTGCAAATGAATTCCGCCTTGATAAAGAGATATCGCATTGCCATCCTGATTCGCGGTTTGGCACTCTGCGCCTTCGCAAGCGCCAATTTATGTTGCCCACTCGCCCAGGCACAGACTTTTCGCCACCCCAACTTGCCCATCGAAGAGCGCGTAACCGATCTGGTGAGCCGGATGACACTCGACGAGAAGGTTCGCCAGATGCAGAACGATGCGCCCGCGATCCCGCGGCTCGGTGTTCCTGCTTATGAGTACTGGAGCGAAGCATTGCATGGCGTAGCGCGCGGCGGAGAAGCCACCATGTTCCCGCAGGCCATAGGTATGGCCGCCACCTGGGACGCGCAGTTGCTTCATGCTGAAGGAGAGACCATCGGGGTAGAGGGGAGGGCGCGTTACAACCAGGCACAGCGGGAAAGAAACACCGGCCGCTACTATGGACTGACATTCTGGTCCCCAAACATCAACATCTTCCGCGATCCCCGATGGGGACGCGGCCAGGAGACTCTGGGAGAGGATCCGTACCTTACCGGCACTCTCGCGGCTCAGTTCATCCGAGGCATACAGGGGACAGACCCCAAATACTTTCGGGCAATCGCGACGCCGAAACACTTCGCAGTTCATAGTGGGCCAGAGCCTCTGCGTCACGGCTTCAATGTAAATCCATCGCCAAAGGACCTCTTCGAGACCTATCTTCCTGCCTTTCGACGAGCCATTGTGGAAGCCAAAGCCGACTCACTGATGTGCTCTTACAACGCCGTCAACGGCGAGCCCGCATGCGCAAACAACATGTTGCTTGGCGAACTACTCCGCGGGGACTGGCAGTTTAGCGGCTTTGTCACATCCGATTGCGGAGCGATTCAGGACATCACCACGGGGCACCACGCTAGTCCAGACAACGCTCACGGAGCTGCGCTGGCCGTCAAGGCAGGAACCGATACCACGTGCGGAAATGAGTATGTTGAGCTAGTTGCCGCCGTGCATGCACGTCTAATCGCGGAGTCGGAGATTGACATTGCAGTAAAGCGCCTCTTCACCGCCCGGATGCGCCTAGGCATGTTTGATCGACCGGATCAAGTTCCGTTTTCGCGCATTTCAATGACGGAAAATCATTCAGAAGAACATCAGGTGCTTTCGCTGCGAGCAGCACGCGAATCCATCGTCTTGCTTAAGAATGACGGAGTGCTGCCACTCCAGCAAGGAAAGGGAAAGATTGCTGTCATCGGACCCAGCGCAACCTCACTGATTGCGCTGGAGGGAAATTACAAAGGGACACCAACGCGTCCAGTTCTACCGTTGGATGGAATGGAGGCCGTCCTTGGCGCGGACCGCGTCGTTTACGCGCAAGGCTCGCCTTTTGCGGAGGAACTTGCCGTGCCGGTGCCGCGAACCGCATTCGTCTCAGGTCTGCAGGCTGAGTTCTACAACGGCGCACATTTCGAGGGCGGCCCTGTTTATACGCGAAACGATCGGCAGATCGATTTCGATTGGAATGCAGTTTCACCTGCTCCTGGCGTGGACCCCAACCGCTTCTCCGTTCGATGGACCGGCACCCTTGCGGCGCCCGGCATCGGAGACTACGCATTTCAGGTAGACGATCGCCACTGCGATCCCAGTCAGGACAAGGAGACATACACGATCCGGATCGAAGGCCAGGATGAATTTAACGCTTCTTCATCGTGCGAGGACGGGGGCCAAGCAAGAAAGTGCTTTACCATGCACTTTGACGACACGCGTCCACATCCGTTCACGCTGGAGTACACGCATGAATCGCCGCGTTTCTCAGCCGGGGTGACTTTCTCCTGGCGGGCTCCGAGTGCGGTGCTGCTGGAGGAAGCACTCAAAACCGCAAAACAAGCGGATACAATCGTGGCCTTTATGGGATTGACGGCATGGCTTGAAGGCGAGGAGATGCCGCTGCACGTTCCCGGATTCCAAGGCGGTGATCGAACCGACCTCGTATTGCCGGAGGTACAAAAAAGATTGTTGGACGCTCTCAGCGCTCTCGGCAAGCCCATGGTTATTGTGCTGGAGAGCGGATCCGCGATTGCGCTCAGCGACAAAGAGCAGTCCGCCAATGCGATTCTTGAGGCCTGGTATCCGGGCGAGTTTGGCGGGCGTGCCATTGCCGAAACGCTCAGCGGGCAGAACAATCCAGCAGGCAGACTTCCGATCACCTTCTATACCTCGGTCTCCGAGTTGCCAGATTTTGACGACTACTCCATGAAGAATCGTACCTACCGGTACTTCAGCGGGAAAATTCCGTATCCCTTTGGCTATGGGCTCAGTTATACGTCTTTCCAGTACTCCGGGTTGAAGCTGGACACGGAGGATCTGCCCGCATCCAGTGAGCAGAAGATCACCGTGCAGGTGAGAAACATTGGCAAGCTTGCTGGGGATGAAGTCGTGCAAGTGTATCTCTCTTGCCCACAACAGCCCGCAGCTCCGATTCGCGCGCTGAAGGGTTTCCAAAGAATTCACCTGGCACCGAACGAGCAGACGAAAGTCAGTCTGACTTTGTCCTCTCGCGACCTTGCGCTGGTGGGAGAAGATGGGACGTATCGAGTTACCCCGGGACGCTGTGCACTTTGGGTAGGAGGAGGTCAGCCTGGCACCGCAGCCACCGGTATTTCCGGCAGCTTCACCATCCAAGGATCGCAGGTGCTTCCGCGATAGAGGCTAGCGGACGGCGCATCAAGCCGTTTTAGGCCTGCCCCCTCCAGAATTGCATCCGCCACTCGAGGGGACTGCAGCCGCGAACCTGCTTGAACTTGCGTGAAAAGTGGAATTGATTCGCAAAGCCACATCGGTCTGCTGCCTCAGCGACCGAAAGTCCCGTATGCAGGAGGATGTCAGCAGCAACCTCAAGCCGACGGGCGTAGAGCTGCTTTGTGGGAGTGACCTTGCCACTTTCCCTACACAAGCGTAGTAGGTGCTGACGGGATACACCGGCGGCGTGCGCCATCTCCCGCAGGCCGATCGGCTCTGCATACCGCCGAAAGATGAACTGTTCCAGTCGCATCAGCGCGATGGCGTGCGGATTCTTGTATCCCCTGCCGATTCTCGCGGTCGCCGCGAAATCACACACCGTCGCAAGGGCCAGCCCGCGGTAGAACTCATTCTGCAGGACTTCGTTCTCTTTTGAAGCCGGGGACACTTGACGAGCAATTTCAAGAAGACTGGACATCCTTCCAAGAAATGGAACAGGGCCACGTTGTTCTTTCAGTTCCCGGCGAATGCTTGTTGGCACAAACCGGGGCGAAATGGCTACCCAGCTATGGTGCGTTTCTCGATCCGCGGAGAAGTAGAAGTGCTCCTGGTGACGAGGACTGAGCAGAATGCCATCATGCTCGGCCACTTCAATCCACTGCTCATCCAGTCTGAGGCGGAGCGATCCTCTGTGAATCACGACAAGCTGGTAATCACGTTGGATGCGTGGACCGAAGACGCCCCCTGGGGGGTATAGAACATCTCCGATAACGACCGGGCCATACCTCAGGTGCAGGTTTAGCTTGTAGACCTGTTCTGTTATAGCGGTCATTGGCCACCTCCCTTTAGACCCTGAACGTGCTGCTAGACGAAAAATCAGTAGGAGTCAGCAATCACGACATGATCCATGGGGTTGAACTGAGGATGCGTATCGCGCATCTCCCGGAACATTCTCAGATTAGACCGCAGAGCGATCACCGGATTGAGATAGTACGTGTGTGGGAATGGTCTTCCGCGCAGAAGGTGATCCACGATCAGCTGGACTGCGATTTGACCCTGTCTGTACGGGTTCTGATAAATAGAGGCAGTAAGAGTTCCATTAAGAAAATACGGGGTAAGCTCGGCGAACAGGTCAGTCGCGATGATCTTGATCTTGCCCGCCATACCTTCGATCTCAACTGCCCTGCAGACCGGGATACTGTTGACCGTACTGATGTAGATGCCACCAAGATCTTGCTCCTCACGGAGCAATTGCAGCGTTTTCTCGAATACTTCCTCCTCCTCTTCGTGGCCTTGAATAATTCTCACGACGGTGCCACCTCGGCACTCAACAGGGAACGTCCGGCGAAAACTACTGACCTTAATTTTGTGCTCTTCGGTGGAAAGCATGCCAGTAAGGATGGCGACCTTTGTGCCAGAAGGAACGACCCTTGCCATCAGTTCGGCGGCTACGCTGCCATTCACATTTGGATCGACGCTGATGGCGGTTGACCTGCAAGTGGGAGAATCGTCGCTCGCAATGCACACCACCCGGATGTCCCGTTCTCGCTCTGCCGTCTCAATCAACGGCGCCATGCTCTTGGCACTGCCAGGAGTAATAACCAGCGCATCGATTTTGCTCTCGAGCAGCGTATTGATTGCGTGGGCAGCGGGCGAACTGAGCTTCTTAACCGGCCTATAAACCACTTCGAGACCTACATGCCGATACCGCTCTGCTTCAGCGGTAAACCCGGCGTAGATCTGATCGTAGAAATACCGGATCTCGCGAGGAATGCACAGACCGATGCGAAGCGAGGAACGAGAAAACGAAAGCGCACGGGCAGAGAGGTTCGGTGCATACCCGTTTTCGCGGGCGAGCTTCAAGATCCTATCTCGCGTCCTCTCACTTATCCCGGTCCTGTCATTGAGAGCGCGGTCCACGGTGCCAACCGAGACCTTCGCCAGTCTGGCTAGGTCTCGGACGCCGAAGTGCTTCGTCCCCTCGTGTTTGGCTTTCGCCCGGTCCTTATTCGGAGTCTTTCGAGTCACTGTGAGCGGTCCTCTAATGGTTGGCTGGACCAAGTCTTTGATTCATTAAGGATATATTTTTTAGCCTCTCGGGCATAGCCTATCCTTCCTATCTCGTGGGACGATGGTCGCGACCATGATGTCTTCTGCCCAACCAGCAGATGTCTGTGCCTCATCCGGTGCGAGTAACTGGTTCGTTGGCATTGTCTCCTGCATTGCAGCCCTTGGGGGGTTGCTGTTTGGTTATGACACAGCCGTCATCTCTGGCGCCATCGGACTACTGCAGACCCACTTCCACCTCGGACCTGCCGCGACGGGGTGGGCCGCAAGTTCTGCGTTAGCCGGCTGTATCCTGGGCGCGGGGATCGCAGGACAGGTGAGCGATGCGATCGGGAGGCGGGTGGTCATCCTGCTTTCCGCAGTCATGTTTCTTGTCTCGGCTGCAGGAACAGCGCTCGCACCTGGTCTCGCTCTGTTTGTTGTCTTTCGCATCATAGGCGGTCTCGGCATCGGAGCGGCATCAATGGCGAGTCCGCTATACATCGCGGAGATTGCACCGGCGCGATGGCGCGGCCGGCTCGTGACGCTCAATCAACTCGCGATTGTATCCGGCATGCTGCTGATTTATTTCGTCAACTACGAGATCGTACGTTACGGAACCCCGCAATGGAATCTGTCGAGCGGTTGGCGGTGGATGTTCGCTTCCGGTGCTTTGCCTTCCGTTGCTCTGCTGGGCCTGGTGTTTGTGGTTCCCGAAACGCCGCGATTTCTGTTTCTTAAAGGGCGAGAGGACGAGGCAAGACGGGTAGCTGCACGCATTGAGGGTAATTCCTGGAGCGAAGTGGAATTACACGAATTGCTCGTCACAGTCCAGAACAGCGGAACTAAGCTCCTTACGCCGGCGGCGCGTCGAATTGGAGTGATTGGAATTGTTCTTGCCTGTCTGCAGCAAGTTACTGGGATTAATGTATTCCTCTATTACGCGCCAGAACTGTTCAAACATGCTGGCGTCGGCACCGATGTAGCGCTCATTCAGACAGTGGTGCTGGGCGCGGTCAACCTTGCATTTACCGTCTTTGCGATGGCGTTCGTTGACCGAATTGGCCGAAAGCCACTGTGGGTGGTTGGTGCAGGCGGCATGGGATGTTGCCTGTGTGCTGTCGGTCTGAGTATGGCGCGAGCTTCCTCAAGTAGCTCCCTTCTGTTTTTCGCTTTGGCTTATATGGCCTTTTTTGCATGTTCGGTCGGCCCCGTTACCTGGGTCATCCTCTCGGAGATTTTCCCTCTGAGATTTCGCGGGCGGCTGATGGCTATGGCAACTGTCGCACTATGGATGGCAAACTTCGTGGTATCGCAGACGTTTCCTACGCTCGATCAGAACCCATGGCTGGTTCAGCATTTCAATCACGGTTTTCCGTTTCTGGTGTACGCATGCTTCTGTTTCCTGGGCGCGTGGTTTGTGGGCACACAATTCCCCGAGACCAAGGGAAGGACATTGGAAGAAATCGAGGAGTGGTGGGCGTCGAATGATCTCGCACAGGAATGAGTAGCAATTCAACAGAATGAATGGCAGGACTTTCCTGCCCAAGGAGGAAGCAAAATGGCAAAAGGAATAATTCAGGACAGCCTCATTCCGCAATATCACAAGGACGGATACATTCTTCTCAAAGGCCTGCTCGACGCCGAAGAGACCAATCTACTCGCGCGGGCTGCGCGGGAGGACCGTGTTCTGGACCAGAAGTCTTTTGGCAAAAGCGACGGCGAAGGCGGTACCGTCCGTCTCTCGCTCTGGAACCATCCCACGAACACGATCTACGGCATGATTGCTCGCAGCGAGTCGATCGTGGGAACCGCCGAGAGACTTTTGGATGACGAAGTCTATCACTACCACTCCAAGATGATTATGAAAGATGCGAAAGTTGGTGGGGCGTGGACATGGCATCAAGACTATGGGTACTGGTACCAGAATGGTGTCTTGTTCCCTCGCCTAACCAGCGTGTCTATTGCTGTGGACCGGGCTACAAAAGAGAACGGATGTCTTCAGGTGATTCGCGGCTCGCATCATTTAGGACGCATCGAGCACACGCTCACCGGCGATCAGGCCGGCGCGAATCAGGAGCGTGTAAACGAAGTTCTAAAACGGTTGGAGTTGGTCTATGTCGAAATGGATCCGGGCGACGCTCTCTTCTTTCATTCCAATCTGCTGCATCGCTCGGACCAAAATCATTCAGATCATCCACGCTGGTCGATGATCTGCTGCTACAACGCCAAGTCGAATGATCCATATATGGAAGCACACCATCCCCGCTATACTCCGCTGATTAAGGTTCCAGACAGCGAGATCCGCAGGGCTGGTGAACGGCGTTTCTCTGAAGCGGCAGGGGAAGATGCGGCCTGGCTCGATGTGAAGAAGGACGTTAGCGCGACGCGGCTGTCCGAACGGTAAGCGCAAGATGAAGCAGGAAAGCAAGCGGCTTCGTTGCTACCAGAACTGGCTCGCATTAGAAGGTCTGGCCCAGCCGGCGGACGGGTGGGTGCGAGCCATTCGCAATGCAGGCTATGACGGGATTCAGTTCGTTGAGCCTCTGGAGCTGTCTTTGGTGGTCGAAGCGCGTGAGGCAAATCTAGGCGTTTGCGGAAGCGGTCGCGTGAATACGCCGAATGACGCATATCGACTGGCGCAGGAGGCACGCTCGGCAGGATTGGAGTGTTTGACTCTTCACGTAGGCTGGGGATATGAGGACGACCCTGAGGCGAGCAGGCTGATTGAGGCCGTGCTCGACGCTTCCGCCAAACAACAGATGCCGATGTACGTTGAGACCCATCGCGCGACGATCTTCCAGGACATGTGGCGCACGGTCCAGTTCGTGCGCAAATATCCAGACCTCAAGTTCAATGGGGATTTCTCGCATTGGTACACCGGCAGCGAAATGGCCTATGGGGACTTTGAGAAAAAAGCTGCATTTATTCAGCCGGCAATTGGTCGCGTGCACTTCCTGCATGGAAGGATTGGAAATCCTGGCTGCATGCAAGTTGATATTGGCGACATTGACCACGCCCGCGATCTCCCCTTCGTCGGTCACTTCCAGATTCTATGGACAAAAGTCTTCGCCGCCTTCCTTCGCCGAAGCCGGCCAGAGGCGACTTTCATCTTCGCTTCGGAGCTTTTGGCCTCCAACGTTTATTACGCCAGGACATTCGGCGGCAAAGAGGAGAGCGACCGGTGGTCACAATCGCTAGTCCTGATGGACTTGGCGCGCGGGTGCTTTGCCGAGGCCGAGCAAGACTTGCATAACAAGGGGAAACAAAGATGATCGACCGTCGCACATTTCTGCAAGGCGCCGCCGCCTTGGGGGTTAGCTTGTATGCGAGTACACCTGCGTTCGCGCTATCGGGCCGGACGCTGAGCCATCCGCTGGCGATCGCGATGTGGGATTTCTCCTGGCTGGAACGACGCTGGCCTGGCGCCGGCTATGAGGACTGGGATCTTGCTCTCGATGATTTGAAACGGCGCGGTTATGACGCGGTCCGTATCGACGCTTTTCCCCACTTCATTGCCGCGGATCCCGAAAAGCAGTGGGAATTGATTCCCTGTTGGAACCAGGAGTTGTGGGGCAGTCCGGCAATCAATCGTGTTCGGGTGCAGCCGCATTTGAACGAGTTCATCACCAAGTGCGGTCAGCGTGACATTCTGGTCGCGTTTTCAACCTGGTGGCGACAAGATTCCGACAATATTCGGGTGAGAATTAAAACACCGCAGGACCTTGCGGAGGTCTGGCGAAAGGCCCTCGACAACGTCACCCGCGCGCACACGCTGGATCGCATTCTGTATGTTGACTTGAGCAACGAATTTTGCATTCCGCCCTGGACACCATGGATAGCGGCCGGAACCAGGAGAAATTCCGCGGAAGGAGCGAGGTGGATGCGCGAGAGCATTGCGCATCTGAAGCAGGCATACCCAAATATTGCTTGCACTTTTTCCTTTACCGATGAGTACGAAACGTGGCGAGATCAGGACGTCGCCATGTTGGATTTCCTCGAGCTCCACTGCTGGATGACGCAGTTCTCGGATTTCTACAAGCAGGTAGATTTTCACTTTGAGGAATTCGACCAGAAAGGCTACAACAATCTCCAAAAGCGAGCGGAGACCTTGTACCGCAGCGATCCAGCAAAGTGGCAGACGAGCCTTTGCCAGGGAATCGATCAGCTTGCGGAATGGTCCCGCGTAAGCGGCAAGCCGCTGATTACTACCGAGTGTTGGAGCGTGGTCAACTATAAGGATTGGCCATTGCTTAATTGGGACTGGATAAAAGAACTCTGCGAAATCGGCGTTCGACGCGCCGCGAGCACCGGGCGCTGGTCATCCATGGCCACAAGCAATTTCTGCGGTCCTCAATTCGTAGGGATGTGGCGTGACGTGGATTGGCATCGCCGGCTAACGGACGTCATTCACGAAGCAAAATTGCCGTCCGCCACATTAGTAACCTCGTGACTGATCTCTGAGTGCGGCCGCTTGCCACCCGTACTCACTGCTCCCAGGAATGCTGGATTTCCTCCAGCGTTCTCTGCTTGGTCTCGGGAAGTTGTGTGTACACGAATACCAACCCTCCCGCACAGATGGCCGCATAGATCCAGAGTGTGCCAGCGATCCCGAGTGCAGCATTCAGAAGAGGAAATGTGTAAGTCAGCAGGAAGCACCCCGCCCAAAGAGCCGTCGTACTGATGGCCATGGCTGTGCCGCGAATTTCATTGGGGAATATCTCCGAGAGAATCACCCAAGTAATGGGCGCAAGAGTCATTGCATAGCAGGCAATCGCCGCTATCACGAGTAGGAGCATCGGGAGTCCCTGCACGTGAAGGTAGTAGAGAAAACCAAGGATGACATAAATGAGGGCCAGGCCGGCACAACCGCACAACATCAGAGGACGGCGGCCCAGACGCTCGACGGTGGCGATGGCAACGAACGTGAAGACGCACATGACAACGCCTGTGATGACGATATTGACGAGAATGCTCGAGAGCGCGTATCCCGCACCTGAGAAGATCTCCTGGGCATAGTTGAAAATAACGTTGATGCCGCACCACTGCTGCAGCACAGCGAGGGTTACACCAATCATCAGTAAGCGTGCAGTTTTGATTTTGCGTGGAGAGGACTTATGAGATGTCACAGGCGAGAGCAGGCTGTTCTCAATCTCTCGTAGAACGGTGTCGGCATAGACTGCGCCCCCAATCCGTTCGAGCACTGTCCGCGCCTTGTCCAATGCGCCTCTCCGAACCAACCAACGCGGGCTTTCCGGGATAAAAAACAGCCCCACCAGAAACACCGCTGCGGGTACAGCAGTGGCCTCAAACATCCTTCGCCAACCAACCTGGCCGTTCCAGGATGACTGGATGTCGGCCATGCTCATACGCACAACTACAGGTTGAGCGATGAGCCAGTTGACCACTTGGGCCATCAGAATACCGATCACTATGGTCAGCTCATTCAGACAGACCAACTTGCCACGAATCTCCGCAGGGGCAATCTCGGCGATATAGATCGGCGACAAACCAGACGCTAGTCCAATCGCAACTCCGCCGGAAATGCGCCAGGCGACAAATGACGCGAATGTCGAGGCTGATCCAGTCCCAAGGGAAGACACAACGAAGACCGTTGCCGAAATGAGCAGCGCACGCTTGCGACCGAGCTGCTCACTCAGATAACCAGAACTGACGGCGCCTACGAGGCACCCTACCAGCGCACAGCTCATAGCCCAGGCTTCTTGTGTCGGCTGTACGAGGTTGAAATATGCCTCGTAGAACGGTTTTGCTCCTCCTATCACAACCCAGTCGTAGCCAAATAGCAGTCCGCCCAACGCGGAGATCAACGCGGTAAACAGTAGATATCGAGAGACTACGTGTCTCATCCGTTTTGAGGATCGGTGGGCGCGTTCTGCGGGATTTTGAGCCCCCGATTGGGCGAGACTTTCCTGCGGCACGAGGTTAAATATACGGTACGGTACACGCACTTCGCAGTAATTTCTTTGCCGAATGACTAGCATTTGGTTTTTAGCCGTAAAAAATTTG